>Ga0172372_10010992_pt1 | contig 11546 bp, 9 predicted proteins | sample LakKiv5m_2_FD_114544 | JGI IMG/M metagenome (GOLD analysis project Ga0172372, IMG submission 114544) | Freshwater microbial communities from Kabuno Bay, South-Kivu, Congo - kab_092012_9.5m | ecosystem: Environmental > Aquatic > Freshwater > Lake | place: Democratic Republic of the Congo... | reverse complement strand
AAATTGAATTCCCGCCTTGTCGCCTGATTCCACATACAAATAATAGCGCAATACTTCCCATGTAAACCTTAATGACCCTTGATTGACTATTAAGTGTTAACTTAACTCTCCAAAATACTTGTTTAGAAAACTAAGAGAAATTCTATTGGATTCGACTCCACTCCTCCTCTTAATTGCATCAATAATTTTACTCTCTAAGCCAACTGGAGGCGATTGAAAATCCCTACTCAACATTTCTTTAAAGCCCGCCAGAATCTCATCACTTGTATTCTCAATCATCTCTATACCCGACGCGCTGCTTGGTAAAGAGTCATTTTCGTATAAACCGTTACCAATGTCTGTTATGAAAGTTTCAAGGCTGGGAAAAGTTTCCCTGATTCTTAACCTTGGAATAACAATTGAGTCTCTATGGAGTCGATTCATAACCAAACTATTGCAATTAGTCCACAAAACCCCTTTCCCAAAGAGTGGAGGAACATCTATTGGCCCAGTCGACGATCCAACCATAAATTTACATTCACTCAATAGAAATAAATCTAATCTTGAATCCCTTTGATTTCTTGATGCCAAATCTAGGAATCTTGGATGTCGGATGCGTTCACCAATACCTGTTTCTTCTCCAATCACAAAAACGTGCGCGCCCAAAGAAAGTGCAAACTCGATTGCTTCCAGGTAACTAAATGCTTGAACATTTCTATTAACTTCGTTTTCTCTTCTTCTAAAGTGAAAAGTAATAAACCACTCAATGTCTCGCAATCCAAGTGCCAATAACGATGAATATCCATATTCCCTATCTTTGGAATCGATTTCTAAAATAGAGTCGTTGGGGAATCTTTCCTGCCATTTCAACTCTATTATTCCGGCGCCTACTTCAGAACCTAGTACAGCTCCATCAACTGTTAAATACTCAATATCCTCGAAGAGTTGTCCGGCTTGTATCTCTAAGCAATCAATGACCCAATCATCAAGAGTCACAAAGCTTAGATGCTTGGTCCAATAATTTTCAATTAACCATGAATTCATTGCATTACTTCCTAGTAAGACATAATCATTGTCATCCAACCCAAGTTGTTTGGCCTTGATACGATCACCAATTCCATATGCGGAATGTCCGAATGAGCCTGAGAAATTTCGACCAAGAAGTCTAGAAGTGTTTTTAGATTCCGAAATAGAAACCTGCAGATTTCTTTGTGCTAGAGCAAATTTTGAATTATAGAAATCTCTTTTGCTCTGGTTTCCTAGATAACGTTCTTGATTCGCTCTATCCTTGTTTTCAGATAACTCTTTCAGCTCAAGCATCCTATGTACAAACCCTTTTGACCCCAAGAACCGCAGATGAGAGGAAAGTGATTTTTGCATTGGCCAGAAGACTTGATTCTTTTTTGTACCGACGAGCATCAATACTTGAATAAATTCTAAAACTAAACCAACAAACCGCCTTAAACGATTAACTGCTCGCATGACTTCAATTATCCTCCCGAACCAAAGCAATTGATGGAATTTGGCTAAAGTCATCATAGTATCGTTGACATCACAAGCTAATTGATTGTCAACTACCTTCAACTCTCAGTCGGCAATAGCTCATTGAGGACAAAGGAGACTTTCGATTCTTCAGGAATAGCATCTTGCTCTATCTTAGGCTGTGCAAAGCCTCAACCAGAGAAATATTTGTATCTTTCGAGGATAAAGAATTCTACTCAGTAACATCAAGTTAACGATAGCCGCGGGAGAAAAGTTTCTTTGTACTCGAGGGGATTATGAATCTGACTATATAAGTAATTCGCAATCTACAAAAAAGTTAGGAATTACGTCTTTTCGATAATGGTTTTAATGTCTAAAACTGTCGTAAGGATAAACATTATCCCATTTTCTTAAATTGCTTGGTGGATTTGTTCTTCTATGAGATACACCGGAAGTTTTAAGGCAAAAGGTCCTAATGACATTCCACATAGAACGATACTCCAAAGAATAAATTGCTTTTGCCTTAGCTATGAAGATGCTGCTTGATAAAATGCTTATGAATTTGGGTTAATTAATTTTGGTAACGAACAAGTTGCCAATCCAGGTCAAATGTCATTTACTCTTCTCCCAATTTGATAATAGAACTCAAGAAGATTGCATTCGAATCATATCTGTTACCTGAGTGGCGACTCAATGCTATTATTTCGCTATGTATCTGGCTAAAGATGAGCAATGGACCTAACTCGACTAAGTGCGGAAGCGTATCAATCAAGCGAGACGATACCGTTTTTCCGTTTTGATCAAGATCTTCCTTTCTTAATTCAAGCGCGCAAAGAGTCTGCCCGTGGTCGAACACGAATACTTATGCATCCTGATTCAGCTTCAAAACTCCATGAAATGTACGTACTTTATGGGAAAGAAACTTTCATCAGAGCCAATATGCACATCGACAAAGACGAGAGTGTGTTCGTACTTGAAGGGTTAATTGATGTAGTGCTCTTTGAGAACTCCGGTAATATTTCAGAAGTCGTCCGACTTGAGGCAAATTCTGCGAATATTGGTAACTTCATTTTGTTACCAGCAAATCAGTACCACTCAGTAATTATAAGAAGTGATTTTGCCTTACTTTTCGAATCTACGCCTGGTCCTTTTGACCCGGCTGTCACCGTCTATGCAGACTGGTCCCCACGGGAAGATGATTTAGAATCCCAAAACATTTTTCTGGAGATGGTCGATGAGTTCAGGGTAAAACAAGATTCAATTAATGACAGGGTCTCAAAAATTGAAAAGACTCTACAAAGAGAGTCTCAGAAAGTTTTTCGTTTACAGAACCAAAAGTATTTAGGCAAATCGGAACTACGGTTCTTGATCGAGACTTTAGTGAACGAAAATTTGGACAGAGTCCGAGTTTGCATTCATCGTGGTGATATGTCCGAGCTGCAAGAAATGTTCATGGTTTTTTCGAGAAATACTTTTGTGAATCCAAGTCTGCATTCTGATAAAGATGAATCTCTATTTGTTGTTGAAGGAATCGCTACTTACGTTTTCTTCAATTCTGAAGGAGAAGTTACTCAAAGGATTCCCCTGGCGTCACCAGATAACAAGATGGGTAGAGCGAGTTATTGTCGAATCCCTGCCGGTTCTATTCACTCTCTTGTCGTAGAGAGTGAATATGTGGTCGTGAAAGAAACAACTTCAGGGCCATTTGTAAAATCAGGAACTCATTTTCCAGATTGGTCACCAAGTCCCAAAACCTTAGACGAAATCGAATCGACCAATGCATCTTTTCTTGGAGACACGATTATTAGATGATTCTTATTGTCGGCGGGGGATCTGGACTTGGCAAAGAGTACGCCCAACATTGTAAGAACCAGGGGCTAGATTTTCTAATCCTTTCCCGAAACGTGCGCGGAGAATTTGCGGAAAAAACCTGGGCGTGTAATTTAGAGGACAAAGAATCAACTAAAGTCGTTGTTAAACGTCTGGCTGAATTAGGAAACATATTAAATTCTATAGTTTTCTTTCAGCGCAGTCGCCACCATAAAAGAGATAACGAGTGGAATGAGGAATTGTCAGTCACTGTAACAGCTACAAGAGAGTTCCTTATTAATTCAGACCTCTTGCTCTCTCCAGATGGCAATAGAAGTATTGTCACTATAGCATCAACCGTTACGCGACTTTTATCGCCCAATGCCTCTGACTCTTATCACGTATCAAAGAGCGCTCTAGTGCAACTAGTTAGGTACTACGCGCGAGAACTTGGCCCTAAGGGCATTCGAGTGAATGCGGTTAGTCCTTTTACTTTCCTCAAGCAAGAGAATATTGATTTCTACACGAGTAGCAAGAAATGGAAAGAAATTGTCGATACCCAAATTCCTTTAAGAAGAGCCTGCACTAGTCTTGACATTATTCAAGTGGTCAATTTTCTTACAGGGCCAAATTCTTCTTATGTGACTGGCCAAGAGATACTTGTTGATGGTGGAGTAAGTCTTTCTATTGGAATTAGACTATGACTTTTGAGCAGAAATTACGCAAAGCTCCTGATTACTATCGTCGAGATAACTGCCGACTTTGCCAGGGTACGAATCTCGAATTACTTTTCTCGCTTGTACCCACACCTCCTGCCGAATGGTATTTCCGCGGAGAGGATAGGCAAGCTACTTCTGTTTCTTTTCCCCTCGACTTGTTCATGTGTAAATCTTGTAGTCATGTTCAATTACTAGACGTCTTAGACCCAAAGTCTCTATTCTCGGATTATTTCTACGAATCAGTGACTTCTCCCGGATTAGCACAACACTTTCATGAATATGCAAGTGAGGTATCAACAAAAGTAGGTCTTGCGCGCGGAGATCTGGTAGTTGACATCGGGAGTAATGATGGCCTCTTATTGAAGGAGTTTCGCGATTTAGGGTATCAAGTTATAGGAATTGAACCCTCGAAGAACCTAGCTCAAAAATGCAACTCTACCGGAATTAGAACTTACAACTCCTTTCTGCATGAAACGGTAGTCGAACAGGTTATCGTTGACTCCGGACAGGCTTGCCTGGTCACAGCGAATAATGTATTTGCCCACAATGATGACCTTCGGGAAATGGCAAGATGTACCAGCCAACTCCTAAAGGATGGCGGTATATTTGTATTCGAAGTGTCGAGTTTACTTCATACAATGAAGGGACTTGTATTCGATTATGTCTATCACGAACACCTTTCATATCACTCACTGTTGTCGCTTGAACCATTTTTGAAGGAATTTTCGCTCCAAATCTATGATGCTGAAGTGGTAGAGACAAAAGGTGGATCCTACCGAGTTTATTCAAAAAAGGCCCTTTCGCCATTACCTAAGTCCCCACGATTGATGTCAGCTATTCGTGAGGAAATTTCGTCTGAGATAGATACTTTTGCTTTTTACAAAAAGATATATAAAAGAATTACGAACCAAAAAAATCAACTCCACATGTACTTTGAACAATTACCGGAGGACGCTAAAGTTGTAGGATATGGAGCTTCGGCTACTTCAACAACTCTCATTTATGAGTTTTCTCTTCAGGAAAAACTTTCCTATCTAGTGGATGATAATCCAATCAGGCAAGGATGTTTCTTACCTGGATCGAATTTAGAGGTTTTTTCCCCAGAGTATATGTTTGAAGATAGTCCTACACACGTGCTTCTTCTCGCTTGGCGCTTTAAGGAAATGATCATAAACAGAATCAAAAATAGTTTACCTAAAGAATGCGTGTTTATTGTTCCGCTACCGAATTTGGCAATCATAAATGGAGAGGAACTACATCATTAATTCTGGTGAAGACCAATATTCTGAATTGTTTGAATTTGCAGAAACTAATGGTCCAATCAATATGGGGATCAGTGTAAGTCTTACCTGGAAGGAAGATCCTAAACGCTTGGCTTTTGTGCTTTCACGCTATAAGTTTGTTGCGAAGATGCTTAAGGGCAGCGATAGGGTTGCTGAAGTTGGATGCGGGGATGGATTCGCCTCAAAAATAGTCGCTCGAGAAGTTCGCCACTTTTTAGGAATCGATTTCGACCCAAGATTTATCGCTGACGCGAAGGCGACTTTGCAGGATTCGGATAAAAATATTTTCTTTGGCCAACATAACATTTTAGAAGCCCCAATTGCACAGGGTTCATTTGATGCAATATTCTCTTGTGACGTTTTAGAGCATATACCTAAATCCGATGAAGATAAATTCTTCCTTAACAGTATTAGTTCTCTGAGAGATCATGGAACTCTTATAATTGGAACCCCTTCTCTAGCATCTCAAAAGTTCGCTTCTCCAAGGAGTAAGGCAGGACATATCAATTGCAAGTCTGGGGTAGAACTTGTCTCGACCTGCAGAAAGTATTTCCACAATGTCTTTTTGTTTTGTATGAATGACGAAGTCATCCACACTGGACACACGGATATGGCACACTATTATTTTGCCCTTTGTTTAAATCCTAGATAAAAGACTTTTGTGTTTCGATTGATGTTCAATGATTAAACCAATGCTTTGATAGAATTGGTATTGTTTCCCGTCGAAATCCTAATTTTGTTAAGTACTCTGCATGTTCAATCGAAATTTGAGTAGAGAGAGATTCCTTACCCAGAACTTCTAGAACCAATACATCGCCCATAAATCTCAATATCTGTTCTTTTGAACAGTTAATGAGCTTAATCTCATGGGAATCAAATTCTGAGGCAATTTGATCTTTTAAAAAAGACCCACTAAATACTTCGATTGGGGTAAGTACTCTATTTTCTTTTGATTTGCAGTAACCTTTGGGTAAAAACATTGGGAAGAGTTTTGATGAGTACAAATTATAAACACTGTAATAATCGCTAAGATAAACTCGCTTTCTAAAAAGAGTAGCCAAGGCATCCATACCCAATCCTGTCGAGATAACAAAAGCACATCTTTGGAACAGCGCTAATTCAAGGATTTCTCGGTCACCTAATCCAATGGCTTGGACATCAAGATCTGTAGCAAATGGAAGATCAACAAAATCCTTGTGGCTAATTTCTATGCCTTTCTCAGCTTCACGCCCCATGCGCATTACTGAGAAACCCTTAGATAGAAGGAACAAAATAGAATTTCTGTACTCACTCGCGTCTACATTTCTGTGCGAATGTACATAAATATTATGTTTATCTCCCTTAGATGCATAATACGCATCATCTCTTAAACAAAAAAGTACTAGAGGTTTTGAAAAATCTATTCCCAATTTTCCTAGTAATTCTTCGGCTCGTAAATCTTGGAATTTAGTAAATTGGAACGTTGGACCGTACTTGTCTAATATGGATCCATCGCCAGCACCTAATTCACGATTCAATATAAGACTTTCGAATCTTGGAAGAGGTTGTATCGCACTATAGATCTTCAACATCAAAGGATTGCTACTCGCTGATAGTTTTGCTGTCCAATATTCTGTCAAAGTTTGGTTTGCTGTGTTACCCAATAAATACCAGATATCTCTTTTGCGCTTTTTATTTTTGATGTTCTCTAGGTAATTTACTTCAGTGTCAAAGGCAAGATGCCCTATAGCTGACTGATTTATCAAGCCTATTCGGAATCCGAATAATTTAAGTGAAAAGCCCAAAGTATTTCTAACTAGGTTCCTGAAAACCCTTCCAATTGTGCAGAGCTTCTCTTTCACGAAAAATGTTTACTGTGTTTTTCGGCAAAGTATCGGGAGATTGTTGTTGAAGGATGGATGCCGTGTGAAGTTAGTATAGATTCGATTAACCTCTGTTCAGTTGAGTCTTTTTCATAATCCCCCTTCAACATTTCTATTACTCCAGCTAAGATTTCATCAGATGAGGCATCGCGTAGATAAAGGTCGGGTCTGAATGCGGGTTCATGATCTACATCGAGCCAGCCCAAAGAGATTTGCTCCCCAAAGCTTTCTTCTGTTTCATCATCACTTCTACGCACGAGAATTCTAGGTACTTCAATCGAATTCCACTTTACCCAATTACTTCCCAAGCGACCAGCGTTTATACGAAGAACGCTCCTACCAAATAATGGTGGAATCTCAGAAACACCCGAGGATGTTCCGAAGTGAAATCTGCACTTAGCTAGAAGGCAAATATCAAGCCGATCTGTTCTATCTCCGTTATTCGCATAATCTATGAATCTCTCGTGCTTGAATGGGAAAGGTGGGGCGTCTTGAGATCCAATTCGAAAGACCCAGCCCCCCTCGGAGATAATTTTACCTACGGCTTCTATATAGTTTTCAAAATTCCCAGAATTTCTAAATCCCTCGTATCCAGCGTCCCGCAAATGAAGGGTTACATACCAACATTTGTCAGAGAGACCCTTCAGTTTTAAATATGCTGCCAGATGATTGTCATCTTCACTATTTAGTGCAAAAAGTGGTCTCTCGCCAAATCTTTTTTTCCAGGCAACTTCAATTTGATTATGTACTTTTGCAAATTGCATTGCCTTACCGTCAATAAAACCTAAGCAAATCTGATCCAAATCTCTGTTTCTTTCAATCTCCAAAAGTAGATTAGAAGTCTCTGTAAGTTTGACAACGGGAACATGTAAGTGAAGATATTGCTCAACAAACCATCTATTTGCAAATCTTTCACCTGTAATAACGTATTTCTGTGCATCTATGCCCAAGATCGCCGCCTTGCATCTATCAGCAAAGTGACCTAGATGTCCTAATGACGACGTTATCTCTCTCCCGACAACAATAGTTCTTGGATCCGTTTTGCCATCGTCGATATTCTCTCCATATATTGACTTTCTAAGTTCCAAGTAAATTTCGTGTTCGGAATTCCAATAGGCAACATTAGATTTTGACTTTATCGCTTCAATTAATTCAATCTTGGTGAGTTCATCACTAAGTTTTTCTACAAACTTGTCTTCCGTTAAAGCTCTATAAATTGATAACAATCTCCAGAAATTTTTTCTCTCCCTAATTCTTATAATAATAAGAAATCTGGAGAACCCTAGGAAGGTCTGCAGAGATATCACAAGCGAGCGCAAAACCTTCATGCAACTATGATAACTGCTAAACATAGCGCTGGCAGGTACTAAGTGCTATTCATAAACTATAATTAGTTATGATTTTGGTGATAGGGCAAACCGGTTATCTTGGTTCTCTTTTGCATTCGTCAGGATTTAGGGAAAAGATTGTTCCTGGGTCAAGTTTAAAACTTTCGAGAATTCTGCATAGTATCCCCAAAAACAAATTATTTGAATTAGGAATTGAACAAGAACAAATCACTGATGTAATTATAGTTGCTTCGAAACCGAAACTTGAAAAGTGGACCTTGGAAGACTTTGACTCCAATATTGAAATTGTACAGGGAGTAGTTAAACACTTTGAGGAATCAAGAATCACTTTCTTCAGTACTGCCGACGTTTATGGAAACTCACCGGATCTTCCCCTTACTGAATCAAGTGATCTGGCTGGCAATACTCTATATGCAAAAAGTAAGATACTCTCGGAAACAATACTTAAGAACAGCTACCCGTCAGAAAAAATCTTAATTTTTAGGCTTCCTGGAGTTTACGGGGGTAGCCTGAAAGCACACGGACTAATGGATTTGTTTGTAAGGAACATTAGGTGTGATCGGCCAATTATCTTGGACTCAGAAGATGTACTCGCCGTTCGCCGAGATTGGGTTTACGGACCCGATATTGTCCGCATGATGGATTCAATTATTAATGGTAATCAATTTGTAGATGGGGTCTTCAATTTAGTAAGTGGGAATGCACCTCTAATCAGTCAATGGATTGAATACGCTGAAAGAATTACCAATTCCAAAGCCAAAGTCGCCATTAGAGATCCTATGGTTCATCATGAAATTTTCGATTTGGTTTTCAATCAACGTAAACTAAGTAGCTGTTTCCCTGAATTCGCTTTTACTTCTGTGGAGAATTCCCTCATCTTATAGTCCTGTAAGAGAATTGATTGTGTTAGATTTCCACCATGAGATTACCCCCCGAGCTTCCGCTAGCTTCTCCAGCACTTGGTAAGGATTTCTATCAAGAGACGCGTGAAAAACGTCTTTCTTACTCCCCCCAAGCTAGAATAAATTTCGATCAATATGTGAGCTCTTCGCGCAGGGATACAAAACCAGGTTACCGGCCAATCAAAATTGATATCGAACCAGCAAGTCGCTGTAATTTCCGTTGTCAAATGTGTGTGGTTAGTACTTGGGACAAAGGGAAACGTGCAGAAGACTTATCACTAGATCATTTCAAGCACTTGATTGATAACGAGCCACAGGTTCTAGAAATAAAGTTGCAGGGTCTTGGTGAACCGCTCATGGTTGGAGATCCCTTATTCGAAATGATTAAATATGCGCGTAATCAGCACATCTGGGTTAGGACAGTTACTAATGGCTCTTTACTTCATAAGAGCAACAATACTGAAAAGTTGATAGAGTCCAGAATCAGTGAAATTCAAGTGTCAATTGATGGCGCTTCGGAGATCACGATGGAGACTATTAGGAAGGGTAGTCATGCAAAGAAGGTTTTTGCAAATGTAGAAGCTCTAAATGCCAAAGCGCAAGAATCAAACCATAAGTGCACAAAGATGTGGACTGTTGTGCAGAAAGATAATATTGACGAGATGGAGATGTTGATTCACCTAGCATCAAAATTAGGGTTTACGAACCAATGCTTCTCTTTAGATATGCACGGATGGGGAATTGGTGACTGGGTTACTTTAAATAATTCAAGAAACGCTGAGGACTCATCTTTAAGTCAAGATCGACTTCTTGGATTGGTAACTCTTGGGGAGAAGTTAAATGTAAGAGTAGAATTTTGGAGCAATTCGAGCAAATATTCGACTATGGATTCGGATTCGCTTTGTCCTTGGCCATTTGAAAGATATATGGTTTCGTCCGATATGCGAGTAACTCCCTGCTGCATGATTTCAAATCCTGATATCTTGGAAATAGGCAAGAACCTTCCGTACGAATCAGTCTGGGAGTCGAAGTCGTATGAACAGTTTCGTTTAGCCCACCTTGAGGGGACAATTCCTAAAGCCTGCAAGATGTGTTACGAATAAAGTTCTTGAAGACTCTCTATATCTGATCTCCGATTTCTAATGCCTGTTCAATGCAGTCATCTATATCTACTCTGTAGAGATAGCTGCCAGCTCTGCCTATAGAATAAACACCGTCCGGCATCAAATCTAGATAACGCCCTGCCTTTTCAATCTCCTTATTTATCGGTAATGGGTAATGTTTGCCGTTTTTCGAGGGAATTTCCATCCCGACAAGGGTGCTGCTTGATTTATGCATGGTGAATTTTTTGTATTCTACAAGTCTTGTGAATTGTTCAGAATTTGCATAGTAGATGAAGAATACGTTTTCAGGAAAAGCAAACTCAACGGGTAATACGATTTTGTGAAAGTCTCGACCTACAAAGGGAAGCTCCCCAAAGTGATAATCGAAGAGTACATCTGGAGAAATGGTATTTACGATGACATCATAAGTTTTCCACACCCCATTGAAATACACTCTTCTCTTTGGTATGTCATAAGAATCAATCTTAAGGTTAAGGAGCACTGACGCGTTGCGCGTTGCTAAATCAAAATAATCATCATAACCATTAATTGCATAAGGGTAGCCTGAAAAAGCAGAATCCCATGCTGCCCTAGGGCCATCTTTGAGTGCTACCCCTTTCGGTGACCATGAAAATGTATCTATTTGCTTATTGTCCTCAACTTGCCACATCTTCTTCGAATACCCATCTATAAACTTCTCATACAATCTCCTTCCCACGCTTCCAATCCAATATTCCTCGAGGTTCTTAACGTTTTCAACTCCCGAGACTTTCGACAACTCCTCTTCTATGATTGATGAATCAGGCATGTTAGAAATGTCACTCCTGTTGATTGGGAAATTGTAAAAAGCCTGATCTCTCTCAACATACGTTATAAATTCATGCTCTGGGGTAAGTCGAATCGGACAGTATTGATTGAAAAAATGGAATACTCTTTCATTCTGAGTCAAAAAATGTCGTGGCCCAAAAGTGTAGGGATGACCACCCCACCACTGTGTTCGGACTCCAGCTCCTAGGAATGGAGCGGCTTCAATTAGTGTTACGTCCCACCCGCCCTTT
>Ga0172372_10010987_pt1 | contig 11547 bp, 9 predicted proteins | sample LakKiv5m_2_FD_114544 | JGI IMG/M metagenome (GOLD analysis project Ga0172372, IMG submission 114544) | Freshwater microbial communities from Kabuno Bay, South-Kivu, Congo - kab_092012_9.5m | ecosystem: Environmental > Aquatic > Freshwater > Lake | place: Democratic Republic of the Congo... | reverse complement strand
GTCGACGGAGGTCGCCGAGGTGGGTGTCGGTGTCGTCGCGGCGGGCGGCGAGGCGCAGCGGCTCGAGGCGGTGCAGCTCGGTCGCGTCGGCGCGGGCGGCGAGGACGTGGGCGCAGATGAGGGCCTCGTCGAGCCGGCGCTCTTCCTCGAGCCGCTTGCACAGCGCGGCCCGCGCGACGGCGGTGTCGGGCAGGGCCCGCTCGCGCAGGGCGACGTCGCGGGTGCGGGAGAAGGCCTCCTGCAGGGCCTTCCCGGACGCCCGGTGCCGACCGCCGGTGGCCTCCCGGTATGAGAGCATTGCCTGCTCGAGGCGGCCCATGGCGGCGAGGGCGCGGGCTGCCTCCAGGTGCGCCGGCGTCAGCGTCGGCCAGAGGTTGATGGCGCGATTGGCCCAGGCGAGGGCCTCCTTCGGCTGGTGCCGCTCGCGGGCGTCGATGGCGAGCTGGGCCGCAGTGACGGCGTCGAAGGGGCGTGCCGCCATGGCGGTGTGCAGTGTCGTTGTCCGCTGCGAGAGCGGCGCGGTGGCGATGGCGCGATCGAGGCGGAAGCGCCCGTGGCGGATCGCGTCGGGCGCCGTGGCCAGCACGACGACGGCGGCGGTGGCGACGATGGCGAACGCCGCGGCGCGCGACAGGCGCCGGCGCGGCGGCAGGGCGGCGCTCGCGAAGGCCACGGCCGTGGCCATCACCGCGAGGCCGGCGGTCGTCTCGAGGGCGAAGTCCACCGTGTCGCCGACGACGAGCATCGCGATCGACGGCAGCGCCGCGATGGCCCGCCGCGTGCGCGCGGCGCGCGCGAGGCGCACCGCGATGACGAGCCCCAGCAGGACCAGGGCCACGCCAGCCACCACGCCGTGCTCGACGAGGGTTCCGACGAGCAGGTTCTCGGGGTGGGAGAAGTAGACCTCATCGTCGATGAGGTGCCCGCGCTGGCTGCGGCTCGTGAAGGCGACCCCGAAGGCGTTGTTGCCGACGCCGACGAGGCCGTGCTCGTGCAGCAGCGACAGGGCCGGCGGCTGCACCTTCAGCTTGCTGCGGGCGTTGTCGGGGGCGAGCTCCGTCGACACCGTCGAGAGCTCCTTGATGACGGCGTCATCGGCGACGACGACGACGCCCACGACGACGACGAGGACGGCCGAGAGGGCGAGGGCGGGCAGGGCGAGGCGGTTCGCGCTGTCGACCCCGGGCGCGTCGTCCTCGAGGCGGCGCGCACGCCACAGGAGGCCCGCCCACAACAGCAGCGTGAGCACGAAGGCGACGATGCCGCCGCGCGAGAGCGTGAGGCCCACGCCGGCCCCGCAGGCGACGAAGACGGCGCCGGCGACGAGGGCCTCGACGCGGCTGTGGGCCGAGAAGGCCCGACCGAGGGCGAGGAACGCGAAGGCGCCAAAGACCTTCGAGAGATGGTTCGGGTTGACGATCGGCGCGAAGAAGATGCCGCCGTGGCGGGAGAAGCTGCCCCAGGCGCCGGGCGCGTTGACGACGGCGTGCACCGTGGCCGAGGCGAAGAGCAGGGCGCCGCCAACGAGGACGACGCGCCAGGCGAGGCGCGCCCGGCGCTGGTCCCGGAGGGCATCGCTGACGACGACGCAGAGGGCCGAGGCCCCGATCAGCCGCAGCAGCGCCGCCTTCGTCTCGGCGGGGTCGAGGGAGGTGACGGGCTCGACCCGCTCGCGCAGGGCCTCGGGGAGGCCCTCGGCGACGAAACGACGCAGGCCGGCCGCCTCGCCCTGCAGCACGTCGAGGAGGGCCTGGGGCAGCGGCAGCACCTGCAGCAGTGTGGCGACGGCGCCGACGACAAAGGGCAGGGCGAGGAAGGACACGCGCAGGGTGTGGCCGGCGCTCGCGCGGCTGCTCCACCACAGGGCGAGGGCGACGAGCTCGACGACGGCGAAGCCCGTGGCGACCTCGGGGTGCACGCCGCCGATGAGCTGCGGCGCGAGCACCACGGGCAGCAGCGCCAGGACGAGGCTGGCGCTGGCCACGACCGACGACGGCGACGACCGGGCGGGCACTCAGATCTTCGTGACGATCACGCGATCGGCTTCGAAGCGCACCTTGACGACGCCACCCTTCTTCACGCCGATGGGCGTGAGGGGCAGCCGCAGGAAGGTGCCGCTGTCGCCGACCTGCTGGGCCTTGTAGCGGCGCTCCTCGCCGACACCGGGCATCGAGCGGCCGCGGCCCGTCGAGCCGTGGCGCGACGCGATGTAGCTCTCGAGGGTCTCGACGTTGCGGCCCTGGGCCTTGAGCTCGTCGAGGGCGCGCTTGAGGATCGGACCGGGGTTCTTCTTGCCCGCGACGAGCTTCTCGACGCCCGCGATGCCGTCGAGGAGGTAGGCGATCTGCAGGTCCTTGAACGACACGACCCCACGCTGCTTCGACTGCGACTTCTTGCTCGCCATATCTTTTCGCTCCGACGTTCGATGATGAAGGACTGACCCGGTCGACCGATCCCCGGGGTAGACGGTGTATGGGATAGGCAGAAGTCGAAGCGCCCGCAAGCACACTGTGAGGTGGCTTGCGGGCGCGGAGTCAGCACATTCTTCCGCGCCAGCGGAAGACGCATCAACACTCCCCCGTCCGGGCGGACCGGGCCGGGCGGCAGCGCTCAGGCCGCGAGGGCCGCCTTGAGGTCGGCGACGAGGTCGTCGATGTCCTCGATGCCGACGGAGACGCGAATGAGGCCGTCGTCGATGCCGATGGCCTCGCGCTGCTCCTTCGGAATCGACGCGTGGGTCATGATGGCGGGGTGCTCGATGAGGCTCTCGACGCCGCCGAGGCTCTCGGCGCAGGCGAACAGCTTCGTCGACGCCAGCAGGCGGCGGCTCTTCTCGAGACCGCCCTTCACCACAAAGCTGATCATCGCGCCGGGACCGCGCATCTGCTGCTTCATCAGCGCGTGCTGCGGGTGGCTCTCGAGGCCCGGGTAGTAGACCTTCGCGACCTCGGGGTGGTGCGCGAGCAGGTCGGCGATCACGCGGGCGTTCTCGACGTGGCGCTGCATGCGGACATGCAGCGTCTTCGTCGAGCGCAGGAGCAGGAAGGAGTCCATCGGCGCCGGCACGCCGCCCGCCGCGTTCTGCACGAACTTCAGGCGCGTGTGCCAGTCGTCGTTGTTGGTCATCACCGCGCCGCCGATGACGTCGCTGTGGCCGCCGAGGTACTTGGTCGTGCTGTGCAGCACGAGGTCGGCGCCGAGGGCGAGCGGCTGCTGCAGGTACGGCGTGGCGAAAGTGTTGTCGACGACGGTGGTGATGCCCTTTGCGGTGCCGATGGCCGAGACGGCCTTGATGTCGACGAGCTTCAGCATCGGGTTCGTGGGGGTCTCGATCCAGATGAGCTTCGTCTTGTCGGTGATGGCCGCCCGCACGTTCTCGGCGTTGGTCATGTCGACGTAGGTGAAGGTCATGCCGAGCCGGCGGAAGATCTTGTCGAAGAGGCGGAAGGTGCCGCCGTAGACGTCGTCGGAACAGACGACGTGGTCGCCGGCGTCGAGGCACATGGCGATGGCGCTCTCGGCGGCGCAGCCGGAGGAGAAGCACACGCCGTGCGCCGCGCCCTCAAGGGAGGCGAGGTTGCGCTGCACCGCATCGCGGGTGGGGTTGTGGCCGCGGGCGTAGACGTAGCCCTTGTGAACGCCGGGCCCGTCCTGGACGTAGGTCGAGGTCTGGTAGATGGGCGTCATGATGGCCCCCGTCGTCGGGTCGGGGACCTGGCCGGCGTGGATGCAGCGGGTGGCGAAGGCGGCGTTCTCGGGCAGCTTCATGACGGGCTCCGTGACGATGAGACAAGCGGGGACTTCCGCCTGTGGCGCAACCGTGTCAATGCACCCGCATTCACGGTGGCGCATGGCGTCACGACGAGGAGGATCCCATGGCCCAGGCGCTCACTGGTTACACGGCGTTCATCACCGGGGCGTCCCGCGGCATCGGCCGGGCCATCGCGCTGCGGCTCGCGCAGGAGGGCTGCAACGTCGTCCTCGCCGCCAAGACGAGCGACCCGCACCCGAAGCTCGCCGGCACCATCCACAGCGTCGCCGAGGAGGTGAAGGCCCTCGGTGGCCGCGCCCTCGCCGTGCAGTGCGACGTCCGCTTTGAAGACAGCGTCCAGGCGGCCATCGACGCCGGCGTGAAGGAGTTCGGCGGCCTCGACATCGTCGTCAACAACGCCGGCGCCATCGTGCTGTCGCCCGTCGACAGCCTGCCGGTGAAGAAGCTCGACCTCATGCTCGGCGTCAACAACCGCGCCGTCTACGTCGTCACGCATCTGGCTGTGCCGCACCTCAAGGCGAGTGCAAAGGCCGGCCGTCACCCGCACGTGCTGTCGATGTCGCCGCCGGTGCGCCTCGAGGGCAAGTGGCTGCGCGGCACGTCGGCGTACTCGATGACGAAGTACGGCATGACCATCCTCACCCTCGGCTTCGCCGAGGAGCTGCGCGACGAGGGCATCGCCGTGAACGCCCTGTGGCCCCGCACGGTCATCAAGACCGCGGCCCTCGACATGCTCATGGGTGAGGAGGAGGGCGAGAAGCACGCCCGCACGCCGGAGATCATGGCCGACGCCACCCGCGAGATCGTCACGACGCGGGGCCTCGCCCTCACCGGCCGCGCCATGCTCGACGAGGAGATCCTGCGCGAGCGCGGCGCCACCGACTTCGACCGCTACGCGGCGACGCCTGGCAACACCGACATCTGGGCCGACTTCTACGTCGACGGCTACGGCGAGGGCGCCATCCCGCCGTGGACGCCGCCGAAGGCCTGAGCGTCCGACGACGACGACCCGGAGCAGGACGATGGCGAAGACCGCGCTCACCGCGCTTGGCACGAGCATCTTCTCGGAGATGACCGCGCTCGCGAACGCCCATGGGGCCGTGAACCTCAGCCAGGGCTTCCCCGACTTCGAGGGGCCCGCCGCCGTCGTCGACGACGCCGTCGCGGCGCTGCGGGCCGGCCACAACCAGTACGGGCGCTCGCCCGGGGTGCTGCCCCTCGTCCACGCCGTCGCCGCCCACCAGCGTCGTCGCTACGGCGTCGGGCTCGACCCGCTCACGCAGGTCGTCTGCACTGCGGGGGCCACCGAGGCCATCGCGGCGGCGATGCTCGGCCTCCTCGATGCCGGCGACGAGGTCCTGCTCTGCGAGCCGTTCTACGACGGCTACCCCGCCACGATCGCGATGGCCGGCGCGGTGCCGAAGGTCGCCACGCTGCGCTGGCCCGACTTCCGCCTGCCCGTCGACGAGCTCGCCGCGCTCGTCACCGAACGCACGCGCATGGTCGTGATCACGAACCCGCACAACCCCACCGGGCGCGCCTTCTCCGTCGAGGAACTCGATGCGCTCGCGGCCCTGTGCGTGAAGCACGACCTCATCGCCATCTCCGACGAGGTCTACGAGCACCTCACCTTCGGCGTGCGCCACACGCCGCTCTGCACGCGGCCCGGCATGGCGGAGCGCACGGTGACCCTGTCGTCGACGGGCAAGACCTTCTCGTTCACCGGCTGGAAGGTGGGCTGGGCCACGGGGCCGGCGCACCTCATTGCCGGCGTGCAGCGCGCCCACCAGTTCCTCACCTTCTGCGCGTCGACGCCGCTGCATGTGGCGATGGCCAGCGCGCTGGAGCGGCTCGACGACGAGTTCGTGGCGACGCTGCAGGGGGAGTACCGCGCCCGCCGCGACTTCCTCGTCGACACGCTGCGCGGCTGCGGCTTCGACGTCGCCGTCCCCGAGGGCGCCTACTTCTGCCTCGCCGACATCCGCGGCCTCACCGACGACGACGACCGCACCTTCGCGAAGCGCCTCATCACCGAGGCCGGCGTGGCGTCGATCCCGCCATCGGTCTTCTACAGCGACGCCGTCGACGAGGGACGACGCCTGCTGCGCTTCGCCTTCTGCAAGAAGGACGCGACGCTCGAAGAGGCCGCGCGCCGCCTGCGGGCCTGGTCGGCGCGCCGCTGACGACGCACCTGCGGCAGCGGTGGTTCAGGGCGTCGTCGACGACAGCGGACGGGCCTGCGCGATCCGCTCCGCGATGCGCTCCCGCCAGGTCTTCACGGCGGTGACGACGCGACTGTTCGTCGGTGGGAAGGCGACGTCGCAGTTGATGCCGAGGTTCTGCATGATGGGCTCATGCCATCGGCCGAGGACTTCGCCGGTGGCGAGGTCGCGCAGCGTGAGGTTCGCGACGACGTGCAGCGGCCGCATCGCCGTCTGGCCCAGCAGGGGTCCCTCGACCTCCTGCGTCACCGGCTTGCAGGTGAGCGTCCCCTGCAGCTCGAAGGACCGGCCCTGGTGCTCGAGGACGATGGCGCCGATGCCGTCGCGCTCGGCCATCTTGACGATGCCCAGCGGGGCGAGGGCCGGGTGGAAGAAGTTGGCGAGCGGAATCGGCTCGCGCATCGGGGTGAAGGCGTCGCGGCAGATGCCGGGGGCAGCGCTTGCGACCTCCCGCTTCAGCAGCGCCGTCATGTAGTTCGTCGGGCAGCGCAGGCGGTCGAGGTGGATGACCCGCTGGGCGACGGCAATTCAAACGCTTGGGCTCCGCCCAAGCGTTTGAATAATCAATACTATTCGGGCGCGAAGCGCCCGAATTTCCTCCTCGGTGCCCGGCGTGCGTGTGGCCCAGCGCGTCCGCAGGATGACCTAAAGCAGGCGCCGTCGACGCTGACGAGGACCACGGGGCCGCCGTGGTGCCCGGCGATGAAGCCGGTGCCGCGCTTGTGCACCTCGACGCCGGGGCAGCGGCCGAGCTGCGACCGCACCATGTGCTCGAGCAGTCATCACCGGTGGCCTGCGAGGTCGCGGCAGCGGCGGCGGCGGACTCGGGCGTGGCGGGCTCCGGCGGCGCCGCGCGCGCACCGGGGATCACGACGAGGAGCAGGGCGAACCCGGAAGAGGGCACACCCTCATCGTGCCACGGCCCGCAGCGTCGGGGCGTGATCGGGCTAACGGCCCTGGCGCTCCGGGCGGCGCGTCGATCCGCTGCCTGATGTCGCTGTGCGGCGGGCGGGGGCTGGCACCGACGACGGCGGCCTCGGCACGAGGCTCGTGATCTGGCGCAACTTCCCGGAGCGGGGGTTTCGCGGCAGGGCGTCGACGGCGACGACCTCGACGACGACGCGCTGCTGCAGGCCGTGCTCGGCGAGGTAGCCGGCGAGGCGGCCGGCGACGCCGTCGACGACCACGCCGCCCTCGACCCCGGGCGTGGCGACGACGAAGACCTGCAGGTGGTTCTGGCGATCGTGCACGATGGCGAACTGGCGCAGGCCCGTGAGGCCCAGCAGGGCCGTCTCGAGCGGGATCGGCGTGTGGGCCTGCATGACCTCGCCGTCGTCGAGGTGGATGATGTCGTCGGTCCGCCCCTCGACCTCGACGCGCGGCAGGGGTGAGCCGCAGACGCACGTGCCGGTGTGCACGCGCACCCGGTCGTCGAGGCGGTAGCGCAGCAGCGGCTGGGTGACGTTGAGGAGGTTGGTGACGAGGACCCGCTCGGACCAGACGTCGGTGGCGACGGGGCGGTCGTCGGCGTCGATGGGCTCGATGAGGGCGGCGTCGCTGTTGAGGTGCAGGTGTCCCTGCGGGCATGACACGGCGAGGGCGACGTGCTCGGTGGCGGCCCAGGTCTCGAGGATGCGCGCCGACGGGAACGCCGCCTGCAACGTCGCCCGCGCCTGGGCCGTGAGGGGCTCGCTGCCGGCGGTGACGATCTCGGGGGCGATGCGCAGGCGACCGGCGAGCTGCTCATGGGCCAGCAGCTCGAGGACGGTCGCGTACGAGTGGAGCAGCAGGGGCGGCGCACCCTGCAGGGCCTCGACGAGGCGCGGCAGCGGCTGCTGGAAGTCGACGATGCGGACGTCGGCGGCGACGCGGCCGGCCGCGGGCATCCGCAACGCGAGCACCGACGTCATCGTGTGGCTGCCGGTGGCGACGACGAAGGTGAGGCGGTAGCGGCGCCGCGCGAGCAGCGCGAAGCCCTCGGGGGTGAGGAGGCCGCGAAAGATGCGGGCAAAGACGGTGGCGCGCAGCCGCGCGAAGGCGGCGTCGTCGGTGATGAAGAGGCCCACCTCGCCGGTGGTGCCCGACGTCGTCGCCACCACGTAGCGGTCGTCGAGCAGGGTGCCCGGGCGCCCGTCGCGCAGGAAGGCCCGCACCTCGGCCTCGCGGGGGGCGCCGGGCACGACGCTGTCGTCGAAGGCGGCCTGCAGCGCGGCCTTGGTGAGGATGGGGGCGTCGGCGTGGCGGGTGAGCCCGGCGAGCCGGCGGGTCCGGCGGGCGGCGTCGACGACGGCCTGCAGCCGGGCCGCGCGCACGGCCTCGATGGCGGCGGGCGGGCCGTCGTTGCGGCGATAGGCGGCGGGCAGCTCGGTGGCGAAGCCGCCCAGCTCGCGCAGCGTCACGGAGACGCCGGCGTGAAGGCGGTGAGCTCCATCGTCGCCGTGAGCACCGGCGCCTCGTCACCCTCGCGCTTCACGAGCTGCTGCAGGCGGATCATGCCGACCTGCCGGGCCCACACCCAGCGCATGAGGATCGTCGCCGGGCGCCCGGTCTCGGGGTCGCGCGTCGGCGTCGCGCCCTCGACCTCGACGCAGCCGTCGAAGGTGCCGGCGGGAACGGTGACCTGCAGGTCGGTGGCGACGATGCGGTACTGCTCCGTCACGCCCGGCACGTCGGGCCGCGGGCCCTTCTGCACCGCGATCCACGTGGCGCCAGCGACGACGGGCTCCTTCAGCAGGAAGCGGTCGCCGTCGAAAAGGCCGTCGCTGCGCGGGGCGAGGCGGCCGCCGCGGTCGTCGACGTAGAAGCCGCGATCGTCGCGGGACACGATGCGCACCGCCTGGGGCTCGTCGGGGCCGGGGCTCAGCTTGTAGCTCCAGCTGTTGCCGACGGCGGCGTTGCTGAAGTCGGCGGGGCGCGGTCCGGCGGGGCCGCCGGCCGGGGTGCTGGCGCAGCCGGCGACGAGAGCGAGGCACGAGGCGGCGACGAGGAGGAAACGAGACGACATGGTCGGCCTCAGATGGTGGGGGGCGCGCCGACGGTGTCGGAGAAGAGGGCCTCGACGAACTCGGCGGGAATGAAGGGGCGCAGGTCGTCGATCTTCTCGCCGACGCCGATGTACCGCACGGGCACCTTGAGCTCGTCGACGATGCCGAGGACGACGCCGCCCTTGGCGGTGCCGTCGAGCTTGGTGAGGATGATGCCGGTCAGCGGCGCGGCCTCGCCGAACTGCTTCGCCTGGGCGATGGCGTTCTGCCCGACGGTGGCGTCGAGGACGAGGATGACCTCGTGGGGCGCGCCGGGGCAGGCCTTGGCGATGGAGCGCGCCACCTTCTTGAGCTCCTCCATCAGGTTCGTCTTCGTGTGGAGGCGGCCGGCGGTGTCGCAGAGGACGACGTCGATACCGTCGGCCTGGGCCTTCTTGATGGTGTCGAACAACACGCTCGATGGGTCGCCGCCGTCGGGGCCGGTGACGATCGGGACGTCGGCGCGCTTCGCCCACACCTCGAGCTGGTCGGCGGCGGCGGCGCGGAAGGTGTCGCCGGCGCCGAGGAGCACGCTCTTGCCCTGGGCCTTGAGCTGGGCGGCGAGCTTGCCGATCGTCGTCGTCTTGCCGGCGCCGTTGACGCCGAGGACGAGGACGACGCGCGGCCCGGGGCCGTCGATGGCGAGAGGCTTCGGCTCGATGCTGGCGAGGATGGCCGTGGCCTCGGCCTTCAGCGTCTCCTCGACCTTGTCGAGCGACGAGAGCTCCTTCTTCGAGAGCCGGCCCTTCACGGCCTGCAGCAGCCGATCGGCGGTGCGAACGCCGATGTCGGCGGTGAACAGCACGCTCTCGATGTCGTCGAGGACGGCGGCGTCGATGGTCTTGCCGCCGAGCGCCGTCGACAGCCGGCCCATGATGCCGTCGCGGGTGCGGCCGAGCGCCAGGCGCAGCGAGCGGGCCTGCTCCTCGGCCTTGTCCTTCGCGGCCTTCGCGGCGGCGGCCTTCTCGGCGGCAGCCTGCTCGGCGGCGAGGGCCTTCTGCTTCTCCTCGGGGTTGGCGGCGGCGGCGGCCTGTTCGGCGGCGCGGGCGGCGGCGCGGGCGGCGGCGTCGGCCTCGGCGCGGCGGAGGAGGGCCTCACGCTCGGCAGCGACGAGGTCTTGTGCCTTCGGCCCGACGGGGGTGGCCGCGGGCTCCTGACCGGGGGCCGGGACGACGTCGGTGGAGAGGCCGGGGCGGTCGAGCTCGCGGGCGAGGGTCTCGATCCGCTCGATGCGCTTCTTGCGCAGGGCGAGGAAGCCGAAGACGACGAAGAAGCCGACGAACAGCACCAGGGCGATCAGGCCGGCGATGTCACCGCCCGAGGTGGTGGGCTCGGGGGCGAGATCGGCGGCGACGAGGTCGAGGAGGGACCACATGGGGCCACATGTCCGCACCGGGCCGGGCCTTGTCAACCCACCCGCCCGCCTTGCCGACGTCGACGGCGTCGGCGAGAGTCAGCCCGTGCGGCAGCAGCTGGCGTTTTCGTTTTCGACCGCCGTCGTCGAGGCCACGACGACGCCGCCTGCGCCGCCTGCGCCGTCGTCGCCCGCGCCCGCCCCGGCGGTGTCGACCTCACCCACGGCGTCAGCGTCGGTTCCGGCGGCCGTGGTGCCGATCTCGCGGACGCGCCGCCTCGTCGACGCCATCACGAGCCTCATCCCCGGGGCGCGGGTGGTGCTCACCGACACCCGCTCGGTGCTGCTGTCGCAGTCGGAGCGCGATGGCGTGCGGACGATCCGCGTCCACCAGATGTTCCTCGAGGCCGACGACGAGGTCCGCCGGGCCGTGGCCCTCTACCTCGCGACGGGCAATCACCGCGCCGGCGAGGTCGTCGACGCGTTCACGAAGGGGCGGGTGCACCTCCTCGAGTGGACGGCGCGGCCGCTGAAGGATGGCGCCTGGCGGGGCGAGCACCACGATCTGCTGAGCCACTACGACGCCATCAACGCCCGCTATTTCAGCGACCGCATCGCCGCCGAGATTGGCTGGAGCCAGGCCGGCGCGCCGACGGGGCGTCGCCGCACGAGCATCACCTTCGGCAGCTACGACCACCGCGCCCGCCGCATCGTCATCCACCCCGTCCTCGACGCCGGCCACGTGCCGCCCATCGTCGTCGCGCGCATCGTCCATCACGAGATGCTGCACGCGAAGCACGGCGAGATCATCACCGAGAGCGGCCGCCGTGTCGTGCACAGCAAGGCCTTCCGCGCCGAGGAGACCACCTTCCACGGGGCCGCCGAGGCCGACGCCTGGATCGATACCCACCTCGAGGCGCTGCTCCGGTGGCGCCCCCCCACCCGGAAGCCCTGATGCTGCGCCTGCTTTCCTCCCTCGTTCTCGTCGTCACTGTGGTGGTCCTGCCGGGCTGCACCTCCTGCGCCTCCGTCGACGGCAGCGAAGGCGAAGGTGAAGGTGAAGGTGAGGGTGAAGGGGAGGGCGAGGGTGAAGGGGAGGGCGAGGGTGAAGGCGAAGGCGAAGGCGAGGGTGAAGGCGAGGGTGAAGGCGAGGGTGAAGGCGAAGGCGAGGCACGC
>Ga0172372_10010986_pt1 | contig 11549 bp, 11 predicted proteins | sample LakKiv5m_2_FD_114544 | JGI IMG/M metagenome (GOLD analysis project Ga0172372, IMG submission 114544) | Freshwater microbial communities from Kabuno Bay, South-Kivu, Congo - kab_092012_9.5m | ecosystem: Environmental > Aquatic > Freshwater > Lake | place: Democratic Republic of the Congo... | reverse complement strand
TGGTCATGTGATTGCGGGGCCTGATGGTAATACTGAGATTTTACAAGGCGATGTTCTGATTTCTATGGGAACGCCTGAGCAATTAAGAGCGCTCAACCAAATCCTCAGTCCACTTTCCAAAACTCCCAATGTTTTACGTTTACCACGCATGAAATGATTTGGTGACGCGGCTTTGCCGCACAAAAAATATCAAATCGCGGAACTCTAATAATGTGAATTTTATTTCTCCAGCGCAAATCATTCAAATTGCGATCGCTGATGCGATTAATTTGGTGTTTGGAACTTTGCATACTCCTAGTGAAATTTCGCTGGAGGTTGGCTATCCTAAATACGCAGCCCATTACACATCATCAATCGCTCTAGCGATCGCCAATCGCTTAAACCTCAGTCCCTTGCAAGTTGCCGAGGCGATCGTGCTGACCTGTTCGCAAAATCCAGCAATTACTTCAAAATGGCAAATTCAGGCATTAGGTAAGGGTTGGCTAAATATCTTTTTAAGTGAGCAATATATCGCTGAGAGTTTATTAGCTTTAGAGCAATGGCAGATTGAGGGAATTACTAATTACGAAGGGTTTTGGCAAAAGAGCGATATTTCAATAGATTTTACAAACAAGTCATTTGATCCAATCGTGCAGTATGCCTATGCTCGTTGTTGTGCGTTAATCAGATTGGCTAAACTTTTTGATGGCGCGGCTTCGCCGCGCTATCAAAAATCAGGTTCTGATTTTACGCTACATTCCCTACAGTTAGAACCTGCCGAAATTAGTTTATTGATGCAGAACTTGGAGATCGCTGCTTATTTGGAAAGTGAAAATTCTGCAAGTAGTAATAAATCTAGAACTAAATTATCGCGATCGCTTGCTGAGTCTTTTTTGCAGTTTTACGATCATTGTCGAATTTTTGGAGTTAATCGAGAAGTAGCTCTGCGACGATTGTTAATAATCAGGGTTACGCAAAAATTACTACTAGCGATCGCCCCACCTGAAATTAATTACGCAATGTACTTATAAAACCCAGAAAAGTTTTTGAGAACACTGCAAAGCAGTGTTCTCAAAAACTTTTCTGGGTCAACAGGCGATAAACGGCACAAAACATCGTTTATCGCAGCATTAGCATGGCATCGCCAAAGGAATAAAAACGATATTCCTTGGCGATCGCTTCTTGATATACCGACATTAAAAACTCTCGTCCACCCTTACCCAAAAATGATGACATCATCATTAACAAGGTTGACTTCGGCAAATGAAAATTAGTCACCATCCCATCTAAAACTTTCCATTCATAGCCTGGATAAATCATCAAATTGGTTTTGCCCTTAAAAGCTTGAAAATTTGAGTTCTCTAGCGATCGCGCGACCGTACTACCAACTCCAATTACCCGACCGCCCCTTGCTTTGGTTTCCTTAATTTTCGCGATCGTCTCCTCTGAAACTTCACACCACTCGTTATGCATCACATGCTGCGTGATATCTTCGGTCTCTACAGGACGAAATGTACCGATACCTACATGCAAGGTCACAAAGGCTTTATCAACACCTTGCTCCTCTAGTTTTTGAAAAAGTTGCTCTGTAAAATGTAAACCCGCCGTTGGTGCAGCGATCGCCCCAGATATCTCTGCATAGATGGTTTGATAGCGCTCAGGATCAGTATGTGAATCCGTCACATAGGGCGGTAATGGTAGCTTGCCTAACTTTTCAATAATTTTGTCAAGATCAGCCTCAGCAGGAATATGAAACTGCAATTCTCGCGCTCTAGTAGTTGTTTCGATCCCTTCTACCGTCGCTTTGACATTTTCTGCAAATACGATCGTGCTACCAATGGGCAAGCGCTTTCCAGGCTTAACCAAAGCTAACCAACGATTAAGCCCAATCGGCTCCATTAACAAAATCTCAACAGGAACCCCCGACAGCTTTTGACCATACATTCTTGCAGGAATGACTTTGGTGTTATTAAAAACGAGCAAATCTCCCGCTTGTAAAAAATCGGGCAAATCATAAAAGTGCTGATGCCGTATATTGCGATCTCGATCAATTACCAATAGCCTTGAAGTATCCCTTGGTGTGACTGGATCTTGAGCAATGCGATCGCTTGGCAGTTCATAGTCGTAGGCGCTTAACGCATAATCAGGCTCAAGTTCAGTCGCAGGCTGTGAAGTCATAAAAAGGTTACATTTTGGGACATCGGTACTGCCTAACAATTTGCAGTACTTATGTAAGTGTTTGCCAAAAAGTGACTAAGTTACAAAAAAATATAAGAAATTTTATATACCAATCGGGAAAACAATGGTATACAGATGGCAGCATTAACATATGTATCAAACATGTGTTGGATCGCTTTTTAACCCTTAGCAATTGAACGAGGAACTTATGAAGTACCTAATGACCGATCTTCACCAACGCTTTATTGGTGCATTGAACTATAACAAGCCCCTTTCTGTGGGCGATGTATTTCGTGCAGGTAATACTAAAACTTATACAGTTGTAAGTATTAACGATCCTCGTGACAAGAAGGATGTCAAGTCCGTGACAGTTATTCCTGTGCGCGAAGCTGTAAATGCTCATTAACTTACTAATTAATAAGCAAGTGAATTGGCTTATTAACTTATTGTCTGGTAATTTTTTCGCTGATAGTCTACATTGCTCACATTAGCTAAAAAGATTAGCTAAATCTACTATTTCAAAACATTGAAAGTAAGAAATAAGTCTAGGGAATTATCAAAAGAGATCTGAAAGAATCATCGAAGCTATTGACAATACATTAATATAACTGAGTATTTCTTTGTTCTCTTCAGATGTCGTCATCTTCAATACAAAATAAAAAGCAGCGCAATGCGCTGCTTTTTATTTTGATAATTTTAACGTGAATTTTTACCATTTTGCGCGTTCGTCGCATTGACGTTAATGTCAATACTTCTCTAGCTGAAAGATGATAAGCAGTGCAATGCACTGCTTATCATCTTTCGGCTTTAGATTAAAATCATGCCATGTTTCAAATTACTTAAAGAAGATGCGTCAATGGAGTTACCTCTTAAATCTAAGCGTACAAGCTTCTTGAGATTAGTAATGCTAGCAGGAAGGTGAGTTAGTTGGTTGTAAGACAAGTCTAATTCTGTAAGATTTCTAAGATTACCAAATTCAAATGGCAGATCACTCAGTTGATTATTGCCAAGATATAGATCAGTTAGTGCTGGCACTGGTCATCTAAAACGTGATCGACGTATTTCCGCCTTTTTTATCGGCTTGAAATGGACGTTTCAGCACCTATCCCTCATTAGCTGACCAGTGCCTTAGTGCTGTGAGATCACAAATTTCTTCTGGCAAAGTAGTTAGATTATTTTTTCGCAAATCTAACTCATTTAAATTTGTGAGATTAGCAATTTCTATAGGTAATTTTTCGAGTTTATTTTCACTCAAATCAAGCCAAGTTAAAAACTTAAGAAAACCAATTTCTGAGGGCAAGTTTGTTAAAAGATTTTGATTAATATCTAATCTGGCTAGATTGGATAGTCGGCTAATATCCGATGGCAAACTGGTAATCTGGTTCTCGGCTAAATTTAGTACTGTGAGATGTTTTAGCTGCATCACTGGCTCAGGAATTTTTGGCAGTTGATTGGATTCTAGATGTAGCCATGTGAGTCTTTGTAAATTTGCGATCGCTTCTGGCAGAGAAATCAAGTTATTTTCACTGAGATACAGCCACACTAAATCTTTCAATTTACCAATCTCTTCAGGAACTACCCGCATTTGTAGTTCACTAAGATATAGAGATGTTGCTTCTAAATCTCTGGCAGTCTCGATTTCTTGCAGAATTTCCTGTTCGTTCATAGTCTCGCTTGCATTATTTGATGATGGTACTCAAGTTGCAAATTGATAATTATTGTTTGAGTTACCTCTCAGAGGGAAATTCCAGCGATCCCACAATTTTATTTTTGCATGGATTTATGGGTGATCTCTCAGAGTTTAAGGAGGTGATCGCAATTTTGTCTAAACAATTTTACTGCGTTGCGATCAATCTACTAGGGCATGGTCAAACTAGGGTCATAGATCCAAAAATTGATCAAGATGACTACTACACAATACAGTCCACCGCCAACTTTGTCATCAAATTTTTGGATTTACTTCGTGTGGATCGCTGTTTTTTAGTAGGATACTCTATGGGTGGAAGGGTAGCTTTATATTTAACAATCCATTTCCCACAATATTTTTGTAGGACAATCCTCGAATCTGCATCCGCAGGCTTACAAACAGATCAAGAGAGGGGCGATCGTCTCGCCAAGGATCGGCTATTAGCAGCAACCCTAGAAGCTGGTGATTTGAGATTATTTCTGGAAAATTGGTATCAACAGCCTATTTTTGCCACCTTGCGATCGCATCCAAATTTTGCCCAGATGCTAGAGCAAAGGTTAAATAATTCCCCTGCATTACTAGCTAAGTCTCTATGCAATCTTAGTACTGGAATGCAACCATCATTATGGGAGAAATTACCAGAAAATCAGGTTCCGTTGTTGTTACTTGCAGGTGAGTTAGATCCTAAGTTTGTGCAAATAAACCGTCAAATGAAACAGTTATGCAAGTATTCACAACTAGAAATTATCCCTAAGTGTGGTCACAATATTCACTTCGAGAATCCTCAAATATCTATTGATAAGATCACAGCATTTCTAACTAAACGTCAATTCGACGAAAGCGAAAAATGGTAAGAATCGCTGAGCGATTCTTACCATTTTTCGCCATTGGCATGACTAAAAGCTAAAAAGCGGCGCTTCGCGCCGCTTTTTAGCTTAACTAGAAACAATATTTCTTAAATCTGGACGGGTTGCGGGTGTAAAGAAGAGCGTCTCAAAGGATACATCGCGATTGCCTAAGGTCTCATAAAAGAAAAATGAGAAACCATCAAGGGTAAGCTCACGCGCAATTTTGACTTGACCTTTAATTTGGCGCATATCAACATTTTGAACTCTAAGCCCCGTCAAAATCCCTACAGCTACAGGAATTTTCTGGCGAATTTCCTGTAGTTCTGGTCGTGATAACTCACTTATATAGTTGCTAATATCATCTCGATATACCTGCACAATTAGTTCATCAATATAATTGAGATAGACCCAGCTATACCAATCTTGCAAGTATTTTTTATAAGAAAAGTCTTTTGGATTAGGAGACAAAGAAACTAGGCAATTGGGTTTGATCGCCCTAACAGCCTTAGAGATTTTTCGCATTAAATTTGTAATGTACTTAGCACGCCATTTCATCCATGAGGGATCATTAAAATCTTCAGGTGGTAGCCGTCCGAAATGATCTTTCTTGTATAAAGCGATCGTGTAATTGTCGTAGCCAAGTTCTACGGGCATTCCAAAATGATCGTCAAGCTGAATGCCATCAACATCATATTTGGTGACCACTTCTACAATTAAATCTGTGAGAAATTTTTGGACTTCAGGGTGTGCAGGGTTGAGCCAAGCAAGGCGATGTTGATTATTTTCACCATGCAAGAAAAGATGGGAGCCATCTCTACGCTGGGTGACCCAGTCTGGATGTTGGCGCATTAGCTCCGAGCCTTCCTCGGTCATTAAGCCATACTCAAACCAGGGAATTACAGCAAAATTCTGTTCATGTCCAAATTTGATCGCTTCTGACAGCATATCTCGCTCTTGCAAGCCAGATTCAGGATATACCTCTACGCCAAACTGATCTTTAGCAACTTTGCTGGGGTAGAGTGTGTATCCACGATTCCAAACCGTTGGATATAGGGTATTAAAGTTTAAACGTTTTAATCTTTTGATTGCTCTTTCAAGTTTTTGGGTCGAGAATAAAACATCACTATCGACATTAGTCAGCCAAATACCTCTTAGTTCATTGCCATTAGATGGTCTGATCGGCGGCTGACTTGGTGGGGGTAATTGCTCAATTGTGTTGCTAGCAGTATTACTAGCATTACTGTCAGGAGTCTGAGCCAACGCCCAAAAAGGAAAATTGATCATCATTGCGATCGCAAATCCTAGAAACGTTAAAACTAGGAAGCGAAGCCGTGCTTGCCATGGTACAAAATTAATTTTCCCCATAATCACTAATGAGCTAGGTAAGCTCTAACTCCTCACACTTAGGCTGTAATTTTTTTGCAAACTTATTGTATAACAATGTAAAAAACCACAAAAGGGAGAAGATGCTTATAATCTCTCCCTTTTGTGTCAGCTTTTTGGCTGAGATCCCAGTAAATCTCGATTTATTTCCAGAATGGGGCATAACAAATCAGCAACATTTTTGGGTAGAAGCTCCTTAACCACATCTTGCATTACTAGATAGGTAATGTTACAGGCTTCCTGTGCGCCAAAGGCTTGCATGATTGTTTGGAACCAATACAAAAACTGTTGCCGCAAAAGTTCTGGGTCATCTAATAAAACAGTCATAGCAGAATGGCGTAAAACTCTTAAGGTGTCTTGCTTCCACTTGCTTTGCATGTCTTCCCCCTTTGGGAAAAGCAATTTGGGATAGGATGTTTTTAGTTTGATCAAAACAGTATCGACAATTTCTCTCTCGACAGCTTTAATGCGGCGATAAGCTTCAACCCGCGAGTCAAAAGAGGAGATATAGGTATCCATAAATTGCAGTTCGTCATCGCTAGCATAGCGACCATCTGCATCTGTTCCTAGTTGTTGCAGCTTACTTAACATAGTTAAACGGCACTCAGTTTAGTATTAGTCGTTTAAGGGCTTCGCCGTAAAATAAAAAATTAATTTTTGATGGCGTGACTCCGCCGCACCGTCAAAAAATATAGTTCTTTATTTAATTATTTATAAGTTATTGCGTTTTTCAATCAAGCGAGGTACACAGGTTTGTTTCCCCGCCGAAGGCGGGGAAACAAACCTGTACTTCACTAGCCTGATACAGGCTATATACCAATTCACAGAAGTTTGGCGACACTTCTGTGAATTAAAAACCAAACCCTGTAAGGGTTTTGAAAGTACAAATGGCATATTCATTTTGTACTTTGGTATTAGTCACGAGTTTTGTGGTAACACTACAAGATGATTTTATACGGGTCTGAGCCTGAAACTATCAGCCACTTTAAGCATTATTGCAGTTTTCATTTTGCCTACGGCAAAATAAAAACTCAAAACCCTGACAATGCTTGTTTTTGATTTTCAAATGAGTCCGCACTCATTTGAAAATCGTAATATCTCTAGCGATCGCTTTTTTTGTTACGATCCAGATAAATCGATAAATATATTGATGTATCTTATCGATGCACACGACACACATCTATGCGATCGCTCGCCGCCATATCCTGTCATGTTATCTGACAATGACCATATTGAAGGGCTGTTCCTCGAAGCTGCTCAAAATTGGGACTTAAATCGGCTTTACGCTGATTTACAAGTTGTTAGTGGCAAGGAAATTAAGCCCTTTGAAAAGGCTTGTTTGCGTGGGTTGCTGTGTCGTTATCGTCCAGGACAACTAGCCTTTAAGCTAGCTTGGACTTCGGGGGCGTTGCGGGTGGAGTTAAATAAGGGTTTATATCGATCGCTTGAGGCGATCGCTGATCAGCCGCTTAACACTTTACGTTGGGAAAAAGTACCTGAATGGCTAGAGGCTAAGGGTTATAAAACTCAACGCCAAAATCTACATAGTCCAGCCGCCGACTCTCAGGTTAATTTAGGGCCAAATTTTGCTGATTGGGGCGAGGCTCCGAATATTCAAACTTTTTATGGACGTACCGAAGAATTAGCCAAACTAGAGCAATGGATTGCGCGCGATCGCTGTCATCTCTTGGCAATTTGTGGGATGGGTGGCATTGGGAAGACGGCTCTTGCCGTGAAACTAGTCGAAAATATGCAATCGCAGTTTGATTGCTTTATTTGGCGATCGCTGCGAGGCGCACAGCCGACCGCACAGTTAATTGCTGATCTGTTGCAATTTCTCAATAGTTCACAGCAAACTGGTTGTGGCATTTCTGACTTGTTGGAAGTTTTGCGCCAAAAGCGGTGTTTGATTGTACTAGATGACTTTGAAGCGACGCTGCAAGATGGGGAATTGGTAGGGGTCTATCGCCAAGGTTGCGAAGCCCATGCCGAATTATTACAGCGTGTTGGTTCTGAGCGGCATCAAAGCTCTTTGATTTTGATTGGGCGCGAACAACCCAAAGAAATCTCCATGCACCAAGGGGAAGATCAACCGATTCGCTATTACAAAGTAAATGGATTACAGAGACAAGGAGCCTTTGAATTACTGAGAGCGAGAGGTTTTACAGGTTCCGAAAATGGATTAGATGCTCTAGTGCAACAATATCGGGGTAATCCTTCAGCTTTGAGAATTGTGGCGGGGACAATTCAGGAATTATTTAACGGTAATGTTTCGGAATTTCTCAAACAGACAGCCCTTGCTCTAGGTGATGTGCTACGCACGCTTCTCTATCAACAGTTTGAACGCCTCTCCAAACTAGAAAAAGATGTGCTGTACTGGCTAGCGATCAAGCATCGTCCTGTATCCCTCTCAACTTTGCGATCGCAGATGAATTTGCAAACCTCTGGCTCAGAATTAATTAATGCTCTAGAGTCATTGCGGTGGCGATCGCTAATCGAAAAAGTCTCTGAACAGGATGAGGTGATGTTTTTGTTAGAGCCTGTAGTACTGAAGTATGTAAATCGTCAATTTGTGGATGAAGTGAGTAAGGAAATTATCGCGATCGCTACCCAACAAAATCTCAAATCCATTAATCTATTACAAAGCCACGTCCTTGTCGAAGATCATGCACCTGACTCAATTCGGGCGATGCAGATTCGGCTAGTTCTCAAACCAATCAAGGACAAGTTAACGAAGGCGATCGCCCAAAACAATATCGATTTGGATTCTCTAAGAGAACATCTCGCGAGTCAGCACCAAGTCCAGCCAACTGAAGGCACAAGTTACATCGAGGCTAATCTCGCCCTGATTGGCTTATGGTGGTAACTTTAATTTCTTGATTTTCTCTCCCTAAGCTTCATCAGGATCAATTCCTAACGCTCTCAGCTTTGCAGCAAGTCGCTCAGCTTTTTGCTCAGCTTGTTGTTGTTTTTGCTCAGCTTGTTGTTTAGCAAGACGTTCTTGATCAGCGATCGCTTCTGCACGTAAAGCCCTTTCATCGCCAGTTAGTAATAAATTACCAGTCTGATCCCACCAGCGTAACCAAGGCAGACCCGCATCTTCTTTGAGCCCAAGTTCGACACCCATCGCAGCGATCGGATAATGTCCACGTTCATTGGGCATTAACTTCTCATACCGTCCATCAACTAAATGATAAACCTCAACGGAAGCTTTCTTAGCTTCAAAAATGGCATAAAAGGGAATGCGAATTGCTTGTTCGTATACCCAAAACTTGCCTACCTTATCGGTTTCGCTAGGAGGTGTGGCATCACGTTCTTCAGAACCATTACCAGAAACAAACTCAATGGCGATTAAGGGGGCAACAACTTCTTTCCATAACACATAGGAGCGACGGTATTCTCCATCAAGAAGCGGTGGTACGTTGGGAACATAAAACCAGTCTGGAGCCTCTGCTCCTTTTTCGGCTGGCTCGGTTAATCGCCAGTAGATACCGCTATCCTGTCCAATGCAGTAATGTCCGTCAGGGTGGAGTTTTTGTAAGATTGGCTCAATGGAGCTAGTTAAAACAATGCTTTGCGGATGTTCCTGAAAATTTTTCACAAAGGTTCCGTCTGAGTCGGGTAGTTGCGTATGGTCGGGGAGGCTGAGTTTAGTTGTGGCAGGAAGTTGAGGTGTGGGAGCATCGGTTAAAATCAGCGCTTGGGTGCTTTGCATAGTAATTCCGAGAGATCCTTTGGTTCAACTTTAACATATCAACTTAAGCTTCGACTTTTACAAGTCTCTTTTGTAACTAGTCAGACCTAAAAAATCCCCATTTTTTAAGCCTGACTAGTTACCATAATTTAGTTTGGTTGATTCGCTCCATTTCTGATTTACAAAGAGTACAAGGAACGCCTCATTCAGAAAACATAGAGTCAAGACTTATGTTCTTTCAAACCCCAACAATCGAGTCAGCATTAACATTATGATCAATGGCTGATGGTAACCTTAATAGATTTACCTAGCATTAAGTTGGTATCCTTGAGACTTTTTATAAGTAGCTAGGCATAAGAAAACTCAAAATATGAAGTATCCAAGCCAGGGGAATCGTAACGGGAAAGCAGAGCATCTTCTATACCCCAAATTAAATTGTCTTCAGAGTCAAACATTTGCCCAGCAAGATGGTCACGCTTTAAATGCAACCACTCTAATTCAATGGGATTCATCTGCGAGCAGTAAGGAGGCAATTGAAATAAAAATAAGCCTTTACGCTGTCACTCAGGAATTTTGAGTTGTACCGCCTTAGAGGTATGGGTTGAGCTATTGTCTTGCCCAATGCCTATACAGCAAAATCAGATACCTGCTTTTGCCTCAAATGGATAGAATGAGACGCCACACTGATACTACTCGATCGCGTAAGGGGTGACATTCTGGCTTTGAGCTTTCCCTAAAACCAGAAGAACTTTTAAAGGGCTTGCTTCGCAAGCCCTTTAAAAGTTCTTCTGGAGCAACTAATTAGAACTTGGATCACCATTCTCACTATCAAGTGGTGGGTTGAATGGCTTAATTTCAGGCAAATTGCGTAACGTGGGGGAAATATTTGTACTTTCACCAAAAGGTTTTTTAGAGATCTGCTCATTTATTTTTTCAGGGAGTTTGCGATCGGTCATTGCTAGTAGAGATTGAAGAGCCGCAGGAATGGAATCTGGATCCATAAATAAAACTTTACTGCTTGGACTCTCACCGATCGCCTGTCCCATTTCTAGATATTGTTGGGCTAACAAATACTGCACTGCTTCCTTGCCATTCGGATGCTTGGCGATCGCATTGGCAATTCGCTCAATCGACTGAGCCATCGCCTCAGTTTGTTCTAACTGCACTTGACGCTCCGATTCAGCCAATACGCGATTAGAGCGAGCTTCAGCCTCAGCCTTCGTAATTTCTGAAGTCTTCACACCCTCAGATAATGAAATCATTGCCTTTTTCTCAATCTCGGCAGCTTTTTGTTTTTCCATCGACTGAAGTACAGAATTGGGAATCGTGATTTCGCCCAGTCTGACGCGCAAGACATTGATTCCCCAGTCTTGGGTATCACCAGAAATTCCCGCTAAAATTTCGCCATTAATCCGATCCTGACCACCGATAATATTATCTAGTTCACAGCGACCAATTTGAGTTTGGATTTGAGTTGAAAGAGAGATTTGTAAAGACTGATCGACATTTTCAATGTTATAACGAGCTTTTTGAAGATCAGCAATTTGCCAATACATTGCACCACTAACATTGACACTAACATTATCGGAGGTCATGCAGGGCTGAGGTGGAAGCTCTAATACCTGCTCACGCGCACTTTTAATCAAGGAGACACGATCTATAAATGGGAGAACAATGTTAATTCCTGGTTCCATTGTCTTTTGGTACTTCCCAAACCTTTCAACCAGAGCAATGTGACCTTCTTCGATAATCCGAAAGGAACGATAGATATAAGTACCAC
>Ga0172372_10010985_pt1 | contig 11549 bp, 9 predicted proteins | sample LakKiv5m_2_FD_114544 | JGI IMG/M metagenome (GOLD analysis project Ga0172372, IMG submission 114544) | Freshwater microbial communities from Kabuno Bay, South-Kivu, Congo - kab_092012_9.5m | ecosystem: Environmental > Aquatic > Freshwater > Lake | place: Democratic Republic of the Congo... | reverse complement strand
GCCGAGAGTTTCATCAAGTCGATAGCGACCATTCGCACCGATCCATGACTGCAGTTCATAACTGACGGTGGTCAGCGACGATACTGGATGGTCCGGAACTGCAGCACGTATTTCCGGAGGCTGAGTGCCACGGTCCCCGCTGATCTGGCCGATCAGATCCGGGAAGCGGGCCGCAAGTTCCTGATCACTGAGTGGAGTTTCCGTGTTTCGTCGGGCCTCGATTTCGCCCACAGCCAGATTCAGACGCCAGTTCATGCCGGAGGGCAGCGCTGACAGTTTTTCCAGATAGTCTTCGACCGACCACGGGGCGGTTGTCTTCCAGCGGTATTGCTGATCCAGCAGCAGATCCTGCATTAATTCCGCCGGTGAATACTGCCCCGCGGCTACAGCCAGCCGAGCCGTCTGCCACCAGTGTGCCAGATCCGGCGGAGCAGGCTGAGAGTTCCAGAGGCTGACTAATGAAGATTCTTTCGGTAAGCCTGATGACATGCAGTTGTTCCGGAATTCAAGCGGATCCATGCGGATTAACGCGAGTGGCTGACGGAATGTTTGAGAATCTGCAGATAGTGACTGTCAAACAGGTGGATATTGATCTGCCGGTCGAGGCGAAAATCCGCTTCCTGACCGGCGTCGAGCGGAAGCTTGCCGCGAATCCCAATGGCTCGGTTGCGGCTGCAGTTCCGCACTCGTACCGTATCCGGCTTGACCAGCTGCAGCGCCAACTGCTGCCGGCTGAGCTTATTGTTGGACATTTCGCACAGAACTAACTGGTGTTCAAAATCGCCGGCAATCAGGCTCCACGGACGCTGGCCGGCATCACTTTGCCGACCAGCTCGGATCGGTCTGTCAAGCGCCACTTTCACTTCGCTGTCGGCAGCCTGAACGATGATCCATGGCCATTCAGCTGTGTCTCGAGTTTCACGCTCCACAATCCTCAGGAAATCAGCCTGCAGGTCTCTGTACTGGGAGCAGAGTTCTGCGCGAGTCGGGCAATCTCCGAAACGATTGCGCGAGTCAAATTCCTGGCACAGGATCATGGCAGCCACTGCCGGCGGGAGCTGCTGCGGGATCAGCGTCAGATATTCCGCAGTGCCCAGCGGCTGCTGGCCGGATTTCCAGCGATTCTGCAGATCAATGATTGCGACCTCAGCGTACTCTTTTGCGGGGGTCTCTTTTGGCAGCAGCAGCAATAAAGACCGCAGATTGGGTGGCTGGCCGTTCTCCCAGCATTCCTCCACCTGCTTCAGTATGTCGTCGATCGTCGACTGCGATTGCATCCGCAACTTTCTGAAACCCGTCAGGGGAGAAGAATCAAAAACCTCTGAAATACTGACCATCTCAGTCTCCTTCTGCAAGCAAAAACGTGAATTGGTGAGCTAACTGACGTTCAAAATCGCTGACGGCGTCCAGTTCGGCGCCCGCGAGGCTCTGACAGTAGGCCAGTGCATCGCGGCGATCCGGATGTTCGGCAGTCCAGCCATTGGCAGCAGCCATCCGACATCGCTGCAGCAGGCCGGCCAGCGTCTGCAGTCGGTCCCTGACGCTCGGCTGCAGCTCCGGCCGCTCCAGAACCGTTCCCAGTTCCTGCAGACAAAACTGCATCTGCTGGCTGGTGGCAGCCGAGGTGTCCGGCCCCAGCAGGCTGGCGGTCATAGGCACGGCCAGCAGCACACAGCTGAAAATTACCAGCAGCTGCGTACGCTGAGCTGCTGCCCCGGCCGGTTTCCGGACTGCTGCCGGTGGAGCATTTGCGGCAGGCTCTGCCGCCCCGGCCAGGGCTTGTTCGCTCATTCGCACTGGTCGCAAGGTGGTTGCTCCAAGCCGCAGGGGCTGCAGCAAGGGCCACAGCACCCGCTGCCCAGCCGGAATCAGCAGCTTGCCGGATTGCAGGGGTGCCCCGGAACGGTTCAGCACAAACAGTCGCTGGTCCTGCTGAAACAGGACCAGCGCGACCTGCACGGAACCGTCCAGCCTGATTTCGCTGTCGGCCGCTGATCCAACACGACAGACTGGCTGGAGCAGCGGCAGCTGTCGGGTTCCTGAAGAATCTTCAATCTGCAGAGCGAGCATGCTGCATTCCATAATTGCCTCCGGTATCACTGACCATTTTGAAAATGAAGGGAGCCACCACGGTGACCATACAGGCGACCATGATGACCAGCGCCGGCCCCTGCACTTGTACCTGAGCTCTGCCGGCTTCAGCTTCGGCCCACTGGGCCTTTTTCAGCCGCAGCTGTTCGGCAAGCGTCACGAAGATTTCGGCGAGGGGAGTCCCGAGTTCCTGCGAGTTGCAGATTGCCGTCACCAGTTCCCTGACTTCCGGGAGCTGCAGTCGGGCATCCAGTGCACTGAGTGATTCAGAGAGCGTTCTGCCGCGTCCAAAGTCCTCCAGCACGCGGCCGAATTCCTGGCCGAACGGATGTTCGGGCATGTCCTCAACCACCGTCGCCAGTGCTTCACGAAAACCGCCGCCCGCGTGCATCACGAGTGCGACCTGTTCTATGCCAAACGGCAGCCGCCGCGACAGCAGCTGCAGGCGCGCATGCGCGTGCTGGCGCGGACCACTCAGTCCGCCACGCACATACACAGCGGCGAAGACAATACCCACCGTCAGCGCTTCCGGGGCGGTCACCAGCAGAGTAGCGGGCAGCACCGCTGTCAGCAGCAGCAAAGCCTCAATCAGCAGACAGGCGCAGTATTCCCGCGGCTGCCACGGCAGCGATACGCCGCCCCGGCTGAACGGCAGCTCCAGCTGCTGAGGTCGCAGCAACTCTGTCCAGCGACTGGCCGCCAGTTCGTCGATCAGCGGCTCAGTGCAGCGATAAAAAATGGAACCATTTCGCAGGCGAATGCGGCGCTGCTGCTCAAATTCCCAGTCAGCCGCCAGTGTGCGGACATGTCGCGACAGCAGCAGCACCAGCCGGGCGCTGAACAGGAATACGCCCAGTCCCAGCAGCAGTGAAGCCACAGCTGCCAGTTGCAACGGCGTCAGATTTGAAGGCAGCAGTTCCGACATGACCCGACGGCCTCAGGAAAGCGAAAAATTCATGATCCGGGATGTCCAGCGGTTACCTGACCAGATCAGCAGCAGCACCATTGACAAGACAATCTGTCCGCCGAATTCCGTAAAGAAACGCAGAACTTCTTCGATGCCACAGCACCAGAACATCAGCCCAAAGAGCAATGGACAGCCGCTGAGCAGCAGTACGGCAAATCGCCCGGATGCGGTTTCCGATTCGAGTTTTCGTCTGATCCGCTGCCACTCCTGCAGGCTGCCAGCCAGCTGTTCCAGCGATCTGTTGACGCGCCCGCCGCGTTCCAGCGAGACTTCCAGTGCCAGACAGAACAGCGTGAACGGTTCAAGTTGCAGACGGCGACGACATTCCGCAAGAGCGTCCCGCAGCGGTCGTCCGCGTTCGTACTGGTAGACGACTTCCCCTAACACACCCTGCAGCGGCTGAGACACTTCCGCCAGAATTCCGGCAAGTCCCTGCGGAATGCTTAAACCCGCCCGCACGGCATTCGCCAGACTGCGAGCAACGGTCACCAGCTGATCCTCCAGCACCCGCTCGCGGCGCAAGACCACGGCCTGCATTGTCAGTACCGGCAGTCCGGAACCAAGGAACAGCCAGGTGACGGCCAGCGGCCAGGCGCGGGCAACGAATGCCAGCAAAAGAAATCCTCCGACCAGCAGCAGCGACCACCAGCGCAGCAGCTCGCGACAGCGGCGTTCACTGGTTCGCAGCTGCAGACAGCGTTCCAGCTGCGGCCGATAACGTCGTTCCAGCAGGCCATCCAGCAGATCCGAGCAAATCAGGGTGCCGAGAAACGCAGCCAGAAAGGTGCAGCTCGCAGAACCGACGGTAATCAGTAATTGTCCAGTGTTCATGGCTTCACGTCTCCAGACTCACACGTAAAACGTCTCAGCCTGCAGCAACTTCTTTTCGAGCAGCTGGGGCAGGAAACTGGGCATCAGACCTGTGGGCACAAGACCGCTTTCGCTGTCACGCACAAACAGCTGGCGAATCCGCACTTCCGTCGTCTGCTCCGACGGAGGCAGGACCTCCGCAATTTCCGACACCACTCGCTGACCACCCGGCAAACGCTCGAGCTGCACAATCAGATCGACGGCCGAGGAAATCTGTCGATGAATCGAAGCGACAGGAAGATCGGCTGCCGACTGCACCATCACCTCCAGCCGCAAAATCACGTCGCGTGCCGAATTCGCATGAATCGTGGTCAGCGATCCATCGTGTCCCGTGTTCATGGCCTGCAGCATCCACAGTGCCTCGCGGCCTCGACATTCCCCCACCACGATGCGGTCCGGACGCATCCGCAGTGCATTGCGAACAAGATCAGCAATCTCCAGAGCCCCCTGCCCCTCCACGTTGGCCGGGCGCGTCTCCATGCGAGCCACGTGACGCCGGGCAATTCGCAGCTCCGCCGTGTCCTCAATCGTCACGATCCGCTCACGCTCCGGAATAAAATCGGCCAGACAGTTCAGCATCGTGGTTTTACCAGTGCCAGTGCCGCCGGAAATCAGAACATTGCAGCGCCCCGCCACACAGGCCTGCAGAAATTCCGCAGCCTGCCGGGAAATACTGCCACCCTCTGCCGTCAGCTCAGACAGCGTTCGCTTCTTCGCCGGAAATTTCCGGACCGTCAACAGCGGACCGTCGAGGGCTACCGGAGCAATCACCGCATTCACGCGACTGCCGTCGGACAGCCGCGCGTCAGCCACGGGCTGCGATTTGTCGATGCGGCGACCCACACGCGATACTATTCGCTCGATAATCGACAATGTTACGGACTCGGAGACAAAACGCCGGCCCGAGTTTTCAATGACGCCGTTACGCTCAACAAAGATCCGGTCCGCCCCAATCACCATGACTTCGGTAATGGTCGGCAAACGCAGCAGATCCTCCAGCGGGCCATATCCAAACACAATGTCTTTGATCTGCTTCTTCAGTTGCCGCTGACTCAGATACAGCAGCACGTCATCCAGCACCCCAGCCGATACCCGCCGCCACACTCCGCGAAAGTCCTTGTCGATCAGCTTCATACGCTGCGTCAGCTCCTGCGGGGCCGGCAACTGCAGCTCACTCTCCAGAAGTCGCCGCAAACGCACCAGATCTTTCTCCCGAGCCGCATTTCCCGCATGTAGCTTCGACCACAAAACCGGTTCCTGAAACACTGAGCGCTGCTGCTCTGGATCCACGTAACGCAGCGTGTCATCAGTCAGCTCACCACGCAGACACTGCCCCGCCAGATGTCGCACCAGATCACGATTGCCGGGGTCCGTGATGCCGCTGTCCCGGGCGAGCACGTCCAGATTCCGCTCCAGCCGCAGTAAATACTCCGCATCAATTTGCTCACTCTTGACTGCCTCCAGATTCATCTGCTCCAGCAAACGAACGTGCAGACCCCGTAAAAACTCCAGCGTCCGCCCCTCCAGCTCCTGCCAGCGAGCATCCTCGCTCAACTCCGCAGTATCGTCCGGATCCAGCGAGAACTCCCACGGAAACAAGCGAAATGTGGCCCGCTGCGAGATCGCCAGCGTGGTCCCGCTGAGAACCTTGCGACCTTCAACCTCGCCGCCGTTTTCGTTCAGCAGCGTCAGCTTCCAGCCAGCAGCCACACGCGTCAGACGGGCCGCCTCAGCCGAAACATAAGGACTGCTGACGACGAGGTCACAGTCCGCCGAACGACCGATTCGCACCTCATCGCCGGAAACTGACGCGACAAGGCTGCGAGTCTCGTGCATGTTGTGATAGCGAATCTGCATGACACCCTCAGTTTCACTCCGCAAAGTCCATCAACGCACCCTGTGCACACCGGCAGATCGCGGCAGCTCTCAGACATCGGACAGCATTCCACAGACTTTCAGGAAAATCTCAGGCACTTGCTCAGCTGCCCTCACCCACCGTCGCCAGACTCGCTATGTCGCCAGACGCCAGCCGACTGACCAAATCGCCGTCGCGCTTCACCAGCAGGCCAACCTGATAACTGTCCATCCGACTCAGCTGTGACGAATCTCCCGGCACCAGCTCCACAAATGCCAGACGGACCTGCTCCAGCGGCTCAGTTTCGTGAGCCAGCAGGACACTCACCGGCCGGCCCGGTCGCAGTCGATACCGCAGCTCGCGCGTCACGACGTCCTCACGCAACCTGACGCAGACCACCGTGTAGCCCTCAGGAATTCTGAACAGAGGCTCACTTTCCCGCAGAAAAACATCCCGCGGGATGAGATCTCCGGCGTCCAGTCGCACAGCGGCTGTGGTGCCGCCCAGTAGTTGCTGCCGTGATTCCCACTGCCAGAAATGCCGCGAATTCCCGGCATTACGCGGCACCGCCACAGCCTGCAAATCGGCTTCGCGAATGCGTTCGCCCGCTGCGATGGTGCGAGTCACCGCCACGAGGTATTCGGGTTCCAGGCGATTCCTGAGAGTCACAAAGTTGAGCCCGGCGGCAACCAGCCCCAGACACATTGGCAGAATCAGTCTTGACCAGTTGCTCATGTTCAGCTCCCACTTTCAGAGTTTTTCAGCGACCTGCTGTCTTAACAGCTCTGCCTGATCCAGATCCCTCAACAACGCTGTGTGCTGTCCCGACTGCGACCTTTGGCAGTTAAATTCCAGCAGGTTTCCGTCCTTACCGGCCCAGAAGATTGCTTCATCGCCGACATGCTGTGTGATTATCCAGCCGCTCTGCTCCAGATGCCGCTGGAGCACACGAGGGCTTTGGCTGAGATCCAGCACCTGCACCTGTACACGACCATCCCGGTCTGATCTCTGGGCAGTCACCTGCACGCCGGGGGGGAACGCTGTCACCGGCTGCAGTCGCGGACAGTTCGGCAGTCGTTCCAGTTCCAGCTGTGTCCACTGCTCTGCTTCAGCAGGCCACTGCAGACAGATCGCCAGCAGTTGTTCGCTGCCAGCCGAAAGGGAGCTGATGGCCAGGCCCCGCAGGCCGGCAGTCTCCAGCGTGTAGATATTCTGATCTCCCTGAGCCGCAGCCGGCAGCATCAGGGATCGCACCAGTGCCAGTATCTGCTCATCGAGCTCTGTCGGGGCCGGTGGGCTGACGTCCTGGCCCGTTTGGGTTGCAGCGAGAACGGCAACACTGAAATCGTGCTCCTGTAACCAGTCAGTCGGGGTGGCAGTGGTCAGTCGCTGAGAAATTTTCCAGTTCAGCTCCGGAAACTGCCAGCTTCCGCCGGCCAGTTCAAAACCGTTTTCCACTGCCGCTGCCAGAGGCAGGGAATCAGCGTGTCCGGGAGTGACCGGCTGCCGTGAATCCACCGGGGGCCGCAGGGCCTGCATTCCGGTCCAGGCTGTCGCCACGATCAACAACAGCCAGCCCATGGCCGGAATCGCGTTCTTCGCGTTGATTTTGGCAAACATTCCTGAAGCTCCCGAAAAACACCGAGTGCACAATGGCCCGCGGAAGCAGATCCCGGAAACAGCCGGACAGCGGACAAAAATTCGTGAAAACGGGCCGTGTTTTTGACCTGCAGGGTGAAAACGGGGGCGATCCCAGGTTATTCTTCGTCCGCGGTATTGCTTCAAACTGTCCATATTGAGGCTGCAGAGTATGTCCGACCGGACGATTGCCATGGCTGCGGCGGGAATCGCAGATGTCGAGGAACGACAGCACTTTGTGCGGCAGTCCTGCGGGGGCGACACAGAGCTTGAGCAGCGTGTGCTGCAGTTGTTAACGCAGCACTCCGAACAACAGCCGTTTCAGACCAGCCTGCTCAGTGCGGCTGGTGCCGATGAGGCGGCCGCGGCAGCCGAATTGCTGTCGGCAGATGCAGAGGCCACGATGCAAAAACTGCAGGGCTGGCTGCAGCCGCCGCAGGAAACCGGCTCCTGCGGCAGTCTGGGCCATTACGATATCGAATGTTATCTGGGACATGGGGCTTTTGGGATTGTTGTGCGCGCGTTTGACACGCGACTGCGTCGTACGGTTGCGATCAAAGTGCTGCAACCGGAGTTGGCAGCCACTTCACCGCCCCGCAAACGTTTCCTCCGCGAAGCCCGTACAGCGGCTGGTCTGCAGCACGAGAACGTCGTGCGGATTCTTGCTGTGGAAGAAGAGCCACTGCCTTATCTGGTGATGGAATACATTGAGGGGCGAACCCTGCAACAGCTGCTGGACAGTCAGGGCCCGCTCAGCCCCCACGAAGTACTCATTTATGCCGAGCAGATTGCGGCAGGTCTGGCAGCCGCACATGCCGCCAGCCTGATTCACCGAGATATCAAGCCGGCCAATATTCTGTTGTCACAAAGTCCGTCGACCGCACTCTGGATCAGCGATTTTGGGCTGGCCCGGACGATCGACGATGCTTCGATTTCCGCCAGTGGTCAGGTTGCCGGAACACCGCTGTTCATGTCCCCGGAACAGGCGCGGGGCGAGCGACTGGATGCCCGCTCGGATCTCTTCAGCCTCGGTTCGGTAATGTACTCAATGGTCACGGGCCATCCGCCGTTTCGGGCCCGCAGCATGATCGCTGTGCTCAAACGTGTCTGCGAAGATGATCCTCGGCCACCGCAGGAAGTGATTCCAGAAACGCCGGACTGGCTGTGCGCGTTAATCGCCGGCCTGTTGCGCAAGGATCCCAGGTTGCGACTGCAGTCAGCATCCGAAGTGTTTCAGCGTTTGCGGCGGTATCGGCTTGAACTGGAGATCAGTGGCCACGTTTCTTCAGCGGACCTTCCGCTGCCCGTTCCTGGCGTCAGCACACAGCCGCAGCTGCCTGACAAAAAAAGCCCCCGGCCAACGCTCTGGCCCTGGCTGACGGTCGCCAGCCTGCTGCTTGCTGTGCTGGCAGTGCTGCTCAGACCCCTGCCGGACAGCGTGCCGTCCATCCCGACTGCTGCCGTGGCCAATCCAGCGGCCCCCCCGAACGCACTTCCAGATTCGCCAGTCACTGACACTCAGAACGTGATCGCCGGATTGTCCATGAAATCTCTGCAAAACGCGCTGGCAGAGCCGCCGGGACGCACCGTGATCTGGCCCGCTGATGCCCCTGCTCCTGCTCTGGCTCCGTTCAATGCAGATCAGGCTCGACAGCATCAGCAAACATGGGCCGACTGGCTGGGCGTGCCGGTCGAGTTCACCAGCGACGTCGGAATGGACTTTCGCCTCGTGCCGCCAGGTGAGTTCCTGATGGGTCTGACCGAGTCCGAACTGCAAATCACCGGACTGCAAAGTACACTGGATGCGATACCCCGTCGGGTTCGCCTGACAAGGCCATTTTATTTGTCGGTGACTGAACTTACGCAGGCTCAGCACCTGCAGATCATGGACAGCGGCAACAGTTACTTTACGGCCGGACCGGAAGCTCCTCAGCGGCCTGCAGAGCAGCTCAGTTTCAAGGATGCCGAGGCTCTTCTCGAACGACTGAACAGCGAACACCGTTCGTTTCCTGACAAGTTGCCGCTCGGTCAGTACCGACTGCCGTCGGAAGCTGAATGGGAGTTTGCCTGCCGTGCTGGAACCACGACGGCATGGTCAGCAGGCAACGATGTCGAACTTCTCTCAAAAGCAGCGTGGTTTGAAATCAACGCTGCCGCAATGACGCACCCGGTCAGGCAGCTGCAGCCCAATGCCTTTGGGTTCCACGACATGCACGGAAATGTGTGTGAGTGGTGTGAGGACTGGTATCAGCCCTGGAATCCTCAGAACATTGGTGCTGCGGACCAGGTGCACTCAGACCCGCTTGCCAATGCAGCCACTGCGATGCTGTTCCCTGACGGTGTGGTCCGCAGCGGGCAGCGGGTGTATCGGGGCGGTGACTGGTTTCACGGGGCTTTTCACTGCAGCTCGGGCTTCAGACAGTTCAACGTTCCGGACTATCAGATTCCCCACAACGGGGGAGTCAGAGTTGCCCTGGATATTGATCTGACAGCGGTGAGGCGGGCCCCTGCTGCTGCCGAGGCAGCCCCTTAGGCTGCCAACAGGCTCGCTGCTGCGGCGGCAGTCATCAGGTCTGGCTGGTGATGGGCTTAGGAACGATGAATCCGGGGGTGGTGGGCGCCGCCTGCTGCTCGCGCCACCAGTGCACGAAATCGCCGGTCAGCTGGCCCAGCCCATCGAGGATCGGCAGCTTGACAAACCGAGTGATGGGAATGCGGTTTTCAATGGCCCGCAACAGAGCATTGGCCGTGGCTTCGACTGTTCGCCGCGCGGCAATCGCCGCGATTTCCGTCTTCAGGTGTTCTGGCCCCTGAATCGATGCAGCGGCCAGCAAAGCAGCATCGGCCAGCGCCGTCAGCCTTGTCGCCTCGACCTCATCGCCGATCATAGCCTTCAGATTTGCCCGCCCGCCGAGGATGCGAGCGAGTTCCTGCAGTCGTGCAACTTCTCTGCGTTCCGCATCGGTCAGTGTCGGTGGCGGCCCCGGTGGCTGCGGGGTATCTCCGGCTCCGCCACCGTTTCCTCCAGGATTCCCGGTCGCTGGACTGTCATCGCCTGCAGTTTCCGTACCGGACATCACCGACTGCAGGCGGGCCTGCACTTCACCCCGCAGACCCCGATCCTCACCACCGCTTCCGCTCCATAACTTCAGGATTGCGAGCAGCACAATCAGGGTGACTGCAAGGATCGCCACCATCTGCAGCGGCGCATTACCGCCACGTGCTGCACGCTGCAGGGGCAGCCCGGAATCAACAGCTCTGAAATATCGCATGGTTAGCTCCTTTGTTGGGACTCATAGACACAGTACCTGACAAACCTCGCCGTCCAGCTCAGTTCCCCCCGGCAGATCACCCGGAAAGGGCTGCGGATGACAACTCATTCTGCAAATACTTCCCGCCGCAGATCAGCCAAAGTCCGGCGGACTGCCGCGACTGCTGAGACGTCGCCAGCCCTCGCACTTCCCAGCCGGTACCAATCTGCAGCAGGCCGGATGCGGCGCCGGCGGAGGCCTGCAGCCAGCAGTGAAACCCCGCGGCAGGCCGGTCCACGCCTGCAAACAGCGGCGGACGTCTCCCGAACATGGCCCCCAGCATCTGCCATTCCGCAGCAAGTGGCAGTCGACCGGCCAGCTGATTGTTTCCGGTCGATTCTGTCGCAGTCCACGCCGGCGCAAGCCGACGGTCGTTCAACTGCCCGACGCAGGCCAGGGCCTGCGCTGCGGAACACTCCGCCGCCTGATCTCGAGCAATCACCGAGCTGTTGGTGAGACGAGCCAGCAGCAGCGCTGCTGATTCATTCTCCAGCAGACTGTGAAATTGTTGCCACGACAGCGGTCGATTTGCTGTGTAGAACGCCGGCAGACTGGTATTGTCCGCAGTCTGCAGAGCAGGCGGAAGCTGCAGCGGTGGTATCAACAGAAACTTCAATCCCGCCGGCCCCGCGATGTCCTTCGGCAGCTGCAGCAGTTCTGACCATTGTCGCTGCAGCAAAATCGCCTGTTCAGGACCGGCGTCGGGATGCAGCAGTGGTGGCGTACGAGGCACCGCGAGTCGCCGCACAGACGGCTGGTCACCCGTGACGGGCAGCAATCCCGGCGCAGGACTGCCCGTTCGTCCGGCCCCCCGCTC
>Ga0172372_10010984_pt1 | contig 11550 bp, 11 predicted proteins | sample LakKiv5m_2_FD_114544 | JGI IMG/M metagenome (GOLD analysis project Ga0172372, IMG submission 114544) | Freshwater microbial communities from Kabuno Bay, South-Kivu, Congo - kab_092012_9.5m | ecosystem: Environmental > Aquatic > Freshwater > Lake | place: Democratic Republic of the Congo... | reverse complement strand
CGCACAGTGATGGAGAAACCAATGTTATCAGGCGATACAACGATGGTCGGCCAGAAGGTTTCGTTGAATTCATCCTGACGAGCAGCCTGCATGTTATAGGCGATCGTGTAAGCCGCAGCATTACGGTTTTCACGTTCGTCATAGGCTTCCATTGCGGGACGCATAAAGCTGCCATCCTCGATGGTGATCGGAGTATTGACATGCATGCCTTCGGTCGATACAGTGATTGGATCGATCTTGTGGCGGAGGAAGGACGGAATGTCGCCGACGATAGTACCGGCTACGATCCCTGCGTCCAACTGAGCTTTAGTATACTTCTTATTGAAGTTAACGAAAGGACTATCGTTATCGCTGGCAAACGTACCAGATTCGATAGACAGGTTCAGATTGTGCGCGATCGATTCGAGCGAGGTGGACAGAGAATCAGCGGCGGTATTTAGGGCCTGAATATCGTGCTCGGTGATGGATTCGAGTGCGAGGGCAGCAGAAGTTACAGCCGGGGTTGCAATAGCGTTGCTATTGAGCGCACGTTGGACTTCACTGACCAGTTCATCGACGGGTGAAAACCCTCTCGAAGACTTAAGCTTCTTGGAAAAAATAGCCATATTGGATTACCTAAGTGTGAAAAGTTTGGAGAAAAAAGAAAGACTAGAGAAGTTTCATATAATGATAGAAGAGTTCACGACTCCACATATTGTTTCCTATCTCATGTATAGGTAGGAACGTGTATTGCGCTTTTAGGTAATCCGAGATAAACCGTTTGGTATAGTCTCTATCCTTCAAAGCATTGAGGATACCTGGATCCACATAGATTAATATCATATTATCTTTATAAAGTTCCATACGATGATAATTTTTAGAGAGGTCTAACTCTATATTCTTATCTTCGATGGACAATAACGATACTGTTTCCGCCTTTATCTCATCAGTATTGGCTAAAGGCATAATCTCCTCAAATCGAGTATTCCTCTCATTTTTCTTTTGTCTATTCAGACTATAGAGATTATAGGCAGCGCAAGAGTCCGAACACTGATAGCCTTCCTTATACAGTAATTCGTCTATGGTGTACTGAGTCCTTATAAACTTAGCTAGATCAGATACCGAGAGCACAGTTTCTAGTTTTTCTAGATTAATCAAGTCAGACGTATCTAGATTATTTCTGACTAAAGCGAGTTTTACCCAATAAGGCACGTAGATAGTGCCGGGCCACCACCCCGCATACTCAGCTGATCCTTTTACAGTATTGTGATTGAGTGACCAGTGCCTATCGTTATAGTCCCATTTAGTTTCGCTGTTCGATGGAAAGTTATATCTGGACTTTGTGATATCGGGTTTGGGAGCTCGTTCAAAACCAGTTTGATCGTGCATTGACATAAATAAAAATCCTCATGAGGCAATGAAAGAGGGCCTGCTATACGATTAAATAAACTACATATAGAGACCATGTGTAAAAAAAGACAGATGAGTCTGATTAAATGCGTAACGGATTTTTTCTTATAAAGTTTACTACAGTGTTTAAGGAATAGAGACTATGAACGACGACGCATTTAATCGATATACAGTCATGCTGGTAGATGCTATTAGACTACTATACTATCAGAGCCAGCTCAACGAACGAGACGTTATAGATACGAGTACGATATTAAATCTCCTCAATAGGATGCCTGCACCTGGGTTTAGTACGGGCCCTATGGAGAAGATGATCATGATTAAAGACCTCAGAGAATTTGTAGAGAGAATGTGTCATACTGTATCGACTACAGAGTTTGACAAAGATACCTTATTGGGAACATTATCTCTAATATGTAAAGACGACAAACCACTCTATGAGTCTATTAAATCGGCGTTCGATAATGACGATGAAAAGAAGTCGCTGCATAAAAAGATCAATACGATCAATAACAATCTACTCATGGCCTATCGCCACGAAGAAGTCGAAAAGATTTTAGCTAAAGCCAGTGATGATTGGGCTAAGCGTAAATATGCTGAAAAAGGGAGTAGTCGATTCATAGGTGACGTCATTGAAAAACTAGAACCACTACAGATAAAAACAGGCGGAAAAGAAGCTGGAGTATTAGAAGACATAGATTTTTCAGATATAGAAATTGTCAATGATTCATCTCATGAAGAAACAGGTAAATCGCCTACTAATTTACTGATAACAGGTCTTCAAGGCGTTAATAGGATGCTAAACGGTGGATTTAAAAGAGGTCACTTAGTGTTAAATTCCGCCAGAGCTCACTGCTATAAATCTAGTTTCAATTTAACTATACAAAAAGACATAGCGCTTTATAATAAGCCACAAATGATAGACGCAGGTAAAAAACCGTTAATTTTAAGAATCTCGTTTGAAGACGACGGCGATATGGACGTTATTTTTCTCTATCAAGCACTGAAGATGGAGGAATCGTACGAGGAAGCATTAAAGACAAATATTCCACTCTATAGAATGCGGGGTTATATTAAGGAACGTTTGTCAGTGAATGGCTATAGTACTAGAATTAGAAGAGTAGACCCCACTGCTTGGACCTATAAAAACATTTGCAGCTATATCATTGATCTGGAAGCTCAAGGGTATGAAATTCACGCGTGTTTCATAGACTACTTATTTAAGGTGTCTAAAGCCGGATGCAATAGCAGTGGCGCTATAGGGTCAGATGTTAAGGACCTATTCACACGCATGAGAAACTTTTTTGCCGCTCGCAAAACACTATGCGTGACACCACACCAGTTATCTTCGGAATCATTTAACATCATACGTCAGGGTAATCCCGAGGAAAGATTTGTAATCGACGTGTGTGGGAGGGGTTACTATGAGGGCGTGAGGTCACTAGATACTGACGTGGACGTTGATATGTACACCCATGTTTTCTCCAAAAACAAAGAAACCTACTTGGCTGTCTATAAAGGAAAACACAAAGGTACGGTTACAAAACCTGACGATAGGTACGCCCTATATAAGTTTCCAAGAGGGTTACCTATCCCTCCAGATCTCCATACCCAGGATTCATCTTTTAAGAAATTACCTACTGTTTCCAGCAATGCGGATGAATCTCTGTTTACATTTTAAATAAAGACACAATAATGGAGAGCTAGCAAAAGCTCTCCATTATGCCCATAAAAAAAAAAATAGTATGGATTTTACACACACAAACATGTTAGGACATAATTATGAAATATAGTCTTGAAGACATCGCTTATCTTGAGCAGGAATACGATGACAACTATAGCTCTAATATGGAGCAATTTCAAACCAGTTTAGAAACCATTGAGATACTATCTTCAATATATCAAAAATGTCAAGAACTCAAAAACAAACCCCACGTTTCAATAGAGGACTTTGAAAACCTCAAACAATATGCCGAGATAGGTTTAGGGTTAGAAGCAGAAGACACAGGTAGACTATTCCCATCACTAGAAAGCCACAGTGATCTCTGTGTGTCCATAGAAGAATTTGACGGTAGTATTAAGAGTAAATTAATGCATGCCCTGAATGTAGGATTGGACCAAATCAAAGACGTGGGTCGTTTTGTAAGATACTCCATAAACATAATTAACCTACTGACAAAAGAATATAGGCAAACGAATTCAAAACTAAACTCAGTAAAAGACACCACTATAAAAGTAGGTACTAATAAGTACTTTTGCTATGGTGAAAATAAAGATTGTGTAAATGACACTAAGGACTATATTGATAAACTTAAAGAATCAGCCTCTCTACTGACAGTGGTGGCCGACAGCATGGGTAACTATACCAAAAATAGTTTTCTAGATAATCTTAAAGTGCTGTTTGGTTACCTCACTTTACAGAAAAACGATGTGCTGGACAGTATGTTCGATAGTCTTTACCACATGACCAACACCATCACTAACCATCCTAGCATGAAAGAAGTGCAATACAATAGACAGTTTGACTATAAGTTGTATGAGTCAGACACAATGCTGGGAATGTATAGGGCAGAAGTCACTCAGATGGATAAAACCAAAGATCCAGATGGATTATCTTTGAGTAAAAAACGCCACTATGCGACCTATATGGCGCTCGGAGTAAGAAACGTCATAGCACGTAACCCAATAGAGGTACCGAATAGATTAGAATTTACTTTTAATCAAAGAGATGTTAACCACATTAGGGACATATTGTTGCCACTCAGTAACTGCTATGATAAATTCAATAGCAATTTACTGAGACTTAGTTTAGCTGAAAAATTATTTAACATATTCATGATGGTGGCAAAAACGAGCCTCGTGTATGATACAGGAAAAGACGCCGGTAGGGAGTACGGACGCCACGGTGGTGGTTCATATAACAGCCAGTCCCAACAGCGGCATGACGAATGGCTAAAAAACCACGAGGCACAGATGGCGGAGATGAGAGCTCAGTCCGCTAAATTACGAGAAAGAATGGATAATTTAAAGAAGGATAAATCCTACACAGATCCCTTCTCGTTTGACAATATGGACGACTTTAATAAGTGGTTCAGAGGATCAGATGACGCTATTGAAGGTGAGTTTACTAGAGTAGATCAAAAAAGAATTGGTAAAGAAGCCATTATTCCAATAGGAACAATAATAGAACCGCTGCTACTCATGTTCTTTGCAAACTATAGAATATTGATGTCAGCATCCTTAATGATTACGTCAACTAATCACATTATCTTTAGCCTATTAAGAGGGCACATTAAGAATGCTATCGAAATTAACAAAAAACTCATAGCCCAACAAGACTAAATCCAGAACCCACGCCCTACCACCTAACCCACGTAAATTATGAAATACTCACTAGAAGACCTACCGCATTTAGAACAGGAATATGAAGATCGCTATCACGCAGCCGTTGAGGAACTATCCACGAGCTTAGAAGCGATCGACACATTACTCCAAATAACCCAACATAGATTAACTCTGGAAGAAAAAGAAAAAGTCAGCTTAGAAGACATCAGCAATCTTAAATCTATGATAGAGATAGGTTTGGGATTAGAATCTCATGACATGGGTCAACTATTTCCGGCGCTCGAAGATGTTTCTGAGCCTGAAGAATCCATGGAATACATGGATAGGACTATTAGTGAAAAGCTCGGTTATTTAGGCCGCGTAGGATTAAACGCTATTAAGGGGCTCGGTGAGTTTCTGAGATACTCCGTAAACATCATTAATCTCTTGTCTAAGGAATACGATAAAAGCGTAGAAGCAGTAGGAGACTTTGATAAGGTTTCAACTATTCTAAGGAATAATGAATATTTTTGTTATGGTGATAACAAAAGACAAGTTAAGAATATTCAAGACTATATTGAGCAATTGGATAAGAGTGTTTCGTTGCTTATTACTGTAGCAGACACTATGGGTCAGTATACCCGCGATAGTTTCCTGGATAATTTAAAAGTATTTGCAGCATATGCTACTTTTATGAAAGGCAAAGTGTTTAACGGCATGTTTGATGATCTCTATAAATTAACAAATGGGATCACCGATCATCCGATGATGAAAAAACAATCAGACGAATATGACTATGGGTTTAATCAGTATGTTTCTGATGTGATGCTTGGGATGTTTAAAGTAGAAGTAACCCAGATGCCTAAGTCTAAAGACCCCGACTATCTCAGCATAGATTCTAAAAGAAAATACGCTAAGATTATGAAACTTAGTGTTAACCACTACGTTACAAAAAAGCCTGTCAAGACCGATCCACAAATTGAATTTGAAGCGACTAAAAAGGATTTTGATAGAATTAATGACATCGTTAGGCCCTTGTTGGCTTCTTATGATAAGTTCAATAGCAACTTACTGAGACTGACGTTAGCTGAAAAAGTATTTAATGTAGTGGAGCCTATTTTAACATATAAAAAATCAATGAGTATAGCCGGCAAGGCAACTATGGATGCGATGACTAACTTATATAACAACCCTAATATACCAGACCACGTTCTTGATAACATTGAGGACACTGTCTACAAGGGCTTTAATTACGCTAAATATGGGTACACGATAGATAGATTAATCATGTTTAAAGTATTTGTTAATTACAACATCCTAATTAGGTCATCTATGATGATCATTCAGACTAACCACACCATCTTTAGCTTACTGAGAGGACACATTAAGAACGCTATCGAAATCAACAAAAAACTCACGGCTCAACAAGGCTAGAAAAAAAAAACTCCATACCCAGGATAGCTTTTACGCTATCCTGGGTAATATGTCAATTCATATTAAACGCATGTGGTAACTATCTCTGCAGTATTTGGGATACTGTCAATATGATCAGACTGCTTAATTAAGCCCACATTGTCTAAACAACATAGCATGTTTATGAAACCATCAATGACCTCTTTAGTAAATAAGTCTTTTCTAAAACGCGCCACTGAGGCGTAGTCAAATACGATAGCTTCGTAATCGTCAGCAAAACAATGTGTTGTGGGGGGTAAATAAATATTAGCCCTGTTAGGGATCGTATTTTCTGGATATTCTATCAACGCCGATAGTTTATCACGTATGGTCAGTCGGTTTCCTAAAAGGTCAAACCACACACAAAAGGCATGTAGTGCTTTTGTAACACATAATGATTTTTCTGATAGAGGTTTGTTCTATTTCCCTGAAAACAACTTTACTCCCTATGCCGAAATTCCGTATGGTTGGCATATTCGCTATCTCGCTAGCTTTACCACGTAATAGGTATAGGTAATCTGGAGACAGTTGAGCTATCTGGTCAGTTAACAGAGCTAACTGTCTACCGGATTTAATGACGAAACTATGTATATTTTGTTTCATGGTGAACTCTTGTGTTTGGTTTATAGAATTTCGTTAGCTAGCATAAATAGTCTTTTGCCTGCAAAGACTACGGTGTATTTTTGTATTAAGGACTTCTTGGCGATCGAGTCACGATGATCTACTGTCGTTGCGTCAATTGCGTTGTATAGTTTCAAAATTGTTTTATAGAATTGAGTAAAAATTACGTCTAGATCTTCTAGAAACAGCGGTAGACGTTCATAATGTAAATCATTCTGTAGCACTACGGTAAAACGTTTTTCAGCAAAATCAATAGACACACCGTCGTTTGCGTCTATAGTTAATTTTGCCAAGTGAATGAGGTCTGAATAGGACCCTTCCCATTTATGACCGTTTATAGAAAACTTGCACGCAACGCGATAGATTAGTTTTGGCATAAACACTAGTGGTTTATGTTGCGTGATGGTAAAGTGAACTGAACCTTCCGTACTGGAAAAATCAACTTTATCTTTGCTATCAATGTAACCTTTAAATTTAGATAGAGTTGGAGTCGTTATGGCAAATTTATCTCGATTTACCGTTAGGTATTTTTGAATGTGGCGTAGGTCATTAGCCATTATTGTTACCGAGATATCTGTATATTTCGCATAATAAACCTAAAGTCACTGACGGCTCTATTGAGTTCGTATAGAATAGTCCCTTTAAACTCAGAAGGTCCTAGTTTATTAACTAGGTCATAGGCGTCGGTGATTTTGCATTTAGTCATAAACACCACTTTTTTATCGACAGAATTATACTTAACACTGTCTATATCGTAATTACCTGCGTTGTTAAATAGTGCTATTACTCCATGTAACAACTGTTTTCCATGCCTTTGAAAATTTCTGTACTTTAGATAGTGGTCATCAGACACCAGTATTTTAACACATAGGCTATCTGGGTTAAATCCCGCCAGTATTCCATTTCTATGGACCCTACTGCTGCCGTCTAGTTTGTGCACTATGTGTTTATTGGGATTCAGTTTAACGGTATATGTGTCGCGATCCTCAAAAGTTCTGAGATGTAATGTATTTTCTTCACACGAAACGTCCCTAAAGTAGATCGGCATATTTTTCAATATTGTTGCGACTTGTGTAGTTTGTGTCATCTAGTAGGCCCTCATATGCATAGTTAGGATGGCATTACGCCACCCTAACTATATTATGGTTTGTTTAGGAAATTTGGAACTTGATGGCTGGGTGAGGATCGTAATCTTCTAACTCAATGTCCTCGGGTTTAAACCCAAAGATGTCTTTGACGTCCTTATTCAGTACTAATTTCGGTAACTTCTTTGGTTCCCTAGTTAGCTGTTCCTGAACACCCTCTAAGTGGTTGAGATAAAGATGTGTGTCTCCAGTAGTCCATATAAACTCATAGGGCTCCATATCGCAAACTTGTGCCAGCATATGTAGCAACAAAGAATATTCTGCGATATTCGTAACAGCACCGATGGCCGTGTCCACACTACGCTGGTACATGAGTAGACTCAGCTTAGGCATAGTCTCATCGCCTACCGGTGGAGTAACAAAGCACTGAAACAGTACGTGACAGGGCGCCAATGCGCCTTTTCCAGTCAACACATTGAACTGTGGTGATACTGACTCAGTGGGTATCCAATCGTGCACCCACGCCGACACAAGGTGCCTTGCTGAGTATGGGTTGGATTTGAGTCCCTCCACCAGGTTTTGAATTTGGTCTATGTCTCTGGTATTTGTGACTGGGTTATAACCGTCGACCTTTCTCCACGCTTTACCGTAGAGATTTCCAATAGAGTTGAGTCCTCGATCCATAAATTCCTGTTTGAGTATCTCCCTCATTTCTTTAGCTTCCTGAGAATCAGGGCCTGGCCATTCAGAACCTTCCTTATCGAAAGGTATACAGGCCAGTAAATCCATCAGGTGTTTGTCCAGAAAGGCATCAATATCGGTTTCTTTAACGGCCCAGTGGTCCCATATTTTAGCACCTAGTTCACTTACGTTGGTGCTTCCTTTTAGGAACCACAATAGTTCCCTCACAACGATTGAGAAATTAGCATACCGAGTGGTCACTAGTGGAAAACCATCTCGCATGTTGAATCTCATTTGACGACCATAGACAGATCGTCTACCGACACCTGTCCTGTCAGAATGATCGAACCCATTCTCAACGATGTCTCTGAGTAGATCTAAGTAAACTTTCATTCTTTATTTCTCCAATCTGAAGAAACGTACTTGACCGATCACGGCTCCTTTTTCAAGATACACAACGTGATGCCGTAAAGCATTATGGAGTTCCAAAACCAACTGTCCGCTCCAGTTTGGTTTCATTAACAAAGAGGTGCTTTGGTTGATACCTGAACGCGCCGCCCAGCTCCTTAAGCTGAATTCAGCCATGATGTTGCCAGGTAGCTGGAATTTCTCCATTGTTTTACCTAGTATCATTTCCCCGGCTTCTAGTTTAATGTAATTTCTACCCTTTACCGAGTTATGTTCAACGCCGAAATATTCGTCTGTGAACATGTTTTCCCAATTCACCTCAGTTGCAAAATGGTGTCTATCGTCATTGTCGGTTTGACGATAGAGTTCTCTCCTGATAAACGGACTGATTCTAACGTCTATTTCTGTCAGTAATTTTTTGTCATATGTTTTTGCTGTGAGGTTAGCAAAACCCACAATTGGGTTTTCTATTACCTTTTTGTTTACTACTAGATCTATTAGTTCGTCACCGACAATCGGAACCAATTTAGTGGAACGTTGTTTTGATTCTGGTGAACTGTCGGGCGTGTTTTTCTGATAGAGGCCTCTCATGCCTTTTTCCAAAATAGCCATGCCTTCAGCTACTTTTTTATCGCGTTGTTGTGTGTCGGTCGCCATTTGAATCGGTATGTTTATTTTTTCAGCTGCTTCCAAAATAGTTTTTTGGACAGACTCTATGCTGACAGGAGTTTCAGGAGATTCAGTCTCACATAAGCACTGCGTGAGTTTACACATGCGCTCTTGCATAATTTCCATGTCTCTAGATTCCACCAAAGCCCTTATAATACTCATGTTGTCACAGGAATCTTCCGTTCCATTAACTCTACCCATTACGGTACTCGTGTCTGTATTAAAAGACATTTCGTCTAACTCCGGAAAAGACACCTTGTCATTAGTGGGGGTATTTACCCAGATGCCACTACTGTCAATCAAGTCTGTCAGTATTCTCTCCACGGCACTTACGGATAAATACCGAGTATCCAGGCAGAGTTTATTCCCGACAAAAGCATCGTAATACATGTCATATCCACGGATGACTACATCTTTATATAAGTTATCTACGTAGTCAAACATCTGATACGTCCTATTAGGATCATTTTGTATCCTGTAATTTGACATCTCTACATCCGTATAGCAGTAGATATAGAGATCCACTGTCTTCATGTCGGGAGTATTGCCATACTGTTTATTCAGGTGTTCTTTCCATATGGTGCCAGCTAAAGCGCTATTGTTACCAACGTACTGATACGCATAGTAACTGGCTAACCATCTATCAATAACAACCGAATTACCTTTTTCCAGCTCGGGAAACACAGCCTCCTCAATTGACGACGACTGTAATGCCGCAATATAAATTGCCTCTGTGATTTTATTTTTTCTTTCTTTTGCCTCAATGCAGAGTTTAGATACAGATCTTGCTATGGTACCGCCTTGTGTAATTCTAAGCGATTTGGCTTTAACGCCTTTTTTGGCTAGTAGCTTTGTGAGTATATTTACGACCGTGGTTTTGCCACTGCCGTCTATGCCGTCCACAGCTATAAGAACGTTATCATGTTCTGCATTTGCAAAGATAGGTTCACCAGGGGCAAAGCTATGGCGCGTAAGATTGTTTCTCATTGTTTCTTATCTCCAAAAAATTAAATGGTTGATTAGAACTCGTGTGTTCCATCATTAGAATATAGGCCTGTAGTATTTTTCAAAAGCAAAAAAAAAAAAAAAAAAGAGCCCACATAGGAGCTCTTTGTATATAATGATAACCGTCACACTACGTAGCTAAACCAATCATAGCTAAAATAACAGTTCTGACATCCTTTAAATAGAGGCGCTATTTGGTGCGGTTTATAGCCGGCTAATCCGCACCCAATTTGTGTTACGTAATAAAAGTAATCCCCAGACAACGTATGCTGTCTAAAATCATCTACGTACCGACTAATAACGTGTATAGGGAGTACATTTAAATTTCGATCCTTGGTAGGTATACCGTAACTGTTTCCGACACGCCCTATTCCTCTACCATACTGTGCTCCGTAGCTTAAAGCTTCTAAAGCAGCACCTTTACCATGCCTGCCAGCTAGATTAGAGCCAAAAACAAATATCATACCAGGCGGCATTTCTTCTCCACAATAGCGATCGTAAAAACTATTATATTTTGTTGGATGTCCCAGCATTCTTTTATTTTTATAAATCTACTTTTTTGCAATCGACAGTTGTTATTGACTTAATTATGTTTGGATATGTCCCGTTGTACGTTACATTATTAATGACGGCATAGCAAATGCCGTGATTGTCTTTAATGTAAGTTAGGTTAGGGATCGTGTTTTCGGTTTTTTCATTTACTTGGGTTACCGCGTTTGCGTTCGTGTGTGGATTTTTTTCAACAATCTTTGTAGAGAGATTTGCGTAGATGTTAAACTTAGCAAAATCTAAATAAATTGCTACAAAAATAATACACAATACTAGTGTGGTTATGGCTATGGATGCCAGTACTTTTTGCATTGCTTATATCTCCGTTAACAAAATACACTTAGAAAAAACACTATGAGCCCTAATG
>Ga0172372_10010978_pt1 | contig 11554 bp, 10 predicted proteins | sample LakKiv5m_2_FD_114544 | JGI IMG/M metagenome (GOLD analysis project Ga0172372, IMG submission 114544) | Freshwater microbial communities from Kabuno Bay, South-Kivu, Congo - kab_092012_9.5m | ecosystem: Environmental > Aquatic > Freshwater > Lake | place: Democratic Republic of the Congo... | reverse complement strand
TGGTCGTAAGACTTGAGCTTAATGCGAATCTTTTGATTCATGACGGAACGTCCCTTGCGGGTGCTTTAAACGTTGACTTTGCCTTTTGATTTGGCGATCACTTCTTCGGCAATCGAATCCGGTGCCTGGCTGAAGTGCGAGAATTCCATAATGCTGGTTGCACGGCCGGAAGTAATGGTGCGCAACTGGGTCACGTACCCGAACATTTCCGAGAGCGGCACTTTGGCTTTGATCACCTGAGCCCCTCCTTTCATGTCCATGCCTTCCATCATCCCGCGGCGGCGGTTGAGATCACCAATCACATCGCCGGTATGCTCTTCCGGCGTAACCACTTCGAGCTTCATGATGGGCTCCAGCAGGATCGGACGCGCCTTGCGGGCTGCCTCGCGGTAACCCATCTTAGCGGCAATCTCAAAGCTTAACTGGTCGGAGTCCACCGCGTGGAACGACCCGTCGAACAGGCGTACTTTCAGGCTATCCACCGGGTAACCGGCCAACACACCGGTGGTCATGGCTGCTTTAAAGCCTTTCTCCACCGAGGGAATGAATTCCTTGGGAATCGAACCGCCGCTGATGTCGTTGACAAACTGCAGCCCGACAACTCCCTCATCGGCAGGCATCAGTTCGAACTGAATGTCCGCGAACTTACCGCGACCACCCGTTTGCTTCTTGTAGGTTTCGCGGTGGCGAACTGCCTGCGTGATGGCCTCCTTAAAAGCCACTTGAGGCGCACCCTGATTGGCTTCCACCTTGAACTCGCGCTTGAGGCGATCCACGATGATTTCCAGGTGCAACTCGCCCATTCCGCGGATAATCGTCTGCCCGGTTTCCTCGTCAAAATTGACCCGGAAAGTGGGATCCTCTTCGGCGAGTTTAGCCAAGGCCATACCCAGCTTGTCCACATCAGCCTGCGTTTTTGGCTCAATAGCCACGCCAATAACAGGCTCGGGGAAGGTCATGCTCTCCAGGGTGATCGGATGCTTTTCGTCACACAGCGTGTCACCGGTGCGAATTTCCTTGAAGCCGACACCGGCTCCAATGTCACCTGCTTCAATGAACTCCAGCGGGCTCTGCTTGTTGGCGTGCATCTGCAGGATGCGGGAGATGCGCTCCTTTTTGGTCGTGCGGATGTTCAGCACGGAGGAACCGGCGTCGAGTCGACCAGAATAAACCCGGAAGTAGCACAAGCGACCCACGAAAGGATCGGTCATGATTTTGAAGGCCAGCGCAGCGAAAGGGTCATTCACGTCGGGCTTGCGGGTTTCCATCAAATCCGTACGCGGATTCAGGCCTTCAATCGGAGGAAGGTCCATCGGTGAGGGCAGGTAGCGCACCACCGCATCCAACAGGATCTGAACGCCCTTGTTCTTAAACGCCGTACCGCACATCATGGGAATGATGGCCATGTCGATGGTAGCCGAGCGGATAGCCGCGATCATCTCGTCTTCCGTAATGGAATCCGGGTTTTCGAAGAACTTCTCCAGCAACTTGTCGTCGTATTCGGCGACGGCTTCCACCAGTTTTTCGCGGTACTCCATGACCTGATCGGCCATGTCAGCGGGAATATCAATCACGGTGTACTTGGCACCCATGGTCTCATCGTCCCACACGATAGCGCGGTTGGCGATAAGGTCCACAATGCCGCGGAAGGTCTCTTCCGATCCAATCGGCAACTGAATCGGCACCGGGTTGGCCTTCAGAATGGTCTTGACTTGGCGCACGACTTCCAGGAAGTCGGCACCGGAACGGTCCATTTTATTGACGAAACCGATACGGGGTACCCCGTACTTGTTGGCCTGACGCCAGACCGTTTCCGACTGAGGCTCAACACCGCCCACAGCGCAGAACAAAGCCACGGCGCCGTCCAGCACGCGCAGCGAACGCTCCACTTCCACGGTAAAGTCCACGTGGCCCGGCGTATCGATGATGTTGATCTTGTACTGTTGATCCAGGTACTTCCAGAAAGTGGTCGTGGCAGCCGAGGTGATCGTGATGCCGCGCTCCTTCTCCTGCTCCATCCAGTCCATGGTGGCAGCACCGTCGTGTACTTCCCCAATCTTGTGGGTCATGCCGGTGTAGAACAGAATACGCTCGGTGGTCGTCGTCTTGCCCGCATCAATGTGCGCGGCAATGCCGATGTTCCTGGTGAGTTTAAGGTCGCGTTGTGACATGTTGGGTAGGCCTTGGGCGGATTTGTGTTAAACGCGGAAGTGGCTGAATGCCTTGTTGGATTCGGCCATCTTGTGCGTGTCTTCCTTTCTTTTGATCGTAGCGCCTTCTCCCTTGGATGCGGCGATTAACTCGCCGGCCAGTTTTTCTGCCATAGAACGACCGGAGCGCTTGCGGGCAAAGCTGATGAGCCATTTCATGGACATCGACATACGGCGTTCCGGACGGATTTCAATCGGAATCTGGAAAGTTGCTCCCCCGATGCGGCGGCTTTTGACCTCAACGTTGGGCGTGGCGTTCTGCACGGCACGCTTCCAGACTTCGTGGCCATTCTCTTTGGTGGACTGCTCAATGCGGTCCATGGCATCGTAGAAAATCGAATAGCCCGTGCTCTTTTTGCCCGAGTACATCAGGTTGTTCACAAACTGGGTTACCAGCGTGTCTGCGTACCGGGGATCTGGAGCGATTGGGCGCTTTTTGGCTTTGGACTTCCTCATCGGTTTATAAACGTTGTCGGCCCGTGGTCATCCCGGAAAGCGGAGGACGGGGCCGGACTGTTTCTTATTTCTTTTTACCTCCGCCTCCTTTGGTTGCCGCAGGCGCTGCACCGGGTTTCGGTCGTTTGGTGCCGTATTTGGAACGGCTCTTTTTGCGGTCGTTCACCCCGGCGGTGTCCAACGCACCGCGCACAATGTGGTAACGCACACCGGGAAGGTCTTTCACCCTGCCGCCGCGAATCAGCACAATGGAGTGCTCCTGAAGGTTGTGCCCCTCGCCGGGAATGTACGCAATGACCTCCGTGGCGTTGGTCAAACGCACTTTAGCCACCTTGCGAAGCGCCGAGTTGGGCTTCTTGGGCGTGGTGGTGTACACACGGGTACAGACCCCCCGCTTCTGGGGACAGCTGTCCAGCGCGCGCGATTTGCTCGCTACTTCAATGACGTTGCGGCCTTTGCGGACCAATTGCTGAATCGTGGGCATGCAGACTCGGGTTTATAACCAGCCAAATTTGGGACGGCAAAGATAGGAAGACAAAGGGAGAGTGCAAAGAGATGCCGGAAGAGAGGACCCCTTCCGCGCTTAACTCCTTGTCCGGCTCAACTTTGGGCCTGCCTTTACATCAAGCTACCGATTGGTGAAAACTGGTAGCGAGACCCCGCCTAAACAAGTAAAGCCGGTGACACAGGTGACACAAGCTTACCAATAAGTCCCAACCGGGGCATCCGCGCGAGAAACAGCAGAAGAGCGCTGAAAAAGCTGCCAGAAGCAACAAAAAACAGGCTTGCTCCGGTTTGGGGAGGCAAAGATAAGCAACAAGCGTGGATAAATGGCTGCTCAAACCGCATAAAATGCACAAGAAAATAGCCAGCAGGGTGGGCGACAAGTTGCTAACATCCCAAAATCGCCTCTCAACTGCTTCTGCCACCGGCGCCAGCGGTTTCGTAGCTTTGGCGCCATGAAATACCGGTCCATTTCCCCCGAGCTTTTTGTAGCCAACAGGAAGCGGTTCTGCGCTCAGTTGCCCGCCGGCTCGCTGGCTGTTTTGGTCTCCAATGACGAAATGCCGCGCTCCGGTGACGCCACCTTTCCTTTTCACCAGAATCCGGACCTTTTTTACCTGAGCGGCATCGACCAGGAACAGACCATGCTGCTCCTCTATCCAGACGCACCGGACCCCAAGCATCGCGAAATCCTGTTTCTACGCCCCACCAACGACACCATTAAAGTCTGGGAGGGCCACAAATACACGCAAGACGAGGGAAGGGCCCTGTCTGGCATCGCTAATGTGCTGTGGACCAACGAGTTCGAGGCCCTGCTCAACATGCTGGCCCACCGGGCCGACCGCTTCTACCTCGGGGGAAATGAGAACGATCGCGCCGCGAATCCGGTGCAGGATGGCGCCCATCGGTTCGCGCACCAGCTGCGTCAGCGCTTTCCGCTGCACGAGTTCCGTCGCGCGGCCCCGCTGCTGACCGACCTGCGCATGGTCAAATCGGAGCTTGAGGTAGATCTGCTGCGCGAAGCCTGCTCTATCACAGAAAAAGCCTTTCGCCGGGTCCTGGATTTTGTCCGTCCCGGGGTTACCGAGTTCGAAGTGGAAGCCGAAATCATCCACGAATTCATCCGCAACCGCGCCACAGGGCACGCCTACAACCCGATCATCGCCTCCGGGGCTGATTCCAACATCCTGCACTACAACAGCAACAACAAGACCTGCCAGGCGGGTGAGGTGCTGCTGATGGATTTTGGGGCCGAATACGCCAACTACAACGCCGATCTGACCCGGACCATTCCGGTCAGCGGCAGCTTCAGCGACCGGCAGCGCGCCGTGTACGACGCCGTTTTGCGCGTGCAGCGCGAAGCCACAGGCATGTTGCGCCCGGGCACGAGCCTGCCCGACTACACCAAAGAAGTAGGCAAAATCATGGAGAGCGAGCTCATCGGGCTCGGGCTGCTGGACAAAACGGCCGTCAGCAAGCAGAACCCGGACGCTCCTCTTTATAAGAAGTACTTCATGCACGGCACCTCGCACCACCTCGGCCTGGATGTGCACGACATCGGCAACCGCTTTGGCAACATCCAGGCGGGCAATGTCTTTACGGTGGAGCCCGGCATTTACATCCCCGAGGAAGGGTTCGGGATCCGCCTGGAGAACAACGTCCTGGTTACCGACGGCAACCCGATAGACCTGATGGCCGACATTCCGCTCGAAGCCGACGCTATTGAAAGCCTCATGAACGCTACCGTCCGTGGATAAAATCATCCGTCAGATCCCCAACTTCTTCACGCTGGCCAACCTGTTCATCGGGTGCATGGCCATCGCCTACCTCTTCTACGACCACCTCTACATTTATGTGGGCGGGAATATCGCCGCGGCCGACATGCCCCGCGTCTCCATGGCCTGTTACCTGGTTTTCCTGGCTGCCGGGCTCGACTTCGTGGACGGTTTTCTGGCCCGCGTACTCCGCGCCCAGAGCGCCATGGGCAAACAGCTGGACTCTCTGGCTGACCTGGTCACCTTCGGGCTGGTGCCCGGCCTGATGCTGTTCCAGCTCACCGCGCAGGCTTACTACGTCAGTTACGACGCCTTTTCCGTGCCCATGGTCCTGTTTGCGACCGGTTTTGCGGTTACACTCGGCGCCGCCTGGCGGCTGGCCCGCTTCAACATTGACGAAGGCAGCGGCCCCGGGTTTACCGGGCTCCCCACCCCTGCCATGGCCATGCTGGTGGCCTCCCTGCCCATGGTGTTGCTCACCGATACCGTCGGCGTAGGCGCCATGCTCCAGCAAAAATGGGTGGTCATCGGCATCAGCCTGGCGCTCACATTGCTCATGACCTCCAACCTGCCGCTGCTGAGCCTCAAGGTCAAAGCCTTCGACTTCCAAAAGCACCCCTGGGAGCTCGGCGGCATGCTGAGCGGCTGGGCCCTGTTTTTCGGGTGTATTTTTGTGCTCAACCTCGGCTGGCTAACGGTCCCGATTTGTTTTGCCTGGTACCTCGTCCTTTCGCTTGCCCACAATGCCACGGGTCGAGGTGCTGCTGCCCATCCCTGAACAATCCCTTCCCCCGACATGACTTTCAAGGCTTACGTCAACATCATGCCCCATCCGGAACTCCTTGATCCTCAAGGCAAAGCGGTGGCTGGCAGCATGAAACACCTGGACCTCGCCGCCATCTCCGACGTGCGCATCGGCAAGCACATTGAGTTGCTGCTCGAGGCAGGCAGTGCTGAGGAGGCCTCCCGCCTGGTGGATGCTGCCTGCACCAAACTGCTCGCCAACCCGATTATGGAGCACTTTCACTTTCGCGTCGAAGCGTTGGCGCACCAACCCGCTTAAGGATTGGGCCGGCGCCATCCAGACCATAAACGGCCTTCCGCGCAGGCCCGAACCGTGTTCGTTACGGTCGAAGGGGAGCCGTCTGCCGCGGCGGGTTCGGTGGCCCTTCCCCTGCGGGCGAGCACGCAAATGCCGGCTGACGCCCAGCGCGGCCGCCTGGTTCTGGTGCCCACGCCCATCGGCAATCTGGAAGACATGACCTTCCGCGCGGTGCGCACGCTGCGCGAAGCCAGCCGGATCCTTGCCGAAGACACGCGCAATTCCGGGCGGCTGTTGGAGCATTTTGGCATCTCCACCCCCATGGAACCCTATCACCAGCACAACGAGCACCGCCAGACGCCGTTGCTGGTGGAGCGGATGCAGGCCGGGGAGCTGTTCGCGCTCATCACGGACGCGGGTACACCCGGCATTTCCGATCCCGGTTTTCTCTTGGTGCGGGCCTGCCGCCAGGCCGGCGTTCCGGTGGAATGCCTTCCGGGTCCGAGCGCCTTTGTCCCGGCCCTCGCAGCTTCCGGAATCCCCTGCGACCGCTTCTGCTTCGAAGGCTTCCTTCCGCCAAAAAAGGGGCGCCAAACCCGCTTTACTTCCATCGCTGCCGAAACCCGGACTACCGTGCTCTACGAGAGCCCGCACCGCCTGCTCAAATGCCTGGAGCAATTAGTGCAACACTGTGGTCCAGAACGAATTGTGGGGGTGTTTCGGGAACTCAGCAAGCTGCACGAAGAGCACAGGATCGGCCCGGTTGGTGAGCTCTTAGCTGACTTCGCGGGCCGTCCGGCTATTAAGGGTGAAATCGCAGTGGTGGTGCAGGGCATGACGCACGGACTCGTTAAGGATTAGGACACATCTTCTTCAAGAATTGGGAGGGGATTTTATCCACAGACTTGCAATTTTTTTTGTCCATTTTTCCCGGACCACCCAAAACACCTTACTTTAGTTGTTCATCCATTGATTTTCCCCGATCAACCAAAGCCCTCAATTTATTGACATGAAGAATAGATTTACCCGCCTCACCCTTGGTCTGGCCTGCACATTTCTGGCTTTCCAGCCTGAAACACAGGCACAGTTGGCCCGGAAACAGCCCATGATGGAGCATTTTACGCAAGCCTCCTGCGGTCCCTGTGCAAGCCAAAACCCGCTGTTTGAACCCGTACGTCTGGCGCACCTGGGCCTGGCCAATCACGTGGCATACCACACTTCCTGGCCGGGCACCGATCCCATGTACAGCGCCAATCCCACGGAAAGCAATGCCATGGTATCCCGTTACGGGGTTTCCGGCGTTCCCTCGCTCGTTTTGGATGGAACTAATGTGGGGGGTCCTGCCGGTGTCAGCGCACAGACCCTTTCGAATGCTATCTCAGAGGGTAGCCCCATCCGCATTCGGGTCGAAGAGACCAGCGGCACTGACCGTGATGTAACCGTACACGTAGACGGCATTGCTGCGCCGCCGTCCGGAACCCATATCCTCCAGGTCTTGATCGTGGAAGATCCCAAAAACTACGCCACCCCTCCAGGCAGCAACGGAGAGCGAAATTTCCCGAACGTTTTCCGTCAGACCATCGGCGGAACAACGGGGTATGCCATGACCTTGCCTGCTGCAGGCACCACCAATACCTACACGTTCGACTACTCCGTCAGTGCATCCTGGGTTGAGGCCAACGTTTACGTAATCGCCTACGTTCAAAACGTTTCCACCCGCGAAGTTTTAAATTCCGGCAGCAGCCGCGCCCCGAATTACGACCTTTCCCCCGGAAGCGGTTCCGCTTTTCAGCCTGGTGGTATTACGCGCACGTTTACAGCCAATCTGGAAGAGTTTGGCACGGGTTCCGAAAGCCTGACTATTACCTTGTCTGCCATTCAGCCGGGTGCAACCGATTGGTCGGCCAACTTCGAGTACAACGGAACGACCTACACCAACACGGCTACCATCTCCCTTTATGGCGGAGAGATCGAAGAAATAAAAGTGAACGTCAATTCCGGCAGCACCTCGGGTATTGGCGAATACACCCTGGAGGTAGCCTCCAACGACAACCCGGATTTCGCAGCACAGCGCCTGCAGTTTTACGTAGTTAATAATGTGACGGATCTCGTGGTGAATTCAGGTACCGGGTATGGAAATGGGGTTGACCCATCCACTTATGCCGATCACGAACTGCTCTACACCGGGGGCCTGGACGTTGCAAGCCGGGAAACCCGAGCCAGTGCCAGCCATTATACGTTCATGCGAGGCCTGGAAGCTGGTGCGCTGGACGGGGTTAAAAACGTTTACTACAACGCCGGTTGGACTTTCCCCGCCGCCTCCAATGAGTTGGTGGCTGCCTTTTCCGACTTCCTGGACCGCGGTGGCAACCTTTTCCTTTCCGCCCAGGACTTTGGCTGGGAAATCATGGATGCCGGATCTCCTTTTGGCACCCCGCAAAACCGCAACTTCTTCCTGAATTACCTGGAAGCCGACTACAATGCGGACGGTTCAACAGCCACCACCAGCCTCACCTTTGATGCAGCAGATTCCTGGTTTGGCAGCTCCGGTACCACCAACATCACCGCTGAATACGGAGCCGCCAATGTTTACCCCGATGAAATCGGGGCTAACGGTCCTGAAGCCACCACGATTCTGTACTACAACGGCAACCCCGCTAAAACAGGGGGCATCCGCACGGAAAAAGACGGTTACAAGGTCGTTTATATCGGCACAGGCATCGAAATGTTCAGCGACGACGAAGTGGCACAGCTTGTGGTCAAACTGGCCCATGACTACTTCTGGGATGGCCTCAGTGGCCTGGAGTTCGATGCCCTGCTGGCTTCCGCGCTGCTCGGACAAAACGTGCCTAACCCGACCAGCGGTTTCACGGCAATTCCGCTGTACGACTGGAACAGCACCGGAACCCTGAGCATCAGCGACCTGCAAGGTCGGAGCGTCCTGGAAATGCCGGTCGCCCCCGGCCAAGTGCGCGTTGACGCCGACCTCTCTAACCTGCCAAACGGCCTTTATCTGTACACTTTGTCAGACGGTCAGCGCCAAACTGCGGCCCGCAAGTTGACGATCTTGCGTTAAGGGCGTATCTTCGAAGAAGTTTACCAACACCCTACCTTCCGACCGGGTTCGTTTCCTTGTCGGAAGGTAGGTTTGCTCTCAGTCTGTTTGCCCTCATTCCTACCACCTGCTCATGAATAAGCTCTACACGTTATTTTTTGCCACTTTTTTGACCACTTCCTTCATCGCCCAAGGTCAAGCCGTAACGCTCAGTATTGAGCCTTGTGGTATCGAAGCCAGTGGTAATGTCTGGGACATCAAAAAGCTGCAAAGTCCATTGAACCACTCCGGGGGCAGCACCATTGATGTTGCCTGGGAACGCGTTCTGGTGGATATACCGGCAGAATGGCAAACCGCAGTTTGCGATCCGAACCAATGCTATTCGCCTTTCTCGGATGAACCCCTCGGCCCGGGCAGCGTCTTGGTTCCTTTTCCGATGACATCGGGAGAAACCATTTCAGGCGATGCCTTTTATGTCCAGTTCATCCCTAATGGGGTTCCTGGTTCGGGCACGGTTCGCTTGAAAGTGTACGAAGTGGGCAACCCCAACAACTCCATCATCTGCAGCTACGAGTTTGATGCCGTTGCAACGGGTCTCAGCAGCCCTTCCACGGGTTCCTTCCAGTTCCACCCTAACCCGGTACGCAATGAAATCCGCGTTTCCGCGCCGTCTGCCAGCAAAATCAGAACAGTAGAGATTTACAGTGTGGTAGGCAAGCTGGTTCGTCGCTACGATTTAGGGGTAGAGCGCAGCAGCTTTCAACTGGACCTTTCTGAGCTGAAAGAAGGCATGTACTTCGCCCGGATGCTCAATGGCAGCAATGTTTTAGTCGAGTCCAAGCGCTTTTCCAAAGTCAACTAAGCGGGACCTTTCAAAACCCATGACGCAGCGCTAACGACAAGCTTTTCAGCAGCTTCCGTTCGCCTGACGCAACGGTCCAGTTTCATGAACACCCATAAAAAAACCGCCAGCACAAGCCGGCGGTTTTTTTATGGGTTGGGATTTGAGGAGCATGCCCCCCTGAGTATCGCATTACCTTCCGGCCAACTTGGCCAATTCTTCTTCGAGCAGGTATTCATCGCCGTCCACATAGCCAGCGTGACGGCTGACAATGTTGCCGTTCTGGTCTACAATAACCGTGTACGGCACCTGCTGAAAATTCAGTTTTTGCTTTAGCGCTCCATTCACGTCAATCAGCACCTTGTAGTCCCAGCCCTGGCCATCCACGTAAGGTTTGACCTTGGCTTGATTACGGGCATCGTCAATGGAGATGGCCACAATTTGCACATTGTAATCGTTTTGCCAATCCTCATAGAGCGCGGCAATGTTGTTGAGCTCTTTTTTGCAAGGCGTGCACCAGGTTGCCCAAAAATTCAACACCGTAATCTTACCTTTTTCTGCCAGACTGGCCACATTTACTTTCTGGCCATCCATATCTTGCAGAATAACAGAAGGCAGTTGATCCTGAGCCTGCGCAAATGCGGCAGGTGCGAGAAGAAGAGCCAAGGCTAGCGTCTTTCTCAAAGACCGGAGTGGGAAACAGAAGTTGCGCATGGGGAACGAATAAAAGGGAGGGTGAGGTTAAAATAGGTGAGGCGAAGGAACACCAACGGCAATTTTAATGCCAGATTAAGCCTGGAAACCAAATTCAGCACCAAACCAGAACTCCAAAATAAGGCACCTTGGGCTAAATTTAACGCCAGCAATGAAGCACCTCTTGTCTTTCGGGCTTAAACGTTCCCTTTGGGCTGCTTTCGCGGCGTTTAGCCTCTTTGGTTCGAAGGGCCTTTCCGGCCAGGGCCAGTTTTCCGGCGATCTCCAACTGGAAACCCAGTTCTACATCCGCGATACCCTCATCGGGGCATCGGGAACCGAGCATTACGACGTTCTTAAAAACGGAGGCGACTCCTGGCTTTCCTTCAGTTACCTCAACCCAGAATGGGACCTCTCGATGGGTGTGCGTTTTGACGCCCACTACAACTCCAACTTGCACAACCCGGGAACCGCTTTTACCGGTATTGGCGTCGGCACATTTTACCTGCAAAAGCGGGTGGACAAACTGGACATTACTGCTGGCTACCTCTATGAGCAATTCGGGTCGGGGCTGACCTTTCGCGCGTATGAAGAGCGGGCGCTCGGCATCGACAAAGCCCTGCTGGGCGTAAGGCTGCTCTACGCCTTGCACGATAACTGGACGCTGACCGGCATTGTCGGCAAACAACGCGATCGCTTCGACCTTTTTGCGCCGGTCATCATGGGTGGGCGACTCGAAGGCAATTTCAGCGCCGGTGAAAAGGTCCGGCTTAGTCCCGGCTTTACGGTCGTGGACCGCTCTATGGACAAGGAAAACCTCGACCTGGTGCGCGCCAACCTTGCCCCCACCCTTTCCCCCGGAGACTCCGTGCGACCCCTGGCCAACGTTTACACCGCCTCCCTGTACAACACGCTGAGTGTCGGCAACGTCAGCTGGTACGTTGAGCTAGCCGGCAAAAGCAACGAATACGAAACCCC
>Ga0172372_10010976_pt1 | contig 11555 bp, 9 predicted proteins | sample LakKiv5m_2_FD_114544 | JGI IMG/M metagenome (GOLD analysis project Ga0172372, IMG submission 114544) | Freshwater microbial communities from Kabuno Bay, South-Kivu, Congo - kab_092012_9.5m | ecosystem: Environmental > Aquatic > Freshwater > Lake | place: Democratic Republic of the Congo... | reverse complement strand
TCAGCAAAGAAAAAACCGGCGGAAAAATTCGGATTATCTCCGACATTAGAAATACAAAACATGTGTTGGTGGTGGAAAACACCGGTAATTTTTCTCACCCCGGTTTTTCGAAAAATTATGTTGCCAACGGAAATTATAAGAACGGACAGGGATTTGGAATTGACAGCACCTTACATCGGTTACAATTGATGTATGGAAGTAAGGCTTCTTTTGATATCAGGAATACCCGAGAAGGGTTGGTTCGGGCGGAGATTGAACTTCCGTTAACTATGATGCCTGTTTTAAATTAAAAAAATTCATTCAGCCATGGCAATAAAAGCTATTATAATTGATGACGAGCGTCTAGCACGTAACGAGTTAAAAAAATTATTGTTGACGCATGCAGAGATTGAAGTAATGGATGAAGCCACCAATGTTGATGAGGGAGTTGAAAAAATTGAAGCACAGCATCCTGATTTAATTTTTCTCGACATTCAAATGCCCGGAAAAAATGGCTTTGACTTGCTCACAGAATTGGAAAAGCCACCCAAGGTTATCTTTACAACAGCGTATGATGAGTACGCCATCAAAGCCTTTGAAGTAAATGCACTCGATTATTTGCTAAAGCCCATTGAACCAAGACGTCTCGGAGAAGCATTACAGAAATTACAGGCAGAGATCAACAAGGAAAACCCTGCTTTGTCTCAATCGAACAGGGGGGCTTTGACAGAAGTGGACCAGGTATTTGTGAAAGATGGCGAAAGGTGTTGGTTCGTAAAGTTAGGTGAGATTAGACTTTTTGAGAGTGTTGGAAATTATGCCAAAGTATATTTTGGGAACAACAAACCCCTCATTCTTAAATCGTTGAATGCTCTGGAGGAACGTCTCGATGACAGGATGTTTTTCCGGGCCAACCGAAAACACATCATCAATCTCCGGTGGATTGAAAAAATTGAGCCCTATTTCAACGGAGGCCTGCTGGTTGAACTCAAAGGGGGAGAGAAAGTTGAGGTCAGCCGTCGCCAGACAGTTAAGTTCAAAGAAATGATGAGTCTCTGATCTTTGTTCTGCAACTTTTTTATCCCTATCTTCCCATCATGAGAAAATTTTTGTTGTCAGCAGTTTATCTGCTGCTGGTAGTCAATCTACCTGCTCAATCCATTGAAAAGTTTTTCAGTGCTACGGAAGTTGCCCGCATTGAAGGAATTTTGGCTTCCGATGAAATGCAAGGCAGAAGAACTTTTACTCCCGGAATAGAAAAGGCAGCAGCATTTATCGCTGAAGAATTCAGAGCGGCTAAACTTATGCCATTCCCCGGCACCAGTGATTACTTGCAGTCTTTCGTTTTGATGCGTCCCCGTTTGGTCAGTTTGCAGGCTCAATTCAATGGTGAAAAAATTGAAAGCAAACAGGTAATTGTATTTACCTCCCGCGATACCCTCCAGGTAACACAGTCCTCAGGATTTAATGTAGTACGCATTGTTGCCGGCGATAATTTCATGACTACAGCCAGGAAATACCTGGGTTCCAATGTCAATCAGGTTGTATTGGTTGATACGGCTCATAGCAAAATGTTTGGTAACCTTACCCGGTTGAAATCACAGCAATTTCAAACACCTTACAGCACCCTATTTATTTTGGCAACTGCATTACCGGCCAGCTATTCGATTGATGCCATCCATAGTTTTAGCAGACAATCATTGGCCAATGTTGCAGCATATATTCCCGGCAAAAGCAGGCCAGATGAGTTTGTAATTTTTTCTGCCCACTATGATCACCTGGGTATCATGAGCAAAGACAGACAAGGCAATCTTTTGGCTGATTCTATTTTCAATGGTGCCAATGACGATGCAGCCGGAACAACAGCAGTTCTTATGCTTGCACGCTACTTCAAGGCCTTGAACAGCAATGCCCGATCACTCATTTTTGTAGCATTCACTGCAGAAGAAATAGGTGGATTTGGAGCAACTTATTTCTCTCGTCAACTTCCACCGGAAAAAGTGGTAGCTATGATGAACATTGAGATGATTGGAACAGAAAGCAAATGGGGAACCAATTCTGCCTATATCACCGGATATGAAAAATCCAGTTTGGGTACAATTTTGCAGCAGAATCTGGCAGGAAGTGGTTTTACTTTTCATCCTGATCCATATACAGAGCAGAATCTCTTTTACCGATCTGATAATGCCACTCTGGCTAGATTGGGAGTTCCAGCCCATACCATTAGCACATCAAAGATGGACAATGAGCCCAATTACCACAAACCAAGTGATGAAGTTGGAACCCTCGACCTGGAAAACATGGCACGCATCATTCGTTCCATTGCTATTAGTGTAAGCAGCATTATCATTGGAAAAGACACCCCCTCAAGGGTTGATACCGGTCAACTTCAATAATAGAAAGGGAATTAAACCGTAATCGAAAGACTGTGAATGGCTGAACTGATTTCTGCCATGAGTGTGACATCTTTCTCAATTGCATTTCCTACAACAATAAGATCTGCACCAGCCTTGCAATTCAGGTATGCTTTTTCCGGATCGGTTATTCCTCCGCCAACTATGAGGGGGATGGAAATCTGGGAAGCTACCTGTGCAATCATCGATTCGGTGATGGGTTTTCTGGCACCACTTCCCGCATCCATGTAAATGAGTTGTAATCCCAGCATTTCACCGGCCATGGCTGTACACATGGCTATATCATCCTTGTCTGCAGGAATCGGATTGGCGTTGGATATATACGAAACGGTAGTAGGAGCTCCGCCATCTATTACCATGTATCCTGTAGGAATAATTTCCAGGCCACTTTTCTTCACAAAAGGAGCACTGATCACGTGCTGTCCGATCAACAGTTCTGCATTTCTTCCGGAAATCAGGGATAAATACAACAAGGCATCTGCATAAGAACTGATCTGTGAGGGTGATCCGGGAAAAAGAGTAACCGGAATGGAACATTGTGATTTGATCTGCTGGATGCAGCTGTCTAACCGGTTAGAAATAACCAGACTGCCCCCTACAAAAAAATGATCTACCCTGCAAACCAATGCCTTTTCTATCACTCGATCCAATGTCGCCTCATCGGCTTTGTCAGGGTCAATCAATACAGCGAAAGACTTTTTCCCAGCCTGTTGTTGACTTTTCAGAAACTGGTAAATTCCTTTTTTCATGCTGCTGTAAGATAAGTGTTATTGCAAAAATGGGCAAAAAATTGCAATACAGATGGCTTATACCCCTTGTTTTTCGGTTGTTCAGCCAAACTGACATACCATCATAGCAAACGAGGTAACCTGCCATTAAAAAATTCAATTCAGATGCGCTAAAATTATTTACATTCATGTTCCGATTACATAAAATTAATACAGCAGCAAAATGGGTGATTTTCAAATCAAAAAAGAAGTAAAAAAATACGATGCAGTCATCGTTGGTTCAGGGGCAGGTGGTGGTATGGCTGCCTATGTATTGGCCAAGGCCGGATTGAAAGTTTGTTTGATTGAGGCAGGTCCCAATTATGACCCTGCTATCCATTCTTCTCAAATGAAAAATCCCTGGGAATCCCCACGTCGAGGCGCCAGCACAAAATTTCGCCCATTCGGCGATTTTGACGGATGTTTCTGGGGATGGCAAATTGATGGGGAACCCTATACCATGAAAGAGGGAAGTGATAAATGGGATTGGTGGCGGGCACGCATGGTTGGAGGTCGAACCAATCACTGGGGAAGAATTTCTCTTCGTTTTGGACCCAAAGATTTCAAGAGACGCAGCATTGACGGACTGGGAGATGACTGGCCCATCAGCTACGAAGACGTGAAACCTTATTACGATAAAATCGATCAACTGATTGGGGTATTCGGATCCAATGAAGGGTTACCCAATGATCCGGATGGAATTTTTTTGCCACCACCCAAACCCAGGTTACATGAGTTGATGATAAAAAAGACAGCAACCGGCATGGGCATTCCTGTCATTCCCTCTCGCCTGTCCATTTTAACCAAACCCATCAACAACGAGCGCGGTGCTTGTTTTTATTGTGCCCAATGCAACAGAAGCTGTAAAGTTTATGGAGATTTTTCATCTTCCTCCGTTTTGGTGAAACCCGCCGTTCTTACCGGAAACATAGATCTGATCACCGATGCCATGGCAAGGGAAGTTATTACAAATAGTGAAGGATTGGCAACAGGCGTCTCCTTCATCAAAAAAACCGATGGGGTGGAATACCAGGTTTCCGGAAGGGTAGTAATCCTGGCTGCCAGTACCTGCGAAACTGCCCGTCTGTTGTTGAATTCAAAATCTGACCGACACCCTAACGGACTCGCCAATGACAGCAATGTTGTAGGTAAATATCTGCACGATTCTACCGGTGCGGCCATAGGTGGTGTGTTGCCACAGTTGTTTGGAAGGAAACGCTACAACGAAGATGGAGTTGGGGGCATGCATGTTTACACTCCATGGTGGCTGGACAATAAAAAATTGGATTTTCCTCGAGGATATCACATAGAGTACTGGGGCGGTATGTCTCAACCCGCCTACGGATTTGGTTTCGGTATGCAGGGACTGAACGGAAAATACCAGATCAATGGAAAAACCAAGCCTGCAGGTGGTTATGGCGCTTCTTTAAAGGAGGATGTTCGTTTCTTCTATGGTGCCGGAGTAGGCATGGCCGGAAGAGGTGAAGCCATTCCTAATATCAACAACTATTGTGAGATTGACCCGAATGTGGTTGATAAATACGGAATTCCGGTACTGCGGTTTCATACCAAACACGCTGATTATGAAATCAAACAGGCGAAACACATGAAGGAGACCTTTAAGGAAATTCTTCACAACATGGGTGCCGTCATTACCTGGGGAGGCGATGACAATGCAGACAACAACTACGGACTTAGTAATCCGGGTAATATCATTCATGAAGCGGGGACAGTTCGTATGGGCAGTGACCGAAAACACTCGGCGCTCAACAAATGGAGCCAGGCACACGATTGTAAAACATTGTTCTGTGTAGATGGCAGCCAGTTTGTATCTCAGGCAGATAAAAATATTACCTGGACAATCCTTGCACTCTCTATGAGAACTTCCGAGTTCATCATTGATGAAATGAAAAAACAAAACCTCTGATCATTTTCAAAACTATTTTATGGATAGAAGGAAATCGATTAAAACCCTATTAATTGGTGCCGCCGGAACCGGCGTTTTAGCTGAAGCCTGCAAAGAGGCAGGAAAAAAAGAAACGGGACCCTTGCCGGAAGCTTCTGCTTTGAATGACAGAATGCAGGAGGAAAAAGAGTACCTGACAAAACTAAATGACGGTGATACTTTTTTTACACCACATGAAATGAAAGCAATCACTTTGCTGAGCGATATCATTATTCCGGCTGATGAACTGAGCGGCAGTGCCAGCCAGGCAAAGGTTCCTGCATTCATTGAGTTCATTGTAAAAGATATGCCAGAGCACCAGACCCCCTTGCGCGGTGGTTTGCGTTGGCTCAATATGCTCAGTGCCAAACAACATGAAAAACCATTTACAGATATCTCCGATCAACAGCGCCTGGCATTGGTCGATTTAATTGCTTATCCCGATAAAGCCAAACCTGAGTATAAGCAGGGAGTCTCTTTCTTTAATTTGATGCGCGACCTGGTTACTACCGGATTTTATACTTCTGAAATGGGCGTGAAAGACCTGGGCTATGCAGGCAATGTTCCCAATCAATGGAATGGCGTACCCGATGATGTGTTGAAACAGTATGGATATGCGTATTCAGAGAAGGAGTTGAAAGAGTGTATCCGCTACGATCAACAGGGATAACGACAAAGAGTTTTTTATCAATTAATGGTTGAACCTGCAGCTACATTCTCCTCCGGATGAATAAAATGAAGTCTTCCTTGCAGATCCTCAGCCAGTAAGATCATGCCGTTGCTTTCAATGCCCCTCATTTTTCTTGGTAACAGGTTGGCTACAACGGTTACTTGTTTACCGATGATTGCTTCCGGACTAAAATGCTGGGCTATGCCTGAAACAATGATGCGTGTTTCAAAACCGAGATCTACTGTCAACTTCAATAATTTATCTGCCTTTTCCACTTTTTCAGCGGCAATGATTTTCCCGTTGCGCAAATCTAATTTGGCAAAATCATCATAAACAATGCTTTCTTTCAGTGGCGCGAAGGCGGCGGAATTTGCCTCCTCATGGTTCGGCTGTATGTTTTCAGTCATGGCACTATGCAATTTATTCAACTGGTTCGTTATTTCTTCCTCTTCAATTTTTCGAAACAATAATTCGGGTGGTCTCAATGAATATCCTGTACTCAGTAGCTTGGTTTTACCGGCATTTTCCCACAAAAGCATTTTGTCTACTACTTTTAATAAGTAACAAATCTTTTTGGCAGTAAAAGGCAAAAACGGGTGTAAAAAAATGGCCAGGTTGGCACAGATCTGCAATGAAATGTGCAGGGTATTGTCTATACTAGCTTGTGCTTCAGGTAAAACCTCCCCTCCTTCATTCGTTTGCTTGGCAAATATCCAGGGCTCTTTTTTCTGTAAGTATTGGTTACCGCTTCTGGCAAAAGCAATGATGTGAAACAATGCCTCCCTGAACTTGAAATGCTCGAGATCATCTTCCACTCCTTTGCGGGTTGCTTCAAAAGCAGTTAACATTTCCCGGTCAGCATCGGTTAAATAATCAGGATGTAATGGAGGAACCTTTCCCCTGCAGAGTTTGTGCATGAGCACCAAACTCCTGTTAACAAAGTTACCGAGGATGGCAACCAACTCACTGTTGTTGGCATCCTGAAATCCCTTCCAGGTAAACTCACTGTCTTTGGTTTCGGGTGCAATTTGAGTGAGGTAGTATCTAAGAACATCAGCCATGGCTTCATTCCCCCCGGGTGCCTTGATGAAGTCATTGATGTAATCTGCCATATCCAGCTTCCAGTTGCGGCTAGTGCTCATCTTGTCACCTTCCAGGTTCAAGAATTCATTGGCGGGAACATTATCGGGTAAGATATTACCATTCAATTGCAGCATAACTGGAAATATGATGCAGTGAAATACAATGTTGTCCTTGCCAATGAAGTGAATCAATCTGGTGTCCTTGTCTTCCCAATAAGGTCTCCAGTCTTTTCCATGATCAATAGCCCACTGTTTGGTTGCACTGATGTATCCGATGGGAGCATCAAACCATACATATAATACCTTGCCCTGGCTACCCTCTGTTTTTTCGGGAAGTGAAACTCCCCAATCTAAATCACGGGTAACTGCCCTGGGCTGTAATCCGCCGTCAATCCAACTTTTACATTGTCCCACTACCGTGGCACGCCAGTCATTGGCATGTTCTTCCAATATCCATTTTCTTAAAAAATCTTCATGCCTGTTCAATGGCAGGTACCAATGCTTTGTAGTTTTTTTTATGGGGGTTTCACCACTCAAGGTACTAACTGGATTGATGAGTTCTTCCGGACTTAAACTTTTGCCGCATTTTTCGCATTGATCACCGTAAGCACCGGTAAACTGGCAATTTGGACAGGTGCCTTTGATGTATCGATCGGCTAAAAAGGTTTGTGCTTTCTGATCAAAAAATTGTTCCGTGGTTTGTGTTGTGAGGTGACCTGCTTCATTCAATTTTGAGAAGAATTCACGTGCAGTTTCGTGGTGTAGGGGGGCGCTGGTGCGATGGTATATATCAAACTCAATTCCGAGGTCACGAAAATTCTGTTCTACCAGGGGATGATATTTATCGATTATAGCTTGTGCAGTAGTTCCTTCTTTGGAAGCTTGAATGGGTATGGCTGTTCCATGTTCATCACTACCGCAAACAAACACCACATCCCGCTTTTGAGCTTTGAGGTATCTAACATAAATATCAGCAGGCAGATAGGCCCCAGCCAGGTGTCCGATATGTTTGAGTCCGTTGGCATAGGGAAGTGCTGCAGTGATCAGGTATCTTTTGGGTTGTTGCATGTTTTTCTATGATGTTGCTTCGGGTAATCTATTTCGCCAGTTCCCTTACCGGTGGCGATGCGCAAAGGTACAAAAACAGCATGGAAGGCTTGTATCTGAAGAATTCGTTGTGAAATCTTACTTTTATTTAATGAAGCGATCAATTTTTTTCAAACAATTGCTGCTAACGGGAGGTGCAATTGCTTCCGGTCAGCAATTGATGGCTACCCCTTCTTTGTCAAATCCAAAAAAGTGGATGTTGCCGCCTGATTTAAAGTCCGGCGATGCCATTGGTATTACTTGTCCCTCGGGCTTTGCTTTACAGGAGGACATAGCCCCCGCAGTGCAATATCTTGAGAAATGGGGTCTGCGTGTTGTGGTAGGAAAAACTGTCGGGAAGAAGGATCATACATTTGGTGGAACGGATGAGGAACGAATTGCAGATTTTCAATCAATGGTTGATAACCCCGAATTAAAAGCCATTCTTTGTGCTCGCGGTGGTTATGGTGCTGTACGTATCATTGATAAAATTGATTTTTCTCCCCTTCGTCGGTATCCTAAATGGGTGATAGGGTACAGTGATATAACTGTTTTTCACAGCCACCTGCATGCTCAGGTCGGCATGGCCTCCATTCATGCTAAAATGACAGAAGGATTCCCATCCGATCCAAGCATTTTTGAGCCCACTCAGTTGCAGGCATTGGATACCCTTCGCCAGGCTTTATGGGGAGAGAAACTTACTTATACTGTCCCGCCAAATCCTCTCAATCGTCCCGGGGAGGCATCCGGGGTGCTTATTGGAGGAAATTTGAAAATTTTGGAAACACTGGCCGGAACACCCAGTGATATTGATACAAGGAATAAAATTTTTTTCGTAGAAGATGTAGGCGAAGCGCTTTACAGTATTGACCGCATGTTTTGTAACCTCAAGCGCAGTGGTAAATTATCACAACTAAAAGCACTTATTGTTGGAAGTTTTACCAATATCCGCCCCGATGATCCGGATGAGCCCTTTGGCAGGTCTATTTATGATATTGTTTGGAACCAAGTGAAAGAATATGATTATCCCGTTTGTTTTGATTTTTGTGTAGGTCATCAAAAAAACAATGTTGCTTTGAAATGTGGAGTTCATCACAGGTTGCAGGTTACTTCGGATGCTAGCACTTTAACTATGTTTGGATCATGAGTATCCAACCTCCATATTTATGCAAGGGTGATACCATCGGTATAGTTTGTCCATCCGGCTATTTGCCACTGGCAGATACCAATGCCTGTGTTCAGCAATTACAGGAGTGGGGTTTTAGGGTGCGCATCGGAGCAACTGTTGGAAATAAGTATCATGGTTTCGCCGGAACAGATGATGAGCGATGTGCCGATTTACAACAGATGCTCAATGACCCCACCATCCATGCCATTCTTTGTGGAAGAGGTGGGTATGGAATGAGCCGCATCATTGATCGGCTTGATTTTCGTTGGTTTAGAAAAAGCCCCAAATGGATCATCGGGTTCAGTGACATCACTATATTACATGCTCACTTGTTTGGCCGGTTGCACATTACCAGTTTTCATGCTTCCATGGCCCGGGCCTTTGCCGATAAGAATTTTTCTAACATCAAAACATTGCATAACGCACTTACCGGTAAAAATGCCAGGTATAGATGTCCGCCTCATCAACTCAACAGAAAAGGGGAAGCCATTGGTCCCCTCATTGGAGGTAATCTCTCTCTGTTGGCTCATATCACCGGAACCAAAACTGCTTTTTCAGCAGTGGGTGCCATCTTATTCCTGGAAGATGTGGGGGAATACCTGTATAACATCGAACGCATGTTCATACAGTTAAAAAGAAGCGGTTTGTTATCAAATCTTTCGGGTTTGGTCGTAGGTGGTTTTACAGAGACAAAGGACGGTAAAATACCTTTTGGAGCCACCGTGGAAGAATTGATCCGAGCTCAGGTAGAAGAATTTTCTTTCCCTGTTTGTTTTGGATTCCCGGTGAGCCATGCAGACAGCAATGTAACACTCAAGCATGGTGCAATACATCGGTTGAGCGTGACCGGACGTACTGTTTTGTTAGAGGAACAAAAATAGTTACTCGTTGGTTTTCCTCCATTCCCTATTCATTCACTTGCCGATTGAGTACTTTTTTTAAAGTTTTTTGGAAGAGTGGGTAGTCAGCCAGGTTGTTGTGTGCCCCTCCATCGATGGTAATAAATTGGTCTGCCGGCTTCAGCAACGGTTTAAGTTGTTGTGCATTTTTGTAGCGGATGAGCCCATCATCAGTTCCATGCAAGATGGTTATCGGGGCCTTTACCCTTGCCAGGTATTGATGAGTTGGAAATTGAAAATGAAGCAATCTTTGGAGGGGATAAATACCCAGGATGGGTCTAAGTAAAGAGGCGATGCTATAATAAGGCGTTTCCAGCACAAGATCTCGGCAATCTCTGATAGATGCCAGGTAGGCAGCCACACCTGTGCCAATTGATTTTCCGTAAACAATTATTTGGTCGGGTCTGTATTTTTTTCTTGCCAGCAGGTAAAGCTGTTTGGCTTCTTCATACATCAATTCTTCTGTTGCCTTGCCCCGCGCTTTTCCAAAGCCGGGATAATCTGCCATCCAGACTTCATATCCTTCAGAAGTAAACAACGGAGCAAATCGGGCATATCGGTTGATGTTTTCTCTATTTCCGTGAAAATACAATACTACTCCTTTGTAAACTGAATCGGTCTCTGCAAACTGAACGAAATGAAAAGAGGTTTGATCGTCAACAGGCAATTGAATCTCCCTGTGTTGTTGCGTTATGGTATAATTTTCTTCTGCTTTAATTGGAACGGGATGTAGCAGAAGATAATCCTGACAATAATAACCCACTATACCAATCAATGCATACACCAGCAAGATAACTTGAATCGTTCTTCTGATTCGGCGGGTAAAAACAGATTGCATGGATAGTTAATATTTGAGGATGTCTCTCAGGAAATCATGGTATTCAGGAAAGGTGGGCAGGTTGTTGTGTCCCCCTCCGTGAATTCTGATCAGGGTTATTTTATGGGGATTGATTGCCTGTAATTGTTCACTGTGTCTGATTGGTATCAGCCAGTCACTAGTTCCATGAATGATATAGGTATGACAATTCACCTTTCGGATCCATTGATCAGTGGGGAACTGGTATTTCAGAAGCCATCGGTGAGGAAGAAAGGGAGTGAATCTTTGAACTACCCTGGTAAAACTGAAATAAGGGGCATCCAAAATGAGGTACCTCGGCGTATTGTCAGATGCAATTTTGGCCGCAAAACCACTGCCCAAACTCCTGCCATATACTAAAATGTGGTGCTGGGGATATTTCTCGGTCAATTTATTGTACACAAACTGCATGTCATTGAGCAGGAAGTGTTCCGATCTTTTACCGGTACTTTTTCCAAATCCTCTATAGTCAACTAATACAACATCGTATTGGTAGCGATAGAAGTCCCTTGCATGTTTGGCCCACCCCTTGATACTTTTAGAGTTTCCATGGAAATACAAGACCAGTCCTTTAGGCTCCTGACAATAAAAATGAAGTCCGTTGATAGAGATTCCCTCATCCACCTGGAAAAAAAGTTCTTCAAAAGGCAGGTCATATTTGTAGGCAAAGTCCTGTGGTAATTTCTCCG
>Ga0172372_10010975_pt1 | contig 11555 bp, 8 predicted proteins | sample LakKiv5m_2_FD_114544 | JGI IMG/M metagenome (GOLD analysis project Ga0172372, IMG submission 114544) | Freshwater microbial communities from Kabuno Bay, South-Kivu, Congo - kab_092012_9.5m | ecosystem: Environmental > Aquatic > Freshwater > Lake | place: Democratic Republic of the Congo... | reverse complement strand
GACATCATGACGCAGTCTGGAGTATCGATATCGATGCCCGCGACAATGCGAACCGCATGCTCACGGCCAGTGCCGACGGATCGCTTAGGCTTTGGCGTATCGAAGATGGATCGCTGATCGCGGCAATACCATTTTCGAACGACATCGTCTGGTCGATCGCTGCTTCCGCCGATGGCTCACTGGCATCGGCTTCACAGGGCGCGCTGAGCATCGCGGAGGCAAAGGCACGCGATGCGTGGATCGGCAGCGGTTCGATTGATCCGCTCTCTCGAACAGGCCGCTCGTTGCGCATCGAACCTTCCAACGCAATGCGCCCGAACACCACGCGAGAGACACGACTTGATCCGCGACTTTCTGAAATCACCAGCGGCATCGAGCGACGATTTCCACCGATACCAGGCGAGGGCGCAGTTTCGCGCGTGGCCATCGCTCCCGATGACAGCACAGCGCTCGTCCTTCGCGAAGATGGCATGCTTTCTTTGGTCGAGATCGAGGCGGCACGCGTGCGTTGGTCGACCACCTCATTTCGTTCCGACGACATTCACGAACCACAAGGAATTCCTTCGCTTGCGCTTAACGGCGCAAACGGGACCGCGATCGTTGCATCGCGGCAGTTTGGCTGTATTGCGCTCGATGCGCGTGATGGTCGCGAACGATGGCGTCATTCGATCGGCGCGAGCTGCACCGATGTTGCCGCGTCACTCGACGGAACTCGCATCTTCGCAGCCGACCGCGACGGACTCATCGTCGCACTCGACGCACGCAGCGGACGGGTACTCGCCTCAACGCGCAGGCAGCGCACGCGCGTGTCGTGCATGGCCGTGACAAACGACGGCGCGCGCTTGGTCACCGGCGGCGCAGACGGCACGCTGCGCATTCTTGATGCATCGACACTCGAAGAACAGTTGATGTTGCAACTTTGCGAAGAGCAACTGCGCTCGCTTTGGATCCACGACAGCGTCATATATGCAGTCGACCGTAGTGGCGTCTTGCGCGTTCGTTGATTGATGTGTCACACGAGCGCTCACTTCGCAAAGTCAACATGCACGCTTTCGCGTTCGAGTCCCTTTGCTTCGAAGAAGGCAAAGGGCTTTAACCGCGCGACGAGCGCAATCCACGCATCAGGCACCACCGTCAAGCGTGCGTTGAATGACTTCACAAGTCCGTTGTAGTACACGCGCGCCATCGCAATGCGACTCTCTGTCACCACGAGTTCTCGTTGTAAGGCAAGAAACGACTCCGATGCCTTCAGATCCGGGTACGCCTCTTGCACGATTTGCAATATCGGCGTCAGACCAACCACTTTCGCTTCGCCGCCTCGGACTTCTTCTGGACGAAGCGCATACTGCGTACGAAAGAGCGCAACCAATCGCTGTGTATCACGCTCATGCATGGCGTAGCCCTTCACGCATTCCGCGAGTTGCGGAATGAGATCGTGCCTGCGCTTGAGTTCCACATCAATGTTGGACCACGCGCGTCGCGTGCGTTGGCGAAGCCGAAGGACGGAGTTGAACACCGTGATGGACCACGCAATCGCGTACACGAACAAAAAGATCAGCGCTGCACCGACATAGATCGCGATCGATGTTTCCTGCAAAAAACGCCCATTTCGCTCGGCGATCACGACGCCGCTTGCAAACAAGATGCATGCGAAAATCGCCCAGCCCCATGTACCGCACGCATACCCACCCGCGATGGCCTTTTCATCACGCACCGAAATGAGAAAGTGCACAGCGTCAGGATTCTCTGCAATCTCGGCCGCAACAATGTCTTTCCGCTCGCGCGCCATACCGAGCACAAAGATGGCCTGATGCATCGGAATCGCTTCCTCGGTGAATGTGCGGCGATGATCCGAATTTGCCACAGCACCTTGCGGCCCCTTGTCGTAATACAGCGGATCGCCGCGGCCAACTGTGCGACTAAACACTGTGCGCGTTTCGAGTTTCGCGCCCTTCGGGCGAATGAGAATGTGCCCTGTATCGTCGACCAAGTAGAACGGCGCAGAGTCGCCGCCAGAAGCGATGGTGGTGACACCCGATTCACGACGCGTGCGCGTGCGTCGATTGCCCTTCGAATCGGTGTAGGTCTCGGTGACGAGGCGGCTCCAATGCTCACCGATACTCCAACTGTACAAGACGCATTTTCCACCCCACAAGTAACTTGTGAATGGCTCGGGCGTCTCTGCTGTTCCCTGCAACTCAACATCACCGATGAAGACGCCCGCCGTCTTCGAAGTTGGCGTGTCGTCCAAAAATCGTCGCATCCGCGACGAGCGCACCGCTGCCCACACCGCGAGCAACGCCAGCGCACCACCCACGAGAGGTGGAACGATGAGGAGTGGTTCGAGATTCTCAAGCGTCATGACTGTGGAAGCGATGCATGGCGTTTCGATCAATGATGCGGTACTTCGGCGGCTCTTCGGCGGCTCTGCTGTGGGAGTGCGCGGTGCACGATACCTCTCAGAGATCGTGTCTTTCTTGACAAAACCCGATCGACGGCGTGGTTCGTCCGCAGCGACGCACCTTCGCCTCAGCGCACCGCGTCCGAAAACGGCAGCGAGCCCTGAGTCGCATCGCCGTCGTGACATGGAAACGCTGCATTCGTTCCGTGCTCGGCGCAGTTCCCCTGTTTCTCACTTCGAAACCTTGCAACTGTGCCCTACATTGGTGGCTTATGGCCGTCCCGCAAACCCAGCACACGCTCATCGCGCGCTTGCGCGACCCGTCCGACGAGGCTGCGTGGTCGCGGTTCGAGAACGGCTATCGAGAGTTGGTGGTGCGGTTCGCCATGCGCCAAGGCCTGCAGCAATCTGACGCGGAAGATGTGGCGCAATCGGTATTTCAATCGCTTCTCTCTGCCATGAAGGGATTTACGCTTGATAAGTCGAAGGGACGGTTTCGCGACTACCTCTTTCGCGCCGTCCGCAATGAGATTTCAAGACAATCCGCAAAGCCGCGTCCAAAGGCAGCGTCAGAGGGCCTAGTCGAAGTGAAGAGTTCGGGTGGACGCGCAGCGCCCACCGAGCTTGATCAGGCGGCGGATTTCTCGGCCGAGTTGGAAGCACAGCGTCACTTCGAGCACGAATGGATCGATCACCACTTCAGAATGGCATTCACGGAAATCCGTCGGACATTCTCGCCGGACAGCGTGGCCATCTTCGAGAGACTTCTTGCGGGGACATCGGTCGAGAGCACGGCGGAAGCGTTCGCGACGACCACGCAAGCAGTACACAAGGTGAAGCAACGGATTCGCGATCGCATGCAGGAACTGGTGAGCGCGCAGATCGCGGAGGAAGACGGTTGACGCTGCGCCGCGAGGAAGTCACCGGCGAGCAGCTGGCAGCGTCGGTGGAGAAGACGGATGCACGCGGGGCGTCGTGCGGGGATTCACGAGAGGATTTGGGCATTACCCAAGTTTTTCTATCCGACGCATGGATGCAGCGCACCGCGCAAGCGGTCACGATGCACGAACTCGGACATCTCGCCGGATACCAGCTCGTTCGCGTTGTGCAGCGTGGCGTGCAAGGCACGGTGTACGAGGCTCTGGAGCCGCGCACGGGCCGCCGCGTTGCGATCAAGCGATTGCCGCTCGTTGATGCGCACGCGATCGAAGCCGATCGATTCGAGCGCGAAACAGAGGCGCTTGCTTCGCTGGGGCACCCGAATGTTGTGGCTCTACTCGCAGCACCTGTGGATGACGGCGCGAGGCTCATGGTGATGGAGTGGATTGATGGGCTTCCCCTCGATCGTTGGGCCGATGAACTTTGGAACCGAGTCACCGCACGAGAAGCGCTCGCCGCGATCGTCGCGTGTCTTACAAAGGTCGCCAACGCTGTTGCCGCTGCGCACGCGCGCGGCATCATGCACCGAGACCTGAAGCCGTCGAATGTACTCGTGCTGCCGTCAGGCGAGCCGAAGGTGCTCGACTTTGGGTTGGCAAAAGGTCTGCACGCGACCACCGAAACCGCAACAAGAACGGGCGGCTTTGCAGGAACTCCGGCATGGGCTTCGCCCGAACAAATTGCTGGGAACCCGCGCGACATCGACGCGCGCACCGATGTCCACGCGCTTGGGCTTCTGCTCTATCGCGCACTTTCTGGACGCGCTGCGTTTGATGGAACGCTTGCGATTCTTCCGCTCTTTGAAGAAATTCGCACACGCACGCCCTTCGCGCCATCACGGATACGCAAGGGTCTCGCACGCGAACTCGATCTCATCACGATGCACGCGCTTGAAAAAGATCGTGCACGCAGATACCAGAGTGCGGAAAGTTTTGCGCGCGACCTTGCACGATTTACCACAGGTGAGCCGATTGATGCCCACCCGCCAAGCGCGTGGTATGTGGCTCGTAAGTTTGTCGGACGACATCGCACCGTCGCCGCACTTCTTGGTTTGACGCTCGCAGCCATTGTGACTGGCACCGTCGTTTCTGCCGCGCTTGCTGTTGAGGCACGCGACGCGCGCAACGCCGCAGTCGCTCGCGCGGATGAAGCCGAACAAGCACGCACGCGCGCAGAGCGTATGAACGGATTCTTCCAAGATCTGTTGTCGAACTTGCGAGAGCGTGAAGTTGCTGGAGATCGTGCGGGCGCCCGTGAAATTCTCACACTCGCTGCTGAGAGTATCGAACGCGCGGGAACGCCGCGAGAGTCTGAAGCGGATCTTCGCACCACACTCGGTGTGGCGTTCTTTGAGATTGGCGAGTATGCACGCAGCGTCGAGCAATACGCCCGCGCAGCCATGTTGCTTGATCGACAAGACCAAGCGCGCGCGCGCGCCCAAGTGTTTCTTGCTCAAGCACGCTCGCTGATGCGCACAGGTGATCGCGCACAAGCTCCAAGTGCAGCACGAACCGCCATCGAAACGCTCACTGCTTTACAAGTGCCTGCAGCGGAGATCGCAGAAGCGCACGCGGTTCATGCAGCAGCGCTTGTCTTTGCAGGCTTGCATGCCAAGGCGCTTGCCGAAGCAGAGCGCGCGATCGAGATGGCGCGCGAAGCTCGCGCGTTACACACCCTCGCAAACGCGATGTCGACACGAGCACTCGCGCTTGGAGATGCAGGTCGGCTTCCTGAAGCAACAGAGCAAGCAATCGATGCAGCGCTATTGGCGAAATCGCTTGATGACTTGCGCCCGCTTGAGCGCGCGCGCATGTTGCACAACGCTTCTTTCATGCTCACCAACTCCAAGCGCCCGCTCGAAGCGCTGCCGTTTGCGGAAGAATCGCTTGCTTTGCGTGAGGCGCACTTCGGAAAGGGTCATCCTGCAACCACCGCTGGTCGCACGCAACTCGCAAAAACGCTGCGAGATCTTGGCAACTTTGATCAAGCGATTTTGTTGCATCTTGGCAGCATCGAAGCACTTGTCGACAACAGCAATGAGTCAATCTCGTTGCGCGCAAACACGCGTCGACATCTCGCGCGCGCCTATCAAGTTCGCGCGAACGACAACGATGATGATCTGGCGATTGCAACACTCAAGACAGGACTGGAAGAGTTTGCAATCGCGCGACAGTTTGAATCCACGCAGGCGATGAGCGCGGGGGACTACTACTTCCGCGCCATCCTTCAGCGTGATGGCGGAGACGCCCTCCTTCGTGCGCTTCGTGACGAACCTGCGCGGTTGGCGCAACTTGCAAACGACCCTCTCGCGGCGTGTACGGCGCGTTGTGAGTCTGCGCGCGTACTTGCTCTGACGATGCGGAAGCCGCGGGATCCGGCGTACGCTGTGGTCGCGAGCGCGCTTCCCTCACTGCTTGTGATGTACCGCGAGGATTTGGCGCATGCAATGACGCAACTTGGCCCGAAGAGTGAGACCACCCGTCGCATTGAACTCGCGTTGGCGCAACTCTTGTCCGTCGACCTCGCGCCGGAAGCTCGCGCCGAGGCTCAGGAGCGCGCAACGAGCGTTCGCGAGGCCTTCGTACAGCAGAGTGGTGAACGGGCGGCAGGCGTCGCGCGCTGTGACGAAGTGCTTCGCTGGCTCGCTGCGTCTCCGACGGAAACGCAAGCCTCGCCGGCCCAAGCCCCCGCGGCATCGCCCTCTTCCCGTCCGTAATCTGAAATGGCACGCGATGCGATAGTTCATGTCTATCCATGGCTATCCATGTCTATCCATGTCTATCCATGTCTACCGCATTCGCGACGGCCAACGCGTGTCACATGCTCCGCTTGAGGGACTAAGACCGAATTTTTGGCAAAGACCTCACAACATCTGAGAGATCGGTCGGGCAACGCCGGAACGGAGGTGCAGCCCTGTGGTCGCGTCCGACCCGCGCTGTGAGGAGTTTGCCATGTCTGAGAGAACTTCCGCCCGTCTCGCAATCGCACGCAGCCGCACCAGCCAAGGTGCATCCCTGCCCATCCAACCACTCGAATTGGATTTGGCCTCGCTCGCCGAGACGCATGCGTCGATCGAATGTTGGTCATCCGCACTTGATCTTCGCGCAGTTCTTGCTGAACACGGCTCGAATGTCTGGATTGTTTCAGAAGCGCAACTGCTCGCCAACCTCGCGTGTTGGACTCGCGTTGTCGGAAGTGTCGAGCGCGTCCTCTTTCCAGTGAAGGCGAATCCTTCTCCAGCGGTGCTTGAGATGCTCGCGGCGGCGGGCGCGGGCGCCGAATGTGCGTCGCCTGCAGAACTGTTGCTCGCGCGCCTTGCTGGCTTCCCCGACAACCGCATTGCGTACAACTCCCCTGCTGCCGATCTGATGACCGCTTGGCGCGTCCTCATCTCTGGTGGCACGGTTGTCGCCGATTCGTGCGAGTTCTTGACGCAACTTGATCGACACGCTGCGCGCGCATTTGCAGCCGGACATCCACGACCACAGGGCACGCTGCTTGTACGGGTCAATCCTTCGATCGACATTCGCTACCGCCAGCGCGAATCGTGGAGTGAACTCACATCGCATGCGAAGAAGACGGGCAAATTCGGCATTCCCACAGAGGAGGTCGTCGAAGCCGTTGCGTCGTTGTGCACGCTACGCGTTGCAGGATTGCACGCACATGTTGGCACGCAGATGGACCATGTCGAGCCGTTCGTTCAACTCGCGACGCATCTTGGTGAACTCGCGGATGCCATCGCGGATCGCACGGGCGTGCTGCCAACCGTGATTGATTTGGGCGGTGGACTAGGCATTCCATTCGCCGCGAGCGATGCGTTCCCTTCGATTCGAGCGCTCGCCGCAGCGCTTGCCACCGCACTTGATCCGCGGTTCACCTACCTCGTCGAGCCTGGACACGCCTTGGTCGGCAACGCAGTCGCGCTTCTTGGATCTGTCGTGACAGTCAAACGCGTCCGCGGTCGGCGTTGGACCATCCTCGATGTTGGCACCGATCAACTCGCCAAGATCACGCTGCTTTCATGGCATCACCCTGTCCTCGGACCTGATGGCGCGACGCTCGCAACCAACGGTGATGATGCACTTGGCGGACCGCTGTGCTTCTCGGGTGACACGCTCTTGCCAGCAACCAACACCGCCCATCTGAGCGTCGGTGATCCAGTACTTGTGCAACACGCGGGCGCGTACTGCGCGTCGCTTGCGAGCACCTTCAATGGTCGTCGAGCGGGCGGAACCGTCGTTGTGCGTACGAATGGCACATTGCAACGAACAGCGCAGCGAGCCTCATCGCTCGACGAACCATTGGCGCGTGGACATGCATGGAATGCGCTCTCCTCAAGCCAGTGCGAGCGCGCACCACTTGCACTTGATGTGATCGCACCGCTCTCGAGCAAAGTGTTGCGCGAAGATCTGTGCGAAGAGCGTTTCGCGTATCTCTCCGCGTCGAGTGAAGGCACACACGCCTACGAGTTTGAGTTCGCGGTCACAAGCCCTGTCGGATTTGTGTCGATGCCGCTTGCCATTCGACTGGCTGGCGACGCCGCGATCGTCTCGACACTGCGCATGCTCGGCTATGCCACGAAGGTGTTCCCTGTGTGGGGTACATCACTCGAACTGCGTATGTCGAAGCAAATCCCAACGAATGAGCCAGTGCGCGTGCGCATCGAACTTGCGCACGCAGCGCAGCGCGAAGGACCGAAGAGTCGACGCTTGGCCGTGCGCTTCACCATCCATGGTGATGCTGCAAGCGGCGCATTCGAAATCATGTTCGATGAAAGCGGCGCAGGCTGCTGAACGCAGGTGCGAGCGGCCAGCGGCGATCAGCCACCGTACATATCTGCGTATGGATCATCGGCATCACTCTTGCCCGTGCCACGCGATGCGTCGATCGTGAGCGCAGCGCCCAAGATCGCAACGCCTGCGAGTGCTGCGCCAAGCGTGCGCCAGAATGTAGCGGCAGCGATCGATGGCGCGCGCAAGGCTTGCTTCGTGAAAATCAGCGCGAAACCAGGCACGAGCGGCACGAGCCACCAAAGCCAATCGGGCGTCTGAGATTGGTCGTACGCATCGCCACAGCGAGCGGCGAGCGCGATCATCACAGCACAGACAACAAGCGGCGCACCAGTCGCTTCAATGGGCTTCGCATCCTTCGCAAACTTCCCACCGAGCGCGGCGAGGATCGCGACAAGAAGCGACGCCACGCTGACCGCACCGCACATCACGGCGAGTGACGCGAAACCACCCAGTCCGGCGAGCGCCGCGACGATTCCAAACGCGCCCCACGCGATCCAATAGATCGCTCCGCCTGCAAGTGGAAGCGCGACCCCGGCCGCCAAGACGAGGGCTGCGAGGCCGAGTTGTTTGAGAAGTGTCGGCTGCGGAAACGGCACGAAGACACCGGCGAGCCCGCTAGCAACGGCGAGCGACGCGATGCTCACGATGCGCGCGTCGCCCTTTGGCGCCGCACTTCGCGCGGCCGCCACAACCATCGAGAGCACGACGAGCACAAGCGCTGCAAGCCCAAGGCGATGCCAACGCTCGAACGGCGCGTCGTCACCTTCGATCGTGACAACTTGTCGCGCAACCGCTGTCCACCCGAGTTCGTTCGTGAAACTCACGAGAAACGCGAGCGCCACCGCCATGGCGGGGAAACACTCCACGGCCCATGCGCGGCGCCGAAGCGGCGTGACCAGAGCGATCGACGCAACCACCGCCGCGACGAGCGCGGGAATCACCACCACCGACACGAGGTAGCCAACGACGCCGTCCATCGATCAACCAGCCGCTTTCGCAACATCGCCTTCGAGCGAGATCGTCATACGCACTTCGTTCCCAAGCGCGCCCTTCGGAGCTTCAATGCCCCACTTCATGCCGTAGTCGGCGCGCATAATTGTGAACATGCACTCAAAGCCGACCTTCTGACCAGTCGGACCTTTGCCGATGCCAGACACCGTGCAGTCGACTTCGATTTCCTTCGTCACGCCGCGCAGCGTGAGATCACCCTTCACCTTCCAGTGACGCTCACCAACGCGTTCCGCCGACTTCGACTTGAACTGAATCGTCGGGAATTCCGCTTGATTGAAGAAGTTTGGTCCCTGCAAATTTCCGTCGAGTTTTCCGCTGCCCGTATCGACCTTGGCGACATCAGCGGTCACATCGAAGGACGGCGCGGCGCTGTCATCGAGCGGCCAAGTTGCCGTGCCCGTGAGTTCATTGAAGCGGCCGTAGAAGTAGCCCGCGCCGAGATGTTGCACGCGGAAGATCGCCATCGAGTGAATGGGATCCATGGTGATGGTGCTTGCCGATGTCGGTGCCGCTGCGTTTTGCGACGCATGCGGAGCGAATGCCATCAACGGCGCGAGTGAGATCGGAGCGGCGACAAGCGCCGCGACAAGAAGTGCGTTTCGCATAATGGTCATAGTAACGAAGGGCGCGAGCCTTCACGCACGCGAACGACGCAACTGTGTGATCAGCATCACGGCTTGAGCGGAACCGTGCGAAAGACGATGCGCTTGTAGCCCGCCGCCTCGGACAGAACGCCAATGGAGTTCGGCGCAAGCACAACAGGCACGCTGTACGCGAAGCCTTCAGGCTCGAGAAGGATGCGATCGGGCGATCCAGCCGCAGGCCATGTTCGTCCGCCATCGCGCGAGATCCACAGTGTTCCGAGCGCGCGGCGCGACTCGCTGTCCGCGCCCGTGTAGAACACGGTGACGCCGTCGGCGGTGACGATTCCGCCCATGCACTGTGGTTCGACGAGATTCGGTTCGTCAACAAGCGTGTTCCATGTCGTGCCACCATCGGTCGACACCGCGCTCTTGCGGCACTTTGAACCGAGATGCTGCCGCGCGTTCAACACCACCGCGCCATCTGCCCGTTCAAACATCTGCACTTCGTTTGCGACGCCCTTCGCGCCATCGGGCGCAGTCTCGCCGAAACGCCACGAGTCGCCGCCATCATCGCTGATCGCAGCGTAGACCTTCCACTGGTCGAATGGACCCTCGTTGAACGGCATCAAAATGCGACCGTTGTGCGGGCCGCGCGAGAGCTCAATGCCGATGCCGGGTCCTGTCGCGGTGCTTGTGGCGCGCGTAGGCCGCTTGACTTCGCGCGTCACTTCACGCGGCGCACTCCATGTTGCTCCGCGATCGTCGGAGTGTGTGACATAGGTGCGACACACAAGGTCATCGGCCGCATCAGGCGAAACGCCGTAGCCCTCGACAACCTTCGTCTCGTTGCGATCCTTCGGATAGGACTGGAACATGAGGATCACGCGCCCCGCATGTGCTCCCTGACGCACCTCAACCGCCGTTGGATTGTTCAGAGAACGCCCTGCGATCTCGACGATCGTGCGTTGCGTTTGCCAAGTGCGCCCGTCGTCATCCGAGGCGCCCATCACGAGATCGTTTTCGCCGACATCGGCGTAACTCCCGCGCGCCTCTGCAAAGGCGAGCAAGCGCGGCTTCGCAGTGCCGTACTCAAGCCGCACGATCGATGGAATGCGATAGACGGGATAGCCGCCCTCGCCGCCGACGAAAACATCGACGGGCTTTCCCATATTCTGAGTCTCTTCGCGCACCTCTGCATGAAGCGGCGAGAGAACGAGCGCAATCAGAACCGCTTGCATGACAAACGCGAGCGCGCAAAAGATGTGTCGCTGGAGCATGGCCGCAGTATGACAGATGTGTCGCAGATGGATTGCAGAAGACCGACTGCGCTACACCCCTGCAAGTGCAATCACGCCGACGATCGACGCGACGCCAAAGACAAACCCTCGTGTCAGAATCCAATGTGCGCACTCATCATCGTCTTTGCCAAGTTCCGCGAGCCCCGACGAAACGAACACCAACAACGCTGAGACGGGGATACCAACAACATGCGCAATTCCCCACGCGACGAATGCTGGAACGAACCCCAACTTCACAAGACCGGCGATCAGGAGGCCGTCGAGTGAGAGCATCAGCGCAATCGCTGCGAGCTGGTTCAAGCGTCGCGACGGCCCCTTCGCCAACATCACGGTGCAACCAACCGTTACAGCACCTACGAGGCCCGCCGCCCACGGAATGCTCGGAAATCCACGCACAAACCAAAGCACTGTGGCAATGCACGATGCAACGATGTAGATCGGAAACCGAATGGCAAGTAGTGCAGTCAAGAATGGCATCTCAGATCGACCTCAACCTTCGCGCAGTATCACGCTCCATGAGAGCCACGCG
>Ga0172372_10010973_pt1 | contig 11556 bp, 24 predicted proteins | sample LakKiv5m_2_FD_114544 | JGI IMG/M metagenome (GOLD analysis project Ga0172372, IMG submission 114544) | Freshwater microbial communities from Kabuno Bay, South-Kivu, Congo - kab_092012_9.5m | ecosystem: Environmental > Aquatic > Freshwater > Lake | place: Democratic Republic of the Congo... | reverse complement strand
CTTTTTTAAGTAACTATCAATTAGCTTTATAGCCACGGCTTGTTCCCCGAATTGGTTTATAATTCTCTTAAGCTTATCTTTTTGCTTTTCGGTTAAATTCATTAATATTTTGCTCCCCAAATTTTAATCTTTGCATTAGGATCGTTGCTTCCATCAGGAGTATCAAGCATATTATATTTGTTATAACCCCAATCTATACTGTCTTCGGCCATATTATTCCTAGTATATGGTCCTTGTTTAACGTTAGCACAAGAACACAAAACAATTCCTGCTAGTAGTAGCAATATTAAATTCATTCTATTATTATAAAGGTTATTAAAATTATGTCAAGAAAAAAATAGCGGTTTCGACGACACCGCAAAACGTGGATTGAATTAGGTATGGCTTAATCCTACAATCTACCATACGGCCCTTCAATCATTTAAGTAGGAACATTATTAGTATAATATGAATAAAAAATTATTCAACTGTTTTGTTAAGTCTTTCTACTTCGTCCAAAAAAGATATTAGGTTTTCTGAGATCTTATATCTCTTATTACCTACGCTATCATTAGAGCTTAAGTATTCACCTTTAACATACCTATAAACACTATCTCTACAAATTCTACGAAATTCCCCTAAGCATTGCTTAAGTTCAAAAAATTCTTCTTTAGATAATGTTACATCTCTAAATGTATAGTTCACTAAGTAATTATATGCTGGATAAAATTAAAAGCCATTTTAATAAGAGTTATAATCTAGTGTTCTGGGTTTTATTTGCACCTGCGATGATTTGGGCATTTTACGGTATACATGAACTGTACACTGTTTATTTTGATCAGTTAACAAAACAAGATCATATGCAATTTTTTCTTAGATTTTTCTTTCCTCTATCTGTTGCATTATATGTAACGTCTTTAGAGAGAGCTGCTAGAAAAAGACGTGAACATCTAAAAGATAAGATTAAAAATTATTTAGATACTAATCCTTAAAGCGCTCTCTTAAATAAAGAACATATACCAAAACAGCAACACATATTAATACTGATGATACAGTCATATCTTAAAGAATTTATTCCACATTACCTCAAAGGTCCAGCCTAACCATTTAAATCCAAATTCCCAAAACGTTTTATTAAGCATTCCGTAAAATCTAGGAATAATAAAAAACTTGTAGGAAGGTAAAATATATAATCCAAATCCATTTTTAAAGAGTATTTTTGCCAAAGGCTTACTTACATATACCTTTGGATCATCTTCATACCATGGGCGGTCATTACTCATATTAGTCCCAGAGATTCATATAATATATTGAAAATAACTTCAGCCCTCTCTTATGTCTCTTATGTGCAGCCTCATACTGTTCTTGTGTATCGGCAGGCCCTTCATCTTGATCTAATATGAATTGAAACGCAAATATAATATCATCTAAAACTGTACGCCACTCTTCTTCTGTAAATGCATTAGGCGGGTCTTCAGCAAAAGCTTCATCTCTAGTTAATTCAATTATATTGCCAAATCTATCTTCTCTATGCCATTTAAGACTTGTACCGTGGAAATTATCTCTCATAGCCTTTAAAACAGGTATAGCCTTTCTCGCAATATACCATGCAGCATTCCATTTATCTAAATCGTCATACCCGCGAATATGGCGCTGAATAAAATATTTTATTTTAAAATAAAGACCAGAGGTTAGAGTATATTTCCATCTTGAAACCCATATACAAAACTCTTCTATTAATCTATGTTTTGAGTATACTGGCTCCCCATTACCCCACAAAGATTTCAATTCAGCTAATCTTTTGTTAATTTCTTTATTTGACATAAACATCTCCTCTAAAGCTATATAATGATATTATATGTATTAGTATCATAACAATCCAGTTGGCAATTAATGGCCTAGCTAAATCTCCTGTAGATGTACAATATAGAGACAATATATAGATTAGTCTTCCAATCGATGCTATAAGACCTATTAAATGAAGGTAAAATCTTTTTTTTGGAAAAAAAGAGGCCCAGAGAATGATTGTTGTGAGCCAACCAAATACTTCTAAAGAATTAAGCACGTTTTAGTGTCCAACTATTATCTTTATTATCAATCCACTCTATATTATCTCCAACCCTCCATCCAAGCTCTTCTAATAAAGTATCCGGAAGTTCAATATAAAGCTCTTTTGAGCTAGGGTCTTCTTTAACCGTTAATGTCGATTGCACTATACACCTGTCCAGCGATAGGTCAAATTAGAAATCTTGTGGCAAATCTTTTGTATAATTTTGGTACTAAAAAAAACAAAAGGATTATAAATTTCCTTTACAATTGGATAATACCATTTTGCTCTAAAAGCATTTCGTTTTGCAATTGATGTAGAAAGCTTTTGTTCAAATTCTTCGTTTTGCTTCTTTCTTGCTTTAGCAGCTTTCTCCGATTCAATCTCGGCTTTAATAAGATTTATCTTTTTTACCTTACCCTCAACAGCAATAACATTAAACTCAATATCTAGATATCTACCTCCTACTTCTTCATAGGTGTAAATGCCAAATGTACTAGTAGTCTTTACTTTAATCTTAACTGGCTTTCTTTCATCTACAGTCTTTAGAACAGGATGCTTTTTATCAAGCTGCCTTTGAATAAATTTGAAATACAAACGCTCTAAAAAAGATCTATTATCTGTCCAGCCGGTAAAGGGAGAATTATAAGGTATCTTCTTGCCAGTTGGTTTATACTCTGTAACAAAAATCTGACCAGAAGAATCAACTGTAAAGGTAGATAATGTATTATCTAAATCTTTTGTTTGAAACTCAGAGGGTACTTGCTTGTTATTACTCTTCAAATAAGAAGATACTTCTTTTGGAAGAGAAGGAAGTTTTAAGTTTTCTATAACTACTGTATCGAACATACCCATATAATATATATTATAGATAATATGTGGAATATCCATAACATTTTATAAATTATTGATATGAAAGTAACCTTTACCCAGCCTGACAAAAAAGATAATAAAATACCTTTTTCCGAATTAAAGGTAGGAGATGTTTTTACCATAGCTGACCCAAAAATGTCTAAGGGTACATGCTATATGAAGACGAGGGTTAGCAAATATTATACAGCTTCCAATCTCGATTGTATTAACCTAGAAACCGGAGAGATATCTATGTTTTCAGATACTAAAAAAGAAGTTATTTCTGTAGATCAGTTATTTGTTTACAAAGTAAATGCCGAGATTAATGTAAAGGTTGATTAAGGCTCTAGAGGATACCATTTCTTTGAATCTGTTAGTTCGTGATATTCTAGAATACTAACATTACCGTTTAAGAACGCAACAATAGCATTACCGCTATATCTGGCTGAAATATAACCTGTACTCTTTGGGTTGCTTTTTGAATCATATCTGGATTTACTTTTAGGTATATCAACATAATAAAAACCTTCAAACCTCTCCCCCACGGCCATACTTCTTGATGAAACAAATGCTATCGTTTGAGAGGGCCTTGTAACCTGAACTAATGAAGAGGCAATTCTATTATGGTATTGCTTACCTTCATAATCATTTCCACCTAGATAGATATTAAGACCAAAAGAAGGAAGCACACTTACAAGATACGTCTGCGTTAGGCCTCCTTGTTTTTTGATATATCTGGCCGCTTCATTCACTAAAGTACATCCATAAAAGTCGTAGTTAAAGTAAGGGGCAAGTCTCCAAGGCCATCGATGTGATTCATGACTCTCTTCACCGCCAATTTGCTTACCATTTATATCAAACGCGGTACCATTAAGATCATAACTCTTCATTAGTAAATTATTGTTATCACTACTATAAAGGCTGTATGCGGTTATTAAATTTTTTATAGCACTAACCTCTTTTGCCTTTTTACCAGCATCAAGCGCTTTACTCAAAACTGGAAGCCCAACCCCTAGTAATATACCTATTACGCAAACTACTATCAAGCTCTCAACAAGCGTGAAAGCTTTCATTTTCTATTTAAAAACCACGTAATAAAAACAACCCCCAGAGCGGCTATTAAAAATTCAAATGTAGATGGCTCAGGTATAATTGATACATTAGGGCGAAGTATTGGATCGGAATATTCTAATGAATAAAATTGTGCCGTTGTACCTTCAACGCTAGAATATGTTCCAATAAGCCCTATACCAAAACTAGTAAGGGGATCTATTTTCTATTGATTAAGGGCCTGGGTAATATTAAAAGACACTTCACCGGCTTGATCAAACGTCACGGTATCTATTGCAGGTCTGTTTAAAAGGTTTGTATTGTACCAGGCAAGAGGATCAGAGGCAAATTCTATATTTGAAAAGCTATCAGTTAACGCCACTGCTTTAATTGTAAAGGTCACCCCTGATGTCAAATAGGAATATGTCGGTGGTCCTTGATAGCCTGGTACCACTGTTCCAGGTACTCTAAATCTTTGAAGATTGAGTTTAAGTAATCCGGTACTGCCTAGCTCATAATTTGAAATATCATTAACCTCAACGCCCCCCACATTAAAATGATACTGATAGGGACTACCAGCTTGTTGGTTGTTAACACCTACAAAGAGGGGGGTTCTGGTTGAATTAAATGTTCCGTAATAAAGATAGTAATCAGCATCAGTAGATACGGCCAAGTTAACGGCATGACTAGCCGCACTAAGGAATAGTGATAATATAATTGTAATTAGTTTGTTCATATAGTCTCGCGGGGGTCGGATTTGAACCGACGATCTCCTGGTTATGAGCCAGACGAGTTACCACTTCTCTACCCCGCAATATATTATATATTATATATTATATATTATATTTTAGAATTTACAATAATTTATTTGTAGTCAAAGTCTTTATGGGTGTAAATTTGATGATGTGCTTCAGGGTGAGGGTAAAACCCTCTAAAAATATAGCCTACGTCATTTAGATAAGAAAAATCATTTGTCTTTCCTGCCCATTCATAATTTTCCTTGCCGTGATCTTCTATAATTATAACATTAAAAAGGGTATAATTGTAGTCTATATCACCTAAAACATTGTGCTCATAACCTTCGGTATCTAAGGAAAAGAAATCTACTTGAGTGAGATTATGCTTTTTAAGAAGTTTTTCTAACGGGCACGCCGGCCAGTGTTGTGTACCTTTTATATTAGAAAGTGTTCCGTTGGTATGGTGTGGTAAAACCCCCGATCCATGATAGTCTATACCTGCAAGAATTGTTTCGTCTTTATAATCCTTATCTACCAAAGCATAATTTTCTAAAATAGTATTAGGTCTTATTTTCTTATAGGCCTCGTTATAGGTGGTAAGAGGTTCTACACACATACCTCGCCATCCATTATCTTCTAAAAATTTTGTATTGCTTTGATCATCTGGGAAACTGCCCCCTGCCTCTAAAAAAATCCCCGGTTTTTGACCAAATAAATTATAAATCCAGCTGCTAATATTATATTGACTCACAGGAGATTTATTAGATGCAAAGCAGGAATCAAACCTTAAATATATAATGAAGAAAATTGAAGATATTATATTAGAATCATCTACTGAAACAAAGGCTAAGCTGTACACCCCAGCGAAAAAAGCTTTTGAAGCCCCTGACACTGGTGTAACTATTGTGAAGCCTGCTGCATATAGAGTTATTAAAGACTGCGCAGAAACTACTCTTTTATTTCTACCTATAGAAATATTTTTAAAATTTAAATCCCCAACACAAGCTTTGAAAGGAAAGTTTTCAAGAGAGGTTGTGGTAGACTTATACAACAGGACAACAACAGACTCTGTCGCAAAGATACTTTTTCAATTAATTCTTGATACTTGTCCTAAAGCCCCACCGCAACTTACCCCTACAAAAGCAGCTATTATTACCGATGTAGATATAGATGATCCCTATGACACCTATGGGGATAATACACCTACACAATCTGTTGAAGCTTCGAAATCATTGGTAGATATAATAGTAACAGCTTACTCTTAAGCCGACACAGCGGGCCAATTCAGCGCTTTTCTCTGATCAAATAAATCTTTATCCCTTTCTTCAAATTGTCTACCTTCTCTATAGACATTATCGTCTCTTTCTTGCCCGTAAAAATATGCATGGTTATGAAAAAGAAGCGCCCATGGGTCTTTATAAAAAATATTATCCTTTATTGCTCTTGAGCAAAGCTCTGTATCACCAAAATTGTGCTTATACCAAACAGGCCAGCCACCATATCTAGAAAGAAGGTTTCTATGGATTAGAAAATGACACGCATGTTCTCCTCCATGGCTGTCTCCACTAAAACCTACCATACCTATATTATCTCTTCCTATCTTCTTATCATACGCTATAAGCCCTCTTCTAAGCCATTCCTTTCCAGGTAAAATATCATTAGAAAGATTAGCTATCAAAGGTTCGTTAGAATGTTTTTCTGTTGCATACTGTAACGCCTCCCAATAAGTCAATTTAGGTTTTGGGCTTACAAGCGGTATGGCTCCATATTTTTCAGTTTCATATACAATATTGCTATCTTCTTTACCAGAAACAGTTACTAAATTATACTTTAAATCTGATGTATACTTAAGCCTCTTTACACATTCTAAGGTAATATCTTTTCTCCCTCTACATGGTAGAATAGCTAATACTAACATATACATTATGTTATAATAATAAAATAAAAAAGCAATAAATAATATATGGTTTCTTTTAGACAATATATCAAGGAAGCAAATTTTTCTGTCAATACTGGGAGAGGTACTATGTCACCGGGAGCTCAAAGAGCTGTAGCACCACAACAAACATACCCTCTACAAACTCAAGCTGCAGCACCGAGACAGCAAACTAATAGAGTAACAGCGCAAGTTTCACCAGTTGCTCCAGCAGTTACACAGCGTAATGTAGCTACTGCAACCTACCCGGTACAACCTATAGCACCAACACAGCCTCAACAAACCGCTACTGGAAAGAATGGACAGTTAACACAACAGGAATTAAAACCTGTAGGTAAATATAACGCTGGCCCATCTGGTAAGAGGCAATGGTATGCTGATAATGCATTTTTAAGTCCTAGGGCTGCAGATGCTTTTCTTGCTGCGCAACAAGCCTACGGAAGACCGTTTCCAATTAATAGTGCTTATAGAAATTTAGAACATCAAAGAGGTCTATCTGGTGAGGGGCATAAAGTAGTAGGAAGAGCTGGTACCTCTAGGCATGGTTTGGGAATGGCAATAGATATCCAGCCTAATACACCTCATTATAATTGGTTCAAACAAAATGGGCCGCAATTTGGATGGTATTTTGCTTCTATACCTGGTGATCCATATCATTTTGAGTTTAGAGGTTGATTTTTTTATAGTTTCCTGTATAAATAGTGAATGAATAAACTACTTGCCTCACTTGTGGTTGGCCTTGCGCTAACCACTATCGCGTTGGCCGATTCTGGTTCAGCATCTAATGATTCTGATTCCTGGACAGCTGCGCGCGGCTTTGCCGCAGTGGGCGACCTTCTGGTAGTTAGACCTCTAGGAGCCGCCGCGACAATCGGTGGCTTTGGTCTATTTGCAGTTGCGTCCCCATTTGCTGCTATGGCTGATGCAACAGACGAAGTATTTGATACGCTCGTTCAAGAGCCTGGCGAATATACGTTTGTTCGCGATCTTGGCGATTTCAGTCGCTAATAATAATAGACTAAGGGTTCTATTCCTTTAGTCTATTTTACCGTATACTGTTTTATTAATCGCTTTATCGGTTCTTTTTACTAAGCGAAACGTACATTGATCACAAGTTTTTTCACTAACTGCAAGCGTTTCAATTGCTTCATCTAATGTATGTGATTCGCCTAGCACTACCCAATCTTCCCATTGTTCGTTGATTAATTTTTCCACAACGTAATAGGTTATACTCATACTATTATTTAGTCTGATTTTGTAAAGATAATAATTCTTTTAAGGCATCTTCCAAGCTAACTTCTTTTAAATTATCCTTAATTTCTGGTTTAGGAGGTTCTACTATTTGAGATAACTGCTGAAGCACTGAAGCTTCTAGATTTTTAATTGTATTATCTTTTGTTATTGTAACGCCGGCTATCACACACCAGTTGCTGAAGGTACAATAGATTCAGCATTTTCATTACGACCGCGAGCGGAAAGATGGGTATCTAGTGCTTTACGGAGAATTTGTTCACACTCTTCAGTAGAATAAGATCTGTTTAAATCTCCTAGAAGCTTATTTGAAGCAACATCAATTCTTGTACCACGAGCTTTTGATTCTTCTTGTTCGCTTTGCTGCTTCTTAGCAATTGCATCTGTTACTTTTCTATTTAAATTGGCTAGATATCTATCAGATGGTGTTCCTTTTTTACCATCGCGATCGATGTCTTCTTTAGGGTTGGTAGACCTAGATCTCTTCTTCTCTTCTACTACTTCAGAAGCAGTAATTCTGCTTTTGACAAAATTCTCAAAGATAATGTGATTGTCCAAGTTCATTATATATTATTTATTGCCTAAGGTCTATTTATTTGATAGGCACCCGGAGTATCTTTTGTAGCTAGTCTAGGACCCTTGGTTGTCATTACATAATAAGGAGCAGCAGAGGCGGCTTTCCTAACTGGTTCTTCATCGGTAGCTAAGGGGGCTGGCGCCACAGTGTCATCTGCCACCGGCTGACCAGTCGGGATCTCACTATTGGGACCTGTATCCGCTACACCACCTACAACACCTGCACTAGTAACAGGCTCTCCGTTAGAAGCTAATTTTGTAGCTGCGCTTTGTGCTCCGCCTTTCGTGGCTGTGTTTGGTTGGGGTGCGCTTAATGCGCTTTGAGATCCTCCTTTAGTGGCTGTGTTTGTTGCAGCTGTAGTATTGACTGCAGAACTATCATCTGCTACTGCTCTTGGAACCCCAGCCGCCCCAGGTTTTGTTGTATCTATAGGTGCACCAGCATTATTAGCTACTGCAGTAGATGGTGCTTTTGCGTTAACATTTGGTACGGAGACCCCCGGGGCTCCTGCAGGAGCCGTAGGAAGACCAGTTTGAGCTGTTTGACCTTTGCCTTTAGGTGAACCGGCAGCCACACTTGGATTGGTAGATTGAGCTGCATTAACCAATGCAGTAATATCTGATTCTAACCCTATTGCCATATCCCTAATTTCTTTTGGATTCCCGGTAGTAGAATTTATAATATCATTAATAAACGGCTGTAACTTGCCCTTTTCAGCTTGTAAATATTTTGTTGCATCCGGAACATTGTTTTTTTGTAGAATTGAAGCAGTATCTTTTGCCCTTGCATATGTATCAGATAAATTTTTTAAAATCCTTTTAGCATCCTTTACATCTAATTTAATACTACCGCCCTGACCGACATTTATACCTGCAACTGAAACTGATGGTTTGGGTGTAAGAGGGGTCTCGCTAGCAGCAGGGCTTACAACGGCGCCAGTTTCTCCAGCGGCCTCGTGTACTTTTTTGTATGCCTCAAATATTAGTTTAATGTCACTAGCCACATATTATTTATGTGGAAAGACTTTATTTTTGAACTATAGCATCCTTTGGAAGATAAGCGGTTAGCTCTAAATTAGCACCAATATAACCTGTCTGAGCAGGTTGCTTTGTCTTTGGATCAATTGTGTATATACCATAACCTCCACAAGGTAGTTTTTTAACAACGGGTTTATCTTTTGTTTCGCTCATATTCATATTATAAATTGACAACAAAATAATCTACAGTAGACTAAATAATAATATGAAGTCATTGAAACTAAGAGTTTCATCGTCTGACATCACAAACGGAGAGAGATCTAACCCACAAAACTGCGCCATTGCTCGTACAATTAAGAGAAATAATAATATAAAAAAGCTTAAGGGTGTGAGTGTGTTCCATAACGTTTGCATTATTAAAAAAGAAGAAAAAGGTAAAATTCAAAACTATCGTGCTGAAGTACCTTATGAAGCACAAAATTTCATAAGAAATTTCGATCATGGAGTTGCGGTTGTTCCTTTTAATCTGTCTCTCAATTTTGTGAAGGTCAGCAACAGAACCGCCTCTTACAGTCTCTACAACAGCTAATGTTGTAGGGGGGAGGTGTTTTGTTATATTAAAGACCCTAGCCGTATGTAAACACAAAAATAGGGCAAGGTTTTATCCTTACCCTATTTAAGGTTCAGCAAGCAATATTACTCAGAACGATGCTTGCCGTTCAAAGCGATGGCTCGCTTCAGCACATCAGCGTTAATGGGCTTGTTATAGTCCGTAACGTTGAGGGCCTTGCGGGTCTCTTCCACCGACTGACCAGCGCGCAGGAGCTTGAGAGCGCCGCGGCTGATGTAGTGGCTGAGATAAGCCTCGACGGAACCAGCGTTGATGGACTTACGTTCCAAATACGCACGATTCGTCAGACGGCCTTTGCCTGTGATCAAGCAAGTCAACCGAGGGGTCACCTCGCGCTCGCTCGACGTCCTAACCGTAGTAGCAGTAGTCATTGTATTACCTCCTTTCATCTTATTCATATATTCTATAGGAAACTCAGGTCTAGTCAAGTAAAAATTAGTCAATTTATTTGGTTGATTCTGAAGCGGTCAGCGACTCCATCTGTTTAAACTTGGAAAGGAGGTCCAGGTCTTTATTAGAATTCTTCGGAGGAATAACTTTAATAAGATCGGTAATATGAGTTACTTCTTGAACCTCAGGCTTTTCCTCTTTAGTCCATTCATACCCCTTCCTACCAATACTAATAATCATCTCCTTATCAGCTGGTCCAAACCTATTCTTACTCCAAGTAAATACCCTTAATGTATTCTCTTCTTCATCTACATTAAGATTAATACAAGCATCTACCCCGTGCAATACGGCCGTAGAGCCTTTGTACACACCTGCTTTAGTAAGATGACATAAAGCAATAACAGTACACTTTGTATCCTTAGCCCGAGCACAAAGACGTGCAATACAATGTTGTTCTTTCTTTCTCGGGGTCATCTGCTTTTTGGTATAGAGTTTGAAAGCTGTCAATTACGATAAATTCAAACTCTGACATCTTCTCACAAATAGCATCAATATCGGATTGAACTGCAATAGGAACATCTTTAACATTAAGACGCTTACAAGCAAATGCGAGTTGCTCGATAGATTCCTCTCCAGAAGCATGAGCAACCTTTACACCTTTATCGTGAAGAGCTTGCGCAAGTTGAAGACAGAAAGTACTTTTACCAGTACCTGCACCTGCGGCCAATAGATAAACGCCCCCTCTAAGGAATCCACCAGTCTCGCTTTCAGCACCACCGAGAAACTCATCTACCTCAACAAGACCCGTCTTAAGCCTGTTAAAATAAATATCTGGAATTTTGACCTTATTTGCAGGTACAAAGTCCGTACTCTTTAATATCATTTTCATTACCTATATTATGTATGAAATTGAAACTTAGTCAAGATAAAAAATAATATTGACATTCATAATCAGATATATTAAAATTGTATAATGAACGTTAAAAATAATCCACCTTTTCCTATTGGTATGGTTAAACCTAAATTAAACCTGCCTCCAGAAAAAATGCGAAACCGCTATGGACGAATGGTTTATGGTCATAAGACTGCCGGGGCAATTGAGGTTATGACTAAAGAATGTTGGGATAGT
>Ga0172372_10010971_pt1 | contig 11557 bp, 7 predicted proteins | sample LakKiv5m_2_FD_114544 | JGI IMG/M metagenome (GOLD analysis project Ga0172372, IMG submission 114544) | Freshwater microbial communities from Kabuno Bay, South-Kivu, Congo - kab_092012_9.5m | ecosystem: Environmental > Aquatic > Freshwater > Lake | place: Democratic Republic of the Congo... | reverse complement strand
GCTGCCCCGCCTGCCGCTGATAACGCCCGCCTTGAATGACGTGATACAGATGAGGAATCACGCACGCCGTGATGAAAGCTTGCCCGTGCTCGTTGAAGTCGACTCCCCATTGATTGCTCGCCCCGTGAGCGAAGACCTCGAACTGATGCCGCACCGGGTGATAGCGCCAGACAGCGGCGTTCATCGGGACTCGCTGCTCATCACTCGTGCCGGGCTTGCCGACCTTTGAGTGCGTGAAGACGCCATGACAGCCATAGAGCCAACCATCGGGCCCCCAGATGAAACCGTTGAGCGTCTCATGAGTGTCCTGCCAGCCGAAGCCGTCGAGCAGCACCGTCGCGCCGATAGGGACGTCTTTGGGGAATTGCAAAGTAGCAGGCACACTCCGTGTGCCGTCCGTCGCATTGACCGCCGAAGTCGCTGACGAAATCGCTGCTTGATCTGCGTTTGGCTGCGGCACACGGAGTGTGCCTGCTACTTTGGAATCCGGCACATCGTCGCCGTCGCGATCGGGGATAAACATCAAATACGGAGCCGCTCCGACCCACACGCCGCCGAAGCCGACCTCAAGTCCGCTGACGAGATTCAGCCCTTCGATGAAGACCTTGCGAGTCTCAAACGTCCCATCGAGATCCTTGTCTTCGAGGATGATGATCTTGTCTTTGCCTTCACCTTCAGGAGCGCGTTCGGGATAGGTATGAGCTTCCGCGATCCAGATGCGTCCTCGCGCATCGAAGGCGAACGCGATCGGCTGATGCACGAGCGGTTCACCGGCAGCAAGCTGCACTTTGAAGCCTTCAGGAACGGTCATCGCCTTCGCAGCTTCTTGAGGAGACAGCCCCTCATTCGGAGCGAGTCCATTGCCCGTCGCCTTTGCCGCCTGCTCGCGCGACATCGGCTGAGCGGCCTCCCACTCCGCCTTCGTGACTGCATGCCGATGTTGGACATGCACGAAGGCCCCGCGCTTGTTGCCGACAATGACATCCGGCACGCCGTCATTGCTGACGTCGACGATTTTTACTTCGACGCCAACGCCCGAGTTGTCGTCAATGAGGTAGGGAATGAAACGCAGTGGAGAGTGGAGAGTAGAGAGTGGAGAGATGTCGGATTTTTTCTTCTCTCCACTCTCCACTCTCTCACTCTCCACTCGTCCGCCGCGCACCGTCTTAAACCAATAAATCACCGGAGCCGCCCCCGGATCGGGATCGCCATTCGGCCCATGAGCCCAATAGCGCTTGCCGGTGACGATGTCCTTCACGCCATCGCCGTCGATATCCGCGAGGTCGATCGCATGCAGTTGCGAGAAGACCAATCCGTAAGCGTTCTTGTCGGGAGTCGCTCCCATGATCATGTGCGGGACAAAGTTGATCGCACCGCCATCGCCCTTTGATGCCTCGTACCAAACCAGCCCATGCCCATGCGCCGCGAGCGACGTCAGCACGTCGTTATCGCCATCGCCATCGAAGTCATACGCAAACATCTGAGCCCCGCCCGGCCCCGCGAACTGGAACTCATGCTTCTTCCAAACGGGATCGCCATCGAGCGACTTCGGCTGCTCCCACCAGCCGTTCTTTTCGAGCAAGTCCGGCTTGCCATCTCCGTTGACGTCGCCCACTCCGAGCCCGTGTGTAAATTTTCCTCCAGCCGCATTCGTTGAGATGCGGCGGAACTTCCATGCGAGTTTCGGATCGGTTCCGGGTTCAGCAACCCCAAAGAACCCGCCCGAGCTACAAACGATCTCGCGTTTCCCGTCGCCCGTGATGTCAACGAAGGTCGGCGACTCGTTATCGACCGGCTCAAGGACTTTGTGTCGAACCCACATGCCCTCTTTGCCAGCGGGGTTCTCGAACCAAGAAGCATCCACTCCGGGGAAGCCGAGAATGAGAATGTCCTCCCAACCATCGCCATTGAAGTCCTGCGAGTACGCAAAGAAGTTGTCCGAGTACCCCTTCGGATCAAACGGCTTCGGCGGGTAGTAAGCATGAGCCTTCTTGAACTCCGGCCCCTCATACCAAAACGGCCCCGCGACGATGTCCGTCTTGCCGTCCTTGTTGAAGTCCCCGCTGCCGGCTCCCTCTGAGAAGAACACACTTGAGAGCTGCTGTTTGTGCCAATGACTGAGGATGTGTTGTTGTGGGGCGTCGCTCTGTTGAGCGTTGGTCGTGCTCGCAGTGGCCAACACAGCCAACAACACGGCCAGAACGCCGGGGACGGCAAGGATCGATGAGATAAATGAAACGCGTTGCCAGCCGGGCCGATCGAATTGAGCCGCCATGATTCCTCATTGGGTTAGAGATCGAGATGCTCGAAGTCGCGACAATGATTCTGGCAACCGCCTTTCTGTAACCAAAGGGATTGGCAGGTTTGCCCATTTGCGCAGGGCGTTTGCCAGTTCAGACATGGTTCACGAACGCGATGGAACTTCGAACTCGTCTGGAGTGGCGGGTAACTCGTGTTGGCTGACTGAAACACCTTTGCTACAAGCCGCCGCCGTTGAAAACGACCCACCAGGTCGCGCGTTCGCATCAAGTGATCAGCAACGTGCCGCCAACATTTTTTGTGACAAGGATGTCCTCATGCCTGCTTTTACTCGCGATCAGATCGCGGAGACCGTGCTGCGTGCGATCGACAATCTCAACCCTCAACTGCCCACAGATCGGCAGTTGGAACGCAGCCTGACGGCACGTTTGTTTGGTCGCGAAGCGCCGCTCGACTCGCTGGGTCTCGTCAACTTCATTGTTGCGGTTGAAGAACAACTATCCGATGACCTCGACCTGACGATCACGTTGGCCAATGAGAAAGCGATGTCGCGCAAGACCAGCCCATTCCGCTCGGTTGACGTGTTGATCGACTTTGTGATGGAGATGCTGGCGGATGACATGGCTGCTGCGGCCTAGGAGGCTGTTGAATTTCGTGGGACACGGTTCAACGAACTCGGATTGCTTGAAGTGAGAGTACTCAAATCGTGCTCCATGTGTGTTTCAGCAGGCTGTCCGAAAAATCTCACGGGAAGCAACGCCGATCGCAGTTCCAACCAGAGGGATCAGTCATCCGCCCGGACGAGTAGCCCTGTCTTGATCTGCATTCTGTCAGAGTTCATCCGTGGATCTTCGGTCTTGAAACTCTGAAGGACTCACAGATCGACACAGAAGGAAGACAGATGAAAGCATTGTTGGAATGGCTGGTGAATGCGTCTTGAATTCACAGCGTGAGTGAGGGCGCAGCTAGCAATCATCCTCGTTGAACCATCCATCCTCGTTCGCGCTGTGGGTTAGCGAGCGCTGCTCGGACAGGCTCCTCGGCCGGCGAGTGTTCGCACTTCGATGCGGCACGTACTGTCGCAACTCAGGACAATTCATGGCACGCACGATCGTCATCACGGGAACTCGCAAAGGCATTGGCCGGTTTCTCGCCGAGAGTTATTTGGCACAAGGCGACCAAGTCATTGGTTGCTCGCGCGAACCGAACGACTTGCAGCACTCGAACTACCGGCATCATTGTCTTGATGTCGCCGCTGAAGACGGAGTGAAGAAACTCTTTAACGCGACGCGTAAAGAGTTCGGGAAATTGGATGTCCTCATCAACAACGCGGGGATCGCGTCGATGAATCATTCACTACTCACACCGCTGTCGACCGTCGAACGAGTGCTGAGCACGAATGTCACGGGCACGTTTCTGTTTTGCCGCGAGGCCGCTCGCTTGATGCAGAAGAAGCAATTCGGACGCATCGTGAATTTTGCGACGGTCGCGGTGCCGTTGAAGCTCGACGGTGAAGCCATCTACGCGGCTTCGAAAGCGGCCGTCGTATCGCTGACAGAAGTCTTGTCCAAAGAGTTTGCGCCGCTGGGCATCACGGTGAATGCAGTCGGGCCAACACCTGTGAAGACGGATCTCATTCGTAACGTGCCTGAGGACAAGATTCAGGCGCTGCTCGATCGGCAGGCAATCCACCGCTTTGGCGAGTATCGCGACGTCGCCAACGTCATCGACTTCTTCATCAGTCCGTCGAGTGACTTCGTGACAGGCCAAGTCATCTATCTCGGGGGAGTGTGACTTCATGCGAAGCGCTGGGCCTCGACTCTGGCTTGTTTTTCCAAAACGGTGCCGAAGAACCTTGACCCTTGCCGAGCCTTCCGGGAGAACACGTCCGCCTTTGGTGAAGAGCCGAATGAGGCTGAATTTGTGAGAATTCTTCGCTGTTCTTGGAAGAATTTGACACAGTGATTTGACTCATCGGTCGATCACTTTAGGCGTCCCGGTTCGAACGCTACGGCGAGCGAACCGCTGATCTTTGATAGTCAGATCTCTCAAACTAAACCGGCGGAGGCTTCAAAATTCTTTGATCGGTCTGGATGGCTCAAGGTGAGTGCCTAGCACTACCTCATCCCACCTTTCTTCAAGCGACTCTACCGTCGCTTTGGGCGAGAGATTTGATTTATAGAGCCGCAGTCCTTTCGGGGACTGCGGCTTTCTTCGTTTCAGGAACATCCAGACAACTTGCTCGCTTTGGCCGGCACGCGACGCACGTCGGTCGGATCCTTCTCACAACACCGCCGAGGCCCCGAGGAATTGTGCCGATGAGCACTTTGATCAAAGTGGGCGGCAGCTTGTTGTCGCTGCCGGATTTGAAAGCACGCTTGGAGTCATTGATCGTCAGCCTCAATGCTGGACAAGTTGCGTTGTTAGTTGGTGGTGGTGAAGCGGCCAATGCTGTGCGGCAATGGGATCACGTCTTTCACTTCACTCCCGAGATCTCGGATGCGCTCGCGATTGAATCGCTCAGTCTTACTGCACTACTGGTCGAACGCCTGCTGCCGCAATCACGCCGCTGTTTAAGCCGTGAAGAGGTTCAGGCCTGCTGGGCCACAGGGTTTATTCCGATCGTTAATCCCAGCTCGATCATTCCACAGTTGCAACGTGCCGGGGCCAGTCCACTGCCCGCGAGTTGGTCCGTGACAAGTGATTCGATCGCCGCTTGGATTGCGTGGCATTGGCCCTTTGAGCGCATGCTCTTCGCCAAGTCGGTCGAACTCCCCCAGGACCTCGCTGTGACCGATGCCGTTGATGAGTTTGTGAAGTCACTCCTGCCTCAAGTGAAGTCGGTTTGGTGGTGTAACCTGCGACGAGATCCACTGAGTTGTGCTGAATGCAAGACACGCTGACTCGGTCGAGTGCTGACGATAAAACGCTCGCCACTGAAGCAACTCCATCAACCAAGAAGCCGCATTGTGACTGATTTCAACACTCTCTTTTCACAGTTTGCTGAACTGCTCGCTGCGCCCGATCTCAATGCTCGACGAGCGGAGTTTGCGTCAAGCGTTGCGCAACTCGGTGAAGCGCTCGCGCAGCACGAGCGAGATCTTCGCGGCTTGGATCGGCGCGTTGAGCAACTGGAGATTGGGTTGGTCTACACCGATCGCGGTTGCGGCGCGTGAACAACTTCGAAGACGAACCTCTTTAGCGAACGGATGCGATGAGTACTGGCACAGCAACGACGAAGAAGTCGAACTACACCGGAGCAGACATCGAAGTCTTAGAGGGTCTGGAAGCCGTGCGGCGGCGACCCTCAATGTATATCGGCGGTGTAGATAACCGCGGCTTACATCACCTGTTATGGGAGATCGTCGATAACTCAGTCGACGAGTACCTCGCCGGCGAATGCACCGAGATCAAAGTCATGCTGCACAAAGACGGTGCGTCGATGACCGTCTCCGACAACGGGCGCGGCATTCCTGTCGACATTCATCCGACGTTGAAGAAGCCGGCGCTGGAAGTTGTGCTCACCGTGCTGCATGCGGGCGGAAAATTCTCGAACAAGAATTATGCGAGAAGCGGTGGCTTGCACGGCGTCGGTTCGTCTGTCGTCAATGCGCTGTCGGTGGAAATGCGCGCGACGGTACATCGCGATGGCTTCGAGTATCAGCAAGAGTATCGACGCGGGACGCCTCAAGGCCCGGTCAAGAAAGTGAAACCATTTCGTGGGCACGGCACCGAGATCTACTTCCGTCCTGACGAACAGATCTTTCGACAGATTGCCTTCCGTGCCGATGTCATCAAGCAGCATCTTGAAGACATCTCGTTCATTCACGGCGGCCTGAAGATCACTTTCGTGGATGAGCAGAAAGGCGAGACGACGAACTACGCACATCCCGACGGTATTACGGCGTACCTCGACAAGATCACCAAGGAAGAGCAACGCAAAGAGGTACATCCCGAGTTATTCACAGCGGTCAAAGACTTCGATGAGGGCACGCGCGTGGAAGTGGCTTTGCGTTGGACGGACTCGACAGATTCTTGGGCACGCAGCTATGTGAATGGTATTCGCACGCATGCGGGTGGCACGCACGAGAACGGTTTGAAGTCGGGCATCTCGAAGGCCATTAAGAACTACATGGAGGTGCATGAGATTCGTCCGAAGGGCATCACTATTTCGCCGGACGACATCCGTGAAGGCACTTGCGCCATCCTGTCGGTCTTCCTTACCGATCCAATGTTCCAAGGTCAGACGAAGGACAAGCTGAACAACCCCGAGACCAACAATCAGGTGGAAGGCATCGTGCGCGCGGGGCTCGAAACGTGGCTTAATAACAACTCGACGATCGCCGACAGTATTATCGGTCGCATCATCTTGGCCGCGAAGGCTCGGGCAGCGAGCCGCGAAGCGCAGAAGGAAGTGCGTCGTAAATCAGCGGGCGGCAAGAAGACCAACTTGCCCGGCAAGCTGCTCGATTGCCGCTCGAACAATCCCGACGAGTCCGAATTGTTCATCGTCGAAGGCTTGTCGGCTGGTGGCACAGCGGCGATGGGTCGCGACAGTCGCATTCAGGCCGTACTGCCACTCAAAGGCAAAGTGTTGAATACGGAATCGCTCGCGACCACGAAGGTGCTCGGCAATCAGGAGATTCAAGATCTGGTCGATACGCTCGGCACGGGCATCGGCACGGGCTTTGATCTGCGCCGTCTGCGTTACGACAAGATCGTGCTGCTGATGGATGCCGACAGCGACGGCTACCACATCAGCACGCTGCTGCTGACGTTTTTCTTCCGGCACATGCTCGAGATCATCCGACAGGGCAAGCTCTATCTGGCTCAGCCGCCTCTGTACCGCATTTCAATCGGCAACAAGACGATCTATGCCCGCGACGATAAGCACAAAGAAGATGTCTTGGCCGAGCTACCTGCCAACCGGAAGTTCGAAGTCACGCGCTTCAAAGGATTGGGCGAGATGACGGCTCAGCAACTGAAAGAGACAACGCTCGATCCGACGCTGCGCACGCTGCTGCGAGTTGACATCGACAGCCAAATCGAAGCCGATCAAGTCATCACGCAGTTGCTCGGTAAGGAAGCTTCCGAGCGTTACAAGGTCATCATGGAAGAGGCGACATTCGCGGACGATTTGGATGTGTGATCGGTACACGAAGAGAAATTCGTGCTCGACGAGATGTGGTCGGGCTGCCGTCGGCGATCGCGGCGGCAGTCGAGACTCATCGTTTATCCGCCTCGCCGCGCGTGGACGATACGCCAGATGTCATCGCTAACGGCGTCGATCGAACGAATCTGCCCCGCGATTTCGACCGGTACTCGCTCCCAGTTGGCTTCGGTCCCAGCGACGTCGAGATAAACGTCACGCACTGCTCGTAGGTAACCGACATCTGCTTCTTGGATGTCGGCTTTCTTGTCGGTGTAGTCTCGTTGGGCTTTCTTTGCGATCAGTGTTTGAGCGGACTCGGCGCTCAGATCGAGCAGGATCGTGAGGTCCGCTCGGGGCAATCCGAACACTTCGTACTCCGTCGTGGCGATCCAGTCTTGCAACGCGCGGCGAGCGGTTCCTGATCGTTTCGCCCCTTGATGAGCGGTATTGGAAGCGACATAGCGATCGCAGACGACGACTTCAAACTTCTGATTTTGCTCGATCAAGAACGACTTCGATTCGAGACGATCCGACGCATAGAGCGTCGCGGCAAGGTGCGGATCGACGACATCAAGAGCGCCAAACTCACCGTTCAAGAAGCGACCGATCGTGCGTCCGAAGTGCGTTTGGCTGTAGCGCGGAAAGCTGACCAGCGTGGCCGAAATATGGGCGGCCAACAGTCGATCAAGCAGACGCTTGGCCTGAGTCCCTTTGCCCGAGCCATCAATTCCTTCAATCGCGATAAGCACAGTCGAACACTTTCCTGTCGAGGCGGGTTGATGGCGACTCTCACCGCGAGTCGTCGTTGCCAATCTGGACTTCATCTCAGGAGCAAGGCTGCGACGACGACTAGGGCGGATCAACAAAACTACCGAACGCTGACCGGTCCTGTTGATTGATTCGGCATGCCTGCGACGTCCTTCCGTCTTGGTCTACGCGTTTGACCGCTAAGCGCTCAGTGCCGTGAAGGCTTCTGCTTGGCTACCGACGACCTTGAAGTAGCTCATGAGCCGAGCCGCTTGCAGAACTTCGCTCACTCCCGGTGACAGGTCCGAGATCACAAGCTGGCCTTCCGAGCGATGTAACTTGCGATGCAGCGTGATGAGCTTGCCGATCACCGAACTGGTGACGTACTCCACGCCATTCATGTTGAGCAGGATTTTGCGGCAACCGAACTGTTCGGCGAGACCAAACAGTTCGTGACCGAGATCCTCGATGTTGTCTTCATCGCTGATATGCGTCATCGAAAACGTCACGACAGCCACATCGCCGTGCTCGGCAACACTGAAGTAGCGCGGTTGAAACTCTGACAACTGGCCCATGCCTAAGTCCTTGTCCGATGATGATCTGCTTGGTCTGATTTCGAGAGATTGAATCGCCAGTCGGTTGCGGAGTTAAATTCGATGCTCCAAGCCACTCGCACCCATCACCGACTTCAATGAGTTCTCGACTTCAGAGCCATCGATTCGTCCAATCGCGCTTCTTCCCACAAGTCCGCACGACTGGCCGTTAAATAATGTCGAGTCGCGAACTCCCCGCGTCCCTTGATGACCTGTCCGATATCCGCCGCTGTCCCCGGCAGTTCAACGGGGACGTAACGCCGATCCGTGCCGCGTATCCATCCCTGGCGTTCGTCCGATTCGCGTTCAACGAGCACTTCCAGCTCGGTGTTCTCTAGCGTTCGATAGTAGTCGGCAGCTAAGTCGCGTTCGAGTTCTCCGAGCACGCGAACTCGTTCCTTTCGCACTTCGGGATGAACTTGGTCAGAAAAACTTGCCGCCGGGGTTCCCTTACGTTGGCTAAACGGGAAGACATGCACCTTCATAAATTGAGCCGTTCGGCAAGTGGCGAGCGTCTCTTCGAACTCTGCATCGGTCTCGCCAGGGAAACCAACAATCACGTCGGTCGTAAAGGCCGGATTGGGCAGCCGCTCTCGCATGCGTTCCAGCGTCTCTAAGAATCGACGCACGGAATAGCGGCGTTTCATGCGGCGTAACACAGTTTCTGATCCACTTTGCAATGCCGGATGAAACTGCGGGCACAAGTGTTCGCAGTCGGCAGCGGCGTTGATGAAGTCGTCATTGATTTCGACCGCCTCGATGCTCGATAGCCGCATGCGCCACGGGCCGGGGATGCGATCGAGTCGTTGGAATAGATGCCACAACCGAAACGGCGGCAATCCCGACTTGCCGCGCGTCGTATCGACTCCGAAGTGCCCAACATGAATCCCAGTCAGCACGATTTCGTGATGTCCGTTATCGATCAGGCGACGAACTTCGGCTTCGATGTCCTCGGGCGAGCGACTTCTTAAACCCGGACGCACCGAAGGGATGATGCAATAAGTGCAATTTAAGATGCAGCCATCCTGCACTTTGACATACGCCCGCTTGCGGCCCTCAAAACGGCTGATGCCTGTTGGCAGATCGACAATGCCTAGACGCTCGAAAACATCAGGCAACTCGCGCTTGTCGGGGACGACCTCAAAGACGTTGGGCAGTTCCTTGATCGCGTCTGGATCGCGCGTCGCATAACAGCCCATGACAATCGTTTTCGCACCGGGATTCTTGCGAGCCAACTGCCGAATCGCCTGACGGCCTTGCGAGTCTGCGTCGTTGGTCACGGTGCATGTATTGACGATGCACAGATCGGCAGATTCTTCGTCGCCTGCCTCGCGGAAGCCATTGTTGAGCAATGCTTCGCGCACGAGTTGCGTCTCGTATTGATTGACCTTGCAGCCGAGCGTCAGCAGTCGGCAGGTGCGTTGCGACATAGGACACGAAAGAACAAGACGGGCATTGGAAGTCGCGAATCCATTCGGACGAGACAAAGAAGGGCGGGACTATAGAGGCCCGATGACAAAGCAAAAGACAGATCCAGAGGTCACAGATCAAACACCGATGAAACACGGACTGAAAAGAGAATGCTGCAGCCCGATCTGCGTTTCATCCGGGGCGCTGATTGTCTCGGTGATTCTGTTCGACTTTGTTCATAGTTCTGGAATCGGATCATTCGCGCCGATCTCTTCGCCTTCCCACACGACCTTGCCGCCATCCACTGTGAGAATGCGATGCTGACTGCCGGGAGCCGGCGCGGCGCTGGTGGTGGGCAGCCACTTCTTTAGCACGGCTTTGGTTGCGGCGTGCTGCGGATCGCTCGCCACATTGGTCCACTCGTTCGGATCACGACGCATGTCGTACAACTCTTCGCTGCCGTCGGCATAGCGTATGTAGCGCCAATCCTCGGTGCGGATGCCGTGATTGCCCGCGTTGTGAGTCGTGATCGCTGGCCACTCGCGCGGAGCGTTCGCATCCTGCAACTGTGGCGCGAGGCTATGTCCCTCTAAGCCTAATTGCGCCGGCAAACCGCAGAGGTCAATCAACGTCGGGTAGATGTCGAGCAATTCCGCCGGTCGATGGCACTTTGCTCCTATGCCGACTCCCGGTCCCGCGAAGATCAGCGGCACTTTAGTACCTCGATCCCACAACGTGTTCTTGCCGGTGATGAGCTTCTCTCCCAGGTGCCAACCGTGATCCGACCACAACACGATCACGGTGTTCTTGGCATACGGAGATTTGTCGAGAGTGTCGAGCATCCGACCAATCTGCGCATCGACGAAGCTGGTACTGGCGAGGTACGACCGCACGAGGTTCTCCCACTGCCGGCTGTCTTCTAGGAACTTCAGTCGCGGTTCGGGCAACTTCCAATGCAAGTACCACGAGAAGCGCGGAGTATCGTCGCGATCATGGCGTTGCACGGGCGGCAACTTGAGCGTTTCGCTCGGATAGAGGTCGTACCACTTCTGAGTCACATAGCACGGCACATGCGGCAGGAAGTAGCCCACCGACAAGAAGAACGGCTGCGAGTGCGTGCCTTCCAGTTGCTTGATGGCCCAGTCCGTAATCTGCCAATCGCCTTTGTCTTCATCGCGATGCGGAAACGTGCCCCAATCCACCAGTGGGTTATTGCTCGGTGTCTGAACGAGCTTTTGAGCGGGCTTGGCGCCGACACCGCCGCCAGGGCCAATGACATCGAACTCGTCGTCTTTCTTCCCGCGACCGATCGGCCCATGAAAGATCTTGCCCGTTGAGAAGTTTTTGTAGCCGTGGCGTCGCATGTGCTGCGGCAGACTGACGAGATCCTTCAATC
>Ga0172372_10010969_pt1 | contig 11559 bp, 8 predicted proteins | sample LakKiv5m_2_FD_114544 | JGI IMG/M metagenome (GOLD analysis project Ga0172372, IMG submission 114544) | Freshwater microbial communities from Kabuno Bay, South-Kivu, Congo - kab_092012_9.5m | ecosystem: Environmental > Aquatic > Freshwater > Lake | place: Democratic Republic of the Congo... | reverse complement strand
TACCGCTTTGGTTTTCTTATTGGTTCCCGACTTATAATATTTTTGAATTTAATAAGATTATCCTATTTAAGATTTTGACCTGGGTTTTGTTATTTTTTACTTTTTTGAAGATCGTTTTTTATGGCTCGCGGCCGAATTTCCCGGCCGGTATATTTTTTCGCAGATATTGGCTCGCGCCGCTTATCTTTATCATCGGATTAACCTTGATTTTAGCCGGTTCGCCTGATCCGGCGCAAAGTTTTTACGGTACTCTCGAACGGCAACAAGGACTGAGCAGCTATCTGTTTTATTTTTTATGGTTTATCCTGGTAAGTTTTAATGTTTTAGTCGGCGCTTCAGACGCCTCGACTACTGAGCAAACCATAGCAAAAAAGACCAGACGAATAATTATGGCCACAGCTCTCTCTGGTTTCTTAGTAGCAGTTTACGGCGTGTTACAAGTACTTAATATCGATTTTGTCACTTGGCCGGAAGAGCCATATTTGACGCATCGGGCTCTTTCATCCTTGGGTCAGCCGAATTTTTTAGCTTCTTGGCTGCTTTTAGTTATTCCTTTGGCCGCGTATCTTTTTTTGACCAGTCGCCGTTTCTTAATTAAGTTTGTTTGGTTCTTAGTCGGTTTAATCCAGATAATCTGCTTATTTTTTACCGGTAGCCGCGGCGGGCTCGTTGCCTTTTTTTTGACGTCCCTTATATTCTTGATTTATTTATTTATCACCGCTGATTGGCCGCGTCGAAAGAAAATATTTATCAGTCTGGTCTTTATAGCCGCAGGGATAATTTCTTTATTTTGCTTGGATTATTTTTCGGAAGGTCGTTTACGCGAACTGAAAAATCGTGATTATGGTTCTTTAGGCGCTCGGATCAGTTTTTATCAGGCGGCCGCGGACGCCATTTCTAATAAACCGTGGCTCGGTTACGGCCTAGAAAATAGCGCCGAGGTATTTATTAAATATTATCGTCCTGAATGGGGGGTTTACGGCGATGTTAATCAGTCTCCGGATCGGGCCCATAATTTATTTTTGGACATTTTGCTCTCCGGCGGCGCGGTCGGTTTGTTTTTGTTTTTGATATTATATTATTTTTTCTGCGATCTGGTCCGTTTAAATTTAAGAGAGAAAAAGATGCCGGGTCTTTCTCTAGCTTTATTTTTAGGGGTAGTCGCTTATTTGTTTTCTCTCTTTTTCAGCTTTGCTATTGTCTCCGGAGAAATTTATTTTTGGCTTTTTTTAGCTCTTTTGCTTATCATCAATGCTTCTGATAAAACCGATTGGCGGGTTAAGATGGTAGATACTAAACTAAGAACGGCGCGCCGCAAGCTATGGTTTATTTTAAAAATTATCGTGACTATAATTTTAGCTCTGGGTATCTGGGGGCAGATTAATTTGGCCTTTAAGGCTCTTAGCGCCGATTACTATTTTAATCGAGCATACCTAGCCTTAATGGAGGAGGATTATAGAGCGGTTTTAGTAGTAATCGATAATTTATCGGCCCAGAAAATTAATCCGATCAGCCGGGCGGCTTATTATTCTTCTTTAGGCGAGAGACTTTCAGAAGTTTATTCTTCTCTAACTGATCCGGTTGTAAAAGTAGCACTCGAGAGAAGATTAAAAGAATGGGCAGCCTGGCTACCAACGCGCGGCTATCATAATTTACTCGCCAAGGCAAAAATTAATGGTGTTTTAGGCAATATTTCTGAGGGGCAAACTTATTTAGCCGCGATTATTTCTTTGACGCCGCATTGGCCTTTAGCTTATTTGAATGTCGGGCAATTGGCTCAGGCAGGAGGAAATACTTCTCAGGCTTTACCCGCTTATTATTTAGCCGCGCTTAATTTGCCGCTAGCGAGCGACTCGAGATTAAACGTTTCTCATCGCCAGAATGTTTTATCCTATTATTATTTTATCAATAAAAATATCGGTGATATTTACCAAGAGCAGAAAAATTATGCGACGGCAGAAAAATATTATCAACTGGCCTACGCCAGTAACCCGCTTGATTTTACATTATTGAAAAAGATCTCCGATACCTATTATTACCGGGGCGATATTAGGCGGGCGCTGCAGTATAGTTTGCATGGCTTCGCGCGTAATCCGCGCGACTATCATTGGCCCTTGGCGGTCGCCGCACTATATTACGAGTCGGGAGATAAAGTATCGGCCAGAGATTATTTAAAACAGGCCTTAAGCCTAGAGCCGGACAATAATGAGCTTAAGATTTTAGAAAAAGAGTACGGTGAATAATAAATAATTTAATCATATGTTTTCTTTGTTTTTTATCTGGGTTTTTATCTTCGGTCTAATCATCGGTAGTTTTTTAAATTGCCTGATTTGGCGTTTATATAAAAATGAAACTTTAGGCGGCCGTTCTTATTGCCCGCAGTGCCGAAAGGCGCTTGCTTGGTATGATAATATCCCGTTGTTAAGTTTTATTATTTTGCGTGGCCGTTGTAGGAAGTGTCGAGAAAAAATTTCTTGGCAGTATCCTCTTGTTGAATTAACGACAGCCGTTTTATTTCTTCTAACTTTTCGCGCGGCAATGTTTAGCCCGGATTTATCTTTATTGATCTTGCGCGATTGGTTTTTGATCATCACTCTGATTATTATTTTCGTTTATGATTTTCGTTGGCAGCTAGTGCCGATGACGGTTGTCTGGACGATGGGGGTCGTAATCTTTATCTTGGATCTCTGTTTGGGATTTTCTTGGCTGTCACTCCTATTTTTTTCGTTTCTGGGCGCAGCTTTTTTCTTGATCCAGTACTTGTTAACGGATAAACAGGGTATCGGTGAGGGTGACATTTGGTTGGGCGCGCTTTTGGGCTTGGCTTTTCCTGGCGCCGACCGCCTGCTCTTAATCATGCTTATTTCCTACGGCATCGGCGCGCTGGTAAGTTTAGTCTTGCTCGCGGAGCAGAAGAAAGGATGGAAATCTCGCATCGCCCTAGGGCCATTTTTAGCTTTGGGTGCTATTATTACTCTAATTTGGGGAGAACGGCTGATCGACTGGTATTTACATCTTTTTCTTTAGATCTTTTAGCGACCGCAGGAATTGTCTAATTTTTAGAAATTTTGTATAATATTAACAGCAATTATTTCTAATTTAAATCTTACATTATGAAAGATAATGTTATCGCCGGGTTGGATATCGGTTCAACCTCTATTCGTCTCGTTATCGGCCAAAGAATTACCGGTGTCGCCGGCGATGAGCTACAGATTATCGGGGCCATATCCGGAACTACGGCCGGCGTTAGCCGCGGTGTTGTTAATAGTATCGAAGAGACCACTTCTTCTATTTCGGCTGTTTTGGAAAAGGCGGAACGGCTCGTCGGCGTCCCGATTACCCGGGTTTGGGTTAGTATTAATGATCCGTATATTAAATGTGAGCGCTCCAAAGGCGTAGTGGCGGTTGGTCGCAGTGATGGAGAAATTAATGAAAATGATGTTAATCGTGCTATAGAAGCGGCGCGCGCTTTAGCCGTTCCGGTTAATTATGAAATACTCCACGTTATTCCTATTAAATTTAGTGTTGATAATCAGGGTGATATTAAGGATCCTATTGGCATGAACGGTATCCGTCTCGAGGTCGAAACTTTGATAGTTCAAGGCCTTAGTACGCAGATCAAGAATCTAACGAAGGCTATTTATCGCACCGGTTTGGAGATTGAGGATTTAGTTATCGCTCCTCTGGCAGCGGCCGAAGCGGTCTTAAGCAGTAAACAGAAAGAGTTAGGCGTCGCCCTGATTAATCTTGGTTCTGCGACCACTTCGTTGGCCGTTTATGAAGAACGAAACCTTATTCATACAGCGATTTTGCCGATTGGTGCCGAACATATCACTTCCGATATCGCGATCGGTTTGCGTTGCCCGATTAATTTGGCGGAAAGGATTAAATGTGAATACGGTACGGCGGCGGCTGAAGAAGTTGATAAAAAAGATGAAGTCGATGTTAGCCAATTAGTTAAAGAAGAAGAGGTTAATGATGATATCAGTACTATTTCGCGTAAATACTTAGCGGAGATAATTAATGCCCGCGTTGAAGAAATTTTTGATAAGGTTGATAATGAGTTTAAACGAATCGATCGCTCGGGGATGCTGCCCGCGGGCGCGATTTTTGTCGGCGGCGGCGCGGATTTGGACGGCCTGGTTGAGGCTGCGAAGAAGAAACTACGTTTGCCGGCTGCTTTAGGTGCGGCTAAAAATATTAATGTTATTATCGATAAAGTTAAAAATCTGGAATTTTTGACCGCCCTGGGCTTAGTTATCTGGGGTAGCCATACCGAAGGCGATGGGGCACATGATGGTGGTTTTAAAGTAAATTTCGACGGACTGCTGGAAAAAACTAAGGGCTTATGGAATAAGATAATGCCCAAATAATTTTTTAATTTTTCAAATAATTCTATGGCTGAAGTTAAACCGGAAATTGAGACCTTCGCTAAAATAAAAGTAGTCGGTGTTGGAGGTGGCGGTGGTAGCGCTATTAATCGTATGGTCGCCGGCGGTATCAAGGGCGTCGGTTTTGTCGCAATTAACACCGATGTTCAGGCTCTACATTATAATAAGGCGACGGAAAAGATTCATATTGGCAAGACCGTGACTAGAGGTCTGGGCGCTGGTATGAATCCTGATTTGGGTAAAAGTGCGGCAGAAGAGTCGCAAAATGAGATCCGTGAAGTTTTGAAAGACTGTGATATGGTTTTTGTAACTTGCGGCTTAGGCGGCGGCACCGGTTCCGGAGCCTCGCCGATTGTCGCTCAGATCGCCAAGGATTTAGGCGCCTTAACGGTTGCTGTAGTTACTAAACCTTTCATGTTTGAGGGCGGTCAACGTAAGAATATTGCTGATCGGGCCTTTTCTGAACTAGCTGATAAGGTCGATACGATTATTACCATATCTAATGATAAATTATTGCAAGTTATCGACAAAAGAACGTCTTTGCTGGATGCTTTTAAGATTGCCGATGACGTCCTACGTCAAGGCGTGCAGGGAATAGCGGAAATTATTACTGTTCCGGGTATAATCAACGCCGATTTTGCCGATGTCAAGGCGGTTATGTCTAATGCCGGTTCGGCTTTGATGGGCATCGGACAGGCCTCAGGCGAGAATAAGGCGGTCGAGGCGGCTAAAGACGCTATTAACTCCAATTTGCTTGATATGTCGATTGACGGCGCTCGCGGTATTGTGTTTACGATTACCGGCGGTCCGGATTTGAGTATGACTGAAGTCAGCGAAGCGGCTAAAGTTATTACCTCCGCGGCTGATGACGATGCGAAGATCATTTTCGGAGCGGTTGTCGACGAGAAGATGAAGGATCAGATTAAGATTACGGTCGTAGCGACAGGTTTTGACGGTCATGGCAAGAGTCAGAAAATTGAAATGACTAAGTCTTATACTCCAAATACTTTTATTGCTGAAAAAGAGAGCGAAAAAGAGATCGCTCATAGTACTAACGTTGACAAGAGTAAGGGGAAATTCTCGGTTTTCAAGAATATTCCGGTTAAACCGGCTTTAGAGAAGAAAGCGGAGAAATCTACTAATCAGGACGATGATGACCTGAGCGTTCCGGCATTTATTCGGAAGAAGATGGGGTAAGATATTCTCAAATAAATCAGCCTAAAATTCCTCACCGTTCCTGGTGGGGAATTTTTTTAAAATAGTTAATAATATTTTTCAAATTTCTGTGGATAACTTGATAATTTTTTGATATTTTTTTGAACATTAGCTAAATTGACCCTTAATAAAAAGTTTGATAAAATATAAACATAACACAACATTTAGTGGTTTATACCTAAAAAAGCCACAAAATATAGGGTTTTATATGAAATGTCCCATCTGCTATTTTCTTGATACTAAGGTGGTTGACTCTCGGGTGGCCCCTGATGGCCTTTCTATTCGTCGTCGCCGCGAATGTTTGAAATGCGGATTCCGTTTTTCGACCTATGAGGAGATAGAATTGCTTGATTTGGTGATCGTGAAGCGAGACGGCCGACGAGAATCGTATAGTCGAGACAAGATGGTTAACGGCTTGAAAAAATCTTGTGAGAAGCGACCAATTACCGAAGATCGTTTTAAAAAACTCATCCATTCTATCGAAAGAGACCTGCAACGACTGAAAAAGACGGAAATAACCTCGCAGCAAATCGGCCAGATGGTTATGAAAAATTTAAAGAAAATAGACCCGGTCGCTTATATCCGTTACGCCTCGGTTTATGAGTCCTTTAAGGACGCTCATGAATTCAGAAAAGAATTAAATAAATTAATTAATGAGAAAAAGTAATATGTCTGAAGTCATCAGTAAGCTTATTAAAAGATCCGGCGAAATAGTTGATTTTGATCAGGATAAAATCGGTAAAGCAATTTATAAGGCCGCTTTAGCAACCGGCGTTGACGATCATCGCTTGGCTAAAAAATTAACCGATCAGGTTTCTTTGCGTCTCAATCAGAAATTCCATAAGTCCAGTATTCCGGCCGTAGAAGAAGTCCAAGATATTGTTGAAGAAATTTTGATCGATAATAAATTGATCAAGATTGCTAAGACTTATATATTGTATCGTGATCAGCATCGTCAACTGCGTGATATTAATACGGCTACTTCCGATAATAAATTAATGGAAGATTACCTTGGTCGCTCTGATTGGCGCCTGAAAGAAAATAGTAATATGAGCTTTTCGGTACAAGGCTTGAATAATTATATTGCTTCTTCTATTTCCGCTCGTTATTGGCTTAATAAGATGTACCCGGAAAATATCCGTCAGGCCCATGTGAACGGTGATTTTCATATCCATGATTTAGGTTTGCTTGCGCCTTATTGTTGCGGTTGGGATCTTAAAGATCTTTTAATCCGTGGTTTTAAGGGGGTAAATGAAAAAGTTCAGAGTAATCCGCCTAAACATTTTCGCAGCGCTTTAGGCCAGATTATTAATTTTTTCTATACGATGCAAGGAGAAGCGGCCGGCGCGCAAGCTTTCGCAAATTTTGATACCTATTTAGCGCCGTTTATCCGTTATGATAACTTGAGTTATAAAGAAGTAAAACAGGGCTTGCAGGAGTTCATGTTCAATATCAATGTTCCGACTCGTGTCGGTTTCCAAACGCCGTTTACGAATGTTACTTTAGACGTCGTTCCGTCGCCAATGATTGGCGAAGAGAGCGTGATTATCGGCGGCGAGGTGATGCCGGAAAAATATAAAGATTTTCAGCCGGAAATGGATATGTTTAATTCTGCTTTTGCCGAGGTGATGCTTGCCGGCGATTCGACTGGCCGGGTTTTCGGTTTTCCGATTCCGACTTACAGTATTGATAAGTATTTTGATTGGGATCGCGAATGCTTAAAGCCGGTTTGGGAAATGACGGCTAAATATGGCATTCCTTATTTTTCTAATTTTGTTAATTCCGATATGAAGCGCGACGACGCCCGTTCAATGTGTTGTCGCCTGCGGCTTGATAATCGGGAACTACGTAAACGTGGCGGCGGCTTATTCGGCGCTAACCCCCTGACCGGCTCTTTGGGCGTGGTTACTATTAATCTGGCCCGTATCGGTTACTTATCAAAAAATAAAGAAGAATTTAAAGAAAGAGTTTACCGCTTAATGGAATTAGCTAAAGAGAGCTTAGAAATAAAACGTAAAATAATCGAGAAATTTACGGAAGATCGTCTTTATCCTTACTCCATGTTCTATCTAGACAATATTAAGGAGCGCTTCGGTTCTTATTGGAAAAATCATTTTTCGACGATTGGTATTAACGGGATGAATGAAGCGATGTTAAATCTGATGGGTAAAGATATAGCCACTCCGGAGGGCCACGCCTTTGCCGGAGAAATTTTAGATTTCATGCGGGAAAAATTAATGGATTTTCAAAATGAGACTAATAATCTCTATAACCTAGAGGCAACTCCGGCTGAAGGAACAACTTATCGCTTCGCCAAGAAAGACCAACAGCTTTATCCAGGTATTATTTGCGCCAATAACAAAGCCGTTAAGGAGCAGGGAGCCGATCCTTATTATACTAACTCCTCTCATTTACACGTCGGTTTTTCCGATGATATTTTTTCAGCCTTAGATTTACAGGATGACCTGCAGATTAAATATACCGGCGGCACTGTTTTACATGGTTATTTGGGGGAACGTTTGCCTAATGGCGACGTGACAAAAAAATTAGTAAAAAAGATCGTGGAAAATTATCGTTTGCCTTATTTTACCATTACCCCGACGTTTTCTATCTGTCCTAAACACGGTTATATTTCCGGCGAACATAAATATTGTCCGAAATGCGATGATGAAATAGGCTATAAGGAAAACGTGTTAGAAAAAAAAGCTGTTAGGCAATAGTTTGATAATTTGTAATTTAAATTAATATAATTTATAATAATATCAATATGAGTCCGATTCAAACTCAAAGACAGGAATGTATCGTTTACAGTCGCGTTGTCGGCTGGTTAACTCCGGTGAAAAATTATAATCCCGGTAAGGCGTCAGAATATAAAGAACGCAAGACTTTTAAGGTTTGCTAGTAATTGTCGCGTGTTATGATTATCGGCGGCCTCGAAAAGTTAACCCTTTTAGATTATCCCGAGCATTTGGCAGCCATAATTTTTACCCAAGGTTGTAATTTCCGGTGCCACTTTTGTTATAACCCTATGCTTGTCCTGCCCCGCGAGGGAGGGGACGAAAAAAATAAAAAAGAAAAAGGTTTTTCCCAACTTTCCCTAAAAAACCTTTTTCTTTTTTTGTCGGAAAGATTTGGACGGTTAGAGGGAGTGGTGATTACCGGCGGCGAGCCGACGCTACACCCCGACTTACCGTCTTTTATTAAAAATATCAAAAAAATCGGCTATCGGGTCAAACTGGATACTAATGGCACTAATCCACTCATGTTAGCGCAGCTAATTAAGGATAAACTCATAGATTATATCGCGATGGATCTAAAAGCGCCGTTTTCTAAATATCAGACAGTCGTGGGCGTGCCCGTCGACTGTAATAATTTGCAAAAAAGTGTTAAAATCATAATGGCTAGCGGTCTCCCTTATGAATTTAGGACGACGGTTGTTCCCGGCTTATTGCTGCCTGATGATTTTGCAGTTATGGGAGAAAGTATCAAGGGGGCCGGCAAATGGTATTTGCAACGTTTTAAATCAGATACTGATTTAGTCGACGCTGAGTATCAGGCACAAGCGGCATATACTTTGAAAGAGATGGAGGGCTTTGCGGCGATTGGTAAAAAATATACGGATTTATGCGAAGTGCGCGGTTAGCTTAGATGTTAATCATAGAGGTTATGAAAGATATAGCGGTTTTTGCCCAGACAACTTATCGGAACGAATTTAAAAAATTCGGCATTAGGACCGACGATCGTCGTCGGCATATGTATTTGATTGGGAAAACCGGTATGGGTAAATCGACGATCTTGGAAAATATGATCGTCGACGATATCCGCGCCGGTCACGGTGTCGCCGTTGTCGATCCGCACGGCGATTTAGCCGAAAAAATAATCGAATTTATTCCCAGTGATCGGATCAATGACGTTGTTTATTTTAATCCTTCGGATATAAATTATCCGATCGCTTTTAACGTCGTCGAGCAGGTCGAGCCGCATCTGCGCCATTTGGTTGCCTCCGGCTTAATTGGAGTCTTCCAGAAACTTTGGGCAGATTCTTGGGGACCTCGTTTGGAATATATTTTACGTAACGCGATTTTGGCTATTTTGGATTTTCCTGGTTCGACGCTGTTGGGCGTTGTACGCATGCTCTCGGATAAAAACTATCGGAAACGGGTAGTCTCTAATATTAAAGATCCGGTCGTCAAAGCCTTCTGGGAGAAAGAATTTTCTGGTTATGCCGATAAATTTGCCTCCGAAGCGGTTTCTCCTATCCAGAATAAAGTCGGTCAATTCTTATCGAACTCTCTCATGAGAAATATTATTGGTCAAGTAAAATCGGCAATTGATATTCGCGATATTATGGATAGCGGCAAGATTATTATTATGAACTTGTCGAAAGGGCGCATTGGTGAAGATAATTCCGCGTTATTGGGAGCGATGATGATTACGAAGATCCAGTTGGCGGCTATGAGCCGCGTTGATGTCCCGGAAAAAGAGCGTCGGGATTTTTATCTCTATATCGATGAATTCCAGAATTTTTCGACCGACAGTTTTGCTAATATCTTATCGGAAGCTCGTAAATATCGCCTGAATCTAATCTTAGCGCATCAATATATCGAGCAATTGAGTGAAAAAGTAAAGCCGGCCGTTTTCGGTAACGTCGGCACGATGGTTGTTTTCCGAGTCGGCGCGGCTGACGCTGAAGAGTTAGTCAAAGAATTCACGCCTACTTTTACCGAAGAAGATCTGGTTAATTTGCCGAAATACGAAATGTATTTGAAGTTAATGATTGACGGTATTGCCTCTTCGCCGTTTTCTGCAGCCGGTTTGCCACCGCTCCGGGAAGACGAAAAGACCGGTAATACCCAGAAAGTAATCGAGTATTCGCGTGAAAAATACGCGTCTAATCGTGCGGTCGTCGAAGAAAAAATTATGCGCTGGCACGTTGACGGCGGCGAGCTTGAAGAACTGCCGGAAAAAAAGAATAATATCTTAACTCCGGTGCAATCAGTTACAGCCGTTACTCATCTTCAGACGGTTACTCCGCGCCCTCAGGCCGCCGCTGTGCGCCCTCAAACGGTCGCGGCCGCGCCAAACGCGGTTAAGCCGGCTCCTTCCGTAAGCAAGACAGAGGCAAAAAGCGGTTATCAAGCGATCTGCGCTTCATGCGGCCAGGCCACTTCGACAATTTTTAAGCCCGATGGTATCCGGCCGGTATATTGCCGGGATTGTTTGAGTAAAAAAAAAGAGGAAAAACGGTTAGAACTGGAAGCGCGCCATCAGGCCAAAGAAAAAGAAAGACGTGATTTTAGTACCGATCCCGCGCCGGTGGAAAAAGTTTCAACTCTTTCCCTTAATGATTTAAATCATATCGCGCCGCGTGATTTCCGTGGTCGAGAGATAAAGCTTAAACCCGTGCCGACCCCGTCTCACTCCGACACATATCGTGAGCAGGATATTAAAGAGGGTGAAGAAATAACGATTATTAATAACAGTTTCTAACCTCTATGTATTTATTTTTTGATACGGAAACGACCGGACTGCCGCGTAATTATCAAGCTCCCCTTGATGATTTTTTGAATTGGCCGCGCATCGTCCAAATTGCCTGGAGTTTATATGATGAAGACGGTAATCATTGGGAAAGCCAGAATTATATTGTTAAACCGGAAGGATTTATCATTCCGCCTGAGTCGACTAAGATTCATCGTATTTCCCAGGAGCGAGCCGTACAAGAAGGCACGCCCCTGCGTCTAGCTTTGGAACATTTTCTGCGTGACGCCGGTGGAGTCTCTCATCTGGTCGCGCATAATATCGACTTTGATGAAAAGATTGTTGGCGCCGAGTTACTGCGAGAAAAATTACCCAACCCTTTCTCCGATGCCCAAAAAATCTGTACCATGAAAAGCAGCGCATCTTATTGCAAGATTCTAAACAATCGCGGAACATATAAATGGCCGAATTTGAC
>Ga0172372_10010967_pt1 | contig 11561 bp, 13 predicted proteins | sample LakKiv5m_2_FD_114544 | JGI IMG/M metagenome (GOLD analysis project Ga0172372, IMG submission 114544) | Freshwater microbial communities from Kabuno Bay, South-Kivu, Congo - kab_092012_9.5m | ecosystem: Environmental > Aquatic > Freshwater > Lake | place: Democratic Republic of the Congo... | reverse complement strand
GGGCTTTAGCGTCGCAATTCTCAAAAACCCAGCTTTTCGCAAGTCGTTTACTGGCAAAGACTTATAGCAATTCGGAGAACACAAAGTGTCAAGTTTGAAATCTATGGTCCGGCAGGGCCAACAGCCGCAGAAAAAGCCTGATCCCGCAGCGCCAAAGCCGGAGCCGTTGAATCTCGGTCCAGCCGAATCGACGGCGGACCCGGACCGCGAGTTTGACTTTTCGCATTTTCCGCAGACGGTCGAAGGGCTGGAGTCTTTGCTCCGCGAGGTCCGCGACGTTCAGAATGCGATGAACCGCGAGAGTACGCGGCGGGCTCGTGCGCTGATTGACCGGTCGAAAAAGATGCGCGGCTATGTGGTGGCGTTGCAGACGCGGTTGAACGAAAAGCGAAAGGCGCAGGGATGATCAACATCGACGTTGCGGTTGTGCGCGATGCACGGCGCAAGCCTCATACATCGTTGGCGGCTATTCCTCATCGTGAGTGCTTTTCGGGATCGGGCGTTTCGCCGTGGGTCGGTTTCTGCGAAGCGTTGGCGTCGATTCCGTATGAGGCTACCCATTGCCTTGTGTTGGAAGATGACGCGGTGGTATTACCTGACCTGTTGGACGTTGTACGAAAAGCGATTGTTTCGCGCCCGAAGGATGCCTTGTATTTCTGCGCGTGCGGGATGCAGGCGGCGAAGGAACAGGATGCGGCTGTTCGGGCGGTTCGTTCATGGGCTCTAGTTTCCGATCGTTGCGTCGGCACGGTTGCGGTATGCCTTCCGGTGGGAATGGCATACCGATTCCTTCAATGGGCCAACGGTCCCGCTTGCGTTGAGGCGATGAACGAGTATCCAGAGATGGCGTACGCGGGTGATACTCGTCTTTGGTACTACCTGACTCGCGTTGTCGGTGTGGCGCAGTGTGTGAGTACATGGTCGATTGTGGGTCACGGTGCACCGAACCCGGATGAGAGCCTTGTTTCACAACGCGAGACTCTTGGCGTGCGCGAAGCGTACAACCCGGCGTATGGGATTCTGGGGATGCGAACGGTTCGGTATCAGGTCGTAGCCGAACAGATTGAATGGGACTACGAGGCCGAGGATTCCCGCCTATGAAAAACTACTCCCAAAACAATGAACAGGCCGCAATCTTCCGCCTGCTTGGAACGTCGGGCCATGAAAAGCCGGGTACTTTTCTTGACGTTGGCGCACACGATGGCGAGATGTTCTCGAACACTCGGGCGCTCGCGATGACCGGCTGGGGCGGCGTTTGCGTCGAACCTTCGCCCAGCGTGTACCCGAAACTGTTGGAGCTTTACCGTGATCGTGATGACGTGTATACCGTTCCGTGGGCTATCGGTACAAAGTCCGGCAAGGTCAAATGGTTTGACTCGGGCGGTGATGGCATCTCGACCACGGAAGCGGCGCACACGCGGGTATGGTCACAAGTCGCATACGTGGAAACCGAGGTCAAGTCTGAAACTTGGGCGAGTCTTTTCGACCTGTACGGATATGACTTTGAAGTCTTATCGTTGGACACGGAAGGGACGAATACAGAATTGTCCGAACGATTGCCGTTGCGTGAATTGAAACGCTTGGCGGTTGCGGTTGTCGAAAAGGATCATCCGAGTGTGGTGCCAGAGAGCAGGGCGCGGATCATCCGTGCGTTTGCGTCGAATGGTTTTCTCATCGCGGATGAGAACGCGGAAAACTTGATCTTTGCGAGGTGAAGCATGAACCCGAAACTATCCATCCTTGTCCCGGCGATTACCGAACGCATCGAAAAACTCAAAGAACTGCTGGCCGAATTGGATGCGCAGATAGGCGACAAGCCGGTAGAAATCGTTTGTATTCTCGACAACCGGCGGAGGTCAATCGGGATGAAACGGCAGGCATGTTTGGATGCGGCTCGCGGTGACTACGTGGTGTTTGTGGATGATGACGATTGGGTGAGACATACGTACGTTGCGGACATTCTCGCGTCGATCGGCCAATCGGATGTATCGGTAGTTTGCGTTCCAAGCGTAGGCACGCTGAACGGTGAGAATGCGTACACCGTCCGATTCGTTCCGGGCGCGTCGAATGAACCGGCCCACAAGGATGAGGATGGCCGATGGGTGGATATTGTGCGTCCACCTTGGCACACGTGCGCATGGCGTCGGGATATCGCGCAGTCGGCGCGGTTCCCGGATTCAAACTACGGCGAGGACTGGGCATGGTGTGAACAGTTGCAGCCGTTGATCCGCAGTCACCGAGAAACGCTGAAAGCGTTGCATGAATACCACTACACCGATTCGGGCAGCCGCGCCGGAAAGGATGAGTCATGAAGGTTTGTTTCGTCAATGTGGCATTTGGTCACTGGTATCAGTTTGGACAGGATCGATTGCGCAAGCAGTGCGAAGCAAACGGTATTGAGTTTGTCGGGTTTGGTGCGTCTCAACCGGGGCTCGAAGCCGAGAAGATGCACCAATCGGTAGGCGAATACTCATTCAAGCCTCGTGCCGTTTTGATGGCGAAGGAACAGACGGGCGCGGACATTCTGGTATGGGCTGATAGTTCGGTTTCAATAGCCGTCCCCCACAGGTTGTCGGATTTTATTGACCGCGTGGCGTCGGCTGGCGTGTGGGCTCAGTACGGCGGGCACACGCTTGGCATGTGGTGTAGCAATCAAGCTCTTTCGGTATTCGGATTGCAGCGGCACGATGCCATGCAAATACCGATGCCGATTGCTGGCCTTGTCGGGTTCAATACGTCCGATTCATCTTCGATGAACTTGCTGGATGAGTGGCGCACGCACGCCGAAACTCTGCGGACGTTTGCGGGATCGCACTCAGACCATCGGCATGATCAATCGGTTCTTTCGTATCTGATGCACAAACACAACAGACCGCTCGAAGATGCGGAGAGTCGCATTGTCGCGTACGGGAAAAACTCCGGCGCAATCTTTGACCTTTACCCAGCGGAGCAAGCATGCGCATCATCCTGAAATACCCATCTCGCGGACGAATGACCCGCGCAGCCGAAACGCTGGCCCTGTATATCAACAAACAGTCGGGCAAACACAATGTGCGGTATGTGGTGGTTGAAGATGCCGACGATCCGATGCCGTTCACGCCCCCGCCGTGGATTACGCCATTCGTCGGGTTGCATCCGAACAAGATCGCTGCTTGTAATGCGTTCACGCCCGACCCGTCCGAATGGGATGTTCTGATCATGGCATCGGACGATATGACGCCCGTAGTCGATCGCTGGGATGAAGTGATTGCGGATGAAATGCTGGCGCAGTTTCCGAACCTTGACGGCTGTTTGTGGTTCAACGATGGCTTTCAGGATCGACTGTGTACCTATCCGATCATGGGTGCGAACTGGTTCCGCAAGGTAGGCCATATCTACCATCCTGACTATCTCAGCGAATGGGCGGACAATGAGGCGCACGAGTTGCCATTGAGCTTGCGTCGGCTAGCCAAGATTGACCGATGCGTATTGCGGCACGATCACCCGCACTGGAAGATGTGCGAGGTCGATGAGACATACGCCAAGGGTTCGCGCGATGCACAAGGCGACAAGGCTACCTATCTGCGCAGACAGGGGGCGTTTTTCGACTGGCCGGAAGTCACGCTATCCATCCTGATTCCGTCGCTTGAATGGCGCGAAGGGTGGCGCGATGAACTGCTTACCGAATTGAATCGGCAGATCAACGCAGATCAGGCAACGGCCAAGCGGGTTGAGATTGTGCTGGAAATCACGCAACCCAACGAGCCGGTAGGGACTGTGCGCAATCGGTTGCTTGATCGTTCCGTAGGTCGGTTTGTGGTGTTTGTGGACGATGACGATATGGTTGCGCCCGACTACATACAGACGATTCTCGGAGCGATTGACGCAACGCCCGATGCGGATTGTGTTGAATTGTCCGGCTGGATGACGGTTGATGCTGGAACTTCATGGCTGTTCCATCACTCGATCGACAATCCGGCATTCGATAATCGACCGGACGGAAGCTATCTCCGCACGCCGAATCACTGCAACCCGGTGAAGCGAGAGATTGCGGTCGGTTGCCGGTTCCCTGATTGGCATTTCGGCGAGGACAAACAGTACATGGAACGCATTCGGCCAAGTCTGAAGGTCGAGGCAAAGACTGGAAAGCCGCTGCTTTGCTACCGATATCGAGTGGGGAAATAGTGACACTAAGCGCCGAACAGCTTGCGCAGCAAATAGGCATTACCCGCCCAATGGTGGAATATTGGGTGAAGCGTGGTTTGCCTTACACGATCTCCGAATCCGGCACTCGTCGATACGACTTGGAACAGTCGAGGAAGTGGATCGAAGAACGCAAAGAGCTTGTCAGCAATCCGCACGCTCGCGGTGTGCGGCCCGGGCTTGGTAGACCGCCCGGAGGCGGCAAGGTCAAGGAAGAGACGCCCGATCAATCAAAGCTCGTGCAGGAAGTCAAGAAGCTCGAGCGCGAGTTGGAATTGGCCGATCCCGATGTAGGCACGTTGAAGGCTGACAAGCTCATCAAGCTTGACGGGAAAAGCCTGTTGAAGCTGAAGATCGTTGAAGAGATTCTTACCCGTCGCGTTGACCGGATGAAGCTCGAAGCGATGTTGCTTGATGCAGAAGAAGTGAAACGCACTTGGACGCGGGCGGTTCAGTCGATCAGCGGCGACGTTCGGCGAACTACGAAATTGCTCGCCACTCGCATCATCGACGCTCTGGATATCGCGGGCGAATCAGCGGCAAAGGTCCGCGCGATTGTCGATGAGGAAATGGACACGATGGCGCTCAGGATGTCAGGGGGTATTGATGACTCTGACGAAAACTGAAAAGCTATTGAAACGGGTGCTACAGCAATCGCTCAGACCGCCCGAGAGGATTACGGTTGATCGGTGGGCAGATAAGTACGTTCAGGTTCTAGCGCCTTCGCCTGTGCCCGGTCCGTGGCGTACCGATCTGGTGCCGTATCTGCGCGAACCGTTCGCCGACTACACAGACACCAGCGTACGCTCGATTGTGATGATGCTGGCGACACAATGCGGCAAGACTGACTTTATGAAAGTCTGCCTGATGTACACCATCGACCGCGACCCTTACCCGTCGTTGTGGGTGAGTGACACACAGAATAACGCTATCGACTTCAATCAGGATCGACTCATTCCGGCGATGAAGGCCAGTCCGCAACTTGCGCGGCATATCTCCGCGAGGCCGTTCGATTCCAAGCGACAGAAAATCGAGTTTGACACGATGACCCTTTGGTTTGTCGGTTCGGGCTCGGCTGGCAACCTTGCATCGAAACCGGCGGGCCGAATCTTCTTGGATGAGCGCGACAAATACCCGACTTCGCTACGCGGCAAGGGTGCCGACGATGCGGGCGCGGTTCAGTTGGCTTACAAGCGATTGGGCGCGTACGGCGCATCGGGCAAGGCCGTTGAAGCGTGTTCACCGACGCACGAGAATACCGGCATCCATGCGGAGTACCTTCGATCGGATCAGGCGAAGTATTACGTACCTTGTCCGCATTGTGGGCACTACCAAACGCTCAGGCTCGGGTTCGACACAAAGGGCGGTTTGCGATGGGATGGCGGCATGGGTCTGGACCTGTCTGATGTAAGGCTCGCCGAGCACGTAACCCGTGTAAGGGCAAGCAGTTACTACGAATGCGAGGACTGCGGAAATCGCATCCTGAATAGCCAAAAACCCGCCATGTTGCGGGCTGGATTGTGGGTACGGTCTGGGCAAATTGTCGAAGGCAGGGGCGAACGTGCGCAAGTCGTTGGGAATAAACCACTTACAGACGTTCGGGGCTACCAATTGAGCCAGTTGTATAGCCCATTCGTTCTGTTCGGCGATGTGGCGGCTGGGTTGGTGAAACTGCGCGGCGAGATTGATCAGGACTACCAAAACGGCATCCTCGGCGAACCGTGGACCCGGCCCGCGAGCCGTGGCGATGAGGGCGCGATTGTAGAAATCGCGGTTCAACAGAAAGAGCAACACGAAAAATCGAACGATCGAAAAGCCGAAAAGTACGCCAAGGGTTCCGTACCTTATGACGCATTGGTACTGCTTGGCACGATCGACGTTCAGGCCGACGGCGTTTTTTACGAGGTGTCCGGGTTCGGCGAAAAGGAAGCCAAGTTTCTGATTGACTGGGGATTCGTCAAATGCCCGGAAGTGCCCGACGGCGCTGATGTCGATGACGAATTGTTCATGTCAGACCATTGGCCGCTGGTTGCGGAATTGTGCAACCGGGTATATCCGCGGACTGACACGGGAGAGGCCGTACCGGTCTCATGGTGGGGGATTGACTCTGGTTGGCGTACCGATGAGGTGTTGAGATTCGCGCAGATTCTCGGCCCGCAAATGGTGCCTATGAAGGGTTCTGAGCAACAGGCCGCGCCTACGGCGGTCCACCAATCTGACAAGTTTTCCGGTATCGAGGTGATGACTTTCCGCGCGAATCACTGGCGTGATCAGGCTTACAACCGGATGCACCGGCGAGCGCCACAATTCGGCGCTTGGCGATACCCGATCGACTTTGCCGAGAATGGCGGGCACGAATACGCTCGGCAACTCACGGCGGAAGAACGGCAGATCGTCAAGCAACGCGGGCGCGAAATGTCGGTGTGGGTGATGCGGCAAGGTCGAAAGCACAATCACTATTGGGACTGTGCGGTAATGATGCAGTGTCTGGCTACGCATCTCGGGCTGAAAGACTTGACCCGCGAGAATGCAATCAACGATTCTCAGGTGGTTCCCGCGTCTGGACCTGTTGTATCTGGCGTACGATTGGCGTAGGATTCGGCAACTTCCGAGGGTGAACGTAATGGCTTGGCAATACAACGATTATGAAGAGCAGGCTACAGCCGCGCTCCGTGCGTCGGTGTTGAACCAGCATATTTCAGAGGTTTCGGCGCAGGTCTCGGCGTCGATTACGGCGGGCGGCGGCAAGAGCCGGGATGCTACAACCCTTGTGACGTATCTCCAGCAACTGCGCGAACGCAAGGCCGAGCTTGATGCCGAGGCTGGTTTATCGGGTAAGACGGTCGGTGTTTCATTCACTGATTTCCGAGGTGGGTAATGGCGAAGAAGTCACCAAAGCAGCCGCGCGAAAGCAAGGAACTGACCGAACGCAAACGCGAAGCCGCAACCATCCGCGCACGGCGGGAGCTTTTCGACAAACTCACCGCGTCATTCGGCTGGGCGTCGGCCAAATCGTCAAGGCTGCGGAAGGAATATTTCAGCCGGTTCGGTTCTGGTGATTTCGAGCTTGAACGTGATCGGGAAAACCTTGTCCGATTCTGCCGGGCGCTCGATTCGGATACTACGATTTTCCCGGCGATTGCGAACCGGATGACGGATATTGTGATCGGTCGCGGTATCAGGCCGCGCGCCGCGATGGGCAGCAAGTCACAGGAAGCCGTCAACCTTTTCATGCACTGGGCGAACCGTTGCGATGCGACGGGACGGATGAGTTTTTGGAAACTCCAACGGATGATGTACCGGGAGAAGTTTGTGGCTGGCGATGCGGCCATGCTGAAAATCAAGGGCGGCAAACTCTTGATGATCGAAGCCGAAAATATCCTCACTCCAGCCGGACGCGAACTGTTGGAAGGTGACAAGATTATCACCGACGGTGTAGAAATCGACGGTACCGGTATGCCACTCGCGTATCACGTTGGCGTATGGAACAACAGCGGTTCGATCCCAAAGCAGGTCACGAAACGGTACGCGGCGGAAAACGTGATCTTTTTGGCGAACCGTCAACGGGTGAGCATGACTCGCGGCGTTCCGATGCTTGCCAGCGCCATCGAACGGGTTGCGATGATGGAAGAAACGCAAACCAGCGTCCATATCGCGCAGCAGGTCGCGGCCATGTTTGCGATGGTGATTGAGTCAAATAACCCGGCCCAAACGCGGTCCATGTTGCGGACAGCTACCGAATCATCGGGCGGGTCCGGCGAACGGGTCAAAGACTTGGCACAGGTCGGCCCCGGCATCGTCATGACTCTGGGTATGAACGAATCGGCAAAGACGATTCAGGGTGCGCAGCCGCACGGAAACTATGACACCTTCTACCGGACGGCGCTCCAATCCGTTCTTTCGGTAATCGGTTTGCCGGTCGAGGTCGGCGTACTCGACAACAGCCGCGCGAACTATTCGGTATCGCGCATGGCCGAAATCCAATCACAGAATACGGCGGAACCCGAACGCGATGACTTTGTGTTTTCGGTCTGTATTCCGGTATGGGATTGGTTTGTTGCCGAGGCCATTCGATCGGGCCAATTGTCGGGATCTTTCGAGGAATACGCCGAAATCACTTGGCACGCGCCGCCCCGAAAGTTGCTGGATGCCGACGTTGAAACCCGTGCGGCGACGATGCAGATTCAGCACAATCTGCGGTCGGCGATGGATGTCATCGAAGAACAGGGCGGCAATCCCGATCAGGTCTTTGCAGACCGCGAAAAGGAAATGAAGGACTGGGCTGATCGTGGCATCCTTCCGCCTGTTATGCCGGGTTCGGCGGTGCCGACCGGCAGCGAAAAGAAAACAGACTCATCAGAGCCGCCGGATATTTCACAGCCGCAAAGCTGATCCGGCGGTTTTTTCGCTTGACCTGCAAAACAGAATAGTCTAAGGTCTCATCGTCTAACGCTTTGCGGCAGGGGATTCCCATGCCCGCGATAGCAGACGCCACGAAAACAGAGAGGCCGGTTCGCCTGAGTTTGCAGGCCATGCCTATCACTCCGTCCGAAGATAAGGACGGAAAGACCCGTTTTTCCGGGCTGCTTTACACGGGTTCGGTGGTGATGACATGGTGGGGCGCTTCCGTCATTTCTCTGGATGGCGTCGAAATCCCGGACCGTGATATCCCTTGCCTTTACGGTCACTCGCAACCCGTCGGCAAGCTCAAAGCGAGACGAACCGATCGCGGCATCGAGGTTGAAGGCGAACTCTTCACCGATGGGGATCATCCATCGAACGCCAAGGCCAGAGAAATCCGCGACTTGGCGAAGGCCGGATACCCGTGGGAAATGTCGATCGGTGCCGACATTGACTCTGAGTTCATCGACAAGGGTGAATCAATCGAAGTCAACGGGCAAACCATCGAAGGTCCGCTCTGGGCGTCGATGTCGAGCGTTCTCCGCGAGGGTTCGATTGTCGAACTCGGCGCGGACGCGAATACGAATAGTCAATTTCTGGCGAGGGCGATGCCCAAGCCAAAGGAGCGCACGATGGCAACCGCAAAACTCGAAACCGTTGACACGGATGAAATCGACTTGGAATGGATCAAGGCCAATAAGCCGGAACTCGTCGAGGCTTTGAAGGCTGAAACCGAAACCACTGATGACGAGGAGGGTACCGAAATGGATGAGGTAACGGCTTCAGCCGCAACAATCGCGGAACTCGAAGCGATGCCCGGAGCGGATTCGGCTTTCGTGCTGAATGCGTTCAAGGCGAAGTACACCGTCGCGCAGGCCAGCGCCGAACTGTTGAAGATCGCAACCGCCAAGCTCGAAGCGGCGCGCGTCGAACTTGAAAAGGCGAAGAACGATCGAGGCGGCTCTGGTGTTGAGGCTCCGGCAACGGCTGGCACACAGCCAAACAAGGCATATTTCGGCGGAACCAGCGGCACCGATCCCGAAGCCGATTGGGACAATTCCGAGGAACTTCGGGAGCACTTCAAGAATCACCGAACCGCGTTCATGGGCTACGCTCACAATCAGAAGCGCATCGGCGAGGCTTGGAATCGCAAGTAAATCCGGCTTCCGGGGAGGAAGCCAAGGAGTAATCAAATGCCACTTTCAGCAGATCGCGGTTTGAATGTTGCGTATGACGGCGCGGGAGTGATCAACGATCTCCCGATCGGCGTATCGACTACGGTTTATCAGGGCGCTTTCGTCGGTCTCACGGCTGGCAACGCACGCGGCCTTGTGGCTGGTGATCCGTTCATGGGTATCAACGTGCTGAATCGCGCGGCTGGTACTTCCGTGGGCGGCACAGATACCACCGTCCGAGTGGTCACAAAGGGCGTACTGAAGGGTGTGACCATCACCGGCGCATCGGCTGCTACCGATGTCGGCAAGCAGGTTTATGCCAGCGCCGATGACACTCTGACTCTGACCATCTCCGGCAATTCTTTCGTTGGCCGAATCCGCCGTTTCGATACGGCTACTTCGACCTTTGACGTGTATTTCGAGGCTGCAACCGATCTGGGCAACACGGCCTGAGACAACCAATAACACCGGCGGCTTCCGGGGGGAAGCTCAAGGTGTGGAGAAAAGATCCACATGAGCACTTCATTACTGAATCGTTCACAAGTGAATGGAGCATTCTGGAAAGTTTTCCAGTCGCTCCAAGATACGGCGGTTGTCGATGCTGTTTCGGTTCGCACTCGATCCAGCACTGGCTCTGAGCGCTACTCATTCCTTGGCGCGGCTCCGGCTGCGTCGAAGTGGCTTGGCCCGCGCAAGACCAAAGCGATGACGGCGCGCACGATCGACATCGTGAATGACCCGTATCAGACTTCCGTGGTCATGCTCGAACGCGACCTTCGGCGCGACCAGACAGGCGAACTCCGCCGCAAGATGGCCGAACTTGGCATGGAAATCGGTACCGTCCCTCACCGACTGGTATCTGATCTCATCGCCAACGGTACGTCGGGTACGGCGTACGACGGCGCGGCATTCTTCAGCGCTTCGCACTCGCTGGGTAGCTCTGGTACTCAGTCGAATCTGTTGACCGCTTCGGAAGTTGCGGCCTTGAACGTCGGCACTGCTACCGCCCCGACTGCGGAAGAGGCTGTCGATGCCATTCAGGGCGTGATCAGCTACATGCAGAACTACAAGAATGATGAGGGCCAACCGTGGCTCTACAACCTTCGCAAGTTCCTGATCATGGTGCCTTTCAACCTTCGCCCCGCGTTCAATACGGCGGTGATGGCGAACAATCTCGCTGGTGGTGAAACCAACGTGATTGCTCAGGGTCTGATCGACGACGGCATGCAGATTGATGTCGTGATCAACCCGCGCCTGTACAGCGCCGCCTCGGCTGAGTTCTATGTGTTCGCGGTCGATCACCCGTCGATGAAGCCCTTCATCGTTCAGGAATCGAACCCGATCGAACTCAACTACCAAGACGAATCCAGCGACCACTACTTCAACACCAAAGAGTTGAAGGTCGGTGCGGACTGGGAAGGCGGAGCCGGTTACGGCGAGCCTCTCTTGGCAGCGAAGGCCACCCTGTCCTGATGCCCCCCAATCGGGAAGCTCTGTCCGCCGGAAGGCGCACAGGGCTTTTATGACTTGGTTTGATGAAGTTGATCAGTTGCTCGATCAAGTCACCGAGGTTTTCGGTGCCGATATCACCGTGACCACCATCACGCCGGGTAGCTTCAATTCGACTACGGGTGTTCGCGCCGAAACGACTGCATCGGTCACTGTGAAGGCGAACCGAATACCGATCATTCAGGAACACACAGGTGTAGGTGAAGGGCGCGCACTGGTCGAAGAGTACATGTACGAAATCCAATCGTCTCTACTCCAGAAACCGAACCCGCGCACAAGCAGGATCACAGACGG
>Ga0172372_10010966_pt1 | contig 11562 bp, 10 predicted proteins | sample LakKiv5m_2_FD_114544 | JGI IMG/M metagenome (GOLD analysis project Ga0172372, IMG submission 114544) | Freshwater microbial communities from Kabuno Bay, South-Kivu, Congo - kab_092012_9.5m | ecosystem: Environmental > Aquatic > Freshwater > Lake | place: Democratic Republic of the Congo... | reverse complement strand
TCTCTACTTTCCGCGCGCGCGCGAGCGTTTCCGCCGCGAGACCGAGGCCGTCGCGAAGCTGCAGCACCCCGCGATCGTCTCGATCTACACCGTCGGCGAGGAGCGCGGCATCCCGTTCTTCGCGATGGAGCTCGTGCGCGGCGCGAGCCTCGCGGACGTACTCACGATGCTCGAGACGCGCGCGCCCGAGAGCCTGCGCGGAGAGGACCTGCGCGAAGCCGTGCTCGGTGGCTCGGGTTTCGAGCAAGTCGAGGACAACGAAGCGACGCGCCGGCTGTTCGACGCCAGCTGGTCCGACGCCTGCGCGCGCACGGTCTTCCGCATCGCGGATGCGCTTTCCCACGCGCACTCGCGCGGCGTGCTGCACCGCGACATCAAGCCCTCGAACATCGCGATCACTCCGGCTGGGCGCGTCGTCCTGCTCGACTTCGGCCTCGCCAGCGCGAGCGCCGACGTGCGCATGACCACCTACGGCACCGCCGTCGGCTCCGTGCTCTACATGGCGCCCGAGCAGATCGACGGACGCATCGACGAGATCGACGGGCGCACGGACGTGTACTCGCTGGGCGTGACGCTCTACGAGCTGCTGACGCTGCAGGTGCCCTACTCTGGAAAGACGGCCGAGGAAGTGCGCGCCGCGATTCGCGAGGGCGCGGTGGCGCCGATTCGCGTGCGCAACCCGCGCGTCTCGCGCGACCTCGAGATCGTGTGCCTGAAGGCGATCGAAGGCGAGCGCGGGCGGCGCTACGCATCGATGCAGGACTTCGCGCTCGACCTCAAGCGCGTGCTCGAGCGCGAGCCGATCGCGGCGCGGCCGCCGTCCACCGCGGCGCGCGCGCTGCGCTGGGTGACGCGCCACCCGACGACCACCATGGCCTCGCTGTTCGCTGCGGTCGCGCTGGTCGGCGTGCCGACGCTTCTGTACGTGCAGCAGCTGCGCTACGGCGGCGAGCTCGAGCGGGCGCTCGACTCGGAATCGCGCGCCCGCACCGAGGCCAACGAGGCGCGCGAGTCCGCCGTGCTCGAGCGCGAGCGCGCGGAGCTCGAGGCGCGCGACTCCGAGATCGTGGCGGGATTTCTCGCCGATATTTTCGCTTCGGCCGACCCCGCGCGCGAGCAAGGCCGGCCGCCGACGGCGGCGGAGCTCCTGCGGCGCGGCGTCTCGCGCATCGAGCGCGAGCTCGCGGACCAGCCCGAGCTGCGCGCGCGCCTGCAGGAGCGCATGGCCGAGTCGTTCCGCGGACTGGGCCTGTACGAAGACGCGCTGCCGCTCGCCGAGCGCGCGCTCGCGGTGCGGCGCGTGCTCCACGAGCCCGACGACGTTCGCACCGGCGACGCGCTGGCACTCTTGGGCTCGATCCGCCGACTCGCGGGCCTGACGGATCAGGGCGTCGCAGAGCTCGAGGAAGCGCGCGAGATCTACGCCTGCGCCCGCGGCCCGTCGCACAAGAGCACCCTGCTCGCGCAGCTGCAAATCGCCAACGCCTACAGCAACTTCAACGCGTACGACTCAGCGCTTCCGCTGATCTACGACGCCTGGGCCACACTCGAGCTCGAGCGGCCCGATGACCGCGAGCTGCGCGTGGCCGTGCTCGACTCGTTGGCGTTCCACGCCAAGCTGCAGCGTACTTCGCCGACGAGCGGCTGGGCCGCGCTCGAACTCGCGCGCCTGCGTGCCGAAAGCAGCGACGGGAACACGGAGCGCAGCCGCACGGTCGACTTTCTGATCTCCGCCATGCCGACGACGGACTGGCGTTCGCGGCGAGCCCTGCTCGAGGAAGGCACAGAACTGGCTCGGCGCGCTTTCGGCGAGCAGAGCCCGCGCTATGCCGAGCAACTCGCGATGCTCGGCAGCCTGCGCGGCACGCTGGGAGAGCTCGAGGCCGCGCTGCTCGATCTCGACACGGCGGGCGCGATCCTCGCGAGCGAGCTGGGCGCCGAGCACCCGATGTCGATGTATGCGGCGCGCTCGGCGGCCGACGTCGAGCTGCGCCTAGGTCGCGGCACCCTCGCCCGCGAGCGACTCGAGCGCTCCGCGGAGGCGGTGCGCGCGCGCCTCGGCGACAACCACCCGCGCCCGCTGTTCGCATGGCTCTCGGCGGCGCAGATGGCGGCGCACGTGGGGTCGCTCTCCGAGTGCACCGAGCAGCTCGAAGCGCTGGCGAGCGAGGCGCGCTTCACGCCCGTCGATCGCGCGGCCATTCGCCTGCGCGCGCTCTCGCTGCTTGCGTTCGAGCAACTCGAGCGCGGTGACACCGCCGGTGCGCGCCGCGAGCTCGCGCGCATCGGGAACGACCTCTGCGAGCACGGTGCCGACTACGGACTGTTCGTGGCCCTCGAGCTGGAGTTCGAGAGCGGCGACCACCAGCGCGCGCTCGAGCTCATCGCGCAGGCGCTCGGCCGACCCGAGTCGCGCATGTACGACGTCTGGCGCCGGGTCATGCTCGCCTTCCAGCAGGAAATCGCGCAGCAGGCCCGCACGCCGAGCGCGGACGCGCGCGTGCGACTCGGGAACGCTGCCGCGCACCTGCGCACCGCGATCGGGAGCGAGAGCGCGCTGTTCCAGCGCACGCGGCGGCACGCGCTCGCGGTCTTGCAGCGAATCGAGAGCGCGAAGCCCGATCCCGCGCGCTGAGGCGTGCCGTCCTGCTACCGTGCGCGGACGGCGTTCCGCCGCTCCCCCCATGCGCATCGAACTCCCCGTCCTCGAAGGCAAGTTTCTCCGTCGCTACAAGCGCTTCTTTGCGGACGTCGAGCTGCCCGACGGCTCCGTCGTGGTCGCGCACTGCCCGAACACCGGCAGCCTGAAGACCTGCCTCGAAGAAGGCCGCCCCGCGATCCTGCGCGACACGCAGGATCCCGAGCGCAAGCTGCGCCACGTGTTCCAGTCGATCCGCGTCGGCGCGACGTGGGTCAATGTCGACACGAGCCTGCCCAACCAAGCCGCCTACGAGCACGTGCGCGCGGGCGCGATCCCCGAGCTCGCGGGTTACGCCGAGGCGAAGCGCGAGGTGAAGTACGGCGTGAACAGCCGCATCGACCTCCTGCTGACGAGCGCGAAGGGCGAGCGCTGCTGGGTCGAGGTCAAGAACACCACCTACGCGATCGACGGCGTGGCCGCGTTTCCCGATGCGGTGACCGCGCGCGGGCGCAAGCACCTCGAGGACCTCGCGGCGCAGGTACGCCTTGGCGATCGCGCCGTGCAGTTCTTCTTCGTCAGCCGCGACGACGTCACGCGCTTCCGCCCGGCCCACGAGATCGATCCCGAGTACGCCGCCGCCCTGCGAGTCGCCGCCAAGGCCGGGGTCGAGCTGCTCGCCTACGCACACCGGGTCACCCCCGACTCGATCGAGGTCGCCCAGCGCCTTCCGATCGACCTGAGCTGAAGCGAGTCGCTCTGCGCCGCTGCGCGCGTGCGAAGCTCACATCGAGACCGTGTACTCGTCGCCGTCGATGGGATAGCGCGGCCCGCCGGGCCCGCCGATCGAGCGCTTCCAGGGATCCGGACGGCTCAGGGGGCGCACGACGTCGCGCGTCGCGAGCACGCAGGCGGAGTAGCGCGCGCCGCGGACGATCGTGCGGCCGAGGTGCACGCCGAGCGTGACGGCGAGCAGCGCGAGCACGCTCCAGCGCGTCGAATCCGGTCCGAGCAGGCCCTCGAGCTGCGCGACGGCGAGCCAGCCCACGGCCAGCACCGTGCTCTCGACCGCGAGGAGCAGCGCCAGCGGCCGCAGCATGCGGATCGGATGGCGCAGCATGGCCCACGCGGTGCACAGTCCCGCCCACACCGCCGAGCGCGTGCCATGGAACGCGAGCCGCGTGCGCGTGAAGTCAGCCCACGCCATCACTAGCGCGAAGCCGAGGGCGTGCAGCCCCGCCTGCGCGAGCTCGACCGCGCGCGCGTGGCGCTCGCTCTCGAACAGCTCGAGGTCCGGCTTTTCGAGCCCGCACAGCGTCTCGAGCACGAGCCACTCCCACGGCCGGCCGTGCAAGACCCAGCGCAGCAGCGACAGCACGGCGAGCGTGACGACGAGCACGCGCACGAAGCGCAGGAAGAAGCGCGCTCCGCCGTAGAAGAACTTGCGCACGCTCTCGCCCTCGGTGCGCTCCAAGAACACCTGCAGCCAGCCGCCGGCGCTGAAGGCGCCGACCAGCATCGCGATCAGCGCGAGCGCGCCGCCCGCGCCCTGCGTCGACGCGTCGAGCGCGGCCTTCGAAGCGCGCTGGTCGAAGCGGAAGTCCTCGTGCAGCTCGAGTAGCAGCTCGCCGGGGCCGTAACCCGGACCGATCGCGCGATCGAACCACGCGAGCCACGGCAAGGCCTGCGCCAGCGCGAGCAGCGCGACGAACGAGGCCGCGACGAGCCACACCGGCGTGCGCCCGATCGTGACGCGCAGCGCATGCAGGAAGATCCAGCGCGGCAGCTCGGGCTCGCGCGGGTCCTGATCGCGGGGATCCTGAAAGCCGTTCATCCGCCGATCCCCGCTTGCCAGAAGAGCAGCGACAGCCAGTGCGCGAACGCGCGCTCGCTCCAGCGCAGCGGCGCGAGCTCGTCTTCCTCGTGGTGCCACGCATCGTTGGAGCGGTCGAGATCGAGCTGGTAGCGACGCTCCGGATCGATGCGCGCCGAGACGAGCTTGCGCGCACCCGAGAGCTCGAGCTTCCACCAGCGCCGCTCGCCCTGCGCCTCGCGCGTCCACGCATGCCGCTCGCGCGTGCCGTCGTCGAACGCGAGCTCGACCTCGACGGGCAAGCGCAGCTCGCCGCGCCGCAGCAGCACGACGGTCGCGCGCCACGGCGCCTGCTCGTCCTTCGCGCGTTCGACCTTGGGCCGCTCGCTCCACTCGCTCCGCGCGTCCGCCTGCTCGAACCCGAGCGCGTCCTTCTCGCGCTGCTGCTCGACGGACACGCTCCAGTCGAGCGTGCCCGTGCCGCGGAAGACCTCCTCGAAGTACCAGCCCACATCGACGCCGGCGCCGGCGGAAAACGTGTCGAAGAAGTCCTGCGGCGTCGGGTGGCGATAGCGCCACTTCTCCGCGTAGTGCCGCATGCCCTGCACGAAACGCTCGCGCCCGACGAGCCCCGAGAGCGAGCGCAGCGCGACGGCCGTGCGCGGGTAGCTGTTCTGCGCGTAGGAGCGCTGGTCGAGGTGCCGGAAGCCGAGCGTGTCGAGCGGATCGCGCGCCGGGTCCGTCAGCGCTCGCGTGCGGTCGCTCGCGCGCGGGTCGCTGCGCGCGGTCGTGAACCCAAAGAGCGGCTGGTCGCGCCACCACTCGACGCCCCCGCCCGCGGCGAGCGGCTGGAGCTCCCAGTCGACCCACGGCAGCGGAATGCGACGACCCGCCAGCGCCGCCGCGACGCCCGCATCGGGAATTCCCGGCACCGGCGCGACGCGCTCGATCGGCAGGCTCGAGTACCACGTCGTCGCGAGCGAGCTGCCGAAGGCGCGCGCCGTGGTCTCGGAGTCCGAGAACGAGTTGAAGCCCTCGTCGAGCCAGCCCGACTCGAACTCGTTGTTGCCGACGAGCCCGTACCAGAACTGGTGGCCGGCCTCGTGCACGACGACGCCCTCGGGCGTGTGCATCGAAGGCGTCGCGAAGAGTCGCGTTCCGGCGGTGAAAATCGCGGGATACTCCATGCCGCCCGCCGCGCTCGCGCCCCACGCGGGATCGACCACGGTGATGTGGCTCAGCGGATACTCGCCGAACCACAGCCCGTAGAAGAACAGCGCCGCGCAGGTCGCCTCGTAGTGGCGTTCCCACTGGCGCTCGCGCTCGGGCTGCGAGAGCACCGTCACTTCGACATCGCGCAGGCGCAGGTTCTTGTCCGCGCCGAGCGCCTTCTGCACGAACGCGACTTCGGTGTCGAAGCGCTGGCGCCACTCGTCGAAGTGGAACGTGCGCGTGCGCGGCTTGTAGTCGGGATCCGCAGTCCACGCGAAGTCGTGCACCCACGGCACGCGCCCGGTGGCGTCGATGCGCTCGCGATCCGTCAGCGAAGGCGCCACGAAGCGGGCGCGCACGCGACCGTCCGCGCGCGCAGCGGGCTCGGCGAGCACGCCGGTGGCCGCGATCTTGCCCTCGTACTCCGCTGGCAAGTCGAGCGTGACGTCGTAGGTGCCCCAGTCGCTGAAGAACTCCGTCGGCGCATGGAACTGGTGGCAGTTCCAGCCGCGCTCGCCCTCGAACACGCCCAGCTTGGGAAACCACTGCGCGACGAACAGGAAGTCACCCTTGTGACCCGTGCGGCGCCGGACGCGCGGAATCTTCGCGCTCCATCCCAGCTCGATCTCGAGCGTCTCGCCCGGCGCGACTGCGCGCGGCAGGCGGCAGCGCACCACCGTGCGGTCGTCCGCGTTCCCGTCGTCGGGCGTCTCGATCGTGAGCGTGCCGAGCAGGTCCGCGTCGAGCGCGCGCAGGGCCGTGAGGCGCTGCCAGCCCCAGCCCGAGTCGAGCTCGACTCCGCGCAGCTTGCCGCCCGACTCGACAAGGTGCGTCGAGCGGTTGCTCGAGAACGCATTCCAGTACAGGTGGAACCACAGCTCGTCCGTCGCGACCGCCGTGCGATTCGTGAAGCGCACGCGCTCGCGCCCCTCGAGGGTCATCGCCGCGGTGTCGACCCGCGCATCGATCTGGTAGTCCACCCGGTTGCCCGGCAGCTCGAGCCCCGCCCCGCGCGGCGCCTGCGGCGACGGGTCGCTCCCCGCCCCAGCGAAGGGCAGCGCGAGGAGCCCCGAGAGCGCCAGAGCGAGCATGGCGGCCCATGTTGCGCTCCCCGGCCCCGCCCCGGCAAGGTCAAAAAGCCACAAGTTGTTGTCGGCTAACAACTTACATGCCGAACACAAGTTCCAGATCCGGGCTCAAGAGAACCGCCCTTCGTCCGACAACCGTCCTGAACCCGCGGGCCATCCGAAGCCCACGGGAGAGAACGACCTCCCCACCCGGAAAAAACTCACAGGTTCCGCCGCTAGTGCCGATAAGGGCGTGCGACTCCTGTCCGATGCCCGCATCGGAGATCCACCATGAACATCCAGCCCAACTCGCCCGACGGCCCGAACCCGGCGCTGCGCTTCGATCCGACGCGCAAGGCCCGCGACATCGCCGAGCCGCGCACGAACGGCGCCCCGGAGTCGGTTGCCGACCCGAAGGCCGACGCCGCCAGCGTCAAGGAAGCGCGCGACGCCTTCCGCGAGCGCCGTCAGGAGCGCCTCGGCAACCTGCGCAAGAACCACACCGCGAATCACCCCGAGCTCGCCGGCCAGTCGGCCGTGTTCGAGGCTCGCGAGGAGCACCGCGCCAAGCTCGACGCTCGCCGCGACGCCACTCAGGGTCCGGTCGGCAACGACCGCATCGAGATCTCGTCGAAGAGCGAGACGCTCGCCCGCGCCGTCGAAGCCCGTCTCGCCCAAGGCGAGGAGGCCCGCGCCGCGCGCGTGGCCGAGCTGCGCGCCCTGTACCTCGACGGCAAGCTCAACGACTCCGAGCGGATCGAGCGCGCCGCGCGCCGCATGCTCGGCGGCAGCTAGAGAACGTCCACGGACTCGCGAGGGGCGGGTCCGCGACGACGAGAGCCCGCGACCAGCGATGGCCGCGGGCTCTCGCGCTTTCCAGCGATTCGGCGCATGCGGGAGCGCTCGCACGGAGCACGTGGGTCAACTGAGCGCACGGCTGCGTCCAAGGCTGGACGCGCGGAAAGGCCGGCAAAGCGTACGCGCGCTCGAGCTCCGCCGACGGCGCGTGCTTTCTTAGTTCGCGTCGAACGTACGCGCCATCTCGCTCGCGGCGAAGCGCATCAGGCTCGCAGGCGAGAGCATCAGCACCGACAGGTCGTCGGCCGGGTCGCCGCCGGCGAGGCGCGCGGCTTGGTAGGCCTCGAGCGAGTCGCGCACGCGCAGCTCGGAAGTGTCGAGGTCGATGTTCGACGACCACACCACCAGTCCCGTGTCGACGGCGACGAGCTCGAGCCCGAGCCCGAGCGACTGCGGCGCGTAGGGTTCGAGGTGCGTCACCGTGCCGACGATCAGGCCGTCGAGCCGGAAGCGATGCGCGATCGCGAGGATCGACTGCGGCGTGTAGCGTCCGCGCGCGTGCGGCTGGTCGAGCTGCACCTCCGCGAGGTCGCTGGCATCGAGCGCCACGACTTCGAACGGCGCGCGCCGAGCGAGCTCGAAGCCTAGCGCCGCATGCAGCGCGGCCGCTTCCTCGCCGACGGATCCCAAGGGCGGCAGGAGCCCGACGCGGCGCAGCGCGTAGCTCTCGAGGTCGTCGCTGGCGCGCGTGCGCGCGAGCGTCGGCAGGAGCTGCGGGGTCGAGCCGCTGGACTGGCAGCCCGCGAGCAGCGCGGCCGCGGCGAACGCGAGCGCGAGCTTCACGGCTTCCCCTGGGTCGCAGCCGTGGCAGCCGGAGCGTCGCTCGCGGGTGCGCCGACGCGCAGCTCCGCGATGCGCGTCTCGAGCAGCAGCTTCTCCGCCTGCAAGCGACGGATCTGGGCCGTCGCGAGGCGCGCCGCCAGCTCGACGTTCTCCGCGAGCAGGCGCCGGTTCTCTTCCTCGAGCGCGCTGATGCGGCCCGCGCTGCCCGACTGCTCGCCCTCGGCCTTGGCGGCCGCGGCGCGCGCGCGCTCGAGCTCAGACTGGACCGAACGCACCTCGAGCTCGAGCGCGTCGCGCTCGTCGATGGCCTTCTGGTACAGCTCGAGGATGTACATGCGACCGCCCTCGCTCGGGCCGAGCTGGCGATCCGCGACGGCGCCCTGCGCTCCCGACGCAACGTCGGCGGCGGTGTCCGGAGCCGCGCCGACGATGCTGCCGTCGCGCGCGTAGAGCGGGTTCGAGCCCGGCCGATTCGAGCCGTCGCTCGCGGCCGGCATCGCGTTCGCATCGGGCGTGCCCGGCGGCGGGACCGGCTTCGTGCCCGAGCTGGCGCAGGCCGAGACGAACAGGGCGAAAGGAAGGAGCGCGTTGCGGATCTTCATGGCGTCACGCATGGGGGTACTCGAGCTCGATGACGGTCGTCTCGCCACAGGAGCAGGTCACCTCGACGGCGCGGATCGCGCCCTCGATCGTGATCGGACGCACGCTCTTCTCGCAGCGGCGCGCGGCGCCGGCGGAACGCGGAAGAGCGCCCGGCGGCGCGGTCGGAGTGGAAGTCGGCGCGGCGCTCGCGGCGGCCGGTGCGACGGCGCCGTCGAGCTCGACGAACTGCTTCTTGATGATCGAGTGCATGGGGACCTACTCCTGTTCCTCGAGTCCCAGTCGCGGCGCGAGCTCGCGATTCAGGCGGTAGAGGGCGCGCGTATGGATTTGGCTCACGCGCGACTCGGTCACGCCGAGCACGTCCGCGATCTCGCGCAGGCGCAGCTCCTCGGCGTAGTACAGCGTGATGACGGTGCGCTCCTGCTCGGAGAGCTCGCCGATGGCGCGCACGAGCAGCGCCTTGGTCTCCTCCCACTCGGCGCTGCCCTGCGGATCCTGCGCTTCCGGGTCGGAAAGGCGCGCGAAGAGCGCGTCCGAGACGTCGGAGTCGAGCGAGGCATGCCCGGCCGACTTCGCGGCCAAGAGGATCTCGTCGACCTCGTCGAGCGAGACGCCGAGCTCCTTGGCGATGTCCTCGGGCGAGGGCGCGAGGCCCGTGCGATGCGAGAGCGCGCTGACGGCGCGGTCGAGCTCGCGCACCTTCTCGCGGCGTCCGCGCGGCAGGAAGTCCGCGCGCCGCAGCTCGTCGAGGATCGCGCCACGAATCTTGGAGAAGGCGTAGGTCGAGAACTTCAGCCCGCGGCCGGGCTCGAAGGAATCGGCGGCATGGACGAGGCCGACCATGCCCCAGCCGTAGAGGTCGTCGCGCTCGAGACCGCCCGGGAGATCGAGGGCCATGCGGCCCGCGATGTGCTTGACGAGCGGCACGTGATCGAGGATCAGCTTGTCGCGATCCAACGCGACCGCCGCGTACGGATTCGTCGCGGTGTCGCTCATCGCTGGGCTTCCTTAGGCGCTCGGTTCATGGTCAGGACTTGCGTGCGGTCCGCTCGGGCTCGGTGCCGATCGACGCGAGCTGCAGGTGAGCGCACAGGCGCACCACTGCGGTGATCGCGAGCCAGGTGAGCGCGCCTCGCAGCGAGGCGACCCACACGGGCGTGTCGGTGAAAAGCGAGAGCAGGGCGGCGAGGGCCGCTCCCGCGACCGCGAGGCGTCGCCCGAGGGCGATCCACGCGGCGGCGAGAGGGTGCGCCGTGATGGGCTTTTCGGTCATGCACAGCTCCAGTCTTGAGCGCGATTTCCGGCCGCGGCGCTGGAAGCGCTTTCCATCCCAAGGCCAAGAACGACCCGGCGGGCGAGGCGCTGGAGGCACTCGCGCTCGCCGCTGCCCGAGCCCGCGGGACCGTCGGCCAGCGCGAACGGGACGCGGCGGCGCGCGGCCTCCGCGATGCGCGGGGCGCGCGGCACCCAGCCCGCGAGCCGCGGCGAGCGCAGCAGGAAGCGCTGGCAGACCTGCGCGAGGCGCGCGGCGGCGAGCTCGGCCTCGCGCGCGCCCGAGACTTGGTTGAGCACGAGCTCCGGCGTCGGCAAGTCGAGCCCGCGCGCGCCACTCTCGGCGACGAGCGCCTTGACGAGCCCGTAGGCATCGGCTGCCGCGCTCGGGTCCGGCGTGGTGACGACGAGCACCATGCTCGCGAGCGCGCCGAACGCGAGCACGTCGGGTCCGATCCCGGCGGCGCTGTCCCCCAGCACGACGTCGTAGCCGATGGAAACCTCGGCGAGGAGCTCGAGCAGGCGAGCGCGGACGTCGGGCGCGAGCTGGGCCATCGCGGCGCTGCCGTTGCTGCCGACGAGCACGTCGATGCCGCCCGGGCCCGGCACGATGCAGTCGGCCAGCGCGCACTCGCCCGCGAGGGCCTGTTCGATCGTGTGGAGCGGCTCGATCCCGAGCAGCACGTGCAGGTCCGCGAGGCCGAGGTCGAGGTCGCAGAGCAACGTGCGCAGGCCCAGCGCGCGTAGCTGCACGGCGAGACTTGCGGCCAGCGTTGTCTTGCCAACGCCGCCCTTGCCGCCGGTGACGAGCACGAACGGGGCGTGCAACGCGGGTTGCACGCTCACGCAAGCCTCCCGCGCAGGAACAGGTCGGCGACGTGCTTCGGCTCGGCACGATGGAAGTGCGCGGCCACATCTTGGCCATCGCACAGGAATGCGAGGCGCGCGTTCGATTGAGCCGCGCATTCGAGCGCCGGCGCCGGAGTGCGCGTCTCGTCGAGCTTGGTCAGCACCCACGCGCTCGGGTTCGTCGCAGCGAACGCCTCGCGCGCCGCCTCGATCGCCTCGCGGCTCGACGTGGCCTGCAGCACGAGATAGGTCTCGAGCGAGCCCCCGACGGCAGCGAGGCTCTCCCCGAGCGACGCGAGTGCGGCGGTATCGCGCGGCGAGACGCCGGCCGTGTCGACCAGCACACACTCAGGGGAGCCGAAGCTCGCGACGGCGCGCTGCAGCTCTTCGCCATCGCGCGCGACGGCCACATCGGAACCGATCGCGGAAGCGAGCGCGCGCAGCTGCTCGACGGCACCGGGACGGTG
>Ga0172372_10010964_pt1 | contig 11564 bp, 7 predicted proteins | sample LakKiv5m_2_FD_114544 | JGI IMG/M metagenome (GOLD analysis project Ga0172372, IMG submission 114544) | Freshwater microbial communities from Kabuno Bay, South-Kivu, Congo - kab_092012_9.5m | ecosystem: Environmental > Aquatic > Freshwater > Lake | place: Democratic Republic of the Congo... | reverse complement strand
ACAATCCCGACGGCCCCCATGGAGGGGCCCGTCGCAATGGCGGCAATAGTCACAGTCGCTGGAGATGCGGACTGGGTCATTGCCCCCACGACACCTCCCGCGTGCCTATTACCTTCCCGCGTTGACCCGTCGCATGATGGACCACTGCTGGGCGATTGAGACCACGTTGTTCACCAACCAATAGAGTACGAGTCCCGCGGGGAAGAAGAAGAAAAAGACCGAAAAAATCAATGGCATGAGCATCATCACCTTGGCCTGCACAGGATCGGGTGGTGGTGGGTTCAATTTCATTTGAATGAACATCGTGACAGCCATCACGACCGGCAGAATATAGAAAGGATCGGGACTCGAGAGATCTTCAATCCAGAGAATCCACGGGGCGTTTCGCATCTCGACACTCGCCAAAAGCACCCAGTACAAGGCGATAAAAACGGGGATCTGGATGAGCACAGGAAGACAGCCCCCGAGAGGATTTATCTTCTCATTGCGATAGAGCTCCATCATGGCCTGATTCATCTTGGCTTTGTCATTGGCATAGCGCTCACGAATCTGCATGAGCCGTGGTGACACTGCCTTCATCTTGGCCATCGACCGATAGCTCGCAGCCGACAAGGGATAAAAAAGCAACTTAATCAGAATAGTGAGTAAGACGATTGCCCAGCCCCAGTTGCTCACCAGCGCATAAAGCTGCTCCAAGAGCCAGTAAATCGGCTTGGCCAAAACCGTAAGCCAGCCATAGTCCACCACCAAATCAAGACCGGGTGCGAGCGCCTCCAGAACGCGCTGCTCCTGCGGACCCACATAGAGAATTGCCTCATGCGATTGCTGCGCGCCCGGCGCAATGGCCGGAAGCGGCTGAATCATGCCCGCGGTATAGAGGTTGTTGTCCACGCGTCGGGTAAAGAATTCACGCGCCGACTGGTTACCCACGAGCCAGGCAGACACAAAATAGTGTTGCACCATGCCGACCCAGCCGTCGGCCGCCTGCTTCACGAAGTTCTGTTTTCCTTTTTCAATGTCTGCAAAGTCAATCTTCTGAAACTTCCCCTGTTCGGTATAAATCGCCGGACCGGTAAATGTCATATAAAACGCACTCTCCCCAGGCGGGGGCTCGTTGTTGCGCATGAGCTGAAGATACAGAGAAGGGCTTGCCGTATCAGCGCCGGTATTCAAGACATTGTGGGCTACCCTCACCTGATGTCCCTCTGGCTCGATCGCAATAGTCTTGGTGAGTTTGAGGCCGGCAGACTCTGCGCTAAGCACCACCATACGATTGGGGTCCTGCCCTTCTTTTAAGGGAGCCACGGAGAAGGCCATGGTGTGATTCGGTGGCAAGGAGGCGCCCTGTACCGCAGAAACCAGCCCGGTCTGGGCCTCATACCGTTTGGAGGGATCATCACTAAAGAGTTGCACCAAGCCATCGGAATAGTTGACCGACTCTTGCGTGAGCAAAACTGCCTTCACAATTCGCCCCCCCTGGGGGTCCACTTCTAATAGAAGGTTCTTGTTTTGAAGCACCACTTTCTGGGCGCTGACCGCAGGCATGGGAGCCGAAGTCACCGCGCTGGGGGCAGCCGGGGCGGACATCGTCGGAACAGGCAGCGCCGAGGGCACCGGCGTTGATGGCGTTGATGGCGTTGATGCACTTGGTGTCACGCCGGTGGTTCCCGTGGCGGCTGTCGTCGAGGTTGAAGACCCCATCGTGGTCACCTGCGGGGTTGCACCCTGTCGCATCCAGGCATCCCACAACAAGAACAACGACACCATAAAAACCATCAAGAGAATTGTTCGACGCGTATCCATAGCCTCATTCTTTAAAGGACTCTTTCATCGAAAGGCGCAGGGACAGGATCCAAACCAGACCCCCCCCCCGGACGGCAACGACAGAGCCGCCCTACCGCAAGTCGACTTCCACGAAACAACCCGTGCTGTTCGAGCGCTTCCGAAGCGTACTCAGAACAACTCGGAAAATATCTACACCGCGGGCCGATCACTACCCGCAGACTCACTTGATACAGCCAAATCAGCTTACGCAACGCCCAGACCATGGCCTCCGCCACAGATACACGCATACAACTACGCCAACCTTGGGGTTTTGACATCCCGCATCTGGTGCGTCCAACGATCCACAAGCCTCGCCAAATCTTCACGAACATCAGACCGCGTCGCGGCATTAAAAAATAGCTTTGCTTTTGCCTTAATGACCACAGCACAGGGTTGCGAAGCATTGTGTGCGCGCAAAAAAGTTCTTGCCCACCGCTTGATCTGGTTACGATCCACCGCTCTTTTCACTAACTTTTTGGGCAACACAAACCCAAGAAAAATCGGATGATTCCCGTCGTCAGAGTGATGCGCGGTCTCTGAAACGACATCTAAAGGATGGAAAGACAGTACAAATACAGACGACTGCAAACGATGTCGGGTCGCACTTAAACGTTGAAAAACCGTACCGTCGTTCAGCGCTACTAAAGACATCCGTCACCGCCCGTTCATTGCGACGGACACCACACGGCATTAGACCGCGAGTCTATGGCGTCCCTTTGCTCTTCGTGCACGAATGACGGCACGACCACCACGCGTTTTCATGCGAATCAGGAACCCATGGGTTCTTTTTCTGCGTACAACCGACGGTTGATAGGTGCGTTTCATTTAAACCACTCCTTATAAAAAGCCTTCGATTGTATCCTGAGTTCGATCTTGTCTTAAGGTTGTGGCGGGCGCCAAAGTGATCGTAAGCGCTAACATGTGGATAACTTGGTTGGCTCCAGTAGAATGAATTGATGTCCTCGCTCGAACCACAACTTCAGTCCCTACCAGACACGCTTTCCGTGGATTGGGGCCAATGTCTCGACCACCTGCAGACACTTTTTACACCCCAACAATACACCACCTGGATTGAACCATTACAGTGTAATGGCTTGATTTCTCACGAAAAACCAGCCATTTTGCGGCTTACAGCGCCCAATCGTTTTAAACAAAACTGGGCACGGGAAAACCTCCTCGCGCCGTTGACCGCCTGGCTCACCCACCAATTCTCTACGCCAATCCACATCGAAATCTCTGTTCAGAGCGATGACGCGATAGGTATCCCCTCACCTACACAAAACGAAGCTGGTACCGATGCAGACCCCACAACGGAATCTGTCACCCTCAGCGCCAACAAGACGCAACCATCACCACTCGCACCGACCTCCGTGGATGCGCCAGACCAGAACCACGCGCGACTCAATGATGCTTGGACTTTTGATAGCTTCGTACCTGGAAAAGCCAATCAACTGGCACGGGCAGCCGCCCTACAGGTGGCAGACAACCCTGGATCCGGCTACAACCCCCTTTTTCTATATGGCGGCGTGGGGTTGGGCAAGAGTCATCTGATTCATGCGATTGGAAATAGTCTACGACAACGCCTACCTCAGGCCAAGATTCGCTATATCCACGCAGAAACCTACGTGAGTGATGTGGTGAAAGCCTATCAGCGAAAATCGTTCGATGAGTTCAAACGCTACTACCATTCCCTAGACCTACTCTTAATTGATGACATCCAGTTTTTCTCCGGAAAAAGCCGAACCCAAGAAGAATTCTTCTACGCGTTTGAGGCACTCATCGCAGCCAAGAAACAGCTCATCATCACCAGTGATACCTACCCCAGTGAGTTGGGTGGCATAGATATGCGGCTCGTAAGCCGGTTCGGATCAGGACTCACCGTCGCCATTGAACCGCCAGAGCTAGAAATGCGGGTAGCGATCCTGCTGCGTAAGGCAGAAGCCGAAGCGCTCACACTAGAAGAAGACGTGGCATTTTTTATTGCTAGGCAACTACGATCGAACGTGCGCGAACTAGAAGGTGCGTTGCGCAAGATCGTTGCCTATTGTCATTTTCATCAGGCACCGCCCTCGCTTGATCACGTCAAGGAGGCGCTAAGAGATCTTCTGTCGATACAGAAAACTTCTGTTTCGGTAGAAAATATTCAGAAAGTCGTTTCAGACTTTTACAAAATTAAAGTGGCAGAGATGTACAGTAAGCGGCGCCCCGCCTCCATTGCTCTACCACGCCAGATTGCTATGTACCTGGCCAAAGAACTTACCCAAAAAAGCCTCCCAGAAATTGGCGATCTCTTCGGTGGGCGCGATCACACCACGGTGTTACACGCCATACGAAAGATTCAACAACTCCGACAACAAAACACCGACATCAATAGAGAAATTCTCATTTTGGAGCAGCAAATACGTACCTGAGTAACCCCGCGACAAAGTAAAGGAAGACCTGTGCACAACTTTAATTTATCAGCGTCTGTGACAAGTTATCCACAGCTTGGTCAACCCGTACACATGAACACCTGTTCCAAAAAGTAAGAACTTCTTTAATTCAATCAATAAGTTAATATCTTTACCCCCAGACCCTCAGTTCCTTACTATTATTACTAAGGTTCTTATATGATTCTTATCAAAGCAACACGAGATGCGATCTTAAAACCACTACAACAAGTAGCTGGTATTGTCGAAAAACGGCATACACTTCCGATTCTTTCAAATATTCTCATCTCAAAGCAAGGCTCAAGAGTCTCGTTTATCTCTACTGATATTGAAATGCAGATTACCGCCTCAGCAAGTATTGGGGCGGGAACAGAAAACGAGAGCACAACCGTATCGGCAAGAAAGCTCTTAGATATCTTGAAGGCATTGCCTACCAATGATGAAATAACACTTTCATTGGCCGCCCAAAAACTTTCTATTACACAAAACCGTTCTAAATTTTCATTGCAGACTCTTCCGTCAACCGAGTTTCCTACGGTGGTTCGGTCAGAACAATTTCCAGCACGCGTTCAACTTGCTCAGAAAGATGTCAAACGTCTTCTGCATCTTGTGTCGTCCTCCATGGCCCAGCAGGACATTCGTTATTACCTCAACGGTATGTTGATTGTGGTCGATCAAGATCATCTGAAGGCAGTTGCTACCGATGGCCATCGTTTGGCATTTGCGCAAATCACAATTGCTAGTGCTGAGAAGATTACTCTTGCCGATCAGGCGGAAAAAATTGAGGTCATTATTCCGCGTAAGGCCATTTCGGAGCTACAGAAGACATTACGCGATGACGATCAGGAGGTCACCATTGAAATTGCGGCGAATCAGGCCCGGTTTATTTTGGGGGACTTAGAAATTCTTTCAAAACTCATTGAAGGTCGTTTCCCAGATTACCAGCGTGTAATTCCACAAAATCACAACAAAAAAATTGATTTTGACAGAGAGCTCTTATTGGGGGCTTTAGCCCGCGTAGCGATTTTGACATCGGATAAATTTAAGGGTGTACGTTTAATTTTATCGTCTGAACAACTCAGGATATCGTCTACCAATGCCGAGCAAGAAGAGGCGCAGGAAGATATTGCCATCGACTATCAAGGCGACTTGTTAGACATCGGGTTTAACGTTCAGTACCTCATTGAAGTACTCACTACACTGCACGCAGATACTATTTGCTTGTCTTTATTAGATCAGAACTCTAGCGCTTTGCTGACGGCCTCGACCGATCCAGATTTTCGGTATGTGGTAATGCCAATGCGTATTTAATAGCGCTCTTCGTTTATTGCGCTTTACAAGGGCCTCGCCTTACTCATTTATTTTTGCAGAAAGATCGTCGTAATGACCGAATCCGAAAAAGAATATGGTGCTTCCGCTATTCGCATGTTAAAAGGCCTCGAGGCAGTTCGAAAACGTCCGGGAATGTATATTGGAGATACCAGCGATGGATCTGGTCTCCACCATATGGTTTTTGAGGTGGTTGATAACGCTGTGGATGAGGCGTTGGCGGGGCACTGCGATGAAATTATCGTCACGATACATACCGATAACTCTATTTCGGTAAGCGACAATGGTCGAGGGATCCCGACAGATATTCACCAAGAAGACGAATTTCAGCGCTCAGCGGCTGAGATTGTGATGACGGAACTCCATGCTGGCGGTAAGTTCGATCAGAACAGCTATAAGGTGTCTGGTGGGCTGCATGGTGTCGGTGTGTCGGTGGTGAATGCGTTGTCTGAATGGCTTCGACTCACCATTAAACGCCAGGGGCAAGTGCACCATATGGAGTTTCGCCACGGTGAGCGCGTGGAACCCTTAAAGGTAACCGGGCAAACAGATCGCCATGGCACCGAAGTACACTTTCTTGCAAGTAAAGAGACGTTTGGTCATGTCGAATATTCATACGAAATTCTTGCAAAACGCCTACGTGAGCTGAGTTTTTTAAACAACGGCATTAATATACGGCTGATTGATCAGCGATCGGCCACCGAAGAAGATTTTGCGTTCTTAGGTGGGGTAGCGGGCTTCGTTGGGTATATCAACCGGTCAAAAACGGTATTGCATCAGAAGGTGTTTGCTGCCAGCGCAGAGAAAGACCGCGTTGCCGTTGAAGTCGCTATGCAGTGGAGCGATTCGTATATTGAACAGGTGCTTTGCTTCACGAACAATATTCCACAGAAAGATGGCGGTACCCATCTCACTGGCCTACGGGCCGCCATGACTCGGGTTATCAACAAGTACATCGCAGACCAAGATCTGGCAAAAAAGGCGAAGGTAGAAACTACCGGCGACGATATGCGGGAAGGCCTAGCCTGTGTTCTGTCGATCAAGGTGCCTGAGCCGAAGTTTTCTTCGCAGACCAAAGACAAATTGGTCTCCAGTGAGGTACGGCAGCCCGTTGAAGATATTGTGGCCACAGCCTTAGAAGCCTTTCTCTTAGAGAACCCCACAGAGGCGAAGGCCATTTGTAACAAGATTGTGGATGCCGCACGGGCGCGAGAAGCTGCTCGTAAAGCTCGAGAAATGACCCGTCGTAAAGGCGTGCTGGATTCGTTTGGGTTGTCTGGAAAACTGGCGGATTGCCAAGAACGCGACCCGGCAAAGGCGGAGCTCTATCTAGTAGAGGGTGATTCGGCCGGTGGTTCTGCCAAGCAGGGAAGAGATCGAAAATTTCAGGCCATTCTGCCGCTTAAAGGCAAGATCCTCAATGTGGAGAAAGCCCGCTTTGACAAGCTGGTGGCTTCTCAAGAAATCGTCACGCTCATTCAAACCCTCGGAACCGGCATCGGCCGGGACGAGTACAACCCTGACAAACTTCGTTATCACCGCATCATCATCATGACGGATGCCGACGTAGACGGCTCACACATTCGCACCCTTTTGCTGACATTTTTCTATCGTCAGATGAAGGAGCTGGTCGAACGGGGACATATCTATATCGCCCAGCCTCCGCTCTATAAGGTAAAGCATCACAAGGATGAGCGATATATTAAAGACGATCATGAGCTACAGTCCTATCTACTTACGCTCGCCACAAAGGATGCTCGGCTCGTGCGTCCCGATAGCACCGAGATCACCGATCTTACAGATCTAGCCAACACCTTTTTTCAGGCGCGAACCGTTATTCAACGCGTTTCACGTCTGATTGACCCGTGGATTACAGAAGCACTCTTAGATGGTCTCGTGATTGACCTACGTGACGCCGATGCGGCCATGGGCAGTGCTCAGCGGCTGATGGATTTCTATGATCAGAACAAAGCGATTGGCGATACTCATGCCGTACGGGTACTCGCAGATCTTGATAATCAGACTGAACTCTGGCGTCTACGCATTGAGAAAAATGTCCATGGCAATATGCGCCGCACGATTATTGACCAAGGCTTTATTCAGAGCGATGACTATCAACAGCTTCATCAGGCCAGTGAAACACTCGCGGCAGCGATTCCTCGTGGTACAACGGTAAAAAGGGGTTTTGGCGAACAACAAAAATCTGTTGTTGCGGCCAATTTCTCCCAGGCAATTTCCTGGCTCTTACAAGAGGCCGAAAGAGGCGTCTCAAAACAACGCTATAAAGGGCTCGGAGAGATGAACCCCGAGCAGCTCTGGGAGACCACGATGAACACCGAGACACGCACCTTGTTGCAGGTAAAAATCGAAGACGCCATTGCTGCCGATGGCATTTTTAATACCTTGATGGGAGAAGAAGTCGAGCCGCGTCGCGTGTTCATTGAGACCAACGCTTTACGGGTGGCGAACCTAGACGTCTGAAGTCTGGTGCCTGTTCTTATGTTGGACCCTGCCGCACCACAGAAGCTTATCGTTGCGATTTCGTCTCGTGCCCTATTTGATTTTGAAGAAGAAAACCGCGTCTTTGAAGAACATGACGATAGGGCATACATGCAGCTTCAATGGTCGCGCATCGATCAACCGGCAAAGCCCGGGGTGGCCTTTCCTCTGGTGCAGAAGCTATTGCGGTTTAATGCCCCCGCGCACGAACGTACCGAGGTGGTGGTCCTATCGCGGAACGATCCTGTCTCTGGCCTACGTGTCTATCACTCTGCGCAGGCCCATGGCCTGGCGATTCAACGGGGCGTATTCACCCGGGGCATGAGTCCCTATCGCTATTTGAAGCCGCTGCACGCGACGCTTTTTTTATCGGCCAATGCCTCCGATGTTGAGCAGGCACTAGAGTCTAACTGCCCGGCGGCCCATGTATTCCCGCACTCTCAAAAAGCATCGGAAGGCTACCCCAACGAATTACGAATCGCATTTGACGGCGATGCCGTCTTGTTTTCTGATGAGGCGGAGCGGGTTTATCAGCAGCAGGGTTTAGACGCGTTTGTCGATCACGAGGCCAGGCAGGCTCAGACGCCCCTGCCGCCAGGCCCCTTTAAGCCGCTATTGGAGTCGCTGCACAGACTTCGGCAGTCGGGCGCAGAAACCAATATGACGCTACGCACCGCGCTTGTCACTGCGCGGTCTGCCCCCGCCCACGAGCGGGCCATTCGAACCCTGATGAACTGGCAGATCGATGTGGATGAAGCGTTTTTCTTAGGGGGTCTGGACAAGGGCGCCTTTCTCAAGGAGTTTCAACCCGACTTCTTTTTTGATGACCAGACCCGTCATTGCGACTCTGCTGCGAAAGCTGCGCCTACAGGGCACGTGCGGGCGGGCGTTACCAACCAGGGCACCTCTATTCGTTAAGGCCCTCTGTAGCGCTGGCGTTTAGGTCGCGTCGGCTGGCTCTGCCGAAGTCTTACCCGTCTTTTTGCCCTTGGCGGGTTTCGCCGCTTTAGGGGCAAACTCAAACCCCACCTTGCCTTCCGGTGTTTTGACTAAAAACGCCTTGAAGCGCCGCTTGGTTCGCGCGGATACGAACTCTTCGAGAAGGCTCGTTTTGCCTTCCACCAACAGCTTGGACATTTGCTCACGGCTGATGGATTGCTGCAGGATGACCAACCCCGATCGAAAATCACAGGTCTTCTCAGGTCCCACACTGTGCTCACAGACATAGGCGTTGCCATGTGCAAAAACCTGGGACTGGCACTTTGGACAGGGACCGAGACTCTGCTCAGCAGAAAAATCCACCGGCTCGTCGCTGTCGCCTGAGGGCCCATTACCGAAATCAAACTCCAGTTTGTGATCGGCGGTTAATCGCAGCTGTGCGGCGAAGGGACGCCCTAGCTTGCTGCGAAAGCCATCCACAGGCCCTAGGGCACCGGTCTGCAATAGCGTTTCCACCTCTGCGGGCTCAAAGGTACGGCCGCCGGGGATCTTGCTAATCGAGAAGTCACAGCCGCCACAGTTGTAGCGCCGATAGTTTTCCTTCACGACCCCCCCGCACTTTGGGCAGGGCGTCTTGAGCGTGATGTAGTCACCAGGAATGGTGTCGCTGTTGTAGTTCTTGGCCTGATCCACGATATGTTGGGTGAGCCGTGAGATCTCTGCCATAAAGGCGTCTGGGGCCAAGGCCTTCTGTTCAATCTGTCGCAGTTTGTACTCCCACTCGCCTGTGAGTTCTGGCTTCGAGAGTTCCTTCACATCCAGGCCGCGTAAAAGGGTGGTGAGCTGCAGCGCCTTCGCGGTGGGGATGAGCTCACGGCCTTCGCGCAACAAATACTTCTCGTTGAGAAGCCCCTCAATAATGGCGGCACGGGTTGCTGGGGTGCCCAGCCCCTTCCCGGCAAGGGCCTCCCGCAGTTCATCATCGTCTACGAATCGCCCCGCCCCTTCCATCGCAGACAACAGCGTGGCCTCGGAATAGCGTGCAGGGGGGCGCGTCTGCTGTCCTTGCGCCTCTACTGAGCGAGCCTGCACGGTCTCCTTTGGGTTCACCTCCACCAGGGCGCCCTCTGCCGCAATAGCCTCTCGACCATAGACGCTCAGCCAGCCCGGCTTTACAAGTATCTTGCCCTCCGTGCGAAACTGGTGCTGATCAATGGTACTGATGCGGGTGGTGTTGAGATACTCCGCAGACGGAAAAAAAATCGCAAGAAAACGACGACAGACGAGATCAAAGATCTTGGCCTCGGGCTCTAGTAATGTTTTCGGTAACTGCCCCGTGGGCACAATCGCGAAGTGGTCAGACACCTTGGTGTTGTCGAATATGCGCTTATTGGGTTGTACCCACTGCGACTTAAGAATCTGACGAGATAGCTGCCCATAAGCGTCCGTCTCGGATAGCGCGCCCAGCGTGGCCTTCACCGTTTCAATGTAGTCCTCTGGCAATGCCTTGGAGTCTGTTCGGGGGTAGGTCAGCAACTTGTGCTTCTCATAAAGCGCCTGCGCGATCCCAAGGCTATTTTTCGCAGAAAACCCAAAACGCCCATTGGCCTCTCGTTGCAAGGTTGTAAGATCAAAAAGCGCCGGGGGCGCCTGTGTGGAAGACTTTGCGTCATCCTTTACCACCACAGGCTTACCCTGACACTGGGCCACGATTGCCTGGGCCGCCTCCTGGCTCCAGATGCGCTCTGCGCGCGCATCTGGTGCGGTGTCGCTCTTCTTAAATAACGGGTCGAACCATTTGCCCTCGTACTCACCATTCTTCGCCGCGAATGTTGCGACGACTTCAAAATACGATTTAGGCACAAACTGCCGAATCGCTTCTTCTCGCTCCACCACGATAGACAACGTTGGCGTCTGAACCCGTCCTACTGTGGTGAGAAAAAAACCGCCTTCTTTGGAATTAAAAGCAGTCATGGCGCGCGTGCCGTTGATGCCAACGAGCCAGTCAGCCTCAGCCCGGCACTGGGCCGCCTGGGCAAGGGGCAGAACATCGGCATCTTCACGCAGCTGATCAAAGGCTTTCCGAATGGACTCTGGCGTCATCGACTGCAACCACAGGCGCGCAATGGGCTGCTTGGCCTTGGTGTAACGCGCGATGGTGCGAAAAATCAGCTCACCTTCCCGACCTGCGTCACAGGCATTAATAATACGGACGACATCCTTGCGCTTAATGAGGCGGGCCAGGAGCTTGAGCCGCTGCTCAGTCTTTGGGAGTGGCCGAAGATCAAAATGCGGAGGGATGACGGGCAGGTGGGCAAACGACCACTTCCCCCGCTTCACTTCATACTGCTCTGGTGCGGCAATCTCCAGAAGATGTCCGACGGCCGAGCCGACGATCATGTCTTCGCGTTCGAAAAAATCGTCCTTCTTTGAAAACCCGCCAAGCGCGCGCGCGATATCCGCGGCAACAGAGGGCTTTTCGGCAATAACAAGCGATACACCAGGCTGCGAAGACACAAAGACTCCTGAAACAAGCGGGACTTT
>Ga0172372_10010961_pt1 | contig 11564 bp, 11 predicted proteins | sample LakKiv5m_2_FD_114544 | JGI IMG/M metagenome (GOLD analysis project Ga0172372, IMG submission 114544) | Freshwater microbial communities from Kabuno Bay, South-Kivu, Congo - kab_092012_9.5m | ecosystem: Environmental > Aquatic > Freshwater > Lake | place: Democratic Republic of the Congo... | reverse complement strand
TTCATTCCAGTTCGCAGAGATTGAGTCTTCTTGACGCCCTTTGCGAACGATCATGCACTCATCAATCATGAGTGTCTCTACGAATTTAGCTACGCCATCAAGATTCAGTGCCATTGAGTTTCTCCACGACTTTGTTCATGAGAGCTTGGGTGACGCTCTCTCCCATTCCGAGTTCTTCAAGAGCTTCAGACTCTACTTGGTTCCAGTCTAGGTTCATAACTGCCTGAGCGGCAGTTGTTCCCGTATTCTTTACGAGTTGCTGAAGCATGGCTGGTCCACTGACCTCAACTCTAACTCTGACGAACTCAATACCGACGATAGTCATTTCATTACTAGCCGCAACTACAGTAATGCCCCTGACGAAATTAGTGATGTTTTCTCCGTTCATAGAAACTAGAGAAGCTCTTCCAGTCTCGTCAGTTTTGATTGAGAAATTGATCTGATCAGTCAATGATCTTCCTTGTGTAGTTGAAGTAAAGATAGATCGTGTTCTCACGAACATCGTCTAGTCTTTGAGTGAACCTGTATCTTCCAGAAGACAAAAAGTCGACCGTTCCACTGAACTCTTCTTGCATAGGAGATAGATTGATGCCCCTAGCATTGGTCAGAACAACGATCACTCTTGGAGTATCTGTTGCGACTTCACTGATCGCCTCAGAGCTTGTAGAGCTCCAAATGCCCAGCGTCTCTTCTAGAAATATGTCTTCCCGAGCTACATCATCAAGCAAACTGTCTGCCCTCTCAGGAGAGAGCTCTCGATATAGTTTGAAATTCAACGGGTCTGAGTCGTCGATCATTTGCTTGATTCTCAAAACAGAAACAGAGCTTTTGGCTTGCTCTGAAAGATATCGAATCGGATTCTTGATCAGGTCAGTGAGAGCATCAATCTCCCAAGGGAAAGCTTTACTCAATTTCGAGTATCTCTGGGCGTTTCGAACACTCCCGGTGATCACCTCTTCGCTCGCGAGAGCATTGACCAAATCCTCTGGAGATTCAGTTGACTGACCGACTTGACGAATGTAGATTCTTCTTACTCCCGAGAAAAGTGATCCGTCTGGCTTAGTCGGCAGGTCTTCTGGGAAACCCAAGTCTTCAGAAGAGTAGAAGAAGTTACCAGTGACTTCGTAGTCGCCTACGAGTTTGATGCTCTTGCCCCTGATCTTTTGCCTGCTCGGGCCATCAATGATGACCTCTACAATCTCGTTTTCGTCTCGAGCATCAAGAACTGCTGCGTCTATGAAACCAAGAAGACTACTAGAGCCAGACCTACGCTCATATGAGAATGTTTGCCCCTTTCCGCTCATGACCAATTCACTATCAGAGATTGTCTCCAGAAAGTCCTTCCTTACTTCACCAAGACTGTTCACTGCGCTAGTTGGCTTTAGGTACAGCCGGGGCGTTCCGATCTGAACTTCGCGAATGGTCTCAGCAGTTTCAGCCAGCTCTGAGAAAAGCCTGTTATTTCTGATACGGTCAAGAACCCTTGTCTGTACGCTTTCTGGAACAGCCTCGTAATACTGACGCCAGATCAATTGCAACTGAATGATCATCGAATCTCTGACGTCTTCAAATGAGGGAACCTTTGAGGCCAAGTCTCTTGCGATCAATTTGGGGTCTGCCTCAATAGCGGCAATGACGATGTCTGGTTTCTGAAACCAATAAAGATCGTCTTGAAGACGATTTAGATCTTCTAGGCTTACGTTGCCAGAAAGAATAGCCTCAAACAAACTCTTTGGGTTTGACTTGAGCTCTTCGACGTCAAAGATTTCTCCGAACTCACCGAACTCATCGAGCTTTCCAATGCGATCTGGCTCAATACCAGATCGTCTCATCGTCACCAAATAATCAGTGAGCTGCTCAAGTCGAGACTCAACGTCTTTCTTGACCATGATCCATTGGGTTTGAGCAAGCTGCCAAGGACTGTGAGTTGAAAGCCGAGAGAGCTCTTGGATCCTTACGTCTTTCTCAAGAGTGGCGTCGACAATATCGATTAGAGCCTGCCGCTCAAGAGGCAGATCATATTCATTCCAAAAATACTTGAGTCTTAGATATGACTCCCAAGCATTCAGCCCTTGATCTCTGACGTAGTCAACAAGAACACCCTTACGATTCATTATCTCTGCAATTGACGGAACTTCTGTGAGCCCTCTTGTCTGAGTCTCAGTACCGATACCAAACAGCGACATGTTTCTGCGGTCGATCAAAGAAAAGAAATCAAGTGTCTGCTCGTCTCCAAGTTCTTTAGAGAGAAGAACAAGAAGCTCGACGTCTGAGTACTTGCGCGGTCGAGCCGCTTCGACAGGCAATGGATTGCCGCTCAAAATTTTTTCGATGAATCTGACCCTTTGAGAGTCTCCAGCCTCAACAGCATCGAAATACTCTTGCTGAAGCATTGCTCGATCAAAAGATGTCCATGTGTTCGTGTTGAGAAGTTCACCACCTTCGTATGACCTCCGGAAGAAAGTTTTGAAATCTTCCATTCTCTTGACTAGCTCTGGCGGTCGACTTCTAATTCCGTCTGTGAAAATAGAAGTTAGAAACTCAAGATTTTTCTCTAGATTTCTGATTCGATACTGCGTTGTCGGATCAATTCGAATGCTTCTTGAGAAATCGAAAAGATTCCCACCCTTCAGTCTCAGCTTGACCCCAGCACTGAGCCAAGTGAAACGATCTGGATTCTCAGCAACCCAAACTCGAAAATCATAAATGCTGATGTTCTTGAGATCTGATATTTTCTTGATGCCAAACTCTTTCATATTGACGCGGAACTTGTACCACATCATGTCGCTGATCGGAGACCATCTAGTGATCAGACGAATCTCTGTTGTGACTGAGTTGACTCGACCAGCGTCAAGATTCAAAACCCTTTGCTGAGTTTTGCCAATCCTTCTCCACTCAAGCCTTTCAATGATCTGCTCTCCAAAATCATCAAAAACTCCAGTTGGAATCTCTGCCCACTCGTCAGCAATGATCGACTTGTACTTAGAAGCTCGATTGACTCGTGAGTAAACCCGAAGTGGACCCTTGGGAACCAAAGAAAGATTTGGCCTGAGAATTCCATCTTCTCCTTTTACGAAACCAAGACGAGCCAATCCGTTTGGATTGAACTTGACGTTACTAATGATTCTGATAAGACCTTAGGCACCATTCTCACCCTTCTTGGGCAGGATGCTGAAGTGAACATGGGCGAGCTTGTTGGGCGCCAAAGCAAGACGACCGTATCTTGAAGTGCCTCTTTTCCCAGTATTGCCTTTGATCGTATTGATCTTTGGAAGGCTGAAGCGAAAGAATCGATTGCTGAATCGAGTATTGCTGTAGATCACATTGCTGATAATTCCTTGGCCACCAAGAAGATCCGCAATTTCGTTTGCGTAAGGACTGTTCTCGATCACTTCATTGACGATAGTGAGGTGCCTCCACCGCTCCCACATGTCCATAGTGTCACCAACGACCTTGATAGGTGTTGATTCTTTTACGCCAATAGATTGACGAGTGAGCAGACTTACAACTTGACCACTTCCTTCGGCAGCCTCATCAAAAAGTTCAGCTTCTTGATGAACTCTCAAAATGATGGCGTCTCGAAGCTCTGCCTCATCAAGACCGGTCTCTTGTGCGATTTTTGCGGCGAGTGCGTCTAGCTTCTGATCGAAACCCATGCTCAAAAATCTCTTTTGGATCTGCTCTAGGGCTCTGTTCTTTATGTCGGTAGCTTTGACGAGCGCACGATTGAGCTGCTGCCCCAGATAGTTCAGGGCAATATCTCCAGCAGTTCCTTCGAAAATGAGATTGTCGAAACCGACGCCAACTTTGACAGCAGTTGTGAGCCCGAGGATTGCAGCGGAAGCAGTGCCAGTAGCTAATGCTGCCTTCGTAATGGGGGTCAGCTTTCCTTTCTCATAAAACCCTTGCTTTCTTAGTTCATTCTTGAGCGATCCAATGCGGGCTTCTGACTCTTTCCATCTTTCCTTACCTTTTTCTGGGTCAAGAATTGGATAAAACTGGCGGCGACAATAGGGATGAGCTACAGGATAAGCCCGAGCCTGATCTGCGCTGACGACCATGCCGTTCGCTTTGATGGGTGATCCGTGACTTTCCCATCCACAATCTGGTCCATCACTGACCTCGTAATACAACAGACCACGAGTCTCTAGAGACCTGACGACACCAAGATGATATGCGTTGGCATTGGCATAGCTCAGTGATCGATCTTCCAGTGACTTGAGGGTTTGTGAATAGTTGCCCTCTGGATTTGTGTAAGCGATGATCTTTTGTTTCGAAAGTCTCTTGGCTTGGGCGGCTTGCTTTGCAGGGTCTTTCTCTGAGATGACTTTCTGAGCTTTACGATCCCAGACCCTAGAGTTCTTCTCTAGTCCGTTTACTCCGTCAAGAAGTGAAAAACGAACAGATGAGTTCAAATTCTCAAGCTTTCTAATGTCAGATTCAGTGACCCTATTGAAAAGAGTCTCTAGAGTAGCGCCTTTCTCTGAAGCGTCTTGAAGACCTTGTCGATACGACCGAGCAACAAAGCTGTTCTGGTCTGCAACTTCGAACTGCTTGGGGAAGAATTTGTCAACTTGCGAGGTGGCTCTCGACTTGGACCTAGAGACAAAATTTCCAATTTTGCGAAAATCGGCCCCTAAATTTTTTCGAGGAAAAAAGCCATTACGGATTTCCTGAACTTCATTGTCTAGATTGAAAAGTGAAGTTCTTGGAAACGCAAAATTGCTTGGTGGCTGAAGTGCAGACCTTTGAGTTTCTGCTATCTCTGCCCTTTCTGCAATCTTGCCAGCAGGAGGCAGAATGGTTCCTCGCTCTGGTTTTATGCCAGTAAGCCTAGAAATGTCAGATCCGCGAAGCAGAGTCGCGTTGCCAACGTCTGAGAAGAGCTTTCTAGCTTTCCTCTGCTCTGAATACCCAGAATATCCCTGAGCGCGAGCGAGAAAATCACGATATTCGTAATAGTTCTTGAAACCTAGCTTTTTCCATGTTGGCTCAGCCATGAGGCCTCACCTTACCAATTACTATCGACGCTCAGAGCGATAGAACTTGCTCACTCCAGGAGTTGGGCTTGTTCCTTCAAGAGCGGCATCAATTCCACCGCTAGAGCCAAATTCCTTGATCAGCTGCTGAAGAGCTGTGATGTTTTGCGTGATCTGAACGCTCAAACCGCTAGGCAGGCTGACGCTACTCGGCTGTTCAAGAAGTGTAGTTAGCTGAGTTCTCAGCTCTTCAAGAACTGCTGCGTCAACACTGCCCAAGCGGTCGTAACGAGCACTGAGGGTTGCATCTGGTACTTCAGTACCGACCCAAGCTCTCGCCGCTGCAAGCTGCTCAGTGCTGAGCGCCACGGATTGCCTCGACGATCTCAGACTTCTTATTGCTGTGGACTTCAATTCCGAGAGAAGCCGCAAGTACTCTCAGCTCGGCAACGGTCTTGCCAGAAAGGCTATCTTCTTGAGCTGTGGTCTCAACGACCTCAGCTGGAGCGTCGGCATCAGTCTCTTCCCAAACATGATCGCCAACACGATCTTTCAGGTCATCAGGAAGATCATCCTTCTTGAAACCCTTGGGGAATCGCTCGACCTCAAAATTGGGAAGAGTGATGTGAAACTCAGTCTTGGAAACCAGAGACATTTTCTTCTCCTTTGACTGTGTGAGGTCGAGGCATTGGAGCCTCAGCCCCGACCCCACACAGATCTGAGCTCAGCTCGATCAGGCAGCGACAGTGCAATCGAAGATGAGGTTCGGGTTGGGAGTGACCGGAAGTGCGATTGCCGTGGCCAGAGTGAACGTCTGGACAGGGTTCTCATTCTTCAGGACCACCGCAACAACACCCGGCATAGCTTCCTGCGTGATCATGCCCCGCTGACGCAGCTCGATCGCTTCGGCAGTGACACCGTAGAAGGTGTTACCAACCGGCTCGGTCGATGGCGGCATCATGAAGATCTTGTTGGCAGGAAGAACACGGGTCGCGACGCCGTTCACGCGAACAGAGGTGTCGTAGATCATCATCTCCGGCAAACCCTCAGCAGCCAGGATGGCACCAACCGTTTCCATGTTGATTCGGTTCGGGGTGGTACCACCAACGGCAGCATAGGCACGCATCTCAGCGTTCAGAGCGAAGTTCTGAAGTCGCTGACGGCTCAAGATGACCAGCGCCGGAGCGACGCCATTGAGGTCGACGTAGTCCTGCTGCCACGTCAGAAGATCAGTCAGCGGAGTCGCTGTGGCAGTGTTGGTCCACAGGTTTGCTGCCGTCTTCGTGGCAGAAGCGGAACGACCGAAGTCAGCCTCGAGGACCAAGCCATTCTCGTTGATGGTGACCTTTCCGTCATTGATGACGTCACCACGAGCCAGCTCGACACGAGCCTGAACCGATCGAACCATGCGCTCAGCATCGTCGAAGATCGCATTCACGATAGGGTCGTTCGTACCCCGCTCCAGCGACCGCATCCGAAGCATCTCCTCCTCGCCAAGAGGAATCTGACGCGACACCGGACCGAGGGAACCCTCGATGTACTTGGTGCCAGGACGAGCGGTCATCCGGGGCTGAGTGTCCCAAGCCCGGTACTCTGCGACGTCCACGTCGTTCAATGCGCCCTTGCGGATGCGGAACTCGAGGTCGTCGACCTGTCGGTTGGGCAGAAACTGATCGAGCATCAGCTGAGCTTCGGGACGAAGAACCTCGTAGTCCCAAGCGCGAACGTAGTCGATAAGTTCCTGCGGATCGATGAGATCGGTGATCATTCGCATTGTTCAGTCTCCTTTCTCACTCGAACCGAACGAAGGTCAGGTCGGTCTTGCCGTTGGCGTCAATCTCGCCAAGAACTGTTCCGGTGAATGCCGGGAGCTTGGACTCCTCAACGACGCCCTCCCACAGCAGGGGAGCGCCAACATCAGCAGCCGTGGCGAGGTCTGTTCCAGAGCCAGCGCCACTGCTTCCGCTGCCACCAACGACGGTGGTGTTGAAGAGGAAGCCCGCAGCCGTCTGACGACCGTCGGCAGCGCCGTTGTCGTAAGGGCCGTACTTCCCAGTTGCAGTGATCTTGCCGAGAACGGTTCCAGAAGGAATCGCGCCCTTGGCGGTCAGATGAGCAGCCAGGAAAGTCGAAACATCCAGCGTCACAGAACGACACGTGTCGAAACCCTTGCGGGTCTTGAGCCACGTCCGGTCCTCGTTGCCAGAGTGATCGTACTCCCTGACGGCGATGTCGAATGGCATCGTTACACCCTCCTAGGTGTTGGGTCAGGACTTGTTCTTCAGTCGGTCACCATGCCGAGCCATGAGTCGATCAGAAGCCCGTCGAGACGGGTCTGAAGAACTCTTCACGCTCGGTGCCTTGCCGGGATCACTGGCTGGAGGCTTGGGTGTCCCGGGATTCTGAGAACCGGGTTCCTCTGTTTCTTCTTGGGCTGGGAAGAGATTTGGCATCTCAGCCCTGAGGTCCGCTACTGCGGTTGAGATGTCTTCAGCAGAAGAGTGTACATCACAATCTACGAGTCGAGAAACCTTTGTGACGTGATCAAGATCAACTCCAGCCTTTAGGAGCTCTCTCTCAACCATTGCCATGTATCGGTCTCGCTGTGCCTCAGACTTGATCTCTTCAGCTTCTGACTTGGCCTTCTCAGCATCCCGCTTGGCTCGCTCAACCTCACTTAGCTGAGCTGCCTCTGCGTCTCGAATGAGCTTGGCGAAATCCTTAGCCTCATCAACACTTGAGAAACCAAGAGCCTCCAACACCTCTTTCTGACCTTGTCGCTTACCCTGATCCTTTTCTCGGGCAGCAACTCGAGTCATGTCATCCTGAGAGAAAGACGGAACAACCGGATCGGAAGTAACCTCTGGCTCTGTGGGCTCATCTGGCATTGTTGGCTCCTTTTCCTGAGTCCCCTATCGGGGTGTTCCGGATGATCCGGTGCTGAGCACAGTACCACTCACTGAGGTGGAACTGTATCATTCTGCGAGAAACCTTCCATGCCTTGCAATTGAGTGGCAATTTCATCACCAGTGACAGTTTCAAGAGAAGCGGTAAGTCCCAACCTTTGGAAAACAAGACCGCTATCTCCAGTGGCATCAAGAAGTGTGAGAGAACCATTCAGATCTTCGCTGTTGATCCTTTGGATCTCTCGCTGAATGTCGTCAATTGGAACGCCAGCATTCACTAGCAATTCAAGTGCCGTTTGCAGGCTGATGAGCGGTCGATCTTGTCGAAGAAGCTGAGTAACTAGCGTGCTTGCCTCTTGCTTGTCTGCTGGGAGGAAACTGCCAAACACAAGGTTGGCATCAAAAACTTCAGAGATCAATCCGAACTGCAAGTACATGCGACTAACGAACTTCAGCAGGAGATTGTATTTCTGCTTACGGATCAGACGCATCTCTTTGATGAGATTTGCATGTGGTGTGAAGCTCAAAGTCAGAGCGATTCCGCTAGGAACCTCGTTCGGCTTGACTCTGCCAAGCAACGCTTCTGGGATGCGACTGTTGACGCTCAGTCGGCTCAAAAGATGCTTGTCATATTCAAGAAGAGCATCCAAAGAACGACTCGTGTCGATCATGGTGGCGTTGCCATCTCCGGTCTTCAAAACCGTTCCTGGACCGTAAGTTGTAATTCTTCCTTGATCATCTGTTGGGATCGCTGTCCCGGTGATAGCAATGGGAGGGCTTCCAGTTGTTGCGCTGCTCGCCTGAAGGTCTGTGTCAGTACTGACGATGTCGTCAAGGATCTGCAAAACACGAGCCAAACTACTGACTCCGAAATGCTCAATCTCACAGGATGTGTTGGGTAGATGAACTACCGGGATGAAGTCGAAACCGAGATCGACGCCATACATGCTCCAAAAGGCAGCTTCCTCGCTCAGGTCAAAAAGTCCTCTCTGACCCTCGCTCAACAACCACTCTCCATCCCACATGAAACATGAAATGTTGCTGTCTGCCTCTTCTGGTGGTTGCCACGGGTACCGACGAGGCTCTTCAAGAGGCAAGAGCGCCCAAGTGATGCGCCTGAGGAAATTCTGCTTCTCGTTGGTAAACTCATTCTTGCGCTCGAACTCCCAAGCCAAGTGAACTGTCTTAGGATACTCAGAGTCATTGCTCGGATCAATTATGGGAAAGTAAAAGCCAGGATCGTAAACACGAAGCCTCGGGCGATTCTTTTCTGGATCCCAGCCGATCACATAGACGGCGTCGCCCAATTCTGTAGTTCGGCGCTCATTCTCGAGCACCTTGCTCATCAATCTCTCCTTGAAAGCCCACTCTTCAAGAAGGATTTGTTGAATCACTGCCCCGGGAATTGCTGGATCTTCGTCAACTGCTCCGTCAACAAGAATCTTCTGGCTTTCTCCCATGACGCTGCTGACGATGCTGTCGACCAGCGTCGCAGGATCTCCATATTCTCTGCGATTCAAGATCTCGTCTTCGTTTAGCGTCGATGGAAGCCATGCCCGACTGTTATTTCGAACATATCCAGCGAGCATCGTGTAGGCAGTGAGTCTTCGTCGGTCATCTTCGGGAACCCAGCCCGGAGCCAAGTTGTTGAACTTGAACTCGTTCATTGCGGGCTTGTAGTCGAAATATGACCACTGGTCAATGATTTCTGGACGAGGCCTCATGACTCTTCAGCGTACATCAACGTCGTCGGCGCAAGCGGGTGTCGTTGATCTGAGACATCGAAACTTCTCCGCCGCCGACCAATAGCTCGGTCATAGCCCAAACCATCGCATCCATTCGGTCTGGAGACCAAGCGTCGTCAGGATCAATAGGGTCAAACTCGCACATCTGCTGCTCTAATTCTGGGAAAGTGCCGACGTGATGGATCCTTCCCTGCTCAGACATCATGCTGACGGGCTCTGCCCTGCGAGCCTTTCCGCGAGTTGCCCAGACAAGCTTCACCGGAACTGTTGGGTCAATACCATGAATGGTATTGATGACCATGTCTCCGCCGTTGTTCCTCTCAGCAACGATGTAGTTAGCATCGTGGTCGTAATAGGCACGAATGGCTGCCTTGGCCCATCTGTTAGGCGTCCCGGTCGTCGTACGATCGTCCAAGACAAAGCCGTGTGGAAGATGGCTAAAGGGATGGTCTTCATGGGTCCTGTACTTGTTGACTCTTCCGCAGACAACGATGCCGTGCTCGTTGGCTCCACCGGCAGCAGGGTCTACGCCAACGATCTTTAGATCGTAACGCTCAGGCTGCTGAATAGGAGCGATGCGCCCATTCTCGATTGTTGACTCTTGCCAAAGCGCAGACTCAACATCTTCAAGAATCTCTCCGAACAGCTCCTGACGACCAAGACGTGTACTGCCATAATCGTCAAACAGCATGTTCTTGACTCGCTGGTCAAGATATGGATTGTCAGCCGTGGTAGCAGAGGTCATGACAACTTCGATGTCATTAGTCGTTTCGTCAATAAATCTCTCGTCGGCTTTGCGCTTGAGCTCTTTGACGAGGAGTCTGTTCTTGGGAGTTGTTGACACGATGACGTGCGGCCAAGGACCCACACGCAATCCGTATCTCATATGCTGCCAGCACTCTTGCATGTATCTCCATGCGGCAAGCTCTTCTGCCCAGACCAAACAGCGATTACCGCCAGAACGAAGACGCTCAACATCTTCAGGAGTGTGAGCTCCGAAAATCTTTCCCTCTGCACCGTTTGACCATCTGACGGTCGTACCGCCAGCGGTCTGTCGAACCTTCAGACCCTGATCATGAGCTCTCAGGCCAGAAGGGCCAAGAGCACAGGAGGTAACGGCGTCTCCGAGAGTTGGTCCGATTATGCCAACCCAGTGACCTCCAGGAACTCCGGGTAGGCATGGAGGTCCCATCACGTGTTCGTGAACGTGTCGAGCAGCGGTGGCAGTTTTTCCCATTCCACGACCACCCATCAAAAGCCATACAAACCACTTCCCAGCTGGAGGAATCTGATGTGGCAGTGGCTTCCAAGTGTCATGTGGATCATCAATGATGTCAGCAGCTATGTCCCATGGACTTCTAATGTCTGTCACGATGACAACTTAGCCAGCAACAGACCACGCTTGCGCCTCGTGTGTGAGATGTGCAGGTTCTACATGGATTGCGTTAGCGGCATCCTGTAGGGCGATGACATCCTCGACGACGAGGAGCGTGGCCAGCGCCCCGGTGGCGTCCAATGGCGGGAACGGCGGACCGTCGATCTCCTCTACCGAGATGACGTTGCCTTGACCGTCTGAAGTCTCAATCCTCATCACACGACCCTCACAAAGACCAGCGGCGGCTGAGTAGTGTTGCCTGTGTTCGGTGTTGCTGTTGCTAGCAAGGTTCCGGTGACGCCATTCTCAAACTTGACGCCGTTGAACGTGGAGTCCGAGCTAGGCACGTTGAACGACGGACTGCCGGTGCTGAACGTAGGCGAGCCAGATGTGATCTGACCGACCGCAGCAAGCCAGTAGAGGCCCGGAGTGAGTTGCTGACTGATGGTGATGGTCTTGAACGCTACGGATGTCGTCAGGTCCACCGTCCCAGCGTCCAGCAGGAGGGTCGATGGGAGATCGTTCGTGGCGTTGTAGATCCCGAGCCGCATCACGCTGC
>Ga0172372_10010960_pt1 | contig 11565 bp, 11 predicted proteins | sample LakKiv5m_2_FD_114544 | JGI IMG/M metagenome (GOLD analysis project Ga0172372, IMG submission 114544) | Freshwater microbial communities from Kabuno Bay, South-Kivu, Congo - kab_092012_9.5m | ecosystem: Environmental > Aquatic > Freshwater > Lake | place: Democratic Republic of the Congo... | reverse complement strand
CGACAAAGGCATCGAGAGCAAGTCGTGCTGCGGCCCCAGTTCCATTCCGTACCTCTTGATGGACGAGAAGGGCATCAGGTGCGATCTCTTTGAGATGGCTCTCGACCGCTTCGCGCTTTGCGCCGACAACAATCGCTTGATGTTTGGGTGAGAGATGATCGAGCGCCGCCAGAACATGTCCGATGAGGGAGCGACCTGCGATCTCGTGAAGGACCTTCGCTTGGGCTGATCTCATCCTGGTGCCTTCACCGGCTGCCAGAATGATCGCCAAATCCACGACGTCATTCTATTGCTTGAAGCTCAAGCGCCAGAAATGTGGTCAGTCGAGGAGTGCTACTTGCGTGGCTCCTCCACCTGGTATCGATCCAGGACCCTGGGCTTCAAAGGCCCATGTGCTAGCCACTACACAATGGAGGAGCCTGTAGTTTATCGGTCGATCACCGTCGCGCCGACTACAGGTCCGCTCGCACGCACAATATTGCCTACGACGCCACTTGATGTGAGAGCGACGACGAGATCGAGGGCGTGATCCTCATCCTCAGCGAGGAATGCCACCGTCGGTCCAGATCCAGAGACGATTCCACCAAGCGCGCCGTAATCCATTCCGACATCGAGGATCAAACGTAGCGCTGGCCTAATCGAGCATGCGGCTGGTTGGAGATCATTCTGTAGCGCTTTACCGAGCGCTTTCGCATCAGCGGAACGAAGCGCATGCATCAAGGATTCACTCACTTGTGGTGAGGAGATATCCATCCCTTCCCGTAATCGATCGCATTCGCCGTAGATGGCAGGGGTGGAGAGCCCGTTACTTGAAAGTGCAAAGACCCAGGAATAACTCCCACGTGCAAGTGCGGGCGTCAGTTGCTCGCCGCGTCCGGTGCCGATTGCGGTGCCTCCCGCGATAGAGAAGGGGACATCGCTGCCGATCTCTGCTCCGATCTCCTCCATCTCGGCGCGGGAGAGACCAAGACTGAAGAGTGAATCCAATGCGACGATCACACCTGCGGCATTGGCACTTCCACCAGCCATGCCTCCGGCCACCGGGATGTTCTTGATAATCGCGATATCGAGAGCACCTTCGAGATTGAACTTCTTGTACATGTGATCGGCAGCGACATAAGCGAGATTGCTCTGATCAGTCGGGATGCCGTGAGGGCTATCAGCCTTGATCTCTATCGAGAAAAGTTGGGTGCGATCCTCATCATCAGCGAAAGTCACTTTCACATCATCGAAGAGTGAGACTGCTTGGAAGACGGTTGCGATCTCATGGAAACCATCGCTTCGCTTCGGGCCAACTGAGAGTTGTAGGTTGACTTTTCCCGGAACTCGAACGGTCGCGTGATGGTGTGCCACGGTTGGAACAGTAGTCCTAAGGTCGAGTGGAGTGCTCGCCGTCAGGGGTGGGTGGATCTGATCACTCGCGCGATGGCAAGAAAGCCTTCGACGCTGATCGACTCAGCACGAGCAGTCGGATCAAGCCCTGCGCGTTCAAGAATGACTTCAACAGCGAGTTCGGGAACGTGCTCTTCAAGAAGTCTCGAGAGTGAACTTCTCAGCATCTTGCGCCGTTGATTGAAAGCGGCATCGATGATCTCAAATGTGAGATGTCGATCCGCTTCGTTCGAAAGCGGCTGATGGACCTGCAGTTGCAGAAGCAAAGAATCCACACGAGGAACCGGCCAGAAGACTGCGCGAGGTATGGAATCGCTCAAGGTCGCATCGGCAAACCAGGCAACTTTCGCACTTGGCACTCCATACTCTCTGCTGCCCGGCTTAGCCGCGAGTCGTCGAGCGACCTCACTCTGCACCATCACCATCGCGCTCTCAAAGCGTTCCATCTCAAGAAGATGAATGAGAACAGGAACAGAGACGTTGTACGGCAAGTTGGCGACGACCTTGATCGCTCTGCCAGAGTCTTGGGCAAGGCCAAGGTCTTGGGAAGAAAGTTGCATCGCATCCTTTGTGATCACCATGAATGCATCTGCTTTGACGCCATGAGCGCGCAAGGTCTCTGGCAATCGCGAGGCGAGTCGAGCATCCACCTCGACTGCGATCAGATGCGCTCCGGTTCGAGCAATCGAGAGCGAGAGCGAACCGAGTCCAGGCCCGATCTCAACGACGACATCTCCATGAGTGATCCCTGCAAGGCGCACGATCTTCTCGCAGATATTGGAGTCATGGACGAAGTTCTGACCGAGAGATTTACTTGGGACGACTCCCAATTGATGGGCGATCTCTCGAATCTCCGTAGCACCAAGGAGGGAGATCTCGGTTCTCTCACTCATCTTCGCAGTTCAATCCTTCGTGGCAAAGGAGCCGAAGCATCGTTCGGCATTATTGGAGAGGTTTTGGATCAATACCTCTAGATCATCTCCTCGCACATCTGCCATGAATGTGATGGTTCGCGCCGTCTGAGCCGGAGTGTTGAGATAGCCGCGGAAAGGCATCGGGGCGAGGAAGGGCGAGTCGGTCTCTGCAAGCAGAAGCTCCTTCGGCACCTCGAGGATCGCTTCCCGAAGATGTGGCGCATTCTTGAAAGTGAGCGTTCCGGCAAAAGAGAGGTAATAACCCTTTCTCACACACTCTTTCGCCATCTCAGCATCACCCGAGTAACAGTGGAAGATGGTGATATCAGGAGCACCCTCTTCATCGAGTACATCAAGGACTGCGCGATGTGCATCGCGATTGTGGATGATCAAAGCCTTGCCCTTGCGCTTTGCGATATCGATGTGGCGCCGGAACGAATAACGCTGTCTCTCTTGTAAATCCACTTCGGTTCGGAAGAAGTCCAACCCGGTCTCCCCGATTCCGCGAACGCGCTCCTCATCAGCTAAGCGCTCGATGATGGCAAGATCCTTCTCAAGATCTTCCACAACGGGTGCCTCATTGGGATGGAGTGCGACCGCTGCTACGACATTGGAATCGAACCTCTTTGCGAGCGCCACGGACCATTCTGATTGCTCCACCGAATATCCGACCTGGACGATTCGATCGATACCAACTGACCTACTCTCTTCGATCACCTCGGTAAGTGCTGGATCATCGACATCGGTATTGGTGACGATCTCAAGGTGGGCATGTGAATCGACACAGGGCAAAGGCAATGGATCAGGTAGCGGGGCCTTAGGTCGATCGATATCTCGATTATGTCGATCGGCCACGACTAATCCTCCAGACGCGGGAAGAGTGCATCACCCTTCTTCACTTCACTCCCTGGTTTCAATTGTCCCCACTCTGCGACCTGATCAATGCGCATCGCTGTGATCGGGCCTAGAGAGTCACCACCGATCCAAGACCAGAGACGTTCACAACTTGATGGCATCACAGGATGCAAGAGGATCGCGAGTGCGCGGAGGGATTCTGCGGTGTTGTAGAGGATCTCGCGGACCTCATCCATCCGTAATGGATCTTTCGCGATGATCCACGGTTCCTTCTCGGTGAGATATCCATTGACCGTCTTGCAGAACTCCATCGCAGCGCCAATCCCGCCTTGGAAGTCGAGAGATATGAAAGCGGCATCGGCCTTGGCAACCGTCTCGCGTAACGCGGTTGAGAGTTCTTTCGCTTCACCGCGTTCCGGCAAGCGACCATCGCAATACTTTCCGATCATCGCAGTCGCACGAGAGGCAAGGTTGCCGAAGTCATTGGCAAGTTCACTGGTGTAGCGAGCGGACATGTCCTCCCACGAGAAGGAGCCATCGCTACCGAAGGGGATGGCGCGGAGGAAGTAGTACCGGAATGCATCGACACCGAAGTGATCGGTGATCTGATGCGGCGCAATGCCGGTGAGTTTGCTCTTACTCATCTTCTCGCCACCGACCAAGAGCCAACCATGTGCGAAGACCTTCTCTGGTAACGGAAGTTCTGCGGCCATCAACATCGCCGGCCAGATCACGGCGTGGAAGCGCAAGATGTCCTTACCTACGAGATGAACGCTCGCCGGCCAGGTCGATCGGAACTTCTGCCCTGACTCACTCTCTTTCGGATCACCGAGTCCGACTGCAGTTGCGTAGTTGAGAAGCGCGTCGAACCAGACATAGACCACCTCTTTCTCATCCCACGGCACTGGAATTCCCCAGGAGAAACTCGAACGTGAGATGGAGAGGTCTTGCACCCCACCCTCAAGGAATGCGATCACTTCATTCCGTGCACTCTCTGGCTCACAACTCTCTGGGTTCTTGCGGTAACGCTCTAAGAGCGGCTCGACGAAGTGAGAGAGTTTGAAGAAGTAATTCTTCTCCTTCAAACGCTCGACAGGCTTGGAGTGGATCGGGCAATTGCCATCGATGAGATCGCTTTCGAGTTTGAACTCCTCGCAACCGACGCAGTAAGGGCCCTCGTATTCACCTTCATAGATGAATCCCTTCTCTTTGAGTAGGGAGAGAAAACGTTGCACTCTGACCATATGTCGATCTTCGGTAGTGCGGATGAAATCATCGTTTGCGATATTGAGATCGCGCCAAAGCGGCTTCCATGCTTGCTCGACGAGTCGATCACACCAAACTTGCGGCTCCACCTGATTCGCCTCGGCAGTACGTAAGACCTTCTGTCCATGTTCGTCAGTCCCGGTCAGATACCAGACCGCTTCACCTCGAGCGCGATGCCAACGAGTCAAGACATCGCCAGCGACAGTTGTGTAGGCGTGACCTATATGAGGCGCATCGTTGACGTAATAGATCGGCGTCGTGAGATAGAAAGCCTTGGCCACTCGCTCATCCTAACTTCCTTCACCCTTGATTGAATTAGCGACGTCATATGCCCTGCGCTTTGAGATCGAGAACTCCAACGCGATGATCGCAGCAAGATCCTTCGGTGAATAGCCATCTGCGAAGAGTTCCTTTGCTCGAATCAGGATCTCCTCGTCACTGACTTCTCTCTCTTCGACTAATGGTGCGAAGACCAGAGTGATCTCTCCCTTGACCCCGTCGCTCTCATCACGCTGCTGGGCCCATGCAAGAGCGTTTTCTATCTTGCCGCGGAAGATCTCTTCGTAGGTCTTGGTCATCTCGCGACAGATCGCGATCTCTCGCTCACCACCTAGTACTCGCTCTGCAACGCGTAGCGAGTGGGCGACTCTCCGTGGCGAATCGAAGACCACGACACTTCTACTCTCTTGACGAATCTTTGCAAAGTATCGCTCCAACAAGGCCTCTGTACGTGGCAAGAATCCGTCGAATGCGAAGGTCGCGGAAGGAAAGCCTGAGTAGAGCAGTGCAGTCACCACGGCACTCGGACCAGGTAGGACGGTAAGTGGGAGACCTCGATCAATCACCTCACGAATCAATCTGAAACCAGGATCACTGACACCAGGTGTACCAGCATCTGTAACGAGTAAGACTCTCTTACCGGATGCGATCTCTTCGACCAAAGTTGGGATGCGATCGCTCTCATTTCCCTCAAAGAATGAGAGGAGGCGTCCGTCGAAGTGAAGGTTCAAGTCAGATGCGAGGCGATGGAACTTGCGTGAGTCCTCCGCTGCGATGATCTCTGCGTTCTTTATCGCATCACATAGTCGCTGTGAGGCATCGCCGACATTTCCAATCGGAGTCGATGCGATGATGAGCGGCGCCATAGTGGTCGGTAGGCTAATCGCTATGTTGGCCAAACTTAAGTCTGTGCCACTGGCAATCGTCGTCCTCATCGCAATCCTGGTTCGTTTCCTCAATCTCTCGCGTCCGGATGCTCTCGTCTTCGACGAGGTCTATTACGTCGATGGCGCGAAAGATCTCCTCGAATATGGCGTGGAGGTCGATGGCGCAAAGCCTGAGTTCGTCGTCCATCCAAGCCTTGGCAAGTGGCTGATCTCGATCGGGATAGCGATCTTTGGGGATGACTCCTTCGGATGGCGCTTCTCCACTGCGTTGCTAGGAGTGATCAGCGTTCTGGTGCTCTATCTCGTCACGCTCAAGCTCTTTGACTCTAAGGGGATCGCGCTCTTTGCTGCTTCACTGCTGGCGATTGATGGACTTGCGATCGTGATGTCGAGAACGGCACTTCTCGATAACTTCCTTACCCTCTTCATTCTCCTAGCCTTCTGGGCATTGGTTGAGAGGCGCTACCTCTGGATGGGTCTCGCGCTGGGCGCAGCGCTTGCCACAAAATGGAGTGGTCTCTACTTCCTTGCAGTATTCGTAACTATCGCTCTTGTCATGGAAATACGACGTGAAAGATCGCGCGAGGAAAAGATCGGGCAGTCGGTGCGCGTCATCCTCTCTGCCCCCCTTGCACTAGTGGTCTACCTCCTCTCTTGGACCGGTTGGTTTCTCAGTGACCGTGGCTGGGCTCGAGACTCAGATTCGAATCCGCTTGCGGCTCTTTGGAACTTCCATGGTGAGATCTATGGCTTTCATTCCAATCTCGATGCAGAGCATCCCTATCGATCCCATCCATGGAGTTGGTTAGTGATGGGAAGACCCACTTCATTCTTCTATGAGAGCCCGAAAGGTTGTGGCGCCGAGCAGTGCTCGCAAGAAGTACTCGCACTGGGAAATCCGTTGATCTGGTGGTTTGGCACGATTGCGTTAGCCGTCTTGATTGGATATTCATTCAGTCGAAGGGATCGAAATTCGCTTCTTATTCTCTCTGCATTTGCAGCGGGTTTCGCACCCTGGTTCCTCTTCCCGGATCGAACCATGTTCACCTTCTATGCGATCTCGATCCTGCCTTTTCTGATCCTGGCGATCGCCTATCTCGCGCGTGAACTTGAAGTCCATCAACCCCGAGCCAATCTCATCCTTGGTCTCGCTCTGGCAGCGGTATTCGCTCTATTCCTCTATTTGCTACCGATCCACGTCGCTGAAATCATCACCTATGACCAATGGCAATCTCGGATGTGGCTTGAGAGTTGGATCTAGCCGGACGATTCAAACCTTTTTGTAGCCACTCGGACAAATGGGTTTTCGACTCGAGACCACTTTTTTTGTCTTGCCCTTGATACAGGTGATGCTCACTTTCCTTGGTTTCGAAGGCTGCAATGTTGACTGCGGGGTTGAATTCAAAGTTGGCGTCGCAGTCGGAGAAGGAGACGGGGTCGGCAGAGGTTGTGCCACCACCTTCACGGGTTCCTGGGTCATCTTCACTTGAATCAACTTCTCGCTGAAGGTGAAGCCTGAGGCGGAAAGAGAGAGCCAACCATTCTTTTCACTTGTGACTGTCGTCGCAACGGTACCGCCACCTTCACCTGCGATGGAGATAGTTGCTGATACGGGCGCATCCGAGAAGTTGTATAGACAGCGAGCAGTTTCGCTTCGCATCACAAGATTGTAGGTACCGAAGTTCGGAATCTTGCCATCCGGGCTGAGGTGCAGCCCAGCCACGCGATAGTTCAAGGACCCATCCTCGAATGAAGGAGCTTGTCCGTTATAGGCCATCGCGTTGGTCGAAACGATCCCCAAGACCTTTGTCGTGTCTTGGAGGCACTTGCTTCCGGAACCCCATGAAGTGGTGATGAAATTCCAAAAGGTGTTGGAATTCGTTGCGGTGTCCTTCACCTTGGGTCGATAGTAGGCAAGGAATGGGAAGACGTACTGGGGGACTCCTGCCTGTGCACCAGAGGCTGTTCCATTATCTGTCGTCGGCCATCTACCGTTATTTTCAAACCAGACCTTCTGCTCATCGTCGAGATTCGCGCTACTCACTACATGTGCCATGCGAGGGACCACGACAGGGCTCGCTTCAATGGTTAGCAAGTTGTTCTTCGTGGAGAAGTCAGAAACTTCTATCGACTGATCCTTCAGACGCCCGCTGAACCATCCACCGACATCCTTTGAAATCCTGATCTTCAGGCGTGCGCGAGCATCCTCGGTAAAGTCTTGTGCGATTCCACAACGACCGTCCTCCTCATACACGCATGTCTGTCCGTGAGGTGCAAAGTCATATGCGGTCTCCGGTGTTACATCAGCTCTGGTGTTGAACCTCATCGCGCGGAAGTCACCTGTGATCTCGCGATAGGGAATGATGTCAGCGAAGAACTCTGTAATGTTCAATCTTCCATTTCGGTAATAGAGTTGCATTCGAGGCATCACAGCGTAGGTCGTGCTCCCAGAGGCAGACGGTGCACTAGGCGCACTCCAGAGTGAGATCGTTGATCCCCCAGGAAAGTTGTAATCAGGGTTCGCGGGAAAGGTCACTCCGTCGGACATTCGAATCAAGGTTGCTTTCGCAAGAGCACCTTGTTTGCCGATCTCGACAGATTCGATGCAGTTCTCGTCAAGATCACTCTTGCATGGACCAAGAATCGATATCGCCTTGAGATTGGTGGTATCCCCAAGTTTTGGATCGCATACCGTGTTCACCAAAGAAGTGCACCACTTCCACTTTCCCATGCGGACTTCATTTGCCGATGTGACCGCGGGAGGCATCAGCGCGATATAGCTGTTGCGTTCGACATTTCCATCTTCGACGATGTACTGCAACAAGTTCCCGCGACCTACCGGCGTTTCCAATGGGTTATACGCATCCCCTGCTGCATATGTAGGAAAGGCACTGCTCCAGAGGATGAGCACCGCAGCCATCGAAATGAACTTTCGCATGCTGCACCTTTTCACATCGCTCATGGGTTGTTCTCGAGGATAACGCTAATAAAGTGATCAATTCTCACATCTGACCCGAAAGACCTAGGGTCAGACGTGCCTATGTGTACCTTAGTTAGCGCGACGAAGTCTCTCTATCCGCTCGGCGACCTCGTCGGCGATCTCCTGATCGAAGATCTGATCCGGACTCGGTGCCAAGACGGCACGACTCTCTTCTTCCATCTTCGCAGCGTTAGCAGCGCTCCAGGCGCCAGGAGTCGTGAGGTCGATGACTCTTCGAGTCTGAACCACTCTCGGAGCGGAGAGATAACTTGGTGCGGGAACTTGACTGGGCTCCCATGTTTCGCGCGATGCTGCAGACCCCTTAGGCAGGAGAGTGATTCCCTTCGATTGATATGAATCTCGTTCTGCGAGCGGGATCCATTGCTCGATTCGTTCTTCAAGTGTGACCTTGGTGATCAACTCCGCATACTTGTTGCGATATAGGTTCTCGGGTTTCGACTGATCCTGCTCGCGTGCTACAGCGCTCATACGTCGTGCTATCTCCTCCGAAGAGATCTGACGTCTGACGACGAAGATATAGGAAGCAATCCCAATCAACGGAACTGTGACCAAGACCGCAGAGAGCATTCTAACAAGAGCGAGAAGCACAGTGACGAGGAAGAGTGATGCGAGCGCCAGGAATGTGACTCTTCTTGTGTGAAGGAGTTGTTCTCTCTTCTCTGGCGAGAAACGATATCTCTCCTCACCGGTTGCGGTGCGACCGACGACATCAAGGAGTGCTTGGTATCGATCGACCGATCGAGCGGCATGCTCCTCATGTGCGTTGATCCAACGTGGGAGGAAATAGGCGACCCAGAGACCGACGATGATCAGATAGATGAAGCCCGCGCCCATGATGGCTAAAGATAAATGGAGCAATCGGACTTTTCGGGTATTTCCTTCACCCGAATTTCATCTGGGTCGGGACCCAAGAGATCTACTGAATCGATGGATTCTCTCGGACGAAGACGACGTGGTCTCGCCATTGGCCATCAATGTGAAGGAATCTCGGCCTCAACCCCTCGTAGTGATAGCCGGATTTCTCTGCGACTCGCTTCGATGCATCATTCTCAGGACGGAATGCGATCTCGATCCGATGAAGGCGAAGTTCTGAGAAAGCGAAGTCGGTCAATGTGGCCACCGCCTCAGTGGTGATCCCTCGATTGCTATGTCCTTGGTCGATCCAATAACCGATGTGAGCACCTCGAAGCGCTCCAAATGCGATGCCACCGAGATTGATCTGTCCCACCATCTCCCCCTCGACCCAGATCATCAAGGAGAGTGAGCGCATCGCCCTCGCTTCGCGTTGATGGAATCGAACGAGTTGCCAATATCGAGGCGGCTGAAAGTGAATCTGAGTCGGAGAGGTCGCTTCCCACGGCTTGAGCCAATCGTGATTACCTCTTTGTAACTGTAGCCAGGCCTTCTTGTCGCGCAATCGAAGTGGGCGAAGTTCCACCCGGCCCGATACGGAGATGATCGGCATCGGTGGGCGGATCATATGTATCGACGCTCCAGGAGAATTACGTCGACCTCACTACCACTCGACTTCTTCTCATCATCTGCTGAGATCGCGATCAATGCATTTGCCTCAGCGAGCGCGACCATGCTCTCTTGATCATCGAGCGCTCGTACGAAGTCTCCACCATCACGTCGAGACCAGGTCGCCAACAGGAACTCGTGGTAATCCGGAAGTGATTGGAGATCAGTCTCCAATCGAGCTCGGATCACAGGACGATGGATCTCGTTGAGTCCCATCATCTGTCGGATCATCGGTCGCACGAAGATCTCAGTTGATATGTAAGCAGCGATCGGATTTCCAGGAAGGAGCAAGACTGGTGTCTTCTCCGGGCCAACAGCTCCATATGCGTGTCTGCCACCGCGAAGGTATCGAACGTCAACACTCTCCATCTGCCCGATTCGCGAGAGCACATCCAAGACATGCTCGAAGGGACGATCACCTTCGTCGCCAGTGACGACAAGGAGATCTGCACGGACCAATTGATCCTCAATGATCGCTTTGGTGTGGGCCGCAGTATCGGCTTGCAGAAGTACTCGATATCCGAGCGCTCCAGCCTCTTTCACTGCAGTGGTCAGAAGCCAGGAATTGGTCGCGGCGCTCGTCATCGCAGTGTCATCACTGAGCGCCACCACCACGACTCGCGGTTGCGGACGCGTCGGAAGGTGATCGAGGCCCAGGGTGGCAGCAAGCCCTATCTGGGTCGAGCGAATTCGCACACCCTCAGCGAGTACCACTCGACCTTCGGAGAGGACATCGGAGGAAAGCGTCGCGCCATGGGAATCGAGAAGCGGCATATCAAGTGGCGCGAGCGGTGTCGCCATCGAAAGAAGTGCAGAAGCAAACTCACCCACGCGCATAATGCGGACTTTACCTCATGAGACTTTTTATAGTTGGTAAGTGAGCGAAGACCTTGCAACGAAGAAGAGTGAACTGCGTCGGCGTTTTCGCTTTCTCAGAAGTCAACGAAGCCTTGGTGGAGATTGGCTCCATCTCTGCAATGCGAGCGAGATCACCTCTGCATCGACTATCGCCTCCTACATCTCCTACGGTGATGAACCGGATACCGCTCACCTCAACCAATCGATCATGGCGATGGGCAAACGACTTTTGCTACCGCGCACCGACGATCATGGTGTGATCACATGGATCGAGTGGGATAGCAACTCCACGATCCATAAAGATAAGAAGCGCCGGAATCTCTCGCAACCAGTTGGTAAAGAATTCTCAGGTCAGATCGATGTAGTGATCTGTCCCGCGCTTCGAGTCGATCGAAGTGGAGTGCGATTGGGACAAGGAGGTGGTTCCTACGATCGCGTATTGAAGGAGATATCTGTAATCAATGCCTGGAAGGTGGCACTCCTTCACGATGAGGAGGTCTCAAGCGAGCCACTTCCCTGCGCGCCGCATGATGTCCGCGTCGATGCGGTGGCCCTACCGGAGATCGTGGTTCGATTCAAACGTTCGTAACTT
>Ga0172372_10010959_pt1 | contig 11566 bp, 9 predicted proteins | sample LakKiv5m_2_FD_114544 | JGI IMG/M metagenome (GOLD analysis project Ga0172372, IMG submission 114544) | Freshwater microbial communities from Kabuno Bay, South-Kivu, Congo - kab_092012_9.5m | ecosystem: Environmental > Aquatic > Freshwater > Lake | place: Democratic Republic of the Congo... | reverse complement strand
TCCCGGATTGGTGTCCTGGGCAGGAGCAGTTGGTCCCTGGCAGTTGATGGAATATGAGGCAAGAAGATTCGGACTGAAAACCGGTACAAAAGATGAGCGCACGGACTTTTATAAAAGTACCCATGCAGCCGCCCGCTTGATGAAGGAATTGTATGGTGAATTTGGCGACTGGATGCTGGTGGTAGCAGCTTACAATGGAGGTGCAGGTAGTGTTCGGCGAGCCATTCGTAAATCGGGCAGTAGAGACTTTTGGAATCTTCAATATCAGTTGCCCGAGGAGACCCGTAACCACGTGAAAAAATTCATAGGTACCCATTATATTTTTGAAGGAACCGGAGGTATCACAACCATGACGGCAGCCGAACAGGAGTTTCAAAAAGCCAACCGACCATTGAGCGAACAATTGCCCAATCATGACCAGGTTCCTGTAACAGGAAGATTTCTCTCTTCTGTGGTGGCTGCTTCCCTGGGTATTGAATTGAAAGCATTTCTTGCTGTAAATCCGGGCTTCGATCAGCAATTGGCTGCGGGAAAAACGTACTGGATGAATTTACCGGTTGGTTCAGGAAAAAAGGAGCTATTCGAATCAAAAAAGCCTGAGCTACTACTTACTTCTCTTCAAACTTTGCTCGCTGGAAAGGAAATGCTGAAATAACGTACTTACTTTTCCCAGAGTGACTGGATAGCCTTGGCTTTTACCTGACATTCCTCCCATTCCTGTTGTGGATCGCTATTGGCAGTAATGCCACCTCCTACATGGTAACTGAGGTATTCTTGTGAGGATTGATACACCAAACTTCTGATTACAACATTCCAGTCAAAATCTTTTTGAGGGGTGATGTAGCCGATGCTACCGGAGTAGATGCCCCGGGGCACTGTTTCATATTCGTCAATCAGTTCCATTACCCTTTTTTTAGGCGCTCCGGTCATGCTGCCCATTGGAAAAGTTGCTTTGAGAATATCCAGCAACGTGGTACCGGGTAACAATTCCCCTTCTACCGTTGATATCAGTTGATGAACTTGCGGAAAGGTGTACAGGCCTAATAATTCTGATACGCGTACGGTGCCTTCCCGACAAATTCTGCTTAAATCGTTGCGGACCAGATCAACCACCATGATGTTTTCACTTTGGTTTTTGGCGCTGTTCAGCAAGGTTTCCTGAAGAAGCTCGTCTTTTTCCGGGTTGGTAGTATTGCGTTTTATGGTGCCTTTAATGGGTTGTGAGCGGAGCTGCTTTCCTCTTTTTTGAAGGAAGCGCTCCGGACTGGCACAGAGAACATAATTACCATCGTTTTTATAAAAGCAGGAGAAGGGATTCGGGGATACCTCCATCAATTGAACATATGTATTCAAAGCAGGAATGGTTACCGGGACTGCATAAAATTCCTGACAAAAATTTATCTCATAACAATCTCCCCGGCGGATATGGTCTAATAGAGCTTCCACCTTTTTTATATACATGTCAGGTTCCAAATCAGCACTAAATTGAACAGGAGGCAATGGTTGATGTAGTGAAGCGACATCCATTTGAAGAATACTGTTCAAAATTGGTTCTGCAGAAGGTTGAAGGGTAGAAATGACCAGTAGATTACCCGTGATTTCGATTACGGTTTCCGGACAAAACAAGAGGGTACCGGCAAAACTATTATTGGGTAATTTGGGTTGGGGTAATCCATGGTAGGTATGGAACGAATGATAACTAAAATGGCCGAAAAGCCAGTCTTTGCAATTTTCTGTTTCCTGCAATAGAAGATCCGGGTTGGCCTCAGACACATAAATTCGTCTGACTCCAGCGGCTGCCAGACAGCGTGGTTCTTCTTCGGCGTTGCTGTAGTGATGGCTATCGAGGAAACAACAATAAGAATACTGATCGCACCAAAGCAATATTTTTTGCTTTAGCAGTGACGGGTCTTGTTCAACCGTAAATTTTTGTACGCATCTTGGCTGCACTATAGAGAGACGGATTTAAAATTCGTCATCATCATCATCGAATCCCCCGCCTTTATCATTGAAGAGACCGAATTCTTTAAAATCGTCGTCGAGTTTAAAATCGTCGTCGTCATCTCCTTTTCGTTTTCCGGGACCCGCTTTGCTTCCGCCCTTTCCTTTTGGGAGGTCGAATTCATCAAAATCAGGATCCCAACTGTCTTCCTCATCCGACTTCTCCCAATCATCTTTGTCATCAAAATCTTCTGCGTCGTCTTCTTCATCGTTATCGGAAGAAGAATTTTTTTTGCCGGAAATGCTTTTTCCGGGCTTCACGGGTTCATCCTCTTCGAAATCATCTTCATCTTCTTCGGCTTGTTTTTTTGGTTTAGACGAGGGTTTGGGGGAAGCCGGCGATTCCTTCGCGGATTTTTTAGGGGTGGATTTTGGATCCTTATCAAATTTGGCTGCCATATTTCCAAAAAGATTTGTACCGTAAATTTTGTGTACAAATGAATACGAACCAAAATTTTTTTTCTTTTGGTTACATTTTTTTTACAAATGAACAATCTGCGCTCTCTCCGGACCATTGGAAACGACTTTTACCGGCGCTCCAACATACTCATTAATGAAAGAAACATACGTTTTCATTTTCTCCGGTAATTGATTCGCTTCCCTGCAATGAACGGTGGGGGTATTCCACCCCTCGAATTTTTTCAAAACAGGCTCAATGGAAATGCCACTCATCTGATAGGGTAATTCTTTGGTCTCTTTACCATTGATGTTGTAGGCAGTACACATTTCCAACTCACTGAATCCATCCAGCACATCTGCTTTTGTCATGATCATCTGTGTTACGCCATTGAGCATGGCCGCATATTTGAGCGCTACGAGGTCAATCCATCCACAGCGGCGGGGTCTTCCGGTGGTGGCACCAAATTCACTTCCCGTTTTCCTGATGAGTTCCCCTGTTTCATTTTCAAGTTCGGTGGGAAACGGACCCCCGCCAACGCGTGTACAATAAGCTTTTGTAACACCCATTACCTCGCCTATCATACGGGGCGATACGCCCAGTCCGGTACAGACACCGGCAGAAATGGTACTGGAGGAAGTGACAAATGGGAAGGTGCCGAAATCTATATCTAGCATACTACCTTGGGCGCCTTCTGCCAGTACCTTTTTCCCGGCACGGATTTTTTCATGAATGAAATATTCACCATTTACCACATTTAAGGTCTTTAAAAATTCCAGGGCTTCAAAAAATTCTTCCTCCCAGGTACCTATGTCCTCTACAAAATGGAAGTTATCTAATAGTTTTTGGTGCTTTAGTCGGAGACGGATGTATTGGGTAGTAAAATTTTTTTGAAGAACATCCCCAACCCGAAGGGCATTTCTTCCTGTTTTATCCATATAAGCAGGTCCAATACCTTTCAGGGTACTACCGATTTTGCTGTCTCCCTTTTGCATTTCCGACGCTTTGTCCAGCGCACGGTGGGTTGGAACAATGATATTGGTTCGCTCAGAAATAAAAAGATTTTTTTTCACGTCTATTCCGAAGGCTGCCACGGCATCACATTCCCTTTTCAGTGTAACCGGGTCGAGTACCACCCCATTCCCTATGATGTTGATGGTATTTTGGTGGAAAATGCCCGATGGTATTTGGTGAAGCACAATTTTTTTTCCATTTACATACAGGGTATGTCCGGCATTGGGGCCGCCCTGGAAGCGGGCGATGATATCATAGCGGGGAGCAAAATAGTCAACAATCTTTCCTTTGCCTTCATCCCCCCACTGCATACCCAGTATTACATCTACCATAAAATGGTTATTGATTAGCCACAAAAATAAGCGACCCTGTCTTTAAAAAACAAACAATAGGAATATAATTACAGATATGTGAATAACAGAGAAGCTGTTATCTGCGCTTAGGACGCAGTTTCGGTATCGAACCGTTCTACTTTTTCTATTCCGTTGAGAGATTTGAGCCTGTTCATCAGTTCATCGAACTCCTCCTTATCGTGAACAAATACTTTGATGGTGCCTTCAAACATGCCTTCGCGCGATTCGATGCTAAGACCGGAAATGTTGATGCGAAGATCACCGCTGATAACGTTGGTGATTTTATTGACCACTCCCACATCATCCAACCCAAGGATACGGAGTCCGGTAAGAAAAGAAATTTCTTTGTTTTTTGCCCATTTGGTCTTAACCACCCGATGTCCATAGTTGGCCATTAGCTGGGGAGCGTTGGGACAGGCGGTACGATGAATGATCATTCCCTTTCCGGTGCTCACGAAACCAAATACATCATCACCGGGAATGGGGTGACAGCATTTGGCAAGCTGGTACATAATTTTATCCCCGCTTTCGCCAAAGATGATCAACTCTGAGTCCTTTTTTGAAATATTTTTTTGGGTTGGACCTTCGGCTACCGGTTCTGCGGGAATAGGTTTGGGTTTGGGGAGTTCAATCCTATCCCCATATAAACTGGCCTGTTTCAGTTCCCGAAGGTCAATTAGTTTGGTGGCTATATTATAATGCAGGTCAAGGGCAGAGGGTACCTTGTAAAATTGAACCAATTCTTCGATGTTGTGATTGTTATAGGCAGCACCCATGTTTTCCATTTTCCGCTGCAATATGTATTTGCCCTCATCTGCAATTTTTCGTTTTTCTTCCCGCAGGGCATCCTTGATTTTGGTTTTTGCTTTGGCGGTTACTACAAATTTCAACCAGTCCTCCGTGGGCTTTTGTTTATTGCTGGTAATGATTTCTATTTGATCACCACTGCGCAAGCGGTGGCTGAGGGGTACCAGTTTGTGGTGAACTTTGGCGCCAATACATTTTGATCCGATGGCACTGTGGATGGAAAATGCGAAATCGAGTGCCGTGCTGCCGGTGGGCAACATTTTCACTTCCCCCTTAGGGGTATAGACATAAATTTCTTCTGCAAGAAATGAGGTCTTGAAATCCTGAAGGAAGTCCACTCCGTCTGTGTCCTGGCTGCCCAGTACCTCCCTGATCTGTCCGAACCACTTATCAAAACGATCTTCCAGGTTGGTTCCTTCCTTGTATTTAAAATGGGCTGCCAGTCCTTTTTCGGCAATTTCATTCATTCTCTTGCTTCTTATCTGAACTTCTACCCATTTTCCCTGGGGTCCCATAACTGTGGTATGAAGTGCCTCATATCCGTTGTTTTTCGGGTTACTTAGCCAATCACGCATTCTTTCGGGTGAAGGGGTATATTCATCTGTGATGAGAGAATAAACCTTCCAGCAGTCTTCTTTTTCCTTTTCCGGGGAGGAATCCAAAATGACCCTGATGGCGAAGAGATCATAAACCTCTTCGAAAGCTACTCCTTTCTTTTTGATTTTATTCCAGATCGAGTGAATACTTTTTGGACGACCATACATTTCAAACTGAAATCCTGCCGCTTCGATTTTTTCTTTCAGCGGACGGATGAATTCATTGATGTACCTAGTTCTTTCACGCTTTGTTTCAGAAAGCTTCCTGGCAATTTCCTTGTAATTTTCCGGCTCCATGTATTTCATGGACAAATCTTCCAACTCTGTTTTGATGTTGTAAAGTCCCATGCGGTGTGCCAAAGGCGCGAAGACCCAAACTGTTTCGGAGGCTATTTTCAATTGTTTCTCCCGCTTCATGTGTTCAAGGGTACGCATGTTGTGCAGCCGATCGGCCAGCTTAATCAGAATTACCCTTGGGTCATCGGTCAGAGTGAGAAGAATTTTTTTAAAATTTTCAGCTTGCTGGCTGGTATTGGTATCCATCACAGAAGAGATCTTCGTGAGACCATCCACAATCTTTGTGATTTCATTTCCAAATTCCTGTTCTACATCTTCCAATGTCAAATCGGTATCTTCGACTGTGTCATGCAAAAGAGCACAGATGGTACTGCGAACGCCCAACCCAATTTCCTCTACACAAATCATGGCTACTGCTATCGGATGCAGAATATAGGGTTCACCACTTTTTCTACGCATGGTTTTGTGGGCCTCAGCTGCCATTTCAAAAGCCTGCCGCACCAATTCCCGATCTCCTTTTTTAAGTTTTGGACGTAGGCTCCTCATCAGGGCACGATAGTACCGCACAATTTCTTTTTTTTCCTGTTCTGCGTTCAGATTATAAACAGGTAAACTCTCTTTAATTGCTGTCTCCTGTGACGTTTCCATGTAACAACAAATATACGAAAAAGCCCCCTGCTTCCGGTAGATCTGAGTTGCGGACACGCCACATTTGAAGTGAAATATGGCAGCTCACCCGAGTTGGTTACCTTTGTGTGAATGACGAGTTCAGCTACAACCGGAGGCACATTGAGCAGGGTCCTTTGGAATAAACTTTTTTCTTTTGTAACTCCTTATCGAAAAGCCTGGTATGCTGCTTTGGCATTAGCGGTTTTGATGGCATTGACTGCCCCCATTCGACCTTATTTGATTCAGGTGACGCTGGATGCAGCGATGGGCAAAGGGATTACCTTGCCTACCCCGCTTCTCCAACTATTGCCTTCAGCTTATTTAACTGATATTGTCTCTTTCGTTGTTTTCATTACTGCCTTTCAACTCATTTTTATTTTAATTGAAACCAGTGTTCGATTTCTCTTTTCATTTACAACCGCACGACTCGGACAATGGGTAGTGAATGATCTGAGGCAAGCCGTTTATCAAAAGGTAGTGCGATGGGAATTGAGGCAATTTGATAGAACACCCATTGGCACACTCACAACGCGAACCATCAATGACATTGAAAGCATCAACGATGTTTTTTCCGATGGCCTCATTCCAATCATTGCCGACCTGCTTACCATCATCATTACCCTAACCACCATGGTAATCATCAATTGGAAGCTCACCCTGATTAGCCTGATTCCTTTTCCGTTGATGCTCATCGCTACCTATTTTTTTAAAGAAAGTGTCAATAAGAGCTTTACACAGGTTCGCAATGCTGTAGCACAGCTCAATGCTTTTGTACAAGAGCATATAACAGGAATGCAGGTAGTACAAGCTTTTGCAGCCGAGGATAGAGAAATAAAAAAATTTATTCAAATCAATGCCCTCCACCGAAAAGCCAATATTGAAGCCATTTTTGCTTACTCTGTTTTTTTTCCTGTTGTTGAGGTAGTGCTAGCTTTGAGTACCGGTTTGCTGGTTGGTTGGGTATCGGGGCAAACTGCAGATGCAGGATTGCTGGTTGCATTTATTCTTTACCTCAACCAGATTTTCCGTCCCTTACGTGTTATAGCAGATAAATTCAATGTGATTCAAATGGGAGGTATAGCAGCAGAAAGGGTATTTCGTGTCCTTGAAAATCCGGATACCGAAACCCCGGCAGTTGAGAATTCCTATCGCCCGGATAAAGTGAAGGGATTGATTGAATTCAGGAATGTAAGTTTCGGATATGATCAGGAAAGAGATGTTTTGCAAGACATCTGCTTCTCTGTTCCTGCCGGTTCAACTGTAGCATTGGTGGGCCATACGGGAAGTGGAAAATCCAGCATCATTAGTTTGTTGAACCGGCTCTACCCACTCAGCCGTGGAAGCATTTTGCTGGATGGAGTCGATATCAACGAATATGATGCGGCTGTTTTGCGGAAAAACATTGGTGTGGTATTGCAGGATGTCTTTCTGTTTTCGGGATCGGTAACAGATAACATCACCCTGCGCAATCCATTGATAACCCATGATCAGGTAGTCGAAGCCGCCAGATTGATTGGAGTGCATGAATTCATCATGCAACTTCCGGGGGGATACGATTACCATGTGATGGAGCGGGGAAATACCTTGAGTTGGGGTCAGCGGCAACTCATTTCTTTCATCAGGGCACTGCTTTACAATCCCTCTGTATTGGTTCTGGACGAAGCCACTTCTTCCGTTGACTCGGAAAGTGAGCAATTGATCGAGAGGGCCATTGAACGCCTCATAAAAGGTAGAACTTCTATTGTCATAGCCCATAGGCTCAGTACCATTCAAAAAGCAACCCAGATTGTGGTTTTGTCTTCGGGAAGAATTCAGGAAAAAGGAACCCATGAGCAACTGCTCTCAGCGGGGGGTGCCTATGCGCGCTTGTATGAACAGCAACTTGCAGGGTTAGAAGAGTAAATAATTAGTTTATAAAGCTTTATAAGTTAGCTTTATTTTTATGGTTTCATCCTCATAACAAAGTTTATTGGCACTCAAGTTTCCCGGATCTGTTCAAAAGGGGAACCCCGGCTTCTCACCCATAAGTTTTGCACTTTTTTGCTTTTTCATCCCTCCTTTTCCGCACATCCCCCTATCTTTGCCGCAAATTTTAATACGGGTATGGCGATCAAAAGCTTGAAATATTGTCTGGTAGCGGTTTTGGGGCTTTTTTTGGCTGTTTTACCCCATACCCTCAGAGCCAACGAAAACCATGGAAATGAGGCTCCAACCGAACATGGTGAGGCGAAAAAAGATTTTGATGCTGCTGAAGTGATTTTTGGACACATCCTCGATAACCATGAGTTCCATTTAACCGATTACCACGATGCTGCCGGAAAAGTGCATCCCATTTCTATTCCCCTTCCTGTTATTCTCTATTCCCCCCAGCGTGGCTGGACAAGCTTCATGTCTTCCCGCCTGGAACATGGCCATGCTATTTTTAACGGATATCAACTGGTGGATAGTAAAATCATTGCGGTTACTGCTGAAGGTACCAAAGATGAAACCGTAAAACTGCTTGATTTGTCTCTTACCCGGAATGTTGTGCAGATGCTGATAGCATTGGCAATTCTCTTGTGGCTGATGTTGTCAATCGCCAATTCTTACAAGGCAGGTAAGGGTGTTACTTCCGCTCCCCGCGGGAAGCAAAATTTGTTGGAGCCGGTGATTACTTTCGTTCGCGATGAAGTTGCCAAACCTAATTTGGGAAAGAAATATGAAAAATATCTTCCCTACCTGTTGACCACATTCTTTTTTATTCTGGTTAACAACATCTTTGGGTTGATACCCGGCACTGCCAACGTAACCGGAAATATTGCTTTTACTGTAGTGCTTGGATTGATTTCATTTGTGGTTATTCTCTTCAGCACCAACAGTCATTTCTGGGGTCATATCTTCAATCCTCCGGGCGTACCGGGTTTTGTGAAGCCAATCCTCATATTGGTGGAGTTCCTGGGGGTATTTATCAAGCCCTTTGCACTCATTATCCGTTTATTTGCCAACATGGTGGCAGGACACATCATTATTATTTGTCTCATTAGTTTGATTTTCATATTTGGACAAATGAGTTCAGTTGCCGGCTGGCTGACATCGCCGGTAGCAGTGGGGTTTACGGTATTTATTTATATGATTGAGGTGTTGGTTGCATTTCTGCAGGCCTTCATCTTTACCAATTTGACGGCAGTATTCATTGGAGCGGCTTTCGAAGGAGAACACCACAACGAACATGCGGAGGCAGCCCATCACTAAAAGTTTTTTTTCACTATAAATACAACGATCATGAATTTGAATTACATCTTGTTGGAAGCCGTTGCGAACGCCGGTGGTGCCATTGGTGCCGGACTGGCTGCTATTGGCGCAGGATTGGGCATTGGTCAGATCGGCAAGGGTGCTGTTGAAAGCATCGCCCGTCAGCCGGAAGCCATGAACGACATCCGTGCCAACATGATCCTGGCTGCAGCGCTGGTAGAAGGTGCTGCCCTCTTCGGGATCATCGTAGGTTTCCTCGCCATGGTACTTAAATAAGCGTATCCGGCGGAAAAAAACAACCGCATTCAAAGCACAGGGCGGCGAATGCGGTTAACCTGACTTTCATTATTGAACTTATATTTTTTCTCTTTATGAATTTACTTACTCCTGATCCGGGGCTACTCATTTGGACGCTACTGGCTTTTCTGATGGTTTTTTATATCCTGAAATCAATGGCATGGCCTGCCATCATCAAGGGTCTGAAAGAGCGTGAGCAGAACATTGAAGAGGCCATTGCTACTGCTGAAAGAGTGAAAGGTGAAATGGCAGCACTTCAGAGCGAAAATGAGCAACTGATGGCACGTGCCCGCGAAGAACGCAGCCAACTGCTCAAAGATACCCGCGAGCAAACACAAAAGATGATCAGCGAAGCCAAAGACAAGGCGAAAGCTGAGTACGATCGCATTGTTGCTGAAGCCCAACAGGCCATTACACAACAAAAAAATGCAGCCCTTACCGAAGTGAAAAATCAGGTGGGTTCATTGGTGATTGAAGTAAGTGAAAAAGTATTGCGCCGTGAGTTGGGTGACCGCTCTCAGCAGGAAAAATACATCAACCAGTTAGCCGAAGAACTGAAACTGTCCTGATATGCCTAACCCACGTCTAGCTGCACGTTATGCCAAGAGCCTGGTTGATCTCTCACAAGAGCAGGGTCAATTGGAAGTAGTATTTGCAGACATGCAATTCCTCCAACGCCTCTGTTCCTCCAGTTCTGAATTGGTGAATTTGTTGAAAAGTCCTGTTATCAAGTCTGATAAGAAAATAAAAATTCTGGAAACATTAACAGCCGGAAAAATAAGTTCCCTCTCTACTTCCTTTATCACGCTTCTTGCAAAAAAAGGTCGTGAGGGTGACTTGATGGAGATGGCACAATCTTTTGTGAAGCAATACCAGGCCCTCAAAGGCATCCATCCTGTGAAATTGACTACCGCTTCACCTGCGGGCGAAGCCCTGAAGCAATTGATCGAGGAAAAAGTGAAGGCAGCCAAGGGATGGAAGCAAATTGAGTTGGAAACAGTGGTTGATGAAAAACTCATTGGTGGTTTCTTACTTGAGTTAGATAGCCAGATGTTGGATGCCAGCATCCTTCATGATCTTAAGGCTGTGAAAAGACAATTCGATAAAAATCTTTTTGTACAAAGTATCCGCTAACAGCGAAAAAATAAACAATCTAAAGCGTATCAATCATGGTAGACATTAAACCGGATGAAATTTCAGCGATACTGCGCCAGCAGCTGAGTAATTTCAACGCAGGTGCCGATCTGCAGGAAGTAGGAACTGTACTGCAGGTGGGTGATGGTATTGCCCGTGTTTACGGACTCAACGGTGTATTGAGTGGTGAGCTCGTGGAATTTGAGAATGGTGTAAAAGCGATTGCACTTAACCTTGAAGAAGATAATGTGGGTGTGGTATTGATGGGTGAGGGTGGAGACATCAAAGAAGGTGCCCGAGTAAAGAGAACCGGACAAATCGCCTCCATTAAAGTGGGGGAAGGAGTAGTTGGACGAGTTATCAATACACTTGGTGAACCCATTGATGGTAAAGGACCTCTTCAGGGTGAGTTATATGAAATGCCCCTGGAACGCAAAGCACCCGGAGTAATCTACCGTGAACCGGTTAAAGAACCACTCCAAACGGGAATCAAAGCCATTGATGCGATGATTCCCATCGGTCGCGGACAGCGGGAGCTCGTAATCGGTGACCGTCAAACCGGTAAGACTGCCATCTGTATTGACACCATCATCAACCAGAAAGAATTTTACGAAGCAGGTCAGCCGGTATATTGTATTTATGTAGCAATCGGACAAAAAGCATCAACCGTAGCAGGTGTGATGAAGACATTATCTGACAGCGGTGCCATGGCTTATACCACCATCGTTTGCGCTTCTGCTTCTGATCCTGCTCCACTTCAGTTCTATGCT
>Ga0172372_10010955_pt1 | contig 11568 bp, 6 predicted proteins | sample LakKiv5m_2_FD_114544 | JGI IMG/M metagenome (GOLD analysis project Ga0172372, IMG submission 114544) | Freshwater microbial communities from Kabuno Bay, South-Kivu, Congo - kab_092012_9.5m | ecosystem: Environmental > Aquatic > Freshwater > Lake | place: Democratic Republic of the Congo... | reverse complement strand
ACGATGGGAACGTGCTCGCGGTGGGTGCGTACGGTGAAGACTCGAACTCGACGTCCATCAACACGGGTGCGAGCAACAACGCCGCTTCGAACGCGGGTGCGGCGTACGTCTTCCGCCGGACGAGCGGGACGTGGGCGCAGGAGGCCTACGTCAAGGCGCAGAACTCCAGCGCCGACGATCAGTTCGGGGCCTGGATCGGCATGTCGTCGGATGGCACCGCACTCGCCATCGGTGCGTGGTTCGAGGCGTCGTCGTTCGTCGGGATCGCCCTCAGTGGGAGCGCCTTCGGCCCGCGTGCCGGTGCCGCGTACGTCTTCCGCCGGACGAGCGGGACGTGGGCGCAGGAGTCGTACATCAAGGCGCCGAGCCCCTCCGAATACGACCGCTTCGCGCAGGCGGCTGCGTTCTCGGGGGACGGCTCGACGTTCGCGATCGGCGCGTTCCGCGAGGACTCGAACGCGACCGGCATCGGCGGCGATTCGTCGAACGACCTCTCCATCGATTCCGGCGCCGTCTACGTCTACTGACGGCTCAGCGCGCACATCGGCTGCGATGTGCGTGCGTGACGCCACCGCACGCGTGCCGGTCGTGAATCGCTCTTGTCACGTGGGAGCGGGAGTCCCTACTCTCGCGCCGCGCGTACGTCACCGGCGTCGCGCTCCGGGTCGCGAGGGTTCATGCACACGCTCGAACGATGGGTCACTGCTGCTGAGTCGCTGCACGGCGAGCGGCCTTCGCTCGCGCTGCCTGTCGCCGCGTGGCTCGATCGGGCTGCGCGCGAGGCGGCGCTCACGGCGACCGCGCCGGGCAGCACGGCCGCGCTGCGGGAGCGCGTCGAGATGTACGAGGCCGTGATCGCGCTGGTGCGCGCCGTCGCGGCCGTCGAGCCGGAGCGTGCGCGTGCGCTCGGGAGCCCGGATGCCGAGGACGAACCGCCGACGCCGCGCGCGCTCGTCGAGGGCCTGCTGCTGCGCGCGACCGTGCTCGATGCGACGGGGCGACTCGGTGCAGCCGCGGCGTGCATCGCGGAGGCGCAGTCGCGTGCGGCGGCGGTCGGCTGCCGGGCGCTCGCGCTCGCGGTGCTCGTCGCGCGCGGGCGCATCCTCGTCATGCAGGGGGATGAGGCGCAGGCCTCGCTCGTGCTGCTCGAGGGCGCGGCGCTCGCGCGGGAGCTCGATGCGCGGCGGCAGGAGGCAAAGCTGCTCGGCAACCTCGGCTTCCTGCTCGGCGAGCACGACGGCCGCTCGTACGAGGCGTACACGCGCCGCGCGCTGACGATCGCGCGCGAGATCGACGACGCGCGCCTCATCGCGCACAGCCTCTGCAACCTCGGCGGCGCGCTCTCGCAGCAGGGGCGCTACGAGGAGGCGCGCGCCTGCTACGAGGAGGGCCTCCCGCTCGCGGAGGGCCTCGGCATGGCCGATTGCGTCGCGCTCTTCCGCGCCGGGCTCGGTGGCGTCTGCGCAGGGACGGGCGCGCTCGAGCGCGGCGTCGCGTTTTATCAGCGCAGCATCGAGCACTTCGCGGCGGTCGGCGACGTCTTCCAGGTCGCGCGGCAGAAGCAGCTCGTCGGCAGGCATCTGGTCGCGGCAGAGTTTCACCACGAGGCGCGCGCCTTCCTCGAGGAGAGCCTCGCGCTCTGCGAGGGCGGGCTGCACCGCAACGTCGCCTGGCAGGCGCACGACCAGCTCGCGCTCGTCTGCGAGGCGGCGGGCGATCATCGCGAGGCGCTTCGTCATCTGCGCGCGTCGTGGTCGATCCGCGAGACGCAGCTCGAGGCGCGCGCCACCGAGCGCATCCGCCTGCTCGAGCTGCACCTCGAGGCCGAGCGCGCGTCGCGGGCGGCGGCGATCGAGCGGGAGCGCAACGCCGAGCTCGAGGCGTCTCTCGCGCAGCAGCGGCGCATGCAGGCGGAGATCGAGGCGCTCGCGCGTACGGACGCGCTCACCGGGCTCTTCAACCGCCGTCACGTCGGCGACGTCGTCGCGCGCGAGATGTCGTTCATGCGCCGCAAGTGGCGGCCGCTCTCGATCGCGATGCTCGACCTCGACGCGTTCAAGAGCGTCAACGACCGCTTCGGCCACGAGGTGGGCGATCAGGTGCTCGTCGAGGTCGGGCGCCGGCTCGCGGCGGGGCTGCGCGACCACGACCTCGTCGCGCGCTGGGGCGGCGAGGAGTTCTGCATCGTGCTCATCGACACCGAGTTCGAGCCCGCCAAACTCGTCGTCGACCGTCTCCTCGAGCGGATCCGCAGCGTGCCGGTCGAGACGCGCGTCGGGCCGCTCAAGGTGACGGCGAGCGTGGGCTTCACGGCCGCGGTGCCCGACGACCACGCCCTCGAGGACCTGCTGCGGCGTGCGGATGAAGCGCTCTACGCGGCGAAGACGGCGGGGCGGGATCGCTCGGTGTCGAGCTACCCGCCCGGGCCCCGCGCCATGTCACCCGCGCGCTGAGCGCGCCGCGCATGCGTGAAACGTCGCGCTGAGCGCGAACGCGCAGAGCGCGCCGCGCATGCGTGACACGTCGCGCGGAGCACGCCGCGCATGCGCGAAACGGCGCGCGGAGGACTTGCGGCGATCAGTGCCCGCCGCCGGCCTGCTGGGCCTGCTGCGCGCGGAGCTGCTGCTGGATCTGCTGCATGAGCTCGGGCGGGAGCTGGCCCGCGCCGGGCATGCCGCCGGGGCCGCCCATCGCGCCCATGCCGGGCGGGGGCTCGGGTGCGGCAGCGGGCGCGCCGGCGTCGGCGGGCGTCGAGAGCGCGTCGGCGTCGGGGGCGAGGCGGTTCGCGAGGTAGCTCGAGATCACGTAGATGGAGTCGACGCCCGTGCGGCGCGCGAAGAACTCGCGATCGCCGGACGCCGACGCCTTGCCGATGCGGACCGCGTACTCCTGCGTGCCGGCCTCGCCCGCGGTGCGGAACGTGATCGTCGTCGCCTCGGGCGACTCGAAGCCGTGCTGCTCGGCGGTGACGTCGGCGTTCGCGAAGTCGGTGGCGCGCAGCCGCGCGACGCTCTGGACGAGGCCGACGAGCTTCGAGGGGGCGAAGCGCGCGATCGCCGCGCTGCCCGCATCGACCGTCCAGTCGTCGCCCGATTTCGTGAATGAATACGTGCCTTTGGGGCCTTCGAAGCGGATCGCGACGACGTCGTTCGGCTCGACGTTCGTGATCTCGCGGTCGCGCCACTCCTTCACGTCTTTCTTGAACGCGTACTGGATGGAGCCCTCGACGGCGAAGACGCGGTCCTGGCCCTCGACGCGCACCATCGTCGCGCTGCCGCGGAAGGCGCCGATCCAGAGGTCGGCGACGGTCGTCGAACCCTTCATCGCGAGGACGCGGATGCCCGTCTCGGGGGTGACCTCGAGGCGTGCGTGGTTCGCGCGGTTGTTCGCGGCGGTGCCGTTGACCTCGAGCGTGTCGAGCTTGTCGAGGGCGGCGTTGAGCGTGGTCATGTCGACCGCGGAATCGAGCGGCGCGGTGAGGCGCCAGCCGGAGCCCGACTTCGCGAGGCGGATCGGCGGGAGCGAGGGGCGCCGGATCTCGAGCGCGTCGAGCTCGTTGCGGTCGATCTCGGGGAGCGTGGCGGCCGCGGCGCTGCCAGCGGGGGCGCCGCCTTCGTCGTGGCGCTTCTGAATGACGAAGTACGATGTGCCGAGCAGGGCGGCGAACGCGAGCGCGCCGATCCAGAGACGATTCTTCTGCCAGTTCATGCGAGGCCTCGTTCGCGAGAGCGTGGGTTCCGTGTCGACGGGCGGAAGGGCCCGGGAGCGCTGCGCGATGGCGCGCCGCCCGCGGGCCGCGCGGTCAGAGCTTGAGGGTCGCCTTCTTGCGCTTGCGGAGCTGCCAGCGGATGAGGCCGGCGAGCGCGACGGCGAGCGGGAGGCCGATGATGAGCCCGAGCGAGATGAGCGACTTCTTGCTCTCCCACTCGGCGGCGGCTTCCTTGCGCTTCTCGAGGGCGCGGCGGGCGGCGGCGTCGTCACCCGTCTGCTGCGCCTCCTCGATGGCGGCGCGCGCCTCATTGTCGGCAGCGACGACGTTCTGCGGGACCTTGAGCGCCGGGTCCTCGACGTTCTTCGCGCGGATCGCGATGAGGTCGGAGTCCTGCGCGAGCCAGTCGACGGCGTTGAGCGCGAGCGCGAGGGCGCTCGTGAGGTCGCGCGTGCCGTCGCGGCCGGGGCGCGGGAGGAACTCGTCGCGGAGCACCGAGGCGGTGCCGACGACGAGGACGCGCGCGGTGCGCGTCGCGCGTGCGGGGCCCGTCGGCGCGCTCGCGGCTGCGCTGGAGCTGACGGCGCCGGCGGCGAAGGCGCTCGGCAGCTTGCCCTCGATGCTGGCGATGAGCGGGAAGCGCTGCCGACTGCCCGAGGGCGCCCACTCGCGCGGGTGGCGCGGGCGCACGCTGAACGACTCGCCCGTGAGCAGCCAGGAGTCCTCGGTGGTCTTCGCGAGGGCGATGGTCTTCACCTCGCGGTCGCTGCGCAGGCGCCCGTTGAGCGTGAGGCTCGAGGCGAAGGGCATCACGACCTGGTCGAGGCGGAAGAGCACGGGGTTCTCGGCGACCGCCTCGTCGAAGGAGACGATGGGCACCGGCGGGAAGGGCACGAGCATCGGGATGCCGAGCTGCGTCTGCATCGGGGCGCGGCCGCACTGCGTGTCGGCGACGATGTTCGACTCGAGGCGCACGCCCCAGGGCTCGAGCAGGCGGTTGAGGCCGCTGTTCACGGCCGTCGCCGTCATGTCCTGGTTGTTCGGGTCGATCTTCGTCGAGCCGCCGAAGACGCCGAGCGAGCCGCCCTGCATGACGTACGCGTCGATGCGGTGCGCCTCTTCGTCGGTGATCTCCTGCTCCGGCGCGACGATGAGCAGCGCGCGCAGATCGGTGGGGATGTCGGCGGTGAGCGGGACCTCGACGAGCTCGTAGGTCGGCAGCGCTTCCTTCAGGCCCGAGAGGCCCTCGGCGAGCGTCGGGCCGCCCTTGCCGCTGACGACGCCGATCTTCGTCTTCTCGCCGACGAGCTCCTTGATGAGCGTCGTGATGCGGTACTCGAGGCCGGACGGATCCTCGATGACGGGGATGGTCTTGTTCTCGCCGAGGAACTTCACGACGAGGCCGCGGTAGCCCTCGCGGACGTTCACCGAGTCGTTCTCGATGACCTGGTGGCTGACCTTCTGCACGCCGTCGCGCTCGGCCGCCTCACGCTCCTCGTCGGTGTCCGGGTTCACGAAGCGCACGCGCACGTGGCCCTTCGACGCGGCCTCGTATTCGCGGAGCAGGTCGCGCACCGCGACCTCCGTCGCCTTGAACTGCGGCGGCAGATCGCTCGTGAAATACGCGGTGATCTCCATGTCGTCGCTGAGACCGCCGACGAGCCGCTTGCTGCCGGTGGAGAGCGAGTAGAGGCGCTTGCTCGTGAGGTCGACGCGCGCGCTCGCGCCGAAGAAGCCGAGCACGTTGAGCAGGACGAGCACGCCCGCGGTGATCGCGAGGAAGGCGAGCGACTCGGCCGCGGCGCCTGCGCGCTTGCGGCCTGCGCTCTGGGTGGAACTGCCGCCCTTCGGGGACTGATTCGTGGTCATGGTCACTTCCACCGCCGGCTCTCGAGGGCGCGGAACGCGATCGCGAGAGGGAAGAAGATCACCGAAGCGAAGAAGACGAGGTCCTTCGTGTCGACGACGCCGCGCGCCATCGACTCGAAGTGGAAGCTGAACGACATCTGCTCGACGACGCTGGCGACGCCGCCGGAGAAGAAGGGCGTCGCGTAGCCGACGATCACGAAGACGAAGGCGAGGATGCCCGCGACGAAGAAGGCGATGAGCTGGTTGTCGGTGAACGACGACGCCATCATGCCGATCGCGAGGAGCGCCGAGCCCTCGAGGAGCAGCCCGACGTAGCCCGTCCAGACCTGGCCCCAGTCGAGGTTGCCGAGCGAGGAGACGACGAGCGGGTAGGGCAGCGTGAGGGTGAGCGTCACGGCGAGCAGGCCGACGGCGGCGAGGTACTTGCCGACGATGACCTCCCACTCGCGGACGGGCATCGTGATGAGCAGCTCGAGCGTGCCGTTGCGCTTCTCTTCGGCGAGCAGGCCCATCGTGAGCGCCGGGCACGCGAACATCAGCGTGAACGGCATCATCTGGAAGAGCGTGCGCAGCGTCGCGCGGCCCGTGAGGAAGAAGGCGCCCGGGATGTAGAAGAAGAGGAAGCCCGTCAGCGCGAGCACCAGCGCGATGACGATGTAGGCCGCGGGACCGTTGAAATAGCTGGCGAACTGGCGCCGCGCGATGTTGAGCGTCTGCACGTCAGGACTCCTTCGCGGTGTCGTTGGGAGCGTCGTCGGAGGGGGCGTCGGCGCTTTCTGCCTCGCTGCTGCGCCCTGTGTCGCTGCTGCGCCCTGTGTCGCTGCTGCGCCCTGTGTCGCGGGCAGGAGCGCCGCCGGTGGTGAGGCCGCGGAAGATCGACTCGAGGTTCTGGCCTTCGCGGCGCAGGCCGAGGAGCACGAGCCCGCCCTCGACGGCCGCCTGGAAGAGCGGGGCGCGGAGGTCGTCGTCGCCCGTGGGAATGATCTCGAAGCCGAGCTCGTCGCGGCCGACGTCGACGGGGCGCACGCGGTCGACGCCCTTCACGCGGCCAAGCAGCTCGCGGACCTCGCCCTCGGACTTGCCGTTCTTCTTCACGTCGACGACGAAGCGCGACTTGCCCGCGGAGGCGACGAGCGCGTCGGGGGTGTCGTCGGCGACGATGCGGCCCTTCGAGATGATGAGGACGCGGTCGCAGGAGACCTGCACCTCGGCGAGGTTGTGCGTCGAGAGGATGACCGTGCGCTCCTTGCCGATGGAGGTGATGAGATCGCGGATCTCGATCGCCTGGTTCGGGTCGAGGCCGCTCATCGGCTCGTCGAGGATGAGCACGGGCGGCGTGTGCACGAGCGCCTGCGCGAGGCCGACGCGCTGCTTGTAGCCCTTCGAGAGCTCGCGGATGGTGCGCGCGAGCATGTCGCCGAGGCCCGTCTCCTCGACGGCGCGCTTGAGCGCCTTGTGCGCGTCGGGGCCCTTGAGACCGCGCATCCGGGCGACGAACTCGAGGTACTCGAGCACCATCATCTCGGTGTAGAGCGGCGTGCTCTCAGGGAGGTAGCCGATGGCGCGGCGGACGGCGAGGCTGTCCTCCCAGACGTCCGCGCCGTGGATCCGCGCCGTGCCTTCCGTCGGGGCGACGAAGCAGGTCAGGATCTTCATCGTCGTCGTCTTCCCGGCGCCGTTCGGGCCGAGGAAGCCGAGCACTTCGCCCTTGCGGACCTGGAAGCTGACCTTGTCGATGGCGCGGACGCCGCCGTAGGTCTTCGTCAGGTCGCGGGCTTCGATCATCACATCGCTCATGCGAAGCCTCTCCGTACTGCTGCGTGGCGGACTGCTGCGTGCCGTACTGCTGTTTGGCGAACTGCCGCGTGGCCCCGCAGGGCCGGCGGAAGTCCTGGGTTGTCGGGGAAGGCGGTCAAGCTCCCCCCGAGCGGGCGGCGACTGTAGCCGTGGCCCCCGGGGAGTCAAGAACGCCCGCGGGCCCGGAAACGCATGAAATGCGCGGTTATTCCCGCGGTGCCGGCGGCATGGTGCGACGGCGCGCGATCAGTGAACGTACGACCAGTCGACGCCGGGGCGGAGCTCCAGGTGCACGTGGTTCTGGTGGGCGGTGTCGTGGTGCGGCGTGATCACGATCTGGAAGAGGTCGGCGCGGACGGCCTCGCAGACGGTCGTGCGGAGCAGGCGCGCGCGGGGGGCTTCGTCGTCGCGCGGCGTGCAGGGCTCGCTGCCGCGGGTGCGATCGCCCCAGTCGGTGAGCACGTCGGCGACCTCGCCGTTCGCGAGGTGCAGGCGGGCGGCGTCGAGCGCGAGGCCGCTGGCGTGGCCGCTCACCGGGCCGCTGCCACCGACGCGCGCGTTCGCCCGGAAGGCGCTGTAGTGCTCGAGGGCGACGACGTCGGCGGCGCGCAGCACGGGCGCCCAGGCGAGCACCGCGAGCGCGAGGCGGCAGTCGAGGACGGCGTGCGGAGAGTTCTCCGGGTTGTTGCTCGGCGCGACGCGGATGCCGGCGATCGGGGCGCGCAGGCGGATGGGCGTCGTGACGCCGGGCGCGTCGGTGTCGGGCACGCGATCGAAGGCGACGCCCTGCGCCCGCAGCAGGTCGAGACACGCGTCCGGGGAGAGCGCGGCGAGGGCGCGTCCGGCGGGGAGCGTGGGCGCGACGGGGCGCGGCGCCTCCGCGGGGAGGTCGGGGCGCGCGACGGCGTCTTCGGCCGAGTCACCGCGCACGGCGGTCGCGAGCTGCGGAGCGTCGGTCGTCGGTGCGTCGGTGATGGCGTCGATGTCAGCGTCGGCAGCAGCGTGTGCCGCCTCGGCGTCGTGGGCGGCGAGGGTCGCCTCGAGCTCGCGTGCGCGGGACTCGGCGCGTGCGGCGCGCTCGTTGGCTTCGGCGGCGCGACGTTCGGCACGTGTCGCGCGGGTCGTCGCTTCGCTCGCGCGCTGCTCGGCGCGCTCGGCGCGCTGGGCGGCCTCGGTGGCGCGGCGCTCGGCGCGCTCGGCGCGGGTCGTCGCTTCGCTCGCACGGCGCTCGGCGCGTTCGGCGCGCTGGGTGGCCTCGGTGGCGCGCGTCGTCGCGGCTGCTGCGCGGGTCTGTGCGTCGTTGGCCCGGGCCTGCGCTTCGTCCGCGCGGGCCGTGGCGGCGTCTGCGCGGGTCTTCGCCTCGGCGGCGCTGGCTGTGGCGGCGTCGGTGCGGGCCTGTGCTTCCGAGAGCACGCGCTCGAAGGCCGCGACGCGCGTGCGCGGCGTGGGGCGACGCGCGGCGCGCGGCCGATTCTGGGCGTCGGCCTCGCGCGCGACGCACAGCGTGGCGGCGCAGAGCATCGCGCAGAGCGCAGCGACGAGACGCGAGGAGACCATGTGCGTGATCGTAGGTCGGGTGACCGCGCCGCGTGAAATTCGCGGCGTCGTGCCCGGCGGGGATGCGAAGAGAAACGAGGGCTTCTGCTACGCTCGTCCCTCTGCGCGGGGCCGTACCGCGCGTTTCCTCGAGGGCTTGGCCATGGGTTTTCACTTCGCTTTCCGAACGGCCTCACGCCTGCGTCGCGCATGCCTCGCCATGTGGCTCGTCGCGCTCGCCGCGTGCGGTCGCACCGAGCTCGACATGTTCACGGACGCCGACGTCCTGCCCGTGGACGGCGCGTTCGATGCGAGCGCCGATGGTGCAGCCGACGGAGGATTCGATGGCGGCGTCTGTGTGACCGACGCCGACTGCGACGACGCGCTCTTCTGCAACGGCGTGGAGGTCTGCAGCGAGGGGAGCTGCGTCCCGGGCACGGCCCCCCTCTGTGAGGATGGTGTCGACTGCACGCTCGACGCCTGCGTCGAGAGCGAGGGCGCGTGTCGATCGCTCCCCGACTCGGCGCAGTGCGACGACGGACAGACCTGCGATGCGATGCTCGGCTGCGTCGGCGTGACGGGCTGTCGCTCGGCGGAGGAGTGTCAGGACGGCGTCTTCTGCAATGGCATGGAGGAGTGCCTCGGCGGAACGTGCGTGCCCGGCATCGCGCCGCGCTGCGACGACCCCTTCCCGTGCACCGTCGACACGTGTGACGAGGCCGCGGGCGGCTGCGTGGGGATGCCCGTGAATGCCCTCTGCGACGATGGTCTCTTCTGCACGGGGACCGAGACGTGCAGCGTGATGGCGGGCTGCGTGGCGGGCGCGCCGCTCGCCTGCGACGATGGCCGCGCGTGCACGACGGATCGCTGCGACGAAGCGACGCGCGCGTGCGTGGCGACCGCCGTCGATGCCGACCTCGACGGTGCGCCCGACGCGGCCTGTGGCGGCACCGACTGCGACGACGCGAACCCGGCCGTCGCGCCCGGCTTCCCCGAGTCATGCAACGACCGCGTCGACAACGACTGCGACACGGCGATCGATTGCGCCGACACGGAGTGCGCGACCGACCCGCGCTGCGCGACGTGTGCGCCACGCGAGACGGCGTGCGGCGACGGCGCCGACGAAGATTGTGACGCGGCGATCGACTGCGCGGACACGGACTGCGCTGCGGACCCGGCGTGCGGCGTGTGCGCGCCGCGCGAGACGGCGTGCGGCGACGGCGCGGATGAGGACTGCGACGGCGCGACGGACTGCGCGGACACGGACTGCGCGACGGCCGCGGGCTGCTGCGTGCCTGCGCCTGAGCAGTGCTCGAACCGACGTGACGACGACTGCGACGCGCGCTCGGACTGCGCGGACAGCGATTGCGCGACCGCGCCCGTCTGCTGCGTGCCGCGCCCCGAGCAGTGCGCGAACGGCGCCGACGACGACTGCGACGGGCGCGCCGACTGCTCCGACAGCGACTGCGCGGCGGACCCCGCGTGCGTCGTGTGCACGCCCGAGCAATGCACGGGCGGCGTGGACGAGGACTGCGACCGCCTCGTCGACTGTGCAGACACGGATTGTGCTGCTGCGCCCGAGTGCGCGATGTGCATGCCCACCGCCGAGCTCTGCACGGGCCGCCTCGACGAGGACTGCGACGGCGCGCTCGACTGCGCGGACACGGACTGTGCGTCCGATCCGGCGTGTCTCGGCTGCACGGCCGAGCGCTGCACGGGCGGGGCCGACGAAGACTGCGACGGCACGCTCGATTGCGCCGATGCCGACTGCGCGCTCGATCCGGCGTGCCGCGTCTGCGTGCCCGAGTCGTGCACGAACGCGCTCGACGACGACTGCGACGGCCGCACCGATTGCAGCGACACCGACTGCACCGCCGATCCCGCTTGTGCGACGTGCACGCGCGAGCTCTGCCGCGATGGCCGCGACAACGACTGCGACGGCGCCGCGGACTGTGACGACAGCGACTGCGGGCGCGATCCGGTGTGCCTCGTGTGCGCGCCCACGGAGATCTGCCGCGACGGTCGCGACAACGACTGCGACGGCGCGACGGACTGCGACGACGGCGACTGCGCGGGCAATCCGCTCTGCCGCGCGTGCCTGCCGATCGAGCTCTGCGGCACGGGCATCGACGACGACTGCAATGGGCTCGCCGATTGCGACGATCCGCGCTGCGCCGCCGAGCCCTCGTGCGGCCCGGGCTGCGTCGCCGAGGCCTGCCGCGACGGTCGCGACAACGACTGCGACGGCCTCCTCGACTGCCGCGATCCGGACTGCGCGGCGAACCCGCTCTGCCGGCTCTGCCTGCCGCGGGAGTTCTGCAACACGGGCTTCGACGAGAACTGCGACGGCCTCGTCGACTGCGACGATCCCGCCTGCGCGACCGACCCCTCGTGCAATCTCTGCCAGCCTGCCGAGACGCGCTGCACCGACGGCTTCGACGACGACTGCGACGCGCGCGTCGACTGCGCCGACGACGAGTGCACCGCGGACCCGGCCTGCGCCGTCTGCGCGCGCGCGGAGACGTCGTGCGCCGACATGCGCGACGAGGACTGCGACGGGCTCTTCGACTGCGCGGATTCGGACTGCGCCGCCGACCCGTCGTGCGCCGTCTGCGCGCGCGCGGAGACGGCGTGCGCCGACATGCGCGACGAGGATT
>Ga0172372_10010953_pt1 | contig 11570 bp, 8 predicted proteins | sample LakKiv5m_2_FD_114544 | JGI IMG/M metagenome (GOLD analysis project Ga0172372, IMG submission 114544) | Freshwater microbial communities from Kabuno Bay, South-Kivu, Congo - kab_092012_9.5m | ecosystem: Environmental > Aquatic > Freshwater > Lake | place: Democratic Republic of the Congo... | reverse complement strand
CTTTTGATAAAGCATTGATGAAGCCTCTGTCGATGTTTAAAGCGTTGACTCGATGATATTCGGCGATGCCGATTTGTTCGGATAATTCTTTATATTCGATATCTAGTTCAACCAAGGTTTCGGAATGATCAGAGACAAAAGCAATCGGAACAATTACGGGAATTTTTTGGTCGAGGGCGACTCGCCTAATTTCTTGCTCTAGACTTGGAGAAGTCCATTTTAGTGGACCAACTTTAGATTGATAACAAATTTGGTGGTCAATTTTGTCAATATTGAGAGTATCGTTTTTTTTAATCATAATCGTAAGATTATCGAGGATATTTTTAACGCTATTTTCAATCTGAAAAACATAGGGATCGCCTTTGTCTATAACCTTTTGAGGCAATCCATGAGCCGAAAACAAAATGCGAATATTTGAGTGATTTTCGATCTTAATTTTTTGAAGAGTTTTAAGGATATTTTGGCAATGAGATTTTATAAAATCATCTTGATCTGGATAACAGCAAACAATTTTTATTGGTATTTTATTGCTCATAAAATTATCTCCAAAATCTTTAATTGAAGATGCGCTGGTAGTTGATGAATATTGTGGATAAAGCGGAAGAAGAATTATTTCGTCGGGTTGATAATTATGAATTTTTTCAACAACTTCATGAGCAAAAGGGTGCCAATAGCGCATAACAGTAAAAACCTTGAAATTGCCACTGAAGGATAATTCTCTTTCGAGAGAGTCAGCTTGTGATAAAGTGATGTCTAGTAATGGAGACTTACCGCCGATTTTTTGGTAAATATTTTGGGCTTTTATCTCTCTTTTTGATGAGATGAGTTTAGCAAGTAAAAATCTGAATGGTTGGGGTAATGAAATTATCGCTTTGTCATTAAAAAGATTGAATAAAAAAGGCTTAACCGAGCTTAATTTATCTGGTCCGCCAAGATTAAATAAAATTACTGCGGTTTTATGATTAAATTTTGGCATAACGAGAATTTTTTATGATAAGTAAAATAAAAAATATGATGCAATGAATAAAAATAATGGTCGGCGCAATCGAGAGTTTATAATTTGAAGCAATTAAAAGCCCAAATAACGAAACGCAAACACCAATAATTACGCTTTTAATAATCATTTCGAGAGGTTTTTTTGAAAAAATTCGTGCACATGCGCTTGGAACGATCATCAGTGCGGTAATTAAAAAAATTCCTGTAACCTTTATGGCAAAGGCAATCATCAGAGATAATAAAATCATAAAATAAAAATTAATTTGACTTTGATTGATATTTCTGACTGTCGCAATATCGGAGTTAATTATACTTATAAGGAGTTTATCTAAGTAAAAATAAATATAAGCCAAAATTAAGGCGCACATTGCAGATATAAGGGTAAGATGAGTTTTAGAAATTTGAGAAATATCGCCAAAAAGAAATTCTTCAAACTCAAAATTTTTATTAAAATTTTCATTAAATAGCACTGCGCAAGCAACAAAAAAATATGAAAAAATCATAACCACACTATCGATAGCAAAAGTTTTTTGGCGTGAAAATAAATTGATTAGCGCGGTAAAAACAAGATTAAAAATAATTAAAATCATAATCTGATCAGCTTCTAAAAAAACTCCGATAGCAACTCCAAAGAGAGTTGAGTGTGACATTGCGTCGCCATAAAAGGAGAGCTTTTTCCATAAAACTAAATTTCCCAAAATTGCGCAAGAAATTGCACAAGCTATGATTGTTAATATTGAAATTAAGGAATAATTTTCGAGCATCAATTGATTGAAAATAGTGTTTGAAATTGGTGATATTATATTTTAAAAACTTTTTGTTGTGCAATTAAAATTATCAAATTCTCAAAAAATCATCTTATAACGAATGGATTTTTGTTTATGAATAACTTTTTTCTATGAATGAATTTTCTTCGGACGGTCATAAAAACATAAAATTTTCTGAAAAACTTAAGGGTTTTTTGTATAAACTCATTCACTATATTGGTATTATTTTTAGTATTTTGGTAGCGATATATGCTCTGTATAATTTGATGCCAGAATTTATTAAATTTTGTTTTGGATATATTATTAAAATTATAAAATCTGATTATCCGAACCTTTAATTTTCTTGTTTCATCAATTTATCCGGTAAATCTTAAACCGAAATTTAAAGTCTAAATTTTAGTTTCAATTGTTTTTAAATTTTAAGCCTAAATTTGACATTTAAATAAAAAAATATTTCAATGACGGTCTCAAAATTTATCCAATCTAAAAAAACTAAAACTGCACACAATGGTTAGTAAATCTTTAGTCTCAAGCTCTAAGTCTAGTTCTAAACATAATTCTATCAAAGATTTTAAAAAAGACGAGTTGCTTGGTTTTTATCGAGAAATGTTGTTGATTCGAAGATTTGAAGAAAAAGCCGGCCAGCTATACGGAATGGGTCTTATCGCCGGATTTTGTCATTTATATATCGGTCAAGAAGCTATCGCTTCGGGCATGCGCTTCACTATGATTGAAGGCGATAAAGTTATTACAACTTACCGTGATCATGGGCACATGATTGCTGTGGGTTCTGATCCCAAGAAAATTATGGCTGAATTGCTTGGTCGTCGTGACGGTTCTTCAAAAGGCAAAGGCGGATCAATGCATTTATTTGATCTTGAAAAGCATTTCTACGGTGGTCATGGAATAGTTGGGGCGTCGGTGCCAATTGGCGCAGGCCTTGCCTTTGCAGATAAATATAAAGGCAACAACAACGTAACTTATTGTTATTTTGGAGATGGCGCGGCTCATCAAGGTCAAGTTTATGAGGCCTTTAACATGGCAAAATTATGGAACTTGCCGGTTTTATTTATTATTGAAAATAATCATTACGCTATGGGGACTTCAGTTTCCCGGTCATCTTCAATTGATCAGCTACACAAGCGTGGAATCGGATTTAATATCCCCGGTGTAAAAATTAATGGCATGGACATTTTTGATGTAATCAAGGATGGCCAGAAATGTGTTGATTATGTCAGATCTGGCAATGGTCCAATGATAATTGAAATGGACACTTATCGCTATCGGGGTCATTCAATGTCTGATCCGGCTACCTATCGCTCAAAAGAAGAGGTGAATTGTAAAAAAGATCTCGATCCAATTGATACTTTACGCAATAATATTTTACAAAATAGTTTCGCCAGCGAAGGTGAAATCAAAAAAATTGATGATGAAATTAAAAATCAAGTTAACGAAATTGTTGAATTTGCAAAAAATAGCCCCGAGCCTGATGAATCAGAGCTTTTAACCGAGATATACAATTAAGATATGACTCTCAGAAAACTTACCGTACGCGAAGCCCTCAGAGAAGCAATGGCCGAGGAAATGCGCAAACATCCCGAAATATTTGTGATGGGAGAAGAGGTCGCCGAATATAATGGTGCCTACAAAGTTACCCAAGGTCTTTTGGCTGAGTTTGGCTCCAAAAGAGTAATCGATACCCCAATTACCGAACACGGTTTTGCTGGTTTAGCAGTTGGTTCGGCTTTTGCTGGGCTTCGTCCAATTGTTGAATTCATGACTTTTAACTTTGCCATGCAAGCCATTGATCAAATTGTCAATTCTGCTGCCAAAACCAACTACATGTCGGGAGGGCAAGTTAGATGTCCGATCGTTTTTAGAGGTCCAAATGGCGCTGCCGCTAGGGTTGGAGCCCAACATTCGCAATGCTATGCTTCATGGTACGGTTCAATTCCCGGTCTGAAAGTTATAGCTCCCTACTCTTCTGCTGATGCAAAAGGTTTATTAAAATCGGCAATTCGCGATCCTAATCCGATAGTTTTTTTAGAAAATGAAATTACTTATGGGTTTAATTTTGAAGAAGAATATGACGACGATCATGTTGTTGAAATTGGGAAAGCGAAAGTTTTGCGCGAGGGTTCGGATATTACGATTATTGCCTTCTCTCTAGTCGTTAAGTATGCTCTTGAAGCCGCTCAAGAACTTGATTCTATTGGTATTTCTGCTGAAGTGATCGACCTTAGAACTATCAGACCAATTGATCGACAAACAATTGTTGAATCGGTCAAAAAAACTTCACGATGTGTTACGGTTGAAGAAGGTTTCCCTTTCGGCTCTGTTGGTAGCGAAATCGCTTCAATTTTAATCGATGAAGCTTTTGATTATCTAGATGCGCCAATCAAAAAACTTACTTCAGTTGATGCGCCTTTGCCCTACGCTGAAAATCTTGAAAGACTGGCTCTCCCTAAAACTCGAGATATTGTTAGAGTTGCCAAAGAATTATGTAATAAACCTTCGTAATTAAAAATTATTTAACTTATTTAATGATATTTCACAAAGTCAAAATAGCTTCATAAAATGGTTATCACACGATATACAATATACAATTTTGTTAAAAAAAATCGCATTAATAAATCTGTTTTTTTGTCTTATTGCATAGCCTTTTCGTTAATTTTTTATTTTATGTTCGTATCGATTTTTGGAGATAAAGGCTTAATTGAATATTATTCTCTTAAAAAAGAATCTCACAGAATTGAGAACGATAAAGTTGAATTAATTAACAAAATCCGCATCAAAAAAGACATGATTAAAGCTATGGATTATGAGTCTCTCGATCTTGATTTAGTTGACGAGCAATCGCGCAAAATACTTGGTTATGTTGGTAAAGACGAAATTGTAATTTACCAAGACAAAGATTCTGATGGCGTAAGCGATAAATCAAAAAAATAGCACATGCTTATCAAGCACGAAACACTTCGAAAACTCTTTCACATCGCCCTCTCTCTAATTCCCCTCCTCTATATAAATCTTGGAAAAACAAGTTTTTTGTGTCTATTCATCCCGTTGGCAATTGCCATAATTGGCATTGATTATTGTAGGTGCAAATATAATTCCGTTGGCTCTGCTATTACCCCGTTTTTTAAAATTATTATGCGCGAAAAAGAGTTAAGTAGAAAACATCTGTCGGGCGTGTCTTGGGCCTTTTTTTGTGCAGTAATAAATTTTACAATTTTTCATCCAGCTGTGGCGGTGACTGGCTTTTTGATATTAACTTTTGCAGATGCAATGGCGGCGGTTGTCGGAAAATCAGTCAAAAGTGCAAAATTTTACCAAAAATCTCGAGCTGGCTCATTAGCCTTCTTTTTAACCTCGATTTTAGTGATAATTTTATGCGGAATTTATTTCGATTGTCGCTTGCCTTTTTTTTTCTTTGGTTTTTTTGTGGCAATGTTTGTTACCTACTTAGAGGCCTATCCTGATCTATTTCACATCGACGACAATTTGCTTATACCGCTGTCTTTCGGGGTTTGCATGACCTTGTTCGACTTAATGTGGCATATCTTGTAGTAAACAATAATAAGTTTTCATGAATTTTGCTAAAGATTTTCCAGAAAAATTGCGCTCTTCGATATTGGTCTCCGAAGTAGTTGGCAAGAAGGTTCGACTAAAAAAAAGAGGTAAAGATTATCTGGGTTTATGTCCATTTCATAACGAAAAAACTCCATCTTTTACCGTTAATGATCAAAAAGGTTTTTATCATTGTTTTGGCTGTCAAGCTCATGGCGATATAATAACTTTTGTGATGGAGACCGAGAGGCTCGAATTTAAAGATACGGTTTTCAAGATTGCGCAAGATTTTGGAATTGAAGTGCCAATCGTCGAAAATAGCAGAGCTGAAAACAATTATATTGCGCGCGATTTTGAAATTATTGCCAAAATAAATGAATTTTTTGCCAAAAATCTTCACCAACAAAATGTTTTAGAGGCCAGAGATTACTTAAAAAAAAGAGGATTTAATTCAATAATAGCCAAAAGATTTCATCTGGGATATGCTCCAAATTCTTATGAAGCTCTAACCAATTACCTCAAAGGCTTGGGCTTTAATGATAATGAAATAGGATCTTGCGGGGTGATTGGTAAAAATGACAAAGGTAAGCTTTATGATAAATTTCGTAATCGCATAACTTTTGCAATTACCGATAAAAAAAATCGCCCCATTGCTTTTGGAGGCAGATCTTTGGGCGATGATATGCCAAAATATTTGAATTCCGCTGAAACTGATATTTTTAAAAAAAATCTTACTCTCTATAATTTTTTTAATGCCCGCAAATCAATATTTGATAAGGGTTTTGCTATCATGGTTGAAGGTTATATGGATACCATTTCTTTGGCGGTAAATGGTTTTGAAAATGTTGTTGCCGGTCTTGGTACTGCTATTGGCGAAGAGCATTTGAAGCAACTTTTTGCCATCACCGATAAAATTGTTATTTGTTTAGATGGAGATAATGCCGGTTATAAAGCTATGAAAAGGGTTTGTGAAATTGCTCTGCCCCTTATTAATTCACAAAAAAATATTCTATTTTGTTTTTTGCCCAACCAAATGGACCCCGATGATTTTGTAAAAAAATACGGCGTGAGTGAATTTCAAAAAGCTTTAGACGCTTCGATACCAATGTCGCAGGCTATAATTGATTTTACCGTTAATGATTTGGGTATAAAAAATTATTTGAAATTATCAGCCGAAGAAAAAGCGCGACTTGATTTGGAGTTAAACAAGAAAATTAATTTAATTAATGATTCGGCGAGCAAAAAATATTTTATGCAGTTTGTTAAAGATTGGTTGTTTTCTATCGGGAGAACAATTGCTAATAAATCAAGTAAAATAGGGGTTTCAAAGGTTATTATTAATCAAAAAAATCTTCAAAAATTCAATAAAAATTCAATAATTATAATGGCGTTTTTGATAAAATTTCCGCAATTAGTAAATTATCGTGATAATGATTTTAACCTTAGAGAGATGCAGTTTGAAGATGAAAAAATGACCGAGTTAAAAGAATTTATCCTTAATTTGGTAGATGAAAATTGTCAAAATATCGTCGAAGAGCTTGATAAATCAGATTTCAGGCTTTACAATAGCGAGATTAAAAATATTGTGGCGCGCCAAAATTCAAATGATAGTAATCTTCATAAAAAATTTCGCCTTCTACTTCTAAAGGATTTATTTTCCAATGTTGAGAGGCAATATCTCGAAAATTTGAATGCCATTGATGACATAGAAACTCATCAAACCACAATTTCAACTCAAAAAATTACCGAAATTTTTGACTACAAAAACACTATTCATGCCAAGATTATTGAGCTTGAGAAAGATATTATTTAATTTCCAAAATTTTATAGTCTTTAGTTTTGATCAAATTTTGTGTAAATAACCTTTAAAATTATTATTTATGGTTCTGAAGAAAAAAATTATTAAGAAGGCGATGCCCAAAAAAATTATTAACAAAAATATCAAACCTAAAACTAATCTCAAAAAACCACTAAAAGCGCCAAAAAAAGTTGAAAAACTTGTTAAAAAAGCCTCAAAATCAAATATTAAATTAGTCAATAAACCTTTGGATAAGTCAATAAAAACAAAAAACTCTAAATCCCTTAAAAAAGCACCTAAATCAAGTTCTAAGAAAACTTTACCCTCAAAAATTGTTAGTAAAATAATTAACAAAGATAAAACAAAACCATTCAAAAAATCTTCATCAAAGATTGATAAAAAAGTGGTTACAAAAAAACCCAAACTTATTAACAAAAAAAACTTAAATAAAACCAAAAAAATCCAAAAAAAAGTTATACAAAAAGTTGAGAAAAATATCGATAAGGGGCAAAAAACTTCTAAAAATCCAAAACAAAATATACAAAAACAAAATTCAAAAATTATCAAAGCGGTTAAACAAAGTATTGAAAAATCAAAAAAAGACCTAATCAAAGCCAAGAAAGACATCATTAAAGATTTTAAAAAAGAAAACAAAAGATCATCATCTTTTAATAGCAAATCCAATCGTTTGGTTGAAAAATTCCAGTTAATTAAGAATGTCAGATATTCAATCAACAAAGCCGATCAAGATAGCAAAAAAATTTCTAGCGAAATTGCAAATAAACTCAAAAAACTTATTGCGCTTGGTAAAACTCAGGGCTTTCTAACTCATGAACAAATTGGCGAAAATATTGAAACCGAACTTGATGCCAAAAAACTCGATAGAATCGTTGATATTCTTAGTGAGTTTAAAATTCAAATTGTTGAAAAAGAAGAAGATCTTGAGCGTTTAATTGAAGAGGGTTTAGCTTCAAAAGATGATGAAAAAAGTCAAAAAAGAAGTGAAGATTCGGTTAAGACCTATTTAAAATCAATGAGTACCGTCAAGCTTCTCACCAGAGATGATGAGGTCTCAATTGCCATGAGAATTGAAGAAGGTCGCAGTAAAACCGTTAATTTTTTATATCAAAGTCCACTAATTATGCGCCACTTTATTGAGTGGTATAATGGCTTATCGAACGGAACGATTCTTTTGCGCGACATAATTCGTATCGACGAAACTTATAATTCTGAGCTTGAAGAAATGATCAAAAGCAATGATCAACAAGCTTTGGCTGGCGAAAATAATGTCGAAGATGTTACCTCGATTATTGAAGAGCAAGCTGATTCGGTCGAAATTAATGAAGATTCTTTATTTGAAGATGAGGAGCTTGAAGAGATTGATGAAAGCGCTGTTTCTTTTGTATCGATGGAGCGAATCTTGATGCCAAAAATGCTCGAATTGTTCCAAAAAATTGCCACAATTTGTCAAAAAATTATCGATAAATCTGAAGATAAAACGCCAGAGCAAATCAAAAATGACAAAGAAATTAACAAGCTCAAAGCTGATTTTGAAGTGCTTTCAAATGAAGTTAGTTTCAACGATGCCCTAATTAAAGCTTTAGTTGATCAACTCTATGAAGCTCAACAAAAATTATTATCAACCGAAATAGAATTACTAAAATATGCCCAATCTTTTGGCATTGATAAGGTTGATTTTTTAAAAAATTATGCCGGTATTGAAGAGGGAAATAAGTGGTACAAAAAAATTTCTGAAAACAAAGATAAGAAGTGGCAAAAATATGCTTCAGAAGGAAAAGAACAAATCTTTACTCTTCTCGAAAAAATTGCCAAATTTACTAAAATCATGGGAATTAGTGTCGCTGATTTTAAAAAAATGATTAGCAATATTCGCTTAAGTCAAGAAGAAGAATTAAAAGCCAAAAAAGAAATGATCGAAGCCAATCTAAGGTTGGTTGTTTCGATTGCCAAAAAATATACCAATCGTGGCCTACAGTTTCTTGATCTAATCCAAGAGGGTAATATTGGCCTGATGCGCGCGGTTGACAAGTTTGAATATCGTCGAGGTTATAAATTTTCTACCTATGCCACTTGGTGGATTCGCCAAGCCATAACCAGAGCAATTGCTGACCAATCGAGAACCATTCGGATCCCGATTCACATGGTTGAAACCATTAACAAAATTGTTAAAACTTCGCGTCAGCTTACCCAAGAATTAGGTCGCACTCCTGATGCTCAAGAGATTGCCGACAGATTGTTAATGCCGGTTGAAAAAGTTCGTAAAGTTTTACGAACTTCTAAAGATCCGGTTAGTCTTGAGTCGCCTATTTCGGGCGATGACGAAGAAAGTGTAATCGGTGATTTTATCGAAGACAAAACTGCTGTTCTGCCTTTTGACGCTGCATCTCACTCAAAACTCAAAGAGCTAATCTCGCAAATATTGTCATCGCTCACTGCTCGCGAAGAAAGAGTGCTGAGAATGCGCTTTGGTGTTGGGATGGTAACCGATCACACTCTCGAAGAAGTTGGCAAACAATTTTCGGTAACGCGAGAAAGAATTCGTCAAATCGAGGCCAAGGCTTTAAAAAAATTGCAACACCCTAAGCGGGCTAAATTATTAAAAAGCTTTTTGCAAGATACCTAGATTATAAATTACCAATGCCTCACCAACAACCAAAAAACTCAATTCTTGACAAAAAATGGCAAGCAAAACCGTTCGATGAAAGAGCGGTTTTGACTATTGTTCAACGCCATAATATCTCCGAAATTCTCGCTAAATTACTCACGATTCGTCAGATTAACTTGGACGAAATTGATAATTTTTTAAATCCCAAAATTAAAAATATTTTGCCCAATCCTTTTGAGCTTGGGGATGTGGAAGTAGCCGTCAAAGCGTTGGTTAAAGCTATTAAAACTAAAAAAAAGATTACGATATTTGGTGATTATGACGTTGATGGTGCTACTTCGGTAGCTCTTTTGGTGCGATATTTAAAAAATTTTCAGATTGAAGCCGAAATCTATATCCCGGATAGAATCCTTGAGGGTTATGGCCCAAATTCGCAAGCGTTACTTAATCTTAAAAAAAATGGTACAGATTTAGTAATTATGGTTGATTGCGGAACTGTAGCTTTCGAGCCTCTGCAAACCGCAAAAAAAGCGGGTCTCGAAATCGTTGTGATTGATCATCATCTTGGAGTCATAGAAAAGCCTGAAGCGATTGCGATTATTAATCCGAATTTGCTAAATGAAAAATTTCCACATAAAAATTTATGCGCCGTTGGAGTGGCGTTTTTGTTCATTGTAGCCATCAATAAAACTTTGCGCGAAGAAAATTTTTTTATAAATTTTAGTGAACCAAATTTATTAGAAATGATGGATTTGGTGGCTCTGGGAACGGTTTGCGATGTAATGCCTTTGACAGGTTTAAATCGGGCTTTTGTGGCAACGGGCCTTAAGGTTTTGCAACAGCGCAAAAATGTCGGGTTACGCGCCATTTGCGATAATGCTAATTTATCAAATTCACCTAATTCTTATACTTTAGGTTTTGTTATTGGCCCCAGAATTAATGCCGGTGGTCGAGTCGGAAACTCATCTTTAGGTGCCAAGATTTTATCAAGTGACGATGAATTAGAGGTTTTTGAGATTGCTCAAAAACTTGATTTGCATAATCAAGAGCGCAAAAACCTTGAGGCACAAGCTCTGACTCAAGCAATTGAAAATTTAGAAAATGCTAAGAATAATTTTAGTAAAAATGATGCAGTAATTTTTGCGGTTTCTGATAATTGGCACCAAGGAATCATTGGCATCATGGCTTCAAGGCTTAAAGAAGTTTATAACAAACCGGTTGCCGTCTTAACGATTGACAAAAAAACTTCTAAAGCCAAAGGATCGTGCCGATCGATCACTGGCATCGATTTTGGAAAAGAAATTTTGAAAGCTCGGCTTGAAGGCCTCTTGCTTGAAGGCGGGGGCCATGCAATGGCGGGAGGTTTTAGCATTGAATCAGCAAAAATAAAAGATTTACATCATTTTTTTTGTAAAAATCTTGCTACAAAAATTGATAAAATCTTGCAAGAAAACCTTTACGAATATGATTTGGCCCTTGATTTAGAGCAACTAAAGATTGATTTAATCAAAGAGCTTGCCAATCTTGAGCCCTTTGGGGTTGGCAATCCGCGTCCGCGATTTATGCTTCGAAATTTGTATAAAATTCGGGCAAATTTTGTGGGCAAAGACCAAGAGCATTTAAGTCTACTTTTAACATCTAAAAATACCCTTGGTTTTGCTAATCAAATTCAAGCTGTGTTATTTCGTGCGAAACAATCAAAGCTAACTCCGATTTTGCTAGAACTAAAAAATTCTCAACCAATTTCTGCAATTGGAACCATCGAAATCAACAGCTGGATGGGAGTTGAAAAATTAAGTTTAAACATCGAGGATTT
>Ga0172372_10010952_pt1 | contig 11571 bp, 7 predicted proteins | sample LakKiv5m_2_FD_114544 | JGI IMG/M metagenome (GOLD analysis project Ga0172372, IMG submission 114544) | Freshwater microbial communities from Kabuno Bay, South-Kivu, Congo - kab_092012_9.5m | ecosystem: Environmental > Aquatic > Freshwater > Lake | place: Democratic Republic of the Congo... | reverse complement strand
GTCCATACCGCTTATTTCTTTCAACGTCTCCCAGATTTCGATATCCCGGAAATCGGGCCAATCCTCCTCCGGAAACCAGGTAACAAAGGCTTTTGCATACTCATGCATGCCTGTATTATAGTTCTCTGCCGGACGATAAAACCCGAGCATCAGGTTTTCTGCCGAGAAAATGAGGCATCCGTCGGGCTCATATAGCTCGGAAGAGTGGAAATAAGGATGCTCCGGACTGGGGAACGGGCGCGGATAAACAATCACCTTTTCAAACTTCCTGAAGAGAAATTCTTCTCGCCCAAAGGTGAGGGTAATGGCCTGGGCTGCCAGCGCCAGCTCCACATCAGGAGGAAGATCATCTTCCGGCCAGTCAAGGGCCGTCCAGTCGGTACCCATTCTGAAAAGAGCCACCCGTCCCTCGAATCGTATTTTTTCTTCTTCAGACAGGCTGCTGTAAAAAATACTCACCCGCTCCAGTGTCTGGCGCATGGATTTATCCAGCCGGGGTGGGTGCTTGCTGTACCACCACCAGTTAATTTGCGGAGAAAGTATGTAAATAATGGCCGCAATGATCAGAAATGGAATCATCCAGGGCGCATAGGAACTGTCAACAGTCCAGGCCAGGTACAGGAAAAGCAGGGTGAAAAACAGAAACGGAAGGGCTGTTAACCGGGCAAACATAATGTCGAAGTTGAGCTTTCAGAAATCAGGTTCAAAAAAACGCAAAAAAAACTTTGCTGGTATGAAAAGAATGATGTTATCTTTGCCCCGCTTTACGAAACAGCTATGGTGCCTTAGCTCAGCTGGTAGAGCAATGGACTGAAAATCCATGTGTCCCCAGTTCGATTCTGGGAGGTACCACTTAGAAATCCCGGAAGGTCATCCTTTCGGGATTCTCTGTTTTGAGGAAAACCCTTACCTTTATAGCTCGACCGGATATTCTTTCCTCAAATCGTTTTCCATGCCAGAAGATATTGTGATTCGGGTGCTTCTGCTCCCGCTTTCTCTTTTATACGGCCTCGTTGTGGGCTTCAGAAATCTGCTTTACCGTTCGGGAGTTCTGCGGAGTGTGCGCTTCGATATACTGGTTATTTCTGTGGGTAACCTGGCGGTGGGAGGCACCGGCAAATCGCCACACATAGAGTACCTGGTGCGCTGGCTGGATCAATATATCAATGTGGCAGTTCTCAGCAGGGGATATGGCCGTAATACGGTCGGGTTCCGGGCTGTTTCCACTATTGACAGTGCTGCAGAGGTGGGCGATGAGCCACTTCAGTTCAAGAGAAAGTTTCCCGGCATTGCTGTCAATGTAAGCGAGAGCAGGGCACTGGGCGTACCCGAGGTCATTAAAAGGAACCCTGATACACACTGCGTATTGCTCGATGATGCCTTCCAGCACCTGGCGGTTACTCCCCTCATGCACATCATGCTTACCGAATACAATCGCCTTTTTACCCGCGACTGGCTGATGCCCTCCGGGCGCCTGCGCGAGTGGAGAAGCGGGTATCGCAGGGCCGATATAATTGTTGTGACCAAGTGCCCGCCTGATTTGTCTGTTGATCAGCGACGAAAGATTATCCGTGAAATAGATCCCTACCCGCGCCAGCGCGTATATTTCTCGCGGTACAGTTACGGACAACCCTATGATATGTTGCGGCCCGATATACGCCGTCCGCTGGATCTGGACACCGATGTACTGTTGCTCAGCGCTATTGCCAACACGGATTATATGCTGCAATACATGGGGGGCGTGTGTCGCTCGGTGCACACTGCCGAGTACGCCGACCATCACTTTTTCAAGGAGGATGATATGAATGATATCCTGAAACGGTATCAGCGCATGGACAGCCGCAACAAAATTGTTGTTACTACTGAAAAAGATGCCACCCGTCTGGAGGCATTCTCCGATTTTTTCTTCTCCAACGGTATCCCTGTATTTGTCTTGCCCGTTCAGGTGGTCTTCTGCGACAACGACGAGGAGGTGTTTCAGCAAGATATCAGGCACCTCCTCGAGGATTTCAAAGTATAGAGAATCCTGTAAGAGAAGTTCTCCGGTTACTCCTCCGGCTCTTCATTCAGCATCTTCCACAGTGCGTCCTTCAGTTTCTGAAGATTTTTATTGGTCATGGAAGATATGTAAATAACCGGTACGCCCTTGGGGAGCGTTGGTTTCAGCATTTTTTCAAGATCGGCATCTATCAGGTCGCTTTTGCTGATGGCGAGCAGCCGGGGCTTGTCGAGCAAATCTTCGTTGTATGCTTCTAGTTCACTGATCAGAATCTGATATTCATCACTGATTTTCCGGTCGGTATCAGCCGGAATCATGAAGAGCAGTATGCTGTTTCGCTCGATATGCCGAAGGAACCGGTGCCCCAGTCCGCGGCCTTCATGCGCTCCTTCAATAATTCCCGGAATATCGGCCATGATGAACGTTTGTCCTTCACGTACCTTCACAATGCCAAGCTGGGGAGTGAGTGTGGTAAACGGATAGTCGCCTATTTTGGGCTTGGCGGCTGTAACAGCACTCAGCAGTGTACTTTTACCAGCGTTGGGAAAGCCGACCAGTCCGACGTCGGCCAGTACCTTCAACTCCAGAATAACCCACATCTCCACGCCCGATTCGCCGGGCTGGGCATATTTGGGCGACTGATGCGTGGCTGTTTTGAAAAAATTATTCCCCTTGCCGCCGCGTCCGCCCGACAGCAGTATTTTTCTGTCGTCTGGTTCGGTAATTTCAAGCAGTACCTCTCCTGTTTCCGCATCGCGGGCTACGGTGCCAAGTGGTACCTTGACAATGATATCTTTGCCGTCAGAGCCTGTTTTGAGACCGCCACGACCTCCCTGACCATCCTCTGCATAGATATGCTTGGTGAATTTGAGTGACAACAAGGTCCATTCATTGGGGTCTGCCTGCAGGATGATATGTCCGCCGCGCCCGCCATCGCCACCGTCCGGACCGCCCTTGGGTATTGCCGGTCCCCTGAAAAAGTGAACACTTCCACCTCCGCCTTTTCCAGAGCGGAACATGATTTTTACGTAGTCAACAAAATTTTGCTCTGCCATATTCCCGCAAAAGTCGGGAAGTGCGGATAACTTTGTGTGAAAATCAGCGTTATTTATGAAAATATGTCTGATACAACACGGATTAACACCTCTCCTCCGTCCATTTTACCATGAAATTCTGTCTTATGTTCCAGAAACTGACAACAACCGTCGCATTTTCCCTGCTGCTTTTTGCAGCCTGTACACCCAAAGCTGCCCGTAACGGAATAGGCAGACCCGACAGGGTGACTGAACCCGGTGTGTACGATACTATCGGCAAACCCGATGTGGGCGACGAGGATATTGCCTATGATTTTGAGGAGCCGGTTCCGCTCAATCCGGACTCTCTGCCTCCTTACAACCCCGCACATACCTTTGAAGTGGATCTGATTCACGAAAAGGTGGAAATTTCGTTCGACTGGACTAAAAGGAGAGCAAATGGCCGCGCCACGCTGGTTATGAAGCCCTGGTTTTACAGTACCGACCGCATTTCGCTGGACGCCAGAAATTTTGATATTGACAGGGTTGCCTTTGCCGGACAGGGAAGCAACCTGAAATATGATTACGACAACGAAAAGCTGACAGTTTATCTGGGAAAAACATTTTCCCGCAGAGATACATTCTCTCTTGAAATTATTTATCTCGCCAAGCCCGAAGAGCGCGAAGAGTTCGGCGGATCGGATGCTATTACCAGCGATAAAGGACTTTACTTCATCAATGCCGACGGAACTGATCCTGAAAAGCCGCGGCAAATCTGGACACAGGGAGAAACAGAAAGTAACTCATTCTGGATGCCTACCGTTGACAAACCCAACGAGCGATGCACGCAGGAGATGTATATCACGGTAGAGGATAAATACAAGACACTGTCAAACGGCCTGCTGATTTCTTCGGTCAGGAATAGCGATGGTACCCGTACCGATTACTGGAAGATGGACAAGCCGCATGCACCCTATCTGTTTATGATGGCGGTGGGAGAGTTCGCCGTAGTGAAAGACAAATGGCGGGGAATTGATGTTGACTACTACGTCGAACCAAAATTCGAGCCGCAGGCCCGCGAAATATACCCGCACACGGTCGAGATGCTGGAGTTCTTCTCCGGAAAACTGAATTATCCCTACCCGTGGCAGAAGTATTCACAGGTGGTTGTACGCGATTACGTAAGTGGTGCCATGGAGAACACTACCGCCGTTATTTTTGGCGACTTCATGCAAAAATCGGCCAGAGAGCTCCGCTTCGACAGTGAAACCAACGAAAAAGTAGTAGCTCACGAGATGTTTCACCACTGGTTTGGTGATCTGGTGACGACCGAAAACTGGGCCAATCTTACCCTGAATGAAGGATTCGCTAATTATTCGGAGTATCTGTGGTTCGAACACAAGCACGGCAGGGAGGCTGCCGACAACCACCTGATGAATGAACAGCAGGGGTATATCGAGTCGGCATACGGGGGCGGTCACCCGCTCATTCACTATGGATATGGCAACCGGGAGGAAATGTTTGATGCCCATTCATATAACAAGGGTGGTTGTGTACTTCATATGCTCAGGCTCCAGCTGGGCGACGAGGCATTTTTTGAATCGCTGAATCGCTACCTCCGGGATAATGAATACACTGCTGTGGAAGTGGACGAGTTGCGTATGGCTTTTGAAGAAGTAACCGGTCAGGATCTGCACTGGTTTTTTGATCAGTGGTTTATCGGTGCCGGTCATCCGGTACTCGACATCAGTTATGGCTGGGAGGAAAACGTCAAAAAAGCATCGGTGACCATCCGCCAGTCGCAGGAGGGCGACAAAGTCACCAGGGTTTTCAATCTGCCCCTCAAGGTGGATGTGTATGATGCCTCCGGCAATGCAGTACGTCACAATATCCGCGTTACCAAAAGAGACCAGACTTTCTATTTTGATCTTCCCGGCAAGCCTGCGCTCATCAATGTGGACGCAGACAAGGGACTTCTGTGTGAAAAGACCGACAATCACACACCGGAGGAGTGGGCATTTATGTATCGCCATGCTCCGCTGTTCAGAGACAGGGTAGAGGCGCTGGTCGGGGTGCAGATGTCAGAATCGGAGTTGTCGGAGACAGTAAGCAAGGAGGCGCTGAGCGATCCGTCCAAAGTAGTTCGTCGTATGGCTGTCGGTGCCCTCAATCCCGCCGACCCGGCTCTGCTCGCCGATATTATCAGAATGGCTGAATCTGATGACGATCCGGATATCCGTGCCGCCTGTATTGACTATCTCGGCGGATTGAAACAGCCCGCCTACCGGTACGTTTTTGAGAAGGGGCTGTCTCCTGACTTGCCAAACAATGTAGTAGGATCTTCGCTGAACGGACTTGCCGCACTGGATCCGGCTGCGGCCGCCAGGGCCGGCAAAATACTGGAGCAGACGGGAACCGATGATTTCGTCGCTATTCTGTCTGATCTTTACTGTCTGGTGCCCGACACCGCCAATCTGCATTTTTTTGAGCTCAAGTTTGACAAGCCCGATGGATATGACGCCTTTTCATTTTTCGACAACTACAAGAAACTGCTGCTGGCAATCAATAACCCTGATATTATTGATGCCGGGGTGACAAGATTTGCCGATACCGCCAAAGACATGAATCAGAGTGTGTGGCGCAGGTTTGCCTGTACGAAGTCCATTTCGGATATCAGGAAGCAGTACGAGGAGGCAGGAAACAGACAGCGTGAGGCACAGATGAAAATGATTATCAGGGAAATCATGGACAGCGAAACCGATCCGATGCTGAAACAGTATTACGCTGAATTCTGATGAAATTCCGTCATTTTTGATGGTTCGCTCTTTTTTGTTTCATACATTGCAGTCGTTCCGGTCAATTGTGCAGAAATTTGCATCTTGCAATACAGCATCACCGGTTACCGTATAACACTGCAAAAAAGGTTGCCATGTCGTCTGACGAAAGAATAAGAAATCGCCGAAGTTTTCGCAGTCCGATGTTCTATATCGGGCTGGCAATGACTGTTTTTTACATCATACTCGGGATATGGCTGCTTCTTGATCCGTCCTTTTTGCCTGGTGTTCCGCGTGACTTCAGGAGTATCTTCACTGCCATGGTCCTTATCTACGGAGTTTTCCGTGGGTGGCGTGTATGGGCAGATTACGGCAGACCCGCTGAATGAAATCTCAACATGAACACTATGAATTTCAGGTATTTTGTTTTTGCTGCACTCGTGGCCGGCTTCGTTTCCTGTCAGGAAACGAGCAAGGACGGTAAAGTGCTGGATACAATCACGACCGGAAGTATCCGGATCATGGTTGATGAAGGTTATCAACCCGTCATCTCGTCAAGTATAGACGTGTTTGACTCCATTTACCGGACGGCAAAGATTGATGCCCGGTATGTATCGGAGGGCGAGGCCATGAAGGCATTGATGGATGATTCTGTTCAGGTAGTGGTAGTCGGGCGCCTGCTCACCCGCGAGGAGATGGCATATTTTGAATCGCGCGGATTCAAGCCTCCACAGACTCCTATTGCTTACGACGCCATCGCTTTCGTTACGAATCCTGCCAATACAGACTCTGTGTTCACGGCAGAGCAAATCAGGAATATACTCATCGGCAAGTCCACGAAATGGTCTGAAATAAATCCGAAATCAAAACTTGGCGATATTCGTCTGGTGTTCGATCATCCGACTTCCGGTACGCTCCGGTATGTACGCGATTCTATTATCGCCGACGGATCGGAGTTGTCGGCGACAGCCTCTGCGCTGAAAACCAATGAAGAGGTCATCAGTTATGTGACGAAGAGCAAAAATGCCATCGGTATCATTTCTGCCAACTGGATTTCCGACACCGACGACAAGGGAGTACAGAAATTCAGAAAGGAAATCCGCATAGCGGATATTGCTCCTGAAGCTGGCAAGGAGGGTTACGGTCCGTATCAGGCATACCTTGCAACCGGGCAGTACCCCTTCAAAAGATGCATGTATATCATCAATGCGCAGGCGCGCAGGAATGGACTGGGTGCCGGCTTTGCATCCTATCTGGCTGGCGATGCACAGCGTATTATGCTTAAAGACGGGCTGTTGCCTGCCCGGGCAGTTACCCGGCTTGTCAAGACAAGTCGCGAGTAAATTTGGCAAAATTTCCGGAATTGTACCGACATCCCGTTAATGTTGTATTAATTATGGCATTTTTTGCCATATTAATATATACTTTTTGCAAATAAAACGTCATAAAAGCAGAATTTTGCGCCTCAATTTCGAAGACGAAATCTAACAAACTAATTTTCCGTAAAATGACAACTCTTCTCAAGAAGGTTTTTTTCCTGGCGGTGATGTTTTCCGCAGCCATTACCTCTGCCCAGACGAAGGCGGATGGTATGATAGCGTTCCAGCTTGAAAAATGGGACAAGGCTATTGAAATCTACTCTGCAGTTGTAAAAACTGACCCTGCCGATCAGGATGCCAGACTGACTTTGGGCAACATGTACCTGGCCAAGGGCGACAAGGCTAAAGCCCGTGAGCAGTTTCAGGCAGCTTTTGATGCCAAGGCGGATGTTCCGCTCGCGTTTGTGGCACTGGCCCGCATTGCCTTGCTGAAAGATGATCTCCAGACCGCCGATGAAAACCTGAAAAGAGCGGCGACCAAGGGGAAAAAAGATGCTACAGTACTGCGTCAGCGCGGTGAGTCGTATCTGTTTTACGTAGCCCCCGGCAGTAAAAAAGCAAGTCTGACCCGTTGCGAAGAACTGTTGAAAGAGGCGGTTGAAATCAACTCTAAAGATTATGCCACCCTGATGGCACTCGCATATTGCTACAAGGAGATGCCCGATGGTGGTCGGTCTGCCCTGAACTATGAGTATGCTGAACTGGCAGATCCTAAAAATCCGCTGCCCAAACTGATGCTTGCCCTGGTTTACAAGGCTGCAAAAGTACCGGAGAAACCTATTCAGTACTTTGACAAAGCTATTGCTGCACAGGCCAACTTCACTCCGGCTCTTCGCGGCAAGGCCGACTACCTGTACTTTGCACGCAAGTGGGAAGACGCCACCAAAGCATATAAAGAACTGGTAGCAAAGGGTGCCGAGGTAGTCGTCGAAGACGAAATGCAGCTCGCCAACTGTCTGTTCATCACCAAAGACTGTGTGGGTTGTGCCGAGCTTGTGGCCAAAATTCTCGCCAAAGATGGCTCCAAAAACTATCTGCGCCGTCTCCTCGCCTACTGCGATTACGAAAATGGCAACTATCAGCGCGGTCTTCAGATACTCGACGAGTACTTCAAAATTGTTACTCCCGACAAGGTGCTGGTTTCCGACTATGAATACCACGGTAACCTGCTGATCAAGAGCAAGGGAGATACCCTGCGTGCCATTGAGGATTACCGGACAGCCATCAAAATGGATACCACCGGCGGGCACTGGCCGCTCAACAAGGATATTGGAGATATCCTGTACGCTCAGAAGGATCAGTGCGGAGCTGCCGAGGCTTATGGTCAATTTATTGATTCATTGCCTTCAACGGATGCGAACTATGCCACCTACCTGTATAAACTGGGTCTTTCGCAGTATTACTGCAAGTCAGACCCGTCCCGTTTCGACAAGGCGCTGGTGACATTTAAAAAGATTACCGAGGTGAAGCCGACTGCCACCATTGGCTGGCTCTGGAGCGCCAAGGCTTCTGCTACCAAGGATCCTTCTCCGGATGAAATCGCCGCGAATCCTGAACTCGCCAACGAGTACGGAAAGGCACACGATTACTACGAGAAATACGCAGAACTGGCTGCTGCAGATAAAGTCAAGAACAAGAAAGATTTGCTCACGGCCTACCAGTATCTCTCTTACTGCCATTTCGTGAAAAAAGAGGAGGCTACCTTCAATAATTATATCGGAAAATGGCTGGAACTCGAAACGGATCCTGAAAAACAGAAGCCTATTCTGGAAATGAAGGATGCTTTCGGAAAGGAAGAGCCGCCGGTTGTTGACCCGAATGCACCCAAGGGAAAGAACTGATTCTTGATAACTTGTTCAACACGGCCTGCCTGACCACTTCGAGTCTGGCAGGCTGTGTTATTTGACAGAACAACGAACAAGCTACAGCCCTGTACGGAGGACAAAAAGAAATCCCCCTCATGACCACTCATGAGGGGGATTTTCAGTAGCTCTTTTGAACGATTACAGCGGAATTGTGCTGCTTGCACTGTCGCGCGGATCATCCGGCAACTGCTTCCTGATCTCTTTGCCGCCTTCTAACCTGTTCATTTCAGACTTGCTGAGAACAGTTGAGTTCGACTCAATCTCGCCGAGTGAACGCTTGTCCTTTCCGGAAGCGTCCTCAGGCTGTTGGCCTTTGTTTTTGTTGGAGAATAATCCCATAGCGACCTAATGTTTTGGAACGTTACGAAAAGGTTTTACCAGTGCCGCAGCACAAAGGTAAGCGCTTTTTGCAGATTTGCAAGGGAGCGGACGTTTTTTTTAGGGAACGGCAGATATTCTCCTGTTTTATTTTTTCAGGCTATCCTGTCGGGTAATATTTTTACATGTTTCTCCGGTATTGTCCACCCACATTAAACAGCGTTCCGGTAATCTCTCCCAGCGAACAGTACTTGACAGTTTCCATGAGTTCACCGAAGATATTTCCGTTTTGCACGGCGGTCTGACTGAGTTTTTGCAGTACCTGCCTTGCTTTGTCGGTGTTGGCAGTGTGCAGGTTCTCCAGCGTCTCGATCTGTGCCAGTTTTTCCCATTCTTCGGCGCGGATTACTTCGCGGGGCAGAATGGTAGGTGATCCTTCTTTGGAAAGGAAGGTGTTCACACCAATAATAGGCAGTTCGCCGGTATGCTTGAGGGTTTCGTAGTAAAGGCTTTCCTCCTGAATTTTGCCTCGCTGGTACATGGTTTCCATGGCTCCGAGTACGCCGCCGCGCTCAGTAATGCGGTCAAATTCCGATAGTACAGCCTCTTCCACCAGATTAGTCAGCTCTTCTATGATGAATGAGCCCTGTATCGGATTTTCATTTTTTGCCAGTCCGAGTTCTTTATTGATAACCAGCTGAATAGCCATTGCGCGGCGTACCGATTCTTCAGTAGGCGTGGTAATGGCTTCGTCGTACGCGTTGGTATGCAGTGAGTTGCAGTTGTCGTAAATGGCATACAGCGCCTGAAGGGTCGTTCGGATATCGTTGAAGGCAATTTCCTGGGCGTGCAGGCTTCTTCCGCTCGTCTGTATATGGTATTTGAGCATCTGGCTGCGCTCATTGGCACCGTACAGGTGCTTCATGGCTTTTGCCCAGATTCTCCTTGCCACTCTTCCGATGACAGAGTATTCCGGATCAGTTCCGTTGCTGAAAAAGAACGAAAGATTGGGAGCGAAATCATCCACGTTCATTCCCCGCGAGCGGTAATATTCAACAAACGTGAATCCGTTCGACAGGGTGAAGGCCAGCTGGGTAATCGGATTGGCACCGGCCTCTGCTATGTGATAGCCTGAAATGGAGACTGAATAGAAATTCCGCACCTTGTGGTCAATGAAATACTGCTGGACATCGCCCATGACGCGCAGAGAGAACTCTGTTGAAAAGATACAGGTGTTTTGTGCCTGATCTTCTTTCAGAATATCGGCCTGGACAGTTCCGCGAACCGATGAAAGGGCGTAGGCTTTTATTTTCTGATATACATCGGCGGGCAGTACTTCATCGCCCGTAACACCCAGCAGCAGCAGTCCCAGTCCGTTGTTGCCTTCCGGCAGCGAGTTGTCGCTGCGGTTCTCGCCGGCTCTGTACGTTGGCCGTGGCAGACCCCGGTCGTCGTATTTTTCCCTGAGTCGGGCTTCCACCAGGTGCTCAAGGCCGTTTTCGCGGATGTATTTTTCACACTGCTGGTCAATGGCTGCATTCATAAAGAAAGCAGCTATGGTGGCTGCCGGGCCGTTGATGGTCATGGACACCGATGTTTTCGGGTCGCACAAATCGAAACCCGAGTACAATTTCTTGGCATCGTCGAGGCAGCAGACACTTACACCCGAATTTCCAATTTTACCATAAATATCGGGGCGGTGGTCAGGGTCTTCACCATAAAGCGTTACGGAGTCGAATGCAGTGGACAGGCGTGCTGCGGGCATGCCCAGAGAGACATAGTGGAAGCGGCGGTTCGTACGCTCGGGGCCACCCTCGCCTGCGAACATGCGCGTAGGATCTTCTCCTTCGCGTTTGAAGGGGAATACGCCGGCCGTATAGGGGAATTCTCCGGGCACATTCTCCTGCAGCGACCAGCGCAGAATCTCTCCCCAGTCCTGAAATCCGGGCAGTGCCACTTTCGGGACACGCGTTTTGCTGAGGCTTTCCGCGTATGTCTGAACGCGAATGTCTTTCCCGCGCACCTGATATACATATTCGTCAGCGTAGTATCGGGCGCGCTTCTGCTCCCAGTTTCTGATCAGATCGTAATGGTGCGGGTCCAGATCCTTGAGCAGGGACTGATATGCCTCCGACAGGGCCTTTACTGCAGGATTGGGGTGTTCAGAGCCTGCTGCCGGGTTATCGAGGAGGCGCGGTCCGCCGAGGTACAGTACTGACTGGT
>Ga0172372_10010951_pt1 | contig 11572 bp, 13 predicted proteins | sample LakKiv5m_2_FD_114544 | JGI IMG/M metagenome (GOLD analysis project Ga0172372, IMG submission 114544) | Freshwater microbial communities from Kabuno Bay, South-Kivu, Congo - kab_092012_9.5m | ecosystem: Environmental > Aquatic > Freshwater > Lake | place: Democratic Republic of the Congo... | reverse complement strand
TAATTACTAGCAATCCATACCCATACAACGAGCCGCTAGTATCAATGTCCAACATAGCTACAGGCTCTCGTGCTTCAATTTTTAGGGATAGCGACGGTAAACTGCTCGACACCCAATCGCATAGCATTCCAAGACTATATCCCGCTTGGTACGCAGACACGGCAGTAACTTTGCGAGTTAGAAGACCTGGATGGGATGAGGAAGAAAGTAAGTTTACGCTGACAGAAAATGGTGCGGCATTTCCTCTCAATCAATCCGATAGCGTAATTGCAGACTCCGACCCAGGAGTTAAATCAATCACCGTGACAGACCATGGGGCGAGTCCGGTTACATGGAACGGAAAGCAATTTAGCATTACCGTAACGGTTACGGATGGCTCATCAGCGGCTACAGTAGCGCAGTGGCTTTCGTGGCATACAGCACAAGATTCTTTTTCTCTGGGCGGCGGCTTTCACAACACAGCATGGCCAGTAATGGTTATTGGTGTAGGTGCAGCATTAGAAACATCTAGAGGAACTCTTTTTGGTTCGGCTGGAGCAACTTTAAAAGGCGTCAGGGTCGTTGATGGCTCAGGTAATGAGGTGCCTGGTTTTGCTCGTATGCAAGCTGACGACGGCACATACTATAGTCCTGCGGCTTCCTACACTCTTACGGTTTCCAATATCGTCAACAACTCTCGCATTCTAGTGCGACGAACAGACACACTGGCAGTTATCGCCAATCAAGCCGTAACAACTGGCACATTTACATATAACTATGTGCACACATCAGATATTCCGATTGAAATAGTGGTGAGAAAGGCAACTACTTCGCCGTATTATCAAGAATGGAGAACGACAACAACATTAACAAATAGTAATAATAGTCAGACAGCGAACCAGCTTTCTGATGAATAGGAAGGAAGAGTAAAATGGCTATTCAGGACGATTTCCAAATCAATGCGACTGGAGACATCCGTCGCCAAGCGGGAGCGAGCAGCACCGTTTATACCGTTCTTGCTCTTCACCAATGGCTGCAAGACCTAGCAGATGACGCAGCGGCAACAGGTAACGACCTTGTTGATATTCTTGCGCCAAATCCATCAAGGCTTGACGGCCCACGAGATGCGGCAGTTGCTTCTCGTCTTAACCTTCTTACCTCTGGCGCAATCGTTTTTAACCTAGACGACACTGCGGCTCAGTATATTAACTTCGGGTCGATTAAGCAGGACAGCGCAAACGTCCAATACTCAGGACTAAAAACTATCGGAGGTATCGTAGCGGCATCTCCTGTATATGTTGTGCAGAGCGGTAGCAAGCTGACAAAGTTCTGGGCTGATGGGCATGTTCAGATTTTGGTCAAGGTAAAGACTAGCGGTTCTTTTATCGACAGCGGAAACGTAACAGCTTTTTCTCGTAAATGGGGGCAGACTTACTCGCACTTTGATGTAAGCCTTTCAGCGGGTGGTGAAACCTCGGCAGCTCTTGCAACGGCGCTTGATAGTAATATCACACTGACGGAAGGACAAGCAGCGCTTTTATCTACTAAAGTTACTGTCACTTTCGGCGACACCAATGAAGACCTGGGCAACGGTAACGGCTCAAAACTATACAAGGGAACGATTGCTCTATCAGGCGGCTGTACGCTGGCAGAGGCTTATCAGTATCTTCAATACTTAACGCGAGAGAACAGCGCAGAGACTCTTAACAGTATTCCAGGCTGGAGATACCGAGTTCTGAACTCTGCTTATACTGAAATTACATCAGCACCATTTGGAACATTTGCGGGAGGCACGTTCTTTGCGGCTCAAGGCTGGTATCTTTCTGGAGTCTTAGCGGCTGAATCAACACGGTATCAGCTAATTGCTCACGATGGCACGACACAAGTACCGCCAACTTTAGTAAGCATTACTGTAGGTAATCTTGTTGCTGGCGACCGAGTCCTGGTTGCCCGTGATGATGGTTCAGGAAATATCTTGAAAGATGAATATACTCCGGTTGCCGCATCGTCTGGGGCTACAGCTCTGACAGTTGTAGAGTCAATCAAGGCTGATACGCCGTCTACTGGAGTGATTCGTATTAAGAACCTTAGATATACATACACAAGCTATACCGCAGGGACAAAGACCTTTAACGGACTTTCTCCTGCATTAGCGAGTAATATCGTAACGGCGGATGAGGTGTTTGTTCCATATCTTGATAGACAGGCCGCAAGCACTTCTGAGGCTCAATCGTTTACATACAGCAGCAATTTCAATGCGAGAGTGGACGTGCGAAACGGAAGTGGTGGAAGCCCCATCATCCCATTTACCACAACTATCTCTATCACCAACGCCGGAGCTTCTGTAAACGCTTCAAGAAACAGTGATGTATAATGAGTTATTATGTAGCTCCCTTTACCTTTCAATTTGGCACTAGCCTAATCGAGGTTGATGGGGGCACTTTTGATATTGATTGTTCTACGCTTTATGACGCTATTAAGTTAGCTCAGGCGAGTGAGGAGGGAATTATTTATGCCAGAATCGGAAAAGGATCAGGACTCGACGCCCTTGGCCCAGGTGTCCAAGTCGGTATCACCGTCGAATTATTGGGGTCGTGGCAACTTTATTTCCAACCAGGCAATTACGTCGCCCGTGTCGCAGGAGGAAACCTCATCGGTGGCCCAGGAGGAGACCCCATCGCCTACTCAGCCGGAGTCCAAGCCCTCCTAATTCAATCTGCAAATGCTACTGTAGTTAGCGCATCGGGTAGTATCCCAACAGCTAATGAAATAGCAGACACAGTTTTAAAACGAACTACGGCTAGTGTAGAAGCTAGTGGCGTCGGAGGTTCAGTAAGTTTGCGTAGTTTGTATGGTATGATTGCTCAAGGAACTCATAATACCCAAGTAGCAGGTAACACTTTAAGTGTTACAAAATCAGATGATACAACGGTATTAGGAACAAGGACTGTAACAACGGATGCAACAGCAGAGCCAATTATTGGTATAGACAGTGACTAATGGAGGATTTCAAAACCATTTACACATGATGTACGGTTTACCTAATGGCTTTATTCAAGCCAAGGGAACCGACACATCAGACATACTTGCAAAAGGTTTAAAACGCCGTAGGAAGCGTAAAACCGAACAAGAGTTACTAGAAGAGTATTTAGCTGCACAAATACTACTAGGGCGACAGGAAGAGGCATTACAGGCAAAACGAGCAGCAGAGGAAGCATTAGAACGTCAAGATTTAGAAACCCAAGAGAAAGCAAAAAGAACAAGACTGTTAATGTTAGTTATGTTAATGGATGATTAAATGGCTCAAAAATATAAATTGTTTCAGTATTGTCATATTAAAAAAAAGGTTGTGCCAATAGAACAAGTACAGCGTAATTATGAATCTTACGCTCGTGATTTATTTATCCAGGACGAGATGGAACCTACACGGAATCCTCTTAACCCCAAGGAAATCTATACAAGTAAATCAAAGCTCAGAGCTGCTTACCGAGCGGCTGGGGCGGTTGAGGTTGGTGACGCTTACGATAGAGGATACATCCCCGATTCAGAGTCGGGCGCATCCGAACGTGCAGCAATCAACAAAATTAAGGCTAATATGATTGATAGGTATAAAAATGGAAGATAATAGCGTAACAGATACCCAGGTAAGTGTAGAGCGTGAGCCAGCCGAGTTATCTATTGGAGAAACTTTAAGACAGCAATTTAAAGAAACAGAGAGCAAGGAAAAGACTACAGAAAACGCAAGTGCAAGCCAAGAAGCTAGCCAAGAGGCCGCATTTACCCAAGCACCAACGCCGGAATCTGCGCCAATACCGCTTGCCCCTCCTGCTGATATGAACGCTGCTGAGAAGGAGGCTTTTCTTAATCCAAGTCCGGCAAATGCTCATGTTCTTCAGTCCTATCTAAATAGACGTGCTTATGAGACTCGGTCTGATTATAGCCGTAAAATGCAGGAAGTTGAAAAGCTAAAACAGCAGACTTCAGGGCTATACGACACTATCAAGCAGTATGAAGATGACTATGCTAGGCAGGGTATTTCCATAACCGATGTAACCAGGCGTGCAGTAGCTTGGGACAAGGCTATGAAAACTGACCCGATCAATACTGCTTTGGATTGGCTAAACAGCTATGGCGTAGACATTAACCAGCTTAATAACTACCAGCCGGAGCAGCAACCACAACAGTATTTGACTAGAGAAGATGCTGAGCGTATTGCCGAGGAGCGAATACAGGCTATCCAAGCTGAGCAGCAAAAAAGCGCAGTTGATTATTACAATCAGCAAGTGGTAAACTCGTTTATGAATAACAAGCCGTTATTCCGTGATCCAGAGACAGCAGCCCAACTTGAGGCTGAGATGGCTCCGGTTGTTCAGGCACTAACGTCAACAGGGCGGTATTCCTCCCCTGAACAGGTGCTAGAAACAGCGTATAATTACGTAGTAAACGGCAATCCGACTTTTTCCGGTCTTGTTTCTAAAATGACCGCAAAGCCGGTGATACAGCAACAGCAGCAAGTGGTTGAAAAAGCCAAGAAAGCTGCTAAATCAATATCTGGCACCGCAGGTAGCGGAACTCCCAGGGTAACATCAAACAACTTACGGGATAACCTGCGTAGACGCTTTAGCGGCGAATAGGCCATAAAGCCATATAGGTTATCCCAAAACATAAGGATAACTTAAATGGCTAACTTACAAGAAGCAATCGTAAGTACCCTTTGGGATCAGTCAGAAGAGATCGCCGATCTCGTACTTCATCACAACGTTGTGACATCTGTACTTGAGGACAAGGGACTTATTCGTAAGGTGACGGGAGGATTCGAATTCCGTAAACCTGTAATGTATAACGATGCCGCAGTGGGCGGATTCTATCAGGGCTATCAGTCTTTTGACCTTAGCTCGATTGATGACCTCACAGCATTTCAGTTCGGCGTTAAGCAGTGCTATGAGCCTGTTGCGATGAACGGACGTGAGTATCGTGCTAACACTGGCGAGGCTCAGCTCCTAGACTTGGCCGAGGCTAAGATGGATGCTGCAATCAAGCGTCTTAAGAATACTTTCTCGACATCACTTCGTGGTGACGGAACAGGATTTAACGGGCTTGAGTTCGACGGTATTAAAAAAGCAGTTTCTACTTCGCCTTCGTCTGGAACTTACGGCAAAATTGACCGTAGTTCTAATACATGGGCAAGAAACTACGCTACTAACGTAACTCTTACCGCTGCAAATGTTCAGGAGAATATCACCGATGTTATCAGCCGCCTAACCCGTGGCAACGAGGCACCGGATCTTGGTCTTATGGACAGGACAGCATGGAAGCACCTTCATAGCTCACTAACGGCAATTCAGCGTATTCAGCTTCCTACAAAGAAGGCTGTAGCTGGTTTTCGTGCTTTAAGCTATGACGGATGCGACTTTGTGTTTGACGGTGGATTTAATTCCAGCGTACTAGAAACCAACTCATGCCGGTTGCTCAATACTGACTACTGGACATTTGACATGGTTCGAGGCGCTGACTTCAAGCCACTAACCCCATCAATGGATCGCCCGATTGATCAGGATGCTTTCTTCACAGTTATTATCGTTGAAGGAAACCTCTGCTGTTCAGCTCCGGCTCTCCAGGGTGTTATTTACGCTTAATAAGGAGGACTAGAGTATGTCACAAGTAGGATCATTCGGAGTTAATTACAAGATAACCTGGACAGGTACAGATTTGCCGTTGCCGGCACCTCTGATGACTGTAGGTTCTCTTACAGAGGGTGAGTTTGTACTCGTACAGGCTGACGGAGCTATTGATCAATACGCTTTTGTAAAGATCGAGAATGACGGCCAGGCTGCTATGCTTACAACTACTAACGCAGGTTCACAGGGACTTCTTATTGGAGTGGCTCAGGTAGCCGCTGCCGACAACGAGTACCTTTGGGTATGGGTTGGTGGAATCTGTGGCGGTGGAGCAGGCAAGGGTATTCGAGGCAAGCTAGCGGCTTCATACGTTGCTAAGGCCAATATTTTTACAACTGCAACCGCTGGTGTAGGTGATGATGCTTCTACAACTAAGATTGCTTACGTTGTAGGACTCACAACTAACACAGGCGCAGCAGCCGTAGAGTTGTTCTCTGTAGGACACTTGAAGGTGAACTAACCTAAAGGGGGGAGCAATCCCCCCTTTTTATTGAGGCTTTATGACAGCATACGCAGGCAATACAACAACAACCACCCCAACAATAGCTACGGCTACTAGCACAGCAATTCTTACAGCTAATAGCGTCAGGAAGTGCCTAATCATTCAAAATAACTCTGCTGCCAATATAGCTATAGGCTTAGAAGGCCAAACGCTAACCGGCATTACAGCAACCAGCACTAACAAATGTTACGTCTTGCCAAGCACAGCAGGAAGCAACGTATTGCGGTTTACAGAAGGATTTGTACCAGCTAGTGCAATAACTGCCTACCAGACGTCAGGCGGCAATATCAATACCTTGGTGGTTATAGAAGGCTAGTGTTATAAGTAGATAGGCAATAACGCCTATTTACGGAGAATAGATACATGGCACAAGTTGATTGGCAAAGTATCATATCAGGCCAGCCATCGCAGAAAAAGCGATATGCCGGTGCGAATGTGCGGTTTTTTAACGCATACACAGAAAACGAGGAGAAATCACAAGCAGCAGGGCGACCTATATTTGATGAGATTCCTTCTATAAGTGTTCAATGGCCAGGTGGCGACGAAACAGTTAGACGCATTGAGCCTCAAGACATGCAAGAATACCCAGAGCTTTACGCCCGTTTTAAGGCGGGATCTGAGCCTGTAACAGAGGGAACTCCCCTTGCAGAGTGGCCAATGATGAACGGCTCCGCTATGCGTGAGCTAGCTTACCTTGGCTTTAGAACCGTAGAGCAAATGGCTGCGGCAACCGAAGAGGCTAAACGCAAATTAGGACCGTTGTCCAAGTTTGCTAAAATGGCTCAAGAGTGGTTAGCCGCTGCCAAGTCGGATCAAAATGACGTAGCTAAGCTAAGGCTAATGTTAGAGCAGGAGCGTGAAAAGCGCCTAGCCCTAGAAGAAAAGCTAGAGTTAATGTTTCAACGAGTCGAAGCTAACGAGGGTACAGATTTGCGCCCTTATCGAAAGGAGGTGATCCCGTCAATCGAGGCCGAGGAGTTTGAGGAAGAGGTCCAAGAAGAAAAACCAAGACTAAGGGGGCGACCTAGAAAAGCATGAGTATAGCCACGGTAATACAGAATGTAGCAGATGAGGCAGGGTACACCGTTGAGTCAAATATACTGACATCCAACGAAACTACTACAAAGCAGTTACTTGCCATTGCTAATCGTATTAACCGTGACATATTTGAGGCATTTCCTTGGCCTAAATGCTTTGCTCAGGGAACTATTACAACGGTGGCTGGTCAGGCAACTTATGCCCTGCCAGCCGCTTTTTCGATGTACCAATATGAAACCTTCTGGAATCAATCAACCAGATGGAGAGTGCTAGGTCCAATATCAGAACAGGATTATGCACAGATACAAGGCTACGGCGTATTACCTACCGTATACCAACGCTTTCAGATTAGAGGCTTGGGTAACAATGAGCTAGTTATTAGCCCTACTCCTGGCAGCAGCGGTCAGATTCTAGTTTTTGAATACATCGCTGACAGAAGCGTAGTGCCTAAAACTTGGACTGCAAGCACCCCTTTTAATGCTAATGCTTACTGTATTTACAACGGTAATTATTATCAAACCACGGCTGGAGGCACTACAGGGGCCACAGCGCCAACGCATACAAGCGGAAGTGTATCAGATGGTGGTGTGACATGGACCTATTACAACGGGCCGTATAGCACGTTTATAGCCAATACAGACACAAGCATCTTTCAAGAAAAGTTATTAGAACAGGGCATACTAGAACGCTTTGCACAGATACACGGCCTAGAAGGTGTTAGGCCGATGTTTGATATTCAATTAGTAGAAGAGTTTGGAAGAACCAAGGGTGGCAAAGTTATATACGCTGGTGCTCTTAATCGACCTACTCAGTTTGGCAGAAACAACGTAGTAACTTTTGGGACTTGGATATAATGGCAGTCAACGAACAAATGTTTAATCCCGATGCTCCACCTTTTGCAAGGAGTCAACCACGAGCTTATTACGCTTGGCTTACTAGCCGAGGGGTTCCTCATGCTGACGCCATGAATCAAACTACTTCGATATTTGGACAACCTAAAACACCTGATCAACTAGCAAGAGAAAATGCAGCCGCAGCCCAAAAAGGCGGGCTTTTACAAGCTGGAGGCGTAGTTGCGGGATCTTTGCTTACTAATGAGGCACTAGGCGGGTTTCAAAATATCGGCAGCTTATTTGGTAAAAGTTCTGCTGCTGCTAGTGCGCCTACTGCGGCAGGAGCGGTCCCTATGCCACCGCTGCTAGGTGGCGAATCAGCTTTAGGGGCTACAGGAGCACAAACAGGCGCATCTACTTTAAGCTCTGTTGGTTCAGTAGCTTTGCCGGTAGCGGCAGTTGTTGCCGCTGCTAGCAATGCTTGGGAGACTGGCATGAAAGATATTGTCAGGGGCAGAGGCGATAGAGCTGACTGGACAAACCAAGGCGTAAATATGGTTTTTGGAGCAGCTCCTAATTTAGCTTTACGCTTTATGGGCAAGCGTTCAATAGGTGCTATGATGAAGTCAGGCAAATCTGGAGCACAGCAGATCCGCGATGATTTTAGAGGGGACTTAAAAGAATCCGGCGTAGCAGATAAGGAATATAATGTAACTTTAGCCGATGGATCTAAGTTTAACATAGGACTGGACGGCAAAACTAAATATAAAAACGTAGACGAAAAGACTACTCGTAATGCGTGGGATGTAGACGCTACTAACCCATTAGCTAAGTTTGCCGTTGATAAATTAGATCCGATGATTCGTAATTTATACGGCGCAGATAATACAAAAGCTAAATACTATCCTGGGCAATTTACAGGCATGTTAGTAAATGCTGCTACAAGCAACGCGAAAAATGAACAAGAGGTAATGGCAAACATTGAAGCCATGCTAGGCAAGTCTAAGTTTGCACAGCAAGCGGGAGTAGGAGTTCAAACACCACCGCCGCCTAAAGCAGCTAAAGGTGAAGTTGTTCGTGTTTCACCTGGAATGTATGTAAACGATAAAGGGCAAGTAAAACCAGCTAAGACAGTTAGAGAAGCATTACAAGTTAATTATCAGAAGGGAAAAGAAAATGGCAAAGGGAAGTAAATTAGCAGGAGCATTAGCAAGAGGACCAAGAGAAAAGGTTGGCGAGCGTCTTAGCCCTGGAGTTTATCGAGGCGATAAGGGCGGACTTGTTAATCGTAGCGGTGCTGTAATGCAGCGACCACAGACCCCAAATCCTCAAATGCCACCACCTGATGCTTATAATAGATTGCCAGGCAATTTTGGACCAATGGTAAATCAGCCAGCTTATACAAATATGCCAGGTTATCGTGGCATGGAAGGACAAATGAATCCTAACACGTGGGCTGGTATTGTTGGCAAAGGACCAGCTATGGACCCAGGATATAACCAGGGCGGAATGGGAGATCCGAACGAAGCTGGTAGATTAGCTGGTATGTACGGAGCAAATCCAAACAACATTCAATCTGGTATTTACATGGCTCCTAATATGCCGCAGCCGTCAGCTAATAATGCCGGTCAATATCGGTTAAGCCCTGGAGTATATGGCACTCGTGAGCAGGCTATGCAGCAGTTTAACCAGCAGAATCCTTATTTAATGCAAGGCGTACCACAGCAGTTTAAAAGGTAGGTAATGGCTTTTCAGGGCTTCACAATGCCACCGCCTTATGGTGGGTTGGACCTAGTAAGTCCGATTGATAACATGGATGCGACCTCCGCTTTGGAGTTAGTAAACGTGTTTCCTGGTGCTGGAGCGCCTACTGTTAGACTAGGCTATGAGCAGTTTTGTGATGTAGGTGCTGTATCCCCGTTAAGAACCTTATCGTCATTAAACCTTAAGGATGGAAGCACTCAGTTAGTTGCTTGTTCTACAGATAAGATTTATTCAATCAATACATCTGGAGTCAGCACTAATATAACTGGCAGTACTACGCCAACTAGCGGGGAATGGCAGACAGCTACTTATGCCAATAATCTGTACCTTTGTAATGGTACTAACAATGCTCAAGTTTATACTGGCACAGGCACTTGTTCAGATGTGACCTTTACAGGGGTTGCTAAAAGCTCTTTAGTTAATGTTACAAGCTACAAGGAGCGCCTGTATTTCGTTGAAATTAACACGGCCAAGGTTTGGTATGGAGGCTTGCAAGTAACCGGCACAGGCGGTACCCCAGCCCTTACAGCCTTTGATTTTCAGTATGTGTTTTCTCGTGGTGGTAGGCTTGTTGGTATTGGTAGCTACAGTAATAGCGCCAACGTAGCAGCTCAAGACTACTTCTGGGCGTGTAGCTCTGAAGGTGAGATTGTATTCTATAGCGGTACTTATGCTGGAGACCCTACGACTTGGGGATTAGTAGCTAGATATTACATCGGAAAGCCGTTGGGTTATCGGGCTTTTGTCAGGGTTAACAATGAAGTTTGGATTATAACAGAACAGGGCATAGTGCCTGTATCTGGCCTGTTTCAAGCCGATCCTGAAGCAGCATTAAACGTACTTAGCAGAAACGTAAATCCTTTAATTTCAGAAGCGGCTAGCAGCGTAGGATTTGATCATCAGTGGTCAGGCTTTTTCTGGCCACAAGGTAGACGGGTGTATATAACGATCCCAACTACGGGACTAGGCTGTAAATGGTTAGTGTACTCTATTGATACAAAAGGTTGGACCGTGTTTCAGCTATTCAATGATGAACATGCACTAGCCTCTACGTTGTTTAATAACAAACCTTATTACGGCTCTTCTACTGGCATAGTCTGGAAGGGTGAAACAGGCCAGGCGGATGCCAAGACCGCAACAGATAGTCAGTCGATTAGTTACAGCGGCAGAACAGCATTTAGCTTTTACGGCTCCCGTGGAAATTATAAAGCGTTCAAAGATATTCGTCCGATTATTAGGACAAAAAGAGGAATTACCCTTAATCTTGGGCTAGATGTAGATTTTAGGCGTATGCCAACGGTAACTGCCGTAACTACTTCAGCGGGTATATTTACTCCTTGGGGTAGTCCTTGGGGTAGTCCTTGGTCCGCTGATATTGAATACATCTTTGACCGTTACGCCGTAAAGGGTCAGGGCCATTGTGCAGCGGTAAGGTTTGGTGGAGCTATTAAGAACTCTACTATGCAGATATTAGGCTTTGAGATTCGTTATGATTTAGGTGGTCAGGTATAATTATGGCACAGAAAAATAAAGGCGCATTAGCAAACGATCCTAAAAATACTAAAGCTCCAAGTGGTACTAGTGTATGGCGTAGAACTGGGCCAGGTGTTTACGTTGACCAATACGGCAACACTAAAAAAGGCCAGGCTAAGGCTCCGACTCAAGATATGTCTAAAGGCCGAGGGCAGCAGCAACCACAAGGAACACAACAGCCAACAACACAAGAAGTAGCAGAGTCAGGGTTTAGAGGTGCCGCTGATTTGTATGGTCAGATGGAG
>Ga0172372_10010950_pt1 | contig 11572 bp, 7 predicted proteins | sample LakKiv5m_2_FD_114544 | JGI IMG/M metagenome (GOLD analysis project Ga0172372, IMG submission 114544) | Freshwater microbial communities from Kabuno Bay, South-Kivu, Congo - kab_092012_9.5m | ecosystem: Environmental > Aquatic > Freshwater > Lake | place: Democratic Republic of the Congo... | reverse complement strand
CCCTCGAGAAAGACCGAAGCCTGGATGCCGACGATGCGCAGATTTGCGGTCTTGGCGAGCCCCTGGGAGAACCCCACGGTTCCGCGTACCCGCTCGTAGACAAAGCCTTCGGAGAAGATGTCGCGAAAGTCGAGTGTGATGCGCTTGGGCAGCGACTGAAGATTGACCACGCTAATAAGCTTGGCAAGACCCGCGTCGGCTTTGAGAAACTGGCCGTTCTGCAGGTCTAAAGCCAGCTGGCCTTCCAGGGTGTTGAGTGCGAAGTCGGTCGGGGCCCCTGCCCACTGAATCTGGCCTGAAAGGGCTCCTGGCGTGCCGCGAATCAGGCCCGGGTAGCCGAGTCGGTCGAGCAGTCCCGCGCCGTCGCGTACTTGTAGGGAGAGGTCAAGCCGCGTACGGGAGGACCCCGGCGGGGGTGCTGCCTTGCCATCGCGGCTGTCGAGTCCCGCCCACTGCCCCTTGGCGGTCAGGCTGCCATGGGGGTTTTCAATGCTTAAGCTGCGGATGTCCCAACGGGCCTGGTCGGTGGCCGGGGAGGCATCGAGCACGAGGCGGCCAAACTGTTTGTTGCCCCGTCGAAAGTCTTCGGCGATGAGGTCAATCGTGGGCCATCGACGCGACTCTGAGAGGGCCGTCAGGGGACGAGAGGGCAGGGAATCTTCTACGAGGGGCGGCTTTAAGGAATCGAGCGGCCGGGCTGCCGAACTGCTGGCTAAGGCCACAGCGGTCCCCGGGTCTGCGGCCTGGTCAGGGGGCAGCCAGAGCCGCTCCAGTCGGGCGACCAGCGTGCCAGAGGAGGCGTTCGGCGCCACGGCCGGTGGGCCCGATGGACCAGATTGGCCAGGCTGACTCGGCTGGCCAGACTGGGTGTTGGGCGCCCAGGCCAACTGCCCGCTCACCTGGGCGGACTGCAAGTCGATCCGCCATACGCCTGCCTGCGATGCCGCCTTGGCCTGGACCCCCGAAATTCTCTGGCTTCCCAGAATGACCTGCTGGGACTGCAGTTCGATACGGGCAAGCCCCTGGCCCTGCCCCTGTGCCGCCGCAGTGCCAACGGGTGCGGGGCGGGCCGTTGCCATCGACCGTGTCTTCGTCTCTTTGGTCTGCGCAGTAAAGCGCCCCCCCAAGGCATCGATCCATGCCGAGAGGTCGAGACTGTCGCTGGCAACCTGCAAAACAATGCCCCTGGTCTTCGGCCCGCTGACCGGCATACCCAGGCCCACGCGGCCGAAGACCGTTGCTGCCTCGGAGGTGGCGCCTGAGGTGCGAAGAATGTCTGCCGAGAGTTGCTGGGACACGGTTGCGATACGCCAGGCCTGTGTGCGCTGCCCGTCGGTATTTGTTTTCTGCAGGAGGCTCCACTGCAGGCCCCAGTCTTCGTCGGTGCGCTTGCGCGCGGGTACTGGTAGCCGTATGGCAAGCCCGCGCAGGCTCGACTGGCCGAGCACCTCAATGCCTGTCGGACCCAGGTCTACCGTGAGGCCAAAGGGCGTTTTGCCCGCGAGGTCCCCTGCAGCCAAGGGAATGCCTGCGGACTCGCGCAGCCATGACTCCAGTTCGCTCGCTGCCAGTTCGCCCTTTACCGCCAGGCGCGTTACGGGTGCAACTCGTGGGCTCGTCGGCGCAACGGTGAAGGGTCCGCCCAGTACCCGTCCCGACACGGCGAGCCGTGTCAGGCCCTTCTCGCTAAATCCCAGGCTGCCGCGGACGCCAGACATCTCCGGAATATCGGTATCGAGGAGGATGCGATTGTCTTGAAAGACCAGCTGTCCCTGCACGGTCGCGGCATGGCCGCGGTCAAGGTCGAGGTGCAGATCAAGCGCGAGCTGCGCTGGTCCCTGGGTGGTTGTCTGAACGAGCGCCTGGCCGAGCCAATCGCGAATGGGCGAACGATTTACCGTCTCGACCATGTTGGCCAGTGGCCCGGAAATTTCGCCCTGTAGATGCAGTACCGGCGTCGCCGCACCGAGGTCGGGAATCTCGGCTGTCACCCGGGTAATAGGCGCTGTGCCGATGAGCGCCTGTCGGCTCTCGATGAGAAGACGGCTGCGCTCAAAGGTGAGATCGACAAAGGCCCCGGTGATTTTCGGCCAGAGGGGATCAAAGGCGAGCGTCTGGTCTTCCAGTCGCAGTCGCACAGCGAATGCACCCATATTGGGGTCTCGATAGGGGAAGTCGGCGAGCGCCCCAGAAATTTCAAAGGCGCCACTGACATTGCGTCCCGTCTGTATTGAGCGGACCAGCCAGGCCCTGGTGTCCGGTCCCATGGTGAGAGGCAGAAGGCTTGAGAGTTGCGTGGGCGCCAGCCCGCCAATGCTCCCCTTGGCTTCTATGCTGCCGAGGCCAACTCCGGCGTAGCGATAGCGGCCCTGCGCCTGGAGTTTGAGGTCGGCCTGTCGAAGCGTGAGGTGCTCTACGGCGAGGTTTAGGGTCACCGCATCGGGACGGTCGCGGACCAGACTCTGGGCGAGTTCTTGTGCCGAGAAATCGATCTGACCGGAGACCTCATCGAAGGTCAGCGTGCCGCCTGGCAGGTGGCGGGGCAGCCCCAGGACGAGCCCGGCACTCTGAATCGCCAGACTGCCCTGCTGTGAGGAGAGCAAGAGGCGACCGCTGAGTCCACTGAGGCGACTGAGCCCAGCGATCTTCACAATACCCGGTTGTTGCCCGGCCTTTGCTTGCGTGTCGAACCCAATGTTCTGAAACTGCAGATCGAGTCGGAGCCGCTCAATACGCTCGGTGGCCGAGAGGTGGGGCGCATCGGTGATGTCGCCCTTCCACTGTAGACGCATGGGACCCATCTGGCCCTCTAGTGTCGGCAAGGAGACCATGCGGCCAAGCAGCGCGGAGAGCGACTGGGCGGAGACCGCCTGGGTTTCGAGGGCCAAGTCGTCGTCGGTGAGGGTGAGGGTCAGGCCATCGAGTGTGAGCTGCCCCCGTTCGGGGCTGGATTCGGAATAGTCTTCCCAGGAGAGCTCTGCGTGGCGAATGGCCCATGGGCCTTGCAGCGATAGGGCCTGATAGACCTCACGCCCCGCGTCGCTTGGCGCGGCGTCTGCGGATGAACCGCTACGAAAACCCGCCAGGCGAACGCTGCTATCCCTGTCTTTGCGGGCATGGAGATTCAGTCCGGAGACCCGTAACTGCGAGAAGATCGGCAGCCCATAGAGCGGCGAAAGTAAGCTGCGCAGTCCGAAGTCTGCCGATATTGATTCGGCTAGCAAGACTTCGGCCTGATCTTCTTTCTGGCGAAGACGCACCTGGCCAATCGACAGCCGAGGGGCCAGCCATGCTGTCCATTCGGCCTTCGCGTCGCGAACTTCGAGGGTGAGCCCCTCTTTGTCTAGATAGGGAGCGGTGGACTGCGCGAGCCGTGCTGGGTCGTTGAGCAGATCGGCCAGACCCGGCCAGAGCCAGTATCTGACCACGAGTGCGCTCCCAATGGCCCCCATGGACAGAGCGAGAAAAAAAGCGATCGACAGTCGCTTTAACCCCCATCGTCGCCATCGTCCGGGCGACAACCCAGAGGCCTGCGAAGAAGGGGGAGAATTTGGCATTATCGAAATTCTTGCACACCTTATGCACTCAGGGCAGAGGCGCTATTGATGGAATATCTCACCCGAATCGACCTGCCGTCTGACCGCGCCGCTTATCAGGCGGTGCTTGACCACTCTGCATTCGGGCGTCGTAGTCTGCCGCTGGTGCTTGACCGGGGCCAGCTGCTTTCTTGTCAGTCGCCCTTGGATCGGGCCGCCATGGCGACGCATCTTGCCCAACACTGGCCGGTGCTCGTGCCTTGGCTCACGGGGGCCAACACCGATGCGGCTGACCCCGAGGTGAGCACTGCGCTGCGGCAGTTTCGCAACAGCGTGCTCTTAGCGATTATGGCGCGCGACCTGGCGGGTCTGTCTGATCTAGAGGAAAACCTGCAGAGCATCACGGGCCTGGCAGAGCTCTGCCTTGGCGTGGCCTATCGCGCGGTGGCCTGTCAGATGCAGCAGCGACATGGCATTCCGCGACGGCCGGATGGCCGGCCGGTGGACCTTCTCGTGGTGGGGATGGGCAAGCTCGGTGGCCAGGAGCTCAATGCCTCTTCGGATATCGACCTTATTTATGTGATTGCTGAGGAGGGTGAGACCAGTGGGGTGGGGGAAGGACAAGGGGTGCTCGACCTTCCCACATTCTTTACCCGCCTGGGGCGCAAGCTCTCCTCGGTGCTTGGCGAGACAACTGCCGGTGGGCTTGTGTTTCGGGTCGATCTTCGGCTGCGTCCCAATGGTGATTCCGGACCCCTTGTCTGTAGCTTTGCCATGCTGGAGGACTACCTGATGGTCCAGGGCCGGGAGTGGGAGCGGTATGCCTGGATCAAGGCCCGCGTGGTGAGCCCCGCTTTTTTCTCTCCGCCCGAGGTCTTTGCCGAAGATCTCGATAGCCTTGAGGACATCCGCAGGCCCTTTGTTTTTCGTCGGTATCTGGACTTCAATGCCCTTGCTGCCCTGCGCGACCTCCATCAGCAGATTCGCGAGGAGGCAGAACGACGTACGCTTAAGCGCGAGTCGCGTCTGGCCGGCGAGTTCGACCCGGTAGACCTGAAGCTCGGGCCCGGCGGTATTCGGGAGGTGGAGTTCATCGCCCAGTTGTTTCAGCTGGTGCGAGGAGGCCGCAATGCCTCGCTGCAGGCCCGCGGTACCCGAGAGATCTTGCGTACTTTGGGTCGCGAGGGCCGGCTTTCCGCCGTGGAGGTAGACGATCTTCTGGAGGCCTATCGGTTCTGGCGCCGTCTTGAGCATCGGCTGCAGTATGTGGAGGATGCCCAGACCCATGTCTTGGGTGGGGCCGCCATTGAGGTAGCGCGGGCGGCGCAGGCGATGGGTCTGAAAGACAGCGCGGAGCTCCATTCTGAAATAGGCCGCCATCGCGGCCTTGTTACTATGTTGTTTGAACGCCTCTTTCGCAAAGAGGTGGCCGATGCCAATGCCTCGGCTGAGGCCTCGGGCATGTCGTCCAAGCCCACCGACAGAGACAGTCGGCTTGCGCGTATTACGGCCCAGATTGACGCGCTCGCCCAGGCCAGCACCGCCCCGGAGTCGCTGCGCGCCGGGCTTATCGGACTCATTGACGCCATTCAGCGTCGCACGGCCTACCTGGCCTTGTTTGATGAATACCCAGATGCCTTGTCGCGGGTGGCCCGGCTGATCGAGGCATCGTCCTGGGCCGGTGGCTATCTGCGTCGCCATCCGATTGTCCTTGATGAACTCTTGGACGCCCGCACCCTCTTTGAGCCGCCCCGATTTGAGGCCTTTGCAGAGGCCCTCGCACAGCAACTCGCCGATACGGTGGTGCAGGGGCAGCCCGATGTGGAGCGCCAGATGGATGTCCTGCGCGAGGCCCACCATGCCCAGCTCTTTCGCCTGCTGGTGCAAGACCTCGATGGGCTCTGGCCGCTAGAAAAGCTCTCCGACCAGCTCTCGGCCTTGGCCGATATCATGATTGGCGCCACCCTGCGGGCGGCCTGGACTGCCAGCCCGAAGCGTCATCGGGATACGCCGTTGTTTGCGGTAGTCGCCTACGGGAAACTCGGAGGCAAGGAGCTGGGCTATGCCTCCGATCTCGATCTGATCTTTTTACACAATGACCCCCATGAGCAGGCCCAGGAAAACTATGCCCGGCTCGCCCAGCGCGTCAATGTCTGGCTGACCACGACGACGGCAGCTGGTAGCTTTTTTGAGATTGATCTGCGGCTGCGTCCCAACGGTAATGCCGGCCTCTTGGTGAGTGACTTCGATGGATTTATGGCCTATCAAAAGGACAAGGCCTGGGTCTGGGAGCACCAGGCGCTTACCCGTGCGCGCTTCTGTGCCGGAGACCCCGCCATTGGGGAGGATTTCGAGCGTGGCCGCATTGAGATTCTGCGGCTTCCACGGGATGCCCAGGCCCTGTTGGAAGAAATTCTTGCCATGCGCCAGAAAATGCATGAGGGGCATCCGAATGCTAGCGGCCTCTTTGATCTGAAGCACGACACCGGGGGCATGGTCGATATCGAGTTCATGGTGCAGGCCTTGGTCTTGCGTTATGGCGCAGACCATGCGGCGCTCACCGCCAATCTTGGCAATATTGCGCTGCTGCGTATGAGCGCCGAGTTGGGTCTGATCTCTGCCGATCTTGCCCAGCAGGTCGCGGATGCTTACCGGCTCTTTCGCCGACACCAACATCGGCTGCGACTGGCCGGTGCGGGCTCTGCCCGGCTGGCCGCCGCAGACCTTCAGGCGGAGCGTTCGGCTGTGCAGGCCCTCTGGCAGCAGGTCTTTTCCGATGCACCGACCGTGATACGGCCCTTATCGGAGATTCGTGAACGCGGCTGACTGGCGGCGGATGAAACGACTCAGCGCGGACCCTGGGCAGACCCCATGCAGACGCAAGCAGATGCGGAGCGGGACTGCGGAGGCTGTGCGGCTAGATGAGGCGCACGCCGAGATAGACGCCCCCAGAAATGAGCAATGCCATGAGAGTGCTCTGCCAGCGAAGCCAGACCGCAAAGGCGATACCCACCGCCCAGAGCTTGAGGTTGGAGGGCTCTAAAGCCAGCACACCGTTTGAGAGGACCACATCGGGCACAAGAATTGCGGTGAGCCCCGCCATCGGGGCATAGCGCAGCGCAGAGGAGAGGCCTGCGGGCAGCTGCCAGCGGGCGGGCAGAAGAAGTGGCATCCCTCTGGTAAGCAGGGTCGTGGCCGCAATGCCGAGAATGGCCAGCCAGATCTCTAAGGAGGTCATAGGGGGGAGGTCGCAAGGAGAGGGGTCATAGGGGTGGGCTCATCAGGGGTGTGCTCATGAGGGGTCGGACTCTCGCCGGTTGGGCTCGGGCAGGGGGGTCGGTGCTTGCTGTAGGACCGCTGGCGGGGTGAGCCAGAGGGCTACCGCGACCCCCAGCAGCACGGAAATGAGCAGGCCCAGGTTCAGCGGCAGGGGCTTGAGAACCACCGAGACCACCGCCGCGGTGGCCACACAACCCCAGGCGGGTCGGCCCTTGAGCATCGGGAGCAGCAGGGTCAGCAGGGCCAGCGATGCCAGGAAGGCAAGCCCCGAGTCGGCGGGCAGTAGGCCACCCAGAAAAATGCCGACAAAAGAGCAGACCTGCCAGCAGGCCCAGTTCATGGCGGCTGAGACCTGAAAGTACCGAAGAAAGAGCCGCCGCCGCGCCGCTGATCGGCTTCCCTTCTCAAATCGCCGTGCAATGGCGACCACCTGCGCGTCGGTGGAGACGGTTCCGTAGAGGGCACGCACCAGCGGCCTCTGGTGCCGAAACCAGGGCCGCAATCCGAGGGAGTAGATGAAAAATCGCAGATTCACAATGAGCGCGCTGATCCAGACGATCGGCAGAGAGGCGCCGGAAACCATGAGTGGCAGCGCCGCGAGCTGCGCGGACCCCGCGTAGACCAAGAGACTCATGCCGACGGCCTGCCAGGGCGTGAGGCCCGCCTTTACCATGGCCACTCCGGTGACCACGCCCCAGATGCCCACGGCTACCAGGGCTGGTCCGAGGTCAGACCAGGCCTGGGCAGCCGGGCCCTGTCGCCGGCGCGGAGGTTTGCAAGGAGAGGGCATGGGGCAAGCTTCGATAGAATGTGGTTTTGTGATCTCGGGCAACGGTAGTGCCGAGATGAAGTGCAATTCTAAAGTCGACGACCCCGAGGAGATGCTGGCATGTCAATGGCCGACCGCGATGGCTGGATCTGGATGGATGGAGAAGTGGTGCCCTGGCGCGATGCCAAGATCCATGTGCTCACCCACACGTTGCATTACGGTATGGGCGTCTTCGAAGGCGTGCGCTGCTACGAGGCCGCGGGCGGTAGTTCGATTTTCCGCCTGAAGGAGCACACCCAACGACTTCTGAATTCGGCCAAGATCTTTCAGATGAAGATCCCCTTTGATGCGTCGACGCTTGAGGCGGCCCAGTGTGAGGTCGTTCGGCGCAATAACCTCAAGTCGTGCTATCTGCGCCCCATCGTCTGGATTGGCTCAGAAAAAATGGGTGTCTCGGCAGTGGGCAACACCATTCATGTGGCGGTAGCGGCCTGGCCCTGGGGCGCCTATCTCGGAGAAGATGGTCTGGCCAAAGGCATTCGTGTGAAGACCTCTTCGTTCTCTCGCCACCATGTCAATGTGTCTCTGGTACGGGCGAAGGCCTCGGGCTATTACATCAACTCCATCCTCGCCCACCAAGAGGTGGCTGCGAATGGCTATGACGAGGCCTTGTTGCTGGATACCGATGGCTATGCCTCTGAAGGGGCGGGCGAAAATCTGTTTATCGTGAAGTCTGGCAAGGTCTACACGCCAGATCTGGCCTCTTGTCTCGACGGCATCACCCGCAATACGGTGATTACGTTGGCCCAGGATCTGGGTCTTTCCGTGATCGAAAAGCGCATTACCCGTGATGAGATCTACTGTGCCGATGAGGCCTTCTTCACGGGCACGGCGGCCGAAGTCACGCCTATTCGCGAACTCGATGACCGAACCATTGGGCTGGGCCGTCGCGGCCCGATCACCGAAAAAATTCAGACCCTGTTTTTTGATGTGGTCTCCGGGCGCGCAGAGAAGTATGCCTCCTGGCTGAGCCGAATCTAGGCGGGAGGTTCGCGATGTCGCACCCTGACGCTTCATCTACCGCCGTGGTGGAGTTGCACGCCACAGACTTGCCTGCCTACTGCCCGAACCCGCAGATGCCGCTGTGGAGCAGTCATCCTCGCGTCTTTCTTGATCTTACCGAGGGCAAGGCACGCTGCCCTTACTGCGGCACGGAGTATCGGCTCGTGGGTGGTCAGGTCGCAGCGCACTAGCGACCGGGTCTGACGAGTTTTTTCTTTTCTTGGCCGTGACTGGCCCGCATGAGGCCTGCAAGCTGATGCATCACGACTTTATCCTTACCCTGTCTTGCCCTGATGCCAAGGGCATTGTCTTTCGGGTCGCCCAGTTTCTTGCGGATGCGGGCTGCAACATTCTCGATTCTGCGCAGTTTGGTGACGATGAGACCGGTCTCTTCTTCATGCGCGTACATTTCGATGCGCCGACGTCCCGCGATCGTGCATCACTTCTCGCGGATTTTTCGCCGGTCGCAGCGTCGATGCAGATGCACTCGGAGATCACCCCCGCGGGTGAGCGCCCTCGGGTGATGATTCTGGTCTCGAAGTTCGGGCACTGCCTCAATGACTTGTTGTTTCGTAGCCAGAGCGGGCAGTTGCCTATTGAGATTGTGGCCGTGGCCTCTAACCATGAGGATTTTGCCGGGCTGGTACGCCACCACGGCATCGCCTTTCACTACCTACCGGTGACGCCAGATACCCGAGATGCTCAAGAAATTGCCCTGCAAGACCTAGTGACCCATCGCAAGGTGGACCTCATCGTCTTGGCCCGGTATATGCAGATCTTGTCGCCGCGACTCTGCCAGGCCTGGGCTGGGCGTGCCATCAACATCCACCATTCTTTCTTGCCGAGCTTTAAGGGCGCGAAGCCCTATGCCCAGGCCTACGCCCGCGGCGTGAAAATCATCGGGGCCACTTCCCACTATGTGACCACCGATCTCGATGAGGGCCCGATTATTGAGCAGGATGTCGAACGGGTCGACCATGCGCTCGACCCGCAGGCCCTCTCGCGTATTGGGGGCGATATCGAGTCTCGGGTGCTCGCCCGCGCGGTACGTTGGCATGCGGAACGAAGAATTCTGCTCAATGGCAGAAAGACGGTGGTGTTTAGGTAGGGCTGAGGTAACTGCCCGATTTGCCGCCGTGCTTTTCACGCAGATGGACATGCGAAATCACCATGTCTTTCTGCACCGCCTTGACCATGTCATAGATGGTGAGAAGCCCAATCTGTACGCCGGTAAGGGCCTCCATCTCGACGCCGGTCTTTCCTGTGGTGACTGCCCGTACCGTGCACCAGATGCCTGTGGGATCTTCCTGGCTGCGAAACTCCACAGCGAGGTGACTCAGGGGCAGAGGGTGGCATAAGGGAATCAGGCTGCTCGTGCGTTTGGCCGCTTGAATCGCGGCCACCCGTGCGACGCCAAGGACATCGCCCTTTTTGGCGGTACCTTCTTGAACCAGGCGCATGACCTCGGGTCTCATACTGATGAACCCCGTGGCGACAGCCGTTCTCTCGGTATCTGGCTTATCCGATACATCCACCATGTGGGCCTGGCCCTGGCTGTCAAAGTGAGTCAGTCCATTCATCCGCCTATGATAGCTGGCATGGTCCGCTCTCCTGTGCATTCACCCGTGCTGTCCCCTTCGCTGCGAGGCGGAGCCTTCAAGCGCCGAGCGTGGGCGACTGTGTCCGCCGCAGTGGTGCTCGCGATGCTGCATTCGGGCGGCGCGGTCAGGGCTCAGGATGCGCTCGTCACCGGGCTCCCTGCCTTGGGGGAGGCCTCGACCGATGACCTGTCGGGGTCCGCAGAGCGGCGACTGGGCCAGTCGATTTACCAGACGCTGCTGCGGGCCGGCGTGGTCTACGATGACCCCGAGGCGCAAGACTATCTGCAGGTGCAGGCGGGCCGACTCTTAGCGGCCGCGCAGGCGCGAGGAGAACTCGGTCCCGAGGCGGGTCTCGCCCCCCATGACTTTCGGTTTTTCCTGGTGGAGGATCCGAGCATCAATGCCTTCGCCCTTCCCGGCGGCTACATTGGCGTGCATTCGGGGCTGGTGGTGCAGGCCGCGCGGGAGTCCGAGTTGATGTCGGTTCTGGCCCATGAGATTGGCCATGTCACACAGCGTCATATTGCGCGCATGTTCGGCCAGCAGCGCCAGTCTTCGGGCGTCATGATTGCCGCGGCTTTACTCGCGGCCATGGCTGCGGGCAGCAATCCGGATGCGGCGATGGGCATTGTCTCGCTGGGCCAGACGGTGGCCTTAAAGGACCAGCTGTCTTTTTCCCGGGATGCTGAGCGTGAGGCAGACCGCGTGGGACTCATGCTCCTGAGCGATGCGGGCTTTGATGCGCAGTCCATGGCCCGACTCTTTCAGAAGCTTGCCCAGGCCGGTCGCTACTATGAGACGGGTGCCCCGAGTTGGCTGCGTAGCCACCCGCTTACCTCCGAGCGCATTGCCGATGTCCAGACCCGCATCCAGTCACTGGCCACGAGTGAATCGACGCCGCGGGCCGGGCTGTCGGCAGGCCAGACAGCGAGGGCCCCGCAGGCATCCGAGGAAAGCCTGGAATTTGCTTGGATTCGACAGCGCCTGGAGGCGACCGCGGTCCGGTCGGTGGATGGCCTTGCCCGCATGGCCGCCCTCCTTGCTGCCCGTCGCAGCGATCCGGGGTCTACTTCTGCCCATGACCAGGCGCGCGTCGCCTATGGTCAGGCCTGGGTGGCCTTATTGCAGAGGGACCTTCCTTCGGTGGAGAGGTTTCTTGCGGACTCTCGTCTAGCGGCGGGACAGGCCACAGGGCCTATGGGCTTGACGGCGGGAACAGCCGCGGGATCGCCACGACTTGCCACCCTGGCCGCGCCCTTTTGGGCCGTGATTGCTTCGCAGGCACAGCTGATTGCAGGCCAGCCGGCTGCCGCCCTAGAACGCGT
>Ga0172372_10010946_pt1 | contig 11575 bp, 5 predicted proteins | sample LakKiv5m_2_FD_114544 | JGI IMG/M metagenome (GOLD analysis project Ga0172372, IMG submission 114544) | Freshwater microbial communities from Kabuno Bay, South-Kivu, Congo - kab_092012_9.5m | ecosystem: Environmental > Aquatic > Freshwater > Lake | place: Democratic Republic of the Congo... | reverse complement strand
TCGTAATTCGGGATCCGCACGCCGGACGTCGTGCCGTTCGACGTGAACAGCACGTCACGGGTGAAGTCGACAGCGGAAAGGTCCGGCAGGCGGCCGTAGTCGGCCGCGGGGAAGGTGTCGAGCGAGAGATCGGCCAGCTGGCCGGTGCGGATGAAGCCGATCACGTTGCTGGGGATGTACACGCGGGCCTGCAGGGCCTCGCCGGGCACGATCCGCAACAGGCTCTGGCCGGCCTGGGCCACGGTGCCGCGGCGGGCATCCAGATCGAACACGGTGCCGCTGGTGGGGGCATGGAGTTCGCCGTAGCGGAGCTGCTGGCGCGCGGTGCTGATGCGCGCCTCCTGCTCGGCGATCAGACGGCGATTGGCCTCGATGCGGCCGCGAAGATCGGAATTGGGGCCGGAGCGGGTGCGGCGCAGCTCCGCCTGCAGCTTGAGCACCTCACGCTCGGATTCGGCCAGGTTGGTGCGCAGCTGCTGTTCCTCATTGCGGGCCTGCAGCAGTTGCACCTCACTGGCGGCGCCATTGAGCACCAGCCGCTCGTACCGATCGGCGATGTTCTGGGAATTGGCGATGCTGATTCGCAGGCCGTTCACCCGGGCGATCGCACCCTGCAGGGCCTGGCGGGCGGCTTCGCGCTGGTTGAGCAGGTCATCCCGCTGCCCAATCAACCGCTCGCGCTGATTGGGGGTGATCCGGTTGAGGGCGCTGGGGTCGCCGAGGGCTGAGGCATAGGTGGCGTTCTCCTCCTCCAGCTGGCGCTTGATGGTTTCGGCGGCGGCCAGTTGGTTGCGGGTGTCGCGCAGATCAAAGCGCAGCAGCACGGCGCCGGCCTTCACCACCTCGCCCTCCTGCACCAGCACCTGATCCACCACCCCGGGCACCGGGGTTTGCACCTGCTTCACGCGGGTGTTGGGTTCCAACTTGCCCTGCACCAGCACGGTTTGGTTGAGGGGAGCCACCACCAACCAGACCAGCCCGGCGCCGGCGAGGCCCAGGGTGGTGTACAGCAGCACCCTGGAGCCCCGGTTGCTGGGGCGGAGCAGCACGGTTTCGCGGAAGCTCCAATCGCGCACCAGGGCGGTGCTGGTGCTGGGGGGCGCTCCGGCATCCGGGGCCGGTGCCAGGAAGGGATTGCGCTCGGCGTTGGCGGGTTCGCGGCTCGGGCCGCCCACCAGATCCACCTGCACGGGGATGATGTCGTTGAAGTCGGCCCCGCGGCGGCCGCCACGGCGGAGGTGGTCGGTGATGCGCTCGAACAGGCGCTGCAGGCCGGTGGCGGTGAACCCTTCGCCGGGATTGCGGGCTGGCATCAGCTGAGGCCCTCCTGGTTCTGGCTCTGGAACAGGGCGTAGTACCAGCCCTGCTGGCCCATCAATTGCTTGTGGCTGCCCACTTCCATCACGGCACCCTGATCCATCACCACGATGAAATCGGCGGGGCGCACGCTGGAGAGCCGGTGGGTGATGAAGAACACCGTGCGGCCGCGGAAGGCCTCAAAGAGATTGATGCACACCTGGCGTTCGGTGCGGGCATCGAGGGCGCTGGTGGCTTCATCGAGGATCAACAGGCGGGGGTTCTGCAACACGGCGCGGGCCAGTGCCAGGCGCTGGCGCTGGCCGCCGGAGAGGCCGGCGCCGCGTTCGCCCACATCGGAGTTGTAACCCTTGGGCATGGCCATGATGAACTCGTGGGCGCAGGCGATGCGGGCGGCACGCACCAACTCATCGGCGCTGGCATCGGGTTTCACCAGCAGCAGATTGTCGCGAACCGTGCCATCAAACAGCAGCGAATCCTGGGGCACCACGCCGATCTGGCGGCGCAGGGAATAGAGCTCCACCTTGTTGATGTCGAGCCCGTCAACCAGCACCTTGCCGCTGGCGGGGCGGTAGAAGCGGGGCAGCATCTTGAGCAGTGTGGATTTACCGCTGCCGGATCCCCCCACCATGCCGACGAACGACCCCATCGGCACCTCTAGATTCACACCCTGCAGCACGGTGGGCCCATCCTCGGTGTAGCTGAAATTCACATCCACGAACTGAACGCGGCCCTGCAGGGGGGGCATGGGGATGTTGAGGGCCTCCTTGCTGTCCTGCTCGGGCACACGGTCGACCACGTCGGCCACCATCTGCAGCTGCTGGCAGCTCTGCTGGAATTGCTGCCAGGTGTTGGTGAGCCGTACAAATGGGCCGGTGACGTAGCTATCGAGAATGAAAAAGGCCATCAGATCGCCCATATTCATCTGTTCCTGGGAGATCAGCCAGGTGCCGACGCCGATCACCAGAACACGATTCACTCCCTGGATGAATTCGGCCAGGTTGCCGATGGTTTCGCGGCTGAGCCGCAGCTTGAAATCCTCGCCGAGGTAGCGGGCATAGCGGTTCTGGAATTCCCAGCGGGTTTTGAGCTCCGCATTCTGGGATTTGATCGTTTGGATGCCGGTGATTGCTTCCGTGAGGAAGCTGAAGGTGCGAACCGATTCGGCCATCGAGCGTTTGATCTGGCCGTTCACCAACGGGTTGGCCAGTAGGGTGAGGCCAATGATCAGCGGCAGTGTGCTCAGCACCACGCAGGTGAGCAACGGGCTGATCGAGAGCAGGATCACCAGGTAGATCGGCGTGAACAGGGCATCGATCACGGTGGTCAGGCTCTGGCCCACCAGGAACTCCCGCAGGCGATCGAGCTGGTTGAAGTAGAAGGTGATCTGGCCCACCGGCCGGCTGTCGAAGAAGCCCTGGGGCAGCCGCACCAGTTGATCGAGAATGGTGATCTTGGCGTCCTGATCGATGCGGTTGGCCGCCTCGGTGAACAGGTAGGTGCGCAGCGTCTTGAGCAGGCCCACGCCGACGGCGCAGAGCAGCATCACGCTGGCGATGGTGACCAGCGAGCCGATGTTGCGCTGGGTTGTGACCTCCATCAACACCCGGAAGCCCAGGGGGTTGGCGAGCATCAGCAGATTGATGGCGGCGGAGGTGATCAGCACCTCCACCAGGGTGCGCCGGTGCTGCTGCAGGAAGGGCAGGAACCAGCTCCAGCTGAAGCGCTCCTCCTTGGCATCGCGCTTGCGCTCAAACAGCAGCAGCTCCACCAGGCCGCCTTCGAGGGTGGCCAGATCGGCGCTTGGCACCCGCAGGGGCCCCAGTTCCGCCTCCAGCAGGCGGGCGCGGCCGTCGTCGTCGACCCCGTCGAGCACGCCGATGTGGCCGTTCTGCATCAGCACGGCCGGGGTGGGCACCCGCGCCAGGCGATCGGCCGGGATGCGGGTGAGCATCACCCGCAGGCCCAGGGAATCGAGGATCTGGCCCAGGTTCATCAGGTTCACCTGGCCCTGGCGCTGCAGCACCGCCTCCACCTGATCCAGCAGGGCGTCGCGGTTGATCGGCAGGCCGAAATACTCAGCCAGCGACAGGCAGATGGCGATCGGAATCTCGCGGGGGCCGCTGGCGCGGCGCAGGCTGAGGTGATCGCGGCGGCCTTCAGCCCGGCTGGAGGGTGGTTCCGGCGAGAGGCTGTATTCGCCGGGGGCCAGGAGTTCGGCCACCACGTTCACGGCCTCGGCGTCGCCGCTGCTGGTGCCGATCTGCAGGGGCACATCCGCCGCCGTTGCACTCCGCTGTTGCGGATCCGGCAGGCCGATCAGGCGCAGCCAGGGGCTGGTGGCCGGCAGGGGTTCCAGGGGGCGATCCAGCCAGGCTTCGGCCAGGGGCAGGCCACTGCTGGCGAACCAGCTGTAGCCCTCCGGTAGGGCCAGGCTGGTTTCCAAGCCGGGGGGCAGGCTGCGCACCCGGGCCTGATCCAGCACCGCCGGCCAGCTCTCCAGCAGTGGCAGCCAGCGCAGTTCCCGCTGCACCAGGGCCACCAGCAGCACGTGCAGTTCGGCACTCGGGAGCTGGTTCTGGAACCAGGCCTCCAGGGCCGGCTGGGCGGAGAGCAGATCGCGGAAGGCCGCCGCCGGCAGCAGCAACGCCTCCACATCGGTGGTGGCGCGCAGATGCTCGCAGGGTTGGCGGCGCAGTAGGCCGGCCCAGCCCACCAGGGCGCCGGCGCCGAGGCGATCGATGGTGCGCAGAGCTGTGCTGTCGGGCTGTTCGCCCAGGCTGCGCAACTGGCCGCTGAGGATCAGCAGCACCCCTTCCGGGGGCACATCCGGGCGCAGCAGGGTTTGGCCGAGCCGGAACCGGCGCGGCTGCAGCAGGGGTTCAAGGGCGATGGCCGCCGCCGGGTTCAGCTGATCGAAGGGGGCGAACCCCTGCAGCACGGCGCTGGGTGAGCTGGCGGGATTCGGCGGTGTGGAGGAACTCACGGAGCGGCGGCGGCCGGGGGGGGGGCGGTGTCGGCGGGAAGGGGCGGCAGGGGCGGCAAGGGTTCGCCGTCCATCAACAGCTGCACTCGCTCGCGGAACCACACCTGGAACAACTCCTCCATCATCCGGGTGCGCATGGGGTTGTCGAGCTGGGCGGGCAAGAGTTTTTCGAAGCGCAGCACAATCCACACATCCACCACCAGGAACGGGGGCCAGAGCTGGCCGGGCTGGCTGATGCGCAGCTTCGCCGCCAGTTCGGGATGGCCCGCCGCCAGGGGCACCGGCCCGATCAGGCCGCGGGTGTTCTGTTCCTGCCCCTGGCTGAAGCGGGGCGCCAGATCGCTGAAATCGGCTTCGCCGGCCTTGAGCTGGTGGTAGAGCTCCTCGGCGATGTCCTGCTCACGCACCCGCAGCAGGGAATACACCACCTGATCGAGCTCCAGCTTGCGCTCCAGGAAGCGCAGCTCCACCTCCTCGCTGTAGCGCCGTTCCTGCCAGCGGCGCACCCGCTCCGCCTTGGTGGCGAAGCAGAGGAGGTCGTCGAACCGGAGTCGTTTGCGTTCCAGCCAGTCGGCCAGCGCTTCGTCGCTGCTGACGTTCTGGGTTTCCACATAACGGCGGATCAGGGTTTTTTCCTCCTCCGGCGAGAGCTCGATCACGGCGGCGATTTCATCGAGCACCCAGGCCTGGGCCACGGCCAGGGCCAGGCCCTGCTGGCGGATCAGCCGGTTGGTTTCCGCCACGGTGAGCCAGGGGCGGCCCGGGGCGATCTCGATCAGCGGCGGGTCGGGTACGCCGCTCAGCGGTTCATGGGTGTTGGTGCGGATGGAGGATTGGCTCATGGGGCTCAGCGGCAGGGCAGCTGCAGCTGGTGCAGGGCCTCGCGCATCAGCTCCAGCCCCTGGCTGCGGCTGTAGTGCTGCCGGGCGAAGGCGTGGCTGGCGGTGCTCATGGCCTGCCAAGAGGCATCGTTGCTGCAGAGGGTTTCGATGGCCTGCAGCCATTGGTCGGGGCGGCGGGCGATGCACACCTCCTGCCCATCGCGCAGGCCGGTGGATTCGGCCGCGATCGGGCTGAGCACCTGTGGGATGCCGTGGGCTGCCGCGGCGATCACCTTCCCCTTGATGCCGGCACCCGAGCGCAATGGAGCCACGAACAGGCGATGGCGGGCATACACCGTGGCGGCATCGGCCACCCAACCCTCCACCACGATCCCGGGCACCGCTCCCCAGGTTTGGGCCAGATCGCGGCTGAGGCCGCTGCCGTAGAGGTGGAGCTGCAGGCCTGGCAGGCGCTCCCGCAGGGCCGGCCACACGTGCTGCAGGAACGCATCGATGGCATCGCGATTGGGCGGGTGGCCGTAGCTGCCGAGGAAGGCCAGGCCGCTGCGGCCCGCCAGCGGTGCCGGTTGCGGCGGCCCCTCCACCACCCAGGGGCAGGGGGCGGTGGCGGCCTCGCCGAGGGTTTCGGCTTCGATCACCGCCCGTTCCACGGCGCTGTAGCTGAGGGTGAGGTTCACGCGGCGCATCACCGCCAGCTCCTGCTGTTTCACCGCCTGAACGGCCTGCAGGGCCCGCTGGCGGGCATCGCCCTCGAGGCTTTCGGCCCGGGCCGCCCGCAGCTGGCGCAGATAGTGGAGATCGGCATTGCAGAACAACAGCCGCGCCTGGGGGGCGTTCTCCTGGATCAGGGGCAGGCTGTCGCTGGCGATGGCGTAGCGGGTGATGTAGATGAGATCGAACTCCTCACCCCGCTCGCGGAGGAACTGCTCCAGCGACAGCACGAACGGGGCATGGATCACCTCGATGCCGCGGCGCTGCAGGGTGTCGGTGTAGTCGGCCAGCCAGGCCAGGTTGGCGGGCAGCAGGGTCACCTTGTAGCCCAGGCTCTGCACCAGCTCCATCTCCACCAGCGCCGCATGGCTGCCGGCATCGCGGTCGGGCCGGGGGGTGTCGTGATCGAGGAACAAGGCGCGGCCAAGGATGCCGCGATCCTTGATGCGTTCAGCCTGGGGGTAGGTGGGGTCGGAGGGGCCATCGAAGCGATGGGCCCACTTTTTCTGGAACAGGGGCCGGTTGATCTCCTGATATTTCTTCAGGCCTTCGGCGGTTTCCGGGTCAGACCCGTTGCTGAGCCCCTCGTGGTGAATCACCCGCGCCAGGGGGGCGTAGCGCACGCTGTAGCCGGCTTCGCGCACCTTGAAGGCCAGGTCGGTGTCCTCGTAGTAGGCGGGCGAGAACTCCGGGCTGAAGCCGCCCACCTGGCGCCAGAGCTCGCTGCGGATGATCAGGGCCGCTGCGCTCACGTAATCCACCTGGCGGCTGTAGGCATAGGCCGGCTCGCAGGGATTGCGGGTGCGGCCGTAGTTCCAGGGGGTGCCATCGCCCCACACGATGCAGCCCGCCTCCTGCAGGCTGCCATCGGGAAGCACCAGCTGGGCGCCCACCACACCGGTGTCCTGCCAGTGGCTGAATGGAAAGAGCAGCTCCTCCAGCCAGCGGGCGCAGGGTTCGGTGTCGTTGTTAAGCAGCACCAGGAAGGGGGCGCGGGCTGCGGCGGCACCGCTGCAGCAGGCCTGATTGAACCCGCGGGAGAAGGCATGGCGCACCAGCTGAACACCGGTGGTGTCCGCCGCCAGCGCTTCGGCGGTGCCATCGGTGGAGCCGTCGTCGACCACGATCACCTCGAAGGGCACGCGGCTGGGGGCATAGGCCAGGGCTGCCAGGCAGCGGCGGGTCACCGCGTATTGGTTGTGCACCGGGATCACGATGCTCACCTGCGGCTCGGCGGCCTCGGGCAAGTGGATCACGGCGCGGGCCACGGCATCGCCCCAGGGGCCGGGTTCCTGGCCGGGGGGGAGGCTCAGCCCGGCGCTGTCGCGATCCAGCCGCACGGGATGGCTGAGCAGGCGTTGCAACAGGGGGAGATCCGGCGGCAGGGGGGTGCCATCGGCATCCGCCCAGTGCAGCCAGGTGGTGAGGCTGCGGTGGTGCTCCCGCGCCAGGGGGCTGAGCTGGTCGGGGAAGGGGGGGCGGCTGTGGGCCTGCAGGGCTGCCCAGGGGGTGAGCTGTGCCGGCACCAGATCGAAGCTCTCATCGATCGCCTGGCCGTTTTTCTCCAGCTGGAAGTGATGGGCGCGGCCGTCGCAACAGCCAGCGGGCAGCTGGATCTGCAGCGGCCATTCGCTCGCGGGTAACGGATCCGGCGGCGCAATCGGGATGGCGGTGCCGCCATCGATGCACAGCTGATAGGGGCCGGCACCGATCGCCCAGCCCACCAGCAGGGCCCCGCGCACGGGGCCGAGGCAGCCATCGCGGCCCAGCCCGGTGCGGCACAGCTGGCGCAGCAGCTGGTAGCGCTCGGCATCGAGGCGCAGGGGGCTGCCCGGCAGCTCCAGCGTGCGCTCGGCATCGAAATAGGCGCGCACCACCATGCCGCTGGTGCGCGGAGGCAGATCGCGCCCGTTATGCCCCAGAAACACAAAGCCACAATCCAGGCCCAGCCCCTGGCTGCGCAGATCGGGGCGCACCCGTGAGGCCTCCAGATCGGCGAGTTTCCAGCTGTTGGCCGGATCGAGCAGATCTTCGAGCGTGAGCTGCAGCGTTAGCGGCGCCGGCGGTTCGCCGTTGCTGGTGGGCTGGGCCATGGGCAGGGCCATGGCCCAGCCCACCAGGCCCAGGCGCGGGTCGAGCCCCTCCAGGCAGCCGATGTAGGCCCCGCGCCGCAGGCTGCGCAGCCCGGTGGCCAGGTCTGGGCTCAGGGCCTCGCCCCCCGGGGTTGGTTCGCTGGCCTGGAGGGGAGACCTGCCCGCTGGCATGGCGTTGGCGCGCGTGGGAGACGGTGCCGCCCGATCATGGCAAGGGCCGGCCTGGTGCACTGCAAGAACGGCTCCATAATTCCACAGAGTTCTGTGCTTCCTCTGAGCGCTTCGGTTCCATTCGCCCCCGGTTTGCCCGCCGCGCCCGGCGTGCCGCCGGCGGGCCTGTGGCTGCCGCTGGAGGAGCTGCTGGCGCTGGCGATCGAGGACGACTCCAGGGCTCAGCTCTGGGAGATCGCCCTGGCCCAACTGGAGGGCCAGCCGGCGGCGGAGCCCCTGCGCGTTGCCCTGGCGCGCCATGGGGGCCAGGCCGCTGTGGGGGCGGCGGCGGATGGGCAGTGGGGGGTGGCCGATCAGCACCTGCAGGAGGCGGTGGATCACTACGGGCGGATCGGCAGCCAGGGGTCGGCCCAGCGCCGGGCGGCGGGGCAGGAGCTGGCGGGGTTGCTGGGCCGCCTGATCAGTGAGATCCATGGGGCCGTGCACGCCGAAGCAGCGCCGCCCGCCCGCGAGCGTGGGGAGCTGTGCTGGCGCGGCTACGGCTGGGTGCGGCTGCTGCAGCGCCTGGGTCTGCCCCAGGACGACTGGCTGGCGGCCCTGGAGGAGCAGCTGGTGCGGGAGGGCGGGATTCGCTTGCGTGAGGTCGCCACCGCCCCCGATTCCGGCCTGGAGCCCGAGGCGGTGATCCGGATGCGGCGGCAGGCCCTGGAGCTGCTGCTGCACCTGGGGGGCATCCACGATCCCGCGCCGGAGTGGATCGGCCAGGCGGCGCGTGAATTGCTCCTGCTGGAGCTGGAGGGCGTGCTGGCGGATGGGCAGGGCCCGGCTGGCGTTGGCGGCGAGGGGATGGCCCGGATCCTTGGGTGGTTGCCAAGGTTGCCGCTGGAGCCAGCGGTAGCGGCGGGGGTGCAGCAGGCGGCCCTGCGGGCACGGCTGAGCCTGGAGCTGCTGGAGCACGGGGCAGGAGTGCCGCCCGCCATACCAGCCACAGCCGTTCAGGCCCCAGTGCCGCCCGCCCAGCCCGCTGAACCGCCCGAGCCGCCCGAGCCGCCCGAGCCGCTGCAGATCGCCTTTCAACAGCCCGGCGAGCTGGCCCGCCACCTGCAGCTGGAAACCGCCGCCTGGATGCGGCAGCACGCAGGCCAGGCGGGGCCGGTGCGGCTGGGCCTCACCCTTGAACCCGAGGCGCCGGCGGTGCGCGCCCAGGCCGATCGGATCGAGCTGAATCTTTCGCCGCTGCTGGCGTTTCCCCAGCAGGAGCTGCTGGATGGATTGATGCCGGCCTTCTTCTCCTCGCTGGAGGGGGAGAGCGGCGGGCGCTTCCGGCAGGAGGAGCCCAATGGGGCTCTCTATGGGGCTCTGGCGGCGTTGTGGCGTCGGGGTGGCGGCCTGGCACCGCGGGCCTATCCGGCCTTGATCTATGCCTGCGAGCTGTGGAGCCGGTGTGCGGGGCCGGAGCGGCTGGGCACCCAGGCTGAGCCCTGGCGGTTGCCCGTGGCTTCGCTGCAGCCAGGAGCCACGCTGCTGCGGCCCGGGAATGTGGAGCTGGCGGCCCTGCAGAGCGTGCTGCAACAGCCCGATGCGCTGGAGGAGGCCCTGGTGGAGATCCGCCGCCACCATCACGACCGCACCTGGATGGAGCGCCGTTCCGAACGCTGGTGGATGGATCCGGCGGACGCTGTGGAGAACCTCTGCCGCTTGCACACCAATGCCGGGTTCTACGCCAGCAGCCATGCTCCGCTCGAAAGCCTGCAGCGCTGGAGCCAGGCCACGATCGCGGCCCTGCTGGCCGGCCCTGTGCTGTTCGGCAATGATTCGATCGTGCGGATGTTCCTGCCGGTGGCGCAGGTGCTCACCCGCCAGAGCGGGCGCGTGCCGGAGCTGGTGCAGTGGCCCGGCACCCAGGCGTTCTACGACTTCATCGCCGGCGAGGAGGTGCTGTTCGTGACGCCCCTGGCGGCTGAGGTGGAAGCGCACCACCGCAGCGGGCGCGCCTTCGCCCTATTCACCAGCGTGCGGATCCAGCCCTACGGCTTGCGCTGCATTCCGGCGCCGATGTCGGTGTATCCCAACCGGCCGGGGCGTGGCTTTGACGACAGCCTGGAGCGCTGTCTCGAGCAGGTGGAGCGGGCGTATCACCAGCGCCCCTTCAAGGTGTTCACCGCCGCAGCGGGGGCCTATGGCCTGCCGCTCTGCCAGGCGATTCACCGCCGCTACGGCGTGGCCTGCGTGTATCTCGGCAACGCCATGCATGCCCATTTCGGCATCGCCCAGAACACCACCGATGGCTGGATGGCGGATCAACGCCAGCCTGAGCATTGGCTGCGGCCTACGGGGCTGAACGGCGTGGCCGGCGTGGAGCGGATTGAAGGGGGCCGGTATCTGAGCTGAGGCCGCCGGCTCAGGTGGGCTGGGCGTTGGTGACGGCTGCGTCCGGTTGCTTGGCGAGCTGAACCAGGCGGTTGATGCGCTGGATGTCGAGGCTGGCCAGTGGTTGGCTGTGGCGGATGTAGTACATGATCTCGCTCTCTAGCAGCCGCAGGCGGTCCACAGCCTGGGCGGCCTGTTCCTCACGCAGGCTCACATCCTCCAGATAGCGGGCCTGGCCCTCGAGCATGGCTTGGGCGGTGCTCAGCAGCCGCTGTTCCTCCTGCCGCTGGCCCTGCAGCGCCTGGAGTTCAGCCTGGGCGGCGGCCAGCTGTTGATGCAGAGCGTTCAGCGCCGCCGGATCCGCCTCCGGTTCAGGCACGGGAGCTGCCGTGGCCTCACGCAGCGCCTCAACCTGGCGATCGAGCTCCTGGCAACGGAGGAAATAGAATTCGAGTTCCTCTTGAACCTGCTGCAGCTGCAGCAAGTTGAGTTCGGCCTCATCGCGGGCCTCCTCGAGCTGGTGCTGCAGGGTCTGCAGATCGGTCATGGGGTGAGATTATCGGCAGCCAGGCGCTGCACCACCCAGGCACTGAAATCGCCCTCCAGCACGGTGCGGCCATAGCTGCTGAGGCCTGGCTCCGCAGGTGTGTGGTGCAGGTGCTGGCCGATGGCATTCAAAAGGTCTTGCGGCGATGGGCTGGCGGGCAGGTCCTGCCAGCTGAGGCCGAGGGCGGCGGCCTCCTGGGCCAGCCAGCCGCCGGGGAAGCCCAGCACGCGGGCAGGGCGGCCCTGGGCTGCCCGCGCAGCGCCATAGAGCCACAGCACCCCTGAACTGCGCTCGGCATAGGCCTCGGGGCAGTAGGGCAGCAGGGCCACAGGGCTGGCGGCCAGGGTTTGCAACATCTGGGAGCGCGGCAGCGGCCCCTCGAGCACCTGCAGGCGTGGATGGGCACGGGCGCGTGCCAGCAGGGCGGCCTCGCCGGCGGCTGCCGGCTGGCTGCTGGCGGCGTGAAAACACCAGCGCAGCGGCTGCAGCGCCGGTGGCAGGGGGTTGGGCTGCAGCAGCCGTTCGATCAGGGCAAGGG
>Ga0172372_10010945_pt1 | contig 11575 bp, 8 predicted proteins | sample LakKiv5m_2_FD_114544 | JGI IMG/M metagenome (GOLD analysis project Ga0172372, IMG submission 114544) | Freshwater microbial communities from Kabuno Bay, South-Kivu, Congo - kab_092012_9.5m | ecosystem: Environmental > Aquatic > Freshwater > Lake | place: Democratic Republic of the Congo... | reverse complement strand
CGGTTTTGGCTTGAGCGAGGAACGGTCGTGTTTTGAGGTCTTCAGCAGTGAAAAAGCTGGGTGTACGTTTCGACGGAGCGAAACGCGACTATGGGCAGAGTTCGCGCCGTTTCACCATCCCAGGGCGAAGCTCCTGCTGAGCCGCATCCCTGCCGCGAGGACTGCGGCGATCCCCGCTGCTTCGCAAAATCGCTGGCAATCGCTTACAGCGTGGACCAGCGTTCGGTGGCTCGGCAGGAGCCGCGATCTCTCGGGTCTTCACCCGTCTGTTCACAGGATTCCAGAGAACTTCGAGGCCATTGGGCGACCGCCACGCGACTGAGCGGTTGGGCGGCAGCCCCCGGCTGTGTTTCGCACCGAAGGTGCGCGCTGGCGGGGGCGCTGGCGGGGCGTTTTGCCCGCAAGCTGCCGCCATGCGGCTGGAATCGCTGGCAATCGCTTACAGCGTGGTCCAGCGTTCGGTGGCTCGGCAGGAGCCTCGATCTGGGATGGTGAACCGGTGTTAAGGACACCGGATTTCGTTCTCTGGGTCCGCTCCGTCGTGACAAGGCGTGCGGGGGATGTCAATCCCCCGGTAACGGTACGCACGACCTCAAAGTGCATGGCATCTGTTGCGAAAATCCCAGAGATTTTATCGGTATCCACATCATTTGGTGCAACACCGGGGACAGTCCCCGCGGGCACGGCGGCAGGCGTGCACCAGCGGCCGCTGGCTGGACGTTAGAATCGTCACAAACCGAAGAATCCACAGAAACCGCAACGACCGTGCGGTTGCCGGGGACAGTCCCCGCAGTCGCAGACACCCGGGCAAATGAGGTGGGCCGTAGCCGGAGAAAAGGGCCCGTTACGGCCCTAAGGTGCACCTTAAGGTGCATGGCACCTTTAGCAAAAATCCCAGAGAATTTATTGGTATGCGCATCATTTGGTGCAACACCGGGGACAGTCCCCGCGGGCACGGCGGCAGCCCTGAAACAGCGGCGGTTGGCCGCTCAGCAGAATCGTCACAAACCGAAGAGTCCCCAGAAACCGCAACGACTGCGCGGTTGCCGGGGACAGTCCCCGCAGTCGCAGACACCTGGGAAATAGAGGTTGGCCGTGGCCGGCAAAACGGGCCCGTTACGGCCCTGAGGTGCACGGCCCTGAGGTGCATGGCACCTGCAGCTCCCCTGCCAGCTCGCCCCCCTGCGTTTTCGGCCTGTAAGGCCAGTTCCACCAGCCTGGCATGAAATGCCGGGTCAACACCACCGCGCGCGCTCGTCGCCCTGTAAGGGCAGTTCTCAGGGGATTCCGCGATATTCCTGGGCGGCAGGCGGGGGCGGATGTGTATGCAGGTGCCGGCGGATGCGTGGAGGTCGCGGACGGCACAGGGACGTTCCCGGTGCACCCTAAGGTGCATGGCACCTTTAGCAAAAATCCCAGAGAATTTATTGGTATGCGCATCATTTGGTGCAACACCGGGGACAGTCCCCGCGGGCACGGCGGCGGGCGTGCAACAGCGGCCGCTGGCTGGACGGTAGAATCGTCACAAACCGAAGAGTCCGCAGAAACCGCAACGACTGTGCGGTTGCCGGGGACCGTCCCCGCAGTCGCAGACGCCCGGGCAAATGAGGTGGGCCGTAGCCGGCAAAACGGGCCCGTTACGGCCCTGAGGTGCATGGCACCTGCAGCTCCCCTGCCAGCTCGCCCCCCTGCGTTTTCGGCCTGTAGGGCCAGTTACACCAGCCTGGCATGAAATGCCAGGTCAACACCACCGCGCGAGCTCTTCGCCCTGTAAGGGCAGTTCTCAGGGGATTCCGCGATATTCGTGGGCGGCAGGCGGGGGCGGATGTGTATGCAGGTGCCGGCGGATGCGTGGAGGTCGCGGACGGCACAGGGACGTTCCCGGTACACCGCACCCATGCGCCCACCGCGACACCAGTGCCACGCCGAGCACGCAAATTGCCGGCACCCAAACAACGCGTTGCCTGGGATTTGCTGAGAGCTGCCCTTACAGGGCGTAAACACCCGCCTAACTCATAACCCGGGGTTTCACCCCGGGCTGATGGAACTGGCCTTACAGGCCGGAATCGTAGCGGGGCGTCCACATGGTGCTGTCGCTATCCAAGGCTGGGGGAGTAAAAAGACTGGGTTTCCGTAACTAAGGTGCATGGCACCTTGCAGGTGCCCTCTCGGGTCTTCACCCGTCTGTTCACAGGATTCGAGAGAACTTCAACGCCATTGGGCTGCCGCCACGCGACTGAGCGGTTGGGCGGCAGCCCCCGGCTGTGTTTCGCACCGAAGGTGCGCTCGCTGGCGGGGCGTTTTGCCCGCAGGCTGCCGCCATGCGGCTGGAATCGCTGGCAATCGCTTACAGCGTGGACCAGCGTTCGGTGGCTCGGCAGGAGCCGCGATCTCCCGGGCCTTCACCCGTCTGTTCACAGGATTCCAGAGAACTTCAACGCCATTGAGCTGCCGCCCGGCGACTCAAAGGGCGGCGACGTCCGTTGGCATTGTCAACAGAAATCCGCTCCGATTCTTTTGCGGGCTGTTAAGAATTGCAACTGCAGCATAAACTCCGGCCATCATTCGTTGTTCCACCAGGGTTGATTGCCGTGTCATTGTCCAGTGAAGATTTCCAGCATTACACAGCCGCGATGCGGCGGACGGTGGAAGACCGTTTGCGCACCGCCGTGTCTGGTCGTGGCTGGCCTGTGGCCCTGCAGTCTGCGGTGGAATACAGCCTTTTGGCGGGTGGCAAGCGTCTTCGGCCTGTCCTTGTGCTGCTGGCCTGTGATCTCTGCGGGGGCGACTGCTCCTCCGCTATGGCGCCAGCCTGTGCGCTGGAGGCTGTCCATACGTATTCGCTGATTCACGACGACTTGCCGGCAATGGACAACGACGATTTTCGCCGTGGTCGCCCGACCAGTCACCGGGTTTTCGGCGAAGCACTCGCCGTTCTGGCAGGCGATGCTCTGCTTACGCTGGCATTCGAGCTGCTTTCAGAATCGCCTGCACCCGCTGCTGTGCGTGCCGACTGCCTGCAAATTCTGGCACGCGCTGCCGGTGGCGGTGGTATGGTTGGCGGTCAGGTGCTCGATCTGGAAGCCGAGCGTGGCCCGTTTCCGCCTGGTCCCAACTCGCTTGAAGCCGGCAAAACGGATCCAGATTTCGGTTGTTTTCCCGGGAATTCGCCGGTTTTGAACTTGCCGGCAGATGTTCTGAACGGGTTATTGGAATTTGCTTCCCCCGGAACGGACATTTCCCGCGTAGAAGATCTGAACCGCATTCATAAAATGAAGACAGGAGCATTGATTTCCGCCGCGCTCGAAATGGGCTCCGCGGCTGCTCAGGCCCCTCCCGAATTTCGTTCCCGCCTGCGAAATTACGGGTTGTGCATCGGTTTGGCGTTCCAAATTGCTGATGACCTTCTGGATGTCACGGGCGACGCTGCCCGGCTGGGAAAAACACCCGGCCGCGACGCGGACCTCGGAAAACTCACTTATCCCGCTCTGATAGGACTCGAAAACAGCCGTTCCTGTGCAGCTCGGCTCGTTGATCTGGCCTGTCAGTCCATCGCTCCACTCGGACCCCGCAGCGCACACCTGCAAATGCTCGCGAAATTCATCGTGGAAAGAGACCACTAATGTCATTCGAAATACTCAGCGGAATCCAATCGCCGAAGGACCTGCGAAGGCTGAGTGAGCCCCAGCTGAAGCAGCTTGCGGACGAAATCCGGGAAGCTCTGCTGACTGTCGTATCAGACCGAGCGGCGCATTTCTCCAGTAACCTTGGCGTGGTGGAGCTTTGCATCGCGCTGCACCTCACCTTCGACTTCTCAAAAGACCGACTCATCTGGGATACTGGTCACCAGATTTACCCTCATAAGCTGGTGACCGGGCGATTTTCTCAATTCTCCACCATCCGCCGACGCGGTGGCCTGATGGGCTACCCCAACCCGGTCGAAAGCCCGTGGGACCTGTTCGTCACCGGACATGCGGGCAGCAGCGTTTCCACCGTGCTGGGGCTCAAAGCCGCCGATGATCTGCTTTATCAGGATGGCCGCCGCGCGGTGGCCGTGATCGGCGACGGCGCCCTGCCGTCGGGGATTGTGTTCGAGGCGATGAACAACGCCGTGGAACTCAACAAGGACCTGCTGGTCATTCTCAATGACAACAAGATGGGCATCTGTCCACGCGTCGGCGGACTTGCAAGCTACCTCGATAAAGCCCGTGTCGCCCCATTCTACGACGGACTCAAACGCGACATCTCCTGGCTGCTTAACAGACTCCCGGTCGTCGGTGAACCCACAGAAAAGATGTTGAGCAGCTTCAAAGACGCCGTCAAATCGTTTCTGCACGGCGGGATGCTCTTCGAGGAAATGGGATTCCGCTACATCGGCCCAGTTGACGGGCACGATATTCGCAGCCTTCGCAAATATCTCGAAATGGTCCGCGACGTCCGCGGTCCTGTGCTTCTCCATGTGTTCACGGAAAAAGGCCACGGGTTCGAGCCCGCCTGCAAGGATCCCGTGAAGTTTCACACGCCATCACCGTTCCGCCGTGATGCCGACAACGAAATCGTTCCTGTCAAAAAGTCTTCGGAAATTACTTACACCGAAGTCATGTCCGAGGCCATTCATCATGCGATGCAGGCCGATCCCAAAGTCTGCGTGCTCACTGCCGCCATGTGTGCCGGAAATAAGCTCGAACGCATCCGCCAGGACTTCCCGGACCGCTTCTTCGACACCGGTATCTGTGAAAGCCACGCTGTTGCCTTCGCTGGTGGAATGGCCAAGTCAGGGATGAAGCCCATCGTCGATATTTACAGCACGTTCCTGCAAAGAAGCTTTGACCAGATCTTCCAGGAAGTCGCACTGCAGAATCTTCCGGTCGTGTTCTGTATGGACCGCGCCGGACTCTGCGGACCCGACGGGCCCACTCATCATGGTGTCTTCGACAATTCCTACATGCGCATCTTCCCGAATATGATCGTCACCGCACCCGCCGACGAACAGGAAATTCGGCCAATGCTGGAGTTCGCTCTGCAAAGCTCGTCACCAGTTTCAATTCGCTATCCGAAGACGCGCGTCGATAATGTCTCCAGACACCGCACCCCGATCGTGCTCGGACAGTCAGAAACACTCTCCAGCGGCGAAGACGGCACCATCATCGCCTGCGGCACGATGCTCGCTCAGGCGGTCGATGCCGCGGCACAGCTGGCCGAACAGGGAATTCGTGTGGGCGTCGTCAACGCCCGCTTCGTCAAACCCATCGACGAACAAATGCTCAGGCAGGCCGCCGCCAACGGATTCGTAATCACCTGCGAAGAAAATGCCCTGCTCGGCGGCTTCGGCAGTGCTGTTCTGGAAACAGCCAATCGCCTTGGACTCAGCACAGAACGATTCAGAGTGCTGGCAATCCCTGACCGGTTCGTGGAACACGGCGAGCGCGAAGAGTTACTGGCCGAGATGGGCCTTGACGCTGCTGGAATTGTCCGAGCATCGCTCGAATTTGCTCATGCCGCAGCGATCAGCTGATACTGATCAACCGGTCGCAGATCATGCAATATCCGGCAGCTCTGTCATGAACTCCAGTTCAGCGTGATCTGCCGCTGGTTTAGCCCCAGGAGCTGCGCGACGCTCAAGCGGGAGCAGCACCGTTTTTTGTCCGCCGTCCCCAGCCGTGGTGGCAGCGCTGGGCTGCTGTTGAGAGGGCGGTGAAGGTTGTGGTGCGGCTGCTGGTGGCTGGGGGGCAGCAATGGGTGCGGGGGCCGCGGCCTGCGTCGGCGGTGCAGTGGCCGGCTGTGGAACCGCGGCGAGCGGCGTCTGGGGAGCGGCCGGCATAACACCCGGCTGCATCACCGGGGGCACCATCCCGGGCATCATGGGCGGCTGCATGACGGGCTGTGGCATCATTGGAGGCATCATCCCGGGCATCATGGGTGGCATCATGGGTTGCGGGTACATCATTGGCTGCGGCATCATTGGGGGCATCATTCCCGGCATCATGCCCGGCATCATTCCGGGCATTCCGAATGGCATTTGGGGCATCTGCTGAGCGGCGGGCTGGGCGGGCGGAGCCCCCTGTTTTTTGGGGGCTTCAAGTTCTCCGATGGGGGCTGTTGTACGACCGGCCTTTTTGGGCTTTGCGGGAGCGGCGAGGCCGCGCGAGACGCGGTCAGCGTCCGCTCGACTGTCGAGGCGTTTATCAACGCTGAGACTTTCGTTGGCTTTGGCTTCGCGGACTTTGCGTTCGTGGAGTTCGATCGGGTCTTCGAGAAAGAACTTGCAGTTGCGGAAGAGCGACATGACTTCGCGCATTTCTCTCGGACGATCCTTCGGCTTTTTCGCCAGCATTTTCAGGAGCATCATTTCGAGTTCGGGGGCGATATTCCTGTTGACGGCCGTTGGGGGGGCCGGGTCTTCGCTGAGATGTTTCTTGAGCAGGTCATTGGGGCTGAGCCCGGCAAATGGCGGGGAGCCGGTGGCGATTTCGTAGAGTGTCACGCCGAGGCTGTAGATGTCTGATTGTGGAGTCGGGGGACGACGGAGGATGATTTCAGGAGCGATGTAGGTGCGGGTGCCCATAATGGATTTTTGTTTTCCGGCGAGCAGCTTCATGACGCCGGTGGCGTTGCGGCAGGCGAGGCTGAAGTCGATTACCCGCACTTCCCCAGTCTTATTGACCAGCACATTGTCCGGCTTGATGTCGCGGTGGAGCCAGCCTTTTTCGTGCAGGTACACGTAGGCCTGGCAGATGGCTTCGACGATTTTCTTCATCCTCGACTGAGTTTCGGGGAGATTGGCCGAAAGCTGAATTTTCAGACTGGGAGCGCGGAAGTAGTCCATCAGGAAGAAACCGTAATCCCGAGTAAATTCCATGCGGTGAAAACGCACGAATCCAGGATGCTCAAGTCCCTGACCGACTTTGTACTCGTGTTTCAGAACTGCTTTGGCTTCCGGGTCCTTAAGCGATTCCGGGAGCAGCAGTTTCATGGCCAGAGGCACGGTTCCGCCCTGCTCGATAACTTCCCAGATCTGAGTCGAGCTGCCGGAAGCAATGCAGTTTTTCAGTTCGAAGCCGCCGACAAGATTGGTGTTTTCAGCCACGCGTCTGGTCCGAAACAGGAGGGATCGATTCACTGCGACGACGGGCTGGCAGCCCGCCACCTGCCGAACCACATAGGCCCGGATTTGAGAAATCATAAGTTTTTTGCGGTCACAAGGCGACTTCATTTCCGCTGGAGCGAGGGGAGAATGGAAAAAAATGCCAGCCAGTTCCAAAAAGTTTGGTTTCCGGGCCCCCGATATTTTCTGCCTGCTTCGCAATTGTCCCGTAAGTCCCGATCTGACATAGTTCACTCAAGGCACTTGTGACGCCCGCTGCTTTCCTCCTCAGCCCCAAAACGAAGCCAAACACATGCGCGCTCTCCTGCAGGCTCCGGCTCTCCTGTTTCTGCTCGTGCTCACAACCAGCTCCACTTTGGCACTCCCCCCGGCAGAACCTTCGCAACACACCGAATTCGCCGGAGCACTCGTACAGCCCGGTCAGGGGGAAGGCGAAATTCTGCGACGATTTGAGGTTCAGGTCTTCGGTCTGCCAGCCGGACTCTTCTTCCACGTCTCAGACGATCTCCGACAGGGCTGTCCATGGCCCGACAGCTTCGGCATCACCTCCGCCAATCCCTCCCCCGATACCGTCCAGCCGCACCTCATCTACCCCTTTGACGGCACCCGCTACTTCCTGCCACTGCCCCCGCTGGTCCTCGCGCTCCCGGAAAAGCCCGAGCCAGGTGCCGCATGGTCCCAGCAGGGCTGGCAGATGACCGTGCTCTCCGAAAAAAAAATCAGCGGCACTACCGCGTGGGAGATTGAAGCCCGCGAACCTCGCGGAAGACGCCAGACACTCACCGCCGACGCCAGCTCCGGCTTCCTGCTCCGCGCCGAAATGGATGTCTTCATGGGGCAGGGAGATCAATTCACTCTGACACTCGCCCGTTCCGAAAGCCGACCACTCGCTGAAGCAAATCAGGCTGGCGTCGAAGCGACTGTCAAAGAACTCATGGCACTCCAGTCCCGACTCAAACGTCGCGCCGACGCCCAGCTCCCCGAACTCTCCGCTCGCCAGGTCCGCGACACGCTCGAAGCCCTCCCAACACTCACCAAACTCTCCGCTGCAACACCACTTGAACGACTGGTTCGCCAGATTCAGGCAGACGCCGATCAACAGCAGAAGCGACTGGAAACCGCCACCAGTCGCTCTCAGGCACTCATGAACACCGAGATCCCGGACTTCACTCTGTCACTCGTGTCCGGGCAGTCACTCACAGCCGCATCGCTCAGGGGACGCACCACGATCCTCCACTTCTGGGATTACCGCGATGCTCCGCTCGCAGAACCCTACGGACAAACCGGCTACCTCGAGTTCCTCTACAATCGTCGCCGCCAGGACAACCTGCAGGTCGTCGGCATCAGCACCAACGCTGATCTGCAAAATCCAGAAAACCTCGGCAAAGGCCGACGCGCGGCCCGCAAGCTGGCCGAATTTATGAACCTCACCTATCCCATCGGCTACGACGATGGCTCTCTCCTGAAAGCCCTCGGTGACCCCCGCGACCAGCGCGGACAACTCCCGCTCTGGATCGTCATCAGTCCTCAGGGCCGCGTCCTGCACTACCACGCCGGCTTCTATGAAATCGACGCCGCTCAGGGACTCAGAGAACTCGAAAACGTGCTCTCCACAGTACCCGTCGGGAAATAACGCCCACCGCCGGCACTGTACCGGGCAGACCGAACTCACTGTAGATCAGCACGCATCCAGCGACGAAGGCCCGCGGATGTCACCGGTTTCGGAAGCCTGCCAGAATACTGATTGCTCCACGTCGAGACAGGTCAGCCACTGCCCGCTGCACGCCTGAGTATCAATGCAGACGTAACCCGGCACATGAGCCGGCAAGCCTCGAACCTGTCCTGTATGTCCGCAGACAATAATTTTCCCTGAACAGTGCGGACGTTCGCTCCCAGAGAACCCAGTCCATCGCAGATACGAGGAATCCTGCAGTTCCACAGGCTCATCTGGTGCAGCATTACCGTGCACAAAGATGTGCGAATCGGTTTGCCAGGAATCGACAAAGCCTCGCAAAAATGCGAGGTGTGATTCGGGTATTCCGGAAAGCTGACCGCCATAAGAATCGAGTGTCGCGCGAGCACCGCTGCCCAGCCAAAGCAGCCGCGGAGACCCACGAGCCACGGACTGAAACAGCATCTCTTCGTGGTTACCGCAAATTCCGATTACCTTTACCGTTCGCGAAAGCTCCAGCAACTGTTCAATTACCCCGCGGGAATTCGGCCCGCGATCGATCAGGTCTCCCAGGACCACCACAGTGTCTTCGGACTGTATTTGAACGGTGTTTAACAGCAAAGTGAGAGCATTGCAGCAGCCGTGGATGTCCCCGATTGCCAGTATTCTGCCGCCCATAGACACACTCGATTCCTGTCCTGCTGATTTGCAATTCAGCCTTCATCTTCAGATACGTGGCCGAGGTTGTATCCGGAAAACATGAATCCTGCCACACGCCGTTAAGATTTCAGCCGCGAAAGTCGCGATGCGGTACTTTGCAAGGCTGCTCCTGTTATTCTGCTCTGCCCTCGCCGCAGATAATTTTTCCGGCCCTGTTTTTTCAGGGAAGCCAGCCCCGCGATTGCTTGAACCAATGGGCAGCCCGCTGATATGACCAACCCCGCGCAGCTCTTCATCCTGCCGGGACAAGGATCTGAGGTTTGTCGGAAGTACGACCTCGGTGTGACCAGCTTCTGCAATCGGCAGAAGAGACTCTGCCCCGAAAAGCCTCGTAACAACCGACTGACCAGTACAGATGTTTTCATTTCATGATCTGAAGAAACACTCCTTCGTCAATATCTCCGACCGCCGATGACAACTTCGTTCGGACGGCATCGCACAAAGTTTTCATGAGCACTTCGAGCGAGTGCTTCCTGAGAGTCAACATCTGCTCCGAGAGTCTCGCGTCCTCTGGTACGCGTGCAAAAGCACCCGCAGACACAAAAGCGAGAACCGCTTCCTTCGCATGCCTTTGCTCCACCTCGCATGATTCGGTCACAGAGCCGATGATGTCGCCTAGCGGCAGTCGATGAATCGAGTCCGTTTCTCCAACCAGAAAGGATGCAACACGGACAAGTGCATCATGTGGCGGCAGGCGGAATATTGGATTGTCCGTGGCGAGCAGCGTCCGGTAATTCTCTTCCGTGTGAATGGATGGCAGCTCCGCGACTGTGCTTACCATCCTGAACCCATTGACCGATGTTCCGGCCATTACAAGACGGTAGTCGCTTGGCGGATGGTGCAGCAGCGCGAGCTTTGATCCGTGAACCACGTGACGAAGGAAGTCCACAAGCTTCGTGAATCCGGATTTCACGAATGAGAAATCCTTGATGCCCATTGACAGGGCTTGCGCCGCGATGGAGATATTCATTCCGGTAGATTTAAGAAGATACTGGCCATCGCGCGAGGCCGCCAGGCGCTCAAGTATCGCACGTGCCTTCTGCACGATGTCGGCCGGACTTTTTGCTGCCATAGGAGAGACTTTTGCACCGAACTCCCTGAGAAGCGGGTCAGTGGCTACGGTCGCAACACCGGTAGACCGCTGGACTTCGTCACCACCTGACTGTGCTATCCATACGAAGCGATCACACACCGCTTCAAAAACTCTGTTTGTTGTCCGGCGGTACGCACACCCAACGACCGCTTTACCGTATTCATGAAGTTTTTTTGCCAGTGCCGAAAATCCTCCATCGCCAGACACGATTACGAACGTCTCAATGGATGGGCGTGAAATCGCGCAGTCAACAGCGTCAATGGCCAGTTGAATGTCGGATGCATTCTTTGCCGTGCCTTTACCAAACCCAAACATCTGAATTGGTTCAATCCCAAGATCAACGATATCCCCGCGCATGACATTCAGACGCGGGTCACTCCAGTTGGCATAGGCACGCTGTACTGCGATGCCCCCAAGAATGTCCACCTTTCGAATCTCTTCAAGGATGTCCTTGAGCGAGAGCTCAGAGATGTAGTCCATCCGAGCACCGTAGCCGCCTATCAGGTTCTCTATGTCATAGAAGATTGCGGTATCGAATCTCATCTTTCCTCCTCATCCAACAGGTATCCGAGCGTCGCATGGATCAGGTTACTTTGAAGCGACGGGCTGCGGAATGACTTACGCCGAGATCATCAAGTGTTCGTCCCGCTGCACCGCACCTGGGTACCGGGCTGAAACGCAGGAAAACAACGGACGAAAAGAAGGCGATGGAGTTGCGGGCCAACTGCATCCCTGCGTCCTGTCGCCCGTTGGGTCGTGAAACGATGCTATCTGCACACGGACGGGATTTCCAGTGGAATCCACCGAATAGCGTAAGCCGCAGCCAACCCATTCCTGTCGGGGGCTGTGGTTTGCAGGCCGGTGCACTTTCTGACATTTGCATACAAATTTTGCAATCTTAGTGTCTCTCGATACCAGAGGGCATTTCAGTGGAACCAGGTCCCGAGGATGGCGGCATCCTGCCGCCCAATGCCGTCGCGTCGTG
>Ga0172372_10010944_pt1 | contig 11575 bp, 7 predicted proteins | sample LakKiv5m_2_FD_114544 | JGI IMG/M metagenome (GOLD analysis project Ga0172372, IMG submission 114544) | Freshwater microbial communities from Kabuno Bay, South-Kivu, Congo - kab_092012_9.5m | ecosystem: Environmental > Aquatic > Freshwater > Lake | place: Democratic Republic of the Congo... | reverse complement strand
GGCCTTCCGCGGTTTTTCCAACAACTGGTACCAGGTGAATAGAGCCGCCCCCAGCGCCCCACCGGCATCACCGGAAGCGGGCTGCACCCAGATATCCTCAAACGGCCCCTCTCGTAACAGCCGACCATTGCCTACACAGTTCAGGGCCACGCCGCCCGCCAGACAAAGATGCTTCATCCCGGTCAGCTGGTGGGCGTGCCGGGCCATCTTCAACATGATCTCCTCAGTCACCACCTGAATGGAGGCCGCCAGATCCATCTCGCGCTGGGTGATCGGGCTTTCCCGCCGGCGGGGTGGTCCGCCAAACAGCCCGTCAAACTTCTTGGAGGTCATGGTGAGCCCCCCGGCGTAGTTGTAGTAGGACTGATCCATCCAGATCGACCCGTCGTCAAAGATCTTCACCAGGTGTTTCCGGATCAGGTCGGCGTAAACCGGCTTTCCGTACGGCGCTAACCCCATCAGCTTATATTCCCCAGAGTTGACCTTGAACCCGCAGAAGTAGGTGAAAGCCGAATAAAGCAGGCCGAGGGAATGCGGAAAATGCATCTCCTTGAGCAACTCGATTCGGTTGCTCTTCCCCACGCCGATGCTGGCCGTCGCCCACTCCCCCACCCCGTCCATGGTCAGGATGGCCGCCTCCTGAAAAGGCGAAGGAAAGAAGGCGCTGGCGGCATGGGACTCGTGATGGCTGGGATAGACAAACGCCTTGGTGTAGCCGGGGAGTTGCTCCCGCATCCGCTTCGCTAGAAAGAGCTTATCTTTTAACCAGACGGGGATAGCCTGGAGAAAGGAAGAAAACCCTCCTGGAGCCAACGCGAGATAGGTCTCCAGCAGGCGGTCGAATTTCCGGATCGGTTTTTCGTAAAAGGCGACAAAATCCAGGTCTTCATTTCGGATGTCGGCCTGCCGCAGACAGTATTCCGCGGCCTTAACCGGGAAAGCCTCGTCATGCTTCTTGCGGGTAAAGCGCTCCTCCTGCGCCGCCGCCACGATCTTCCCATCCACCACCAGCGCGGCGGCGGAGTCATGGTAAAAGGCCGAGATTCCAAGAATTTTCAAAATATTTCCGAAATTTTAAAAGGTCGTGCCCCGCCTAGAAAGCGGGAATTTGTACGCCCGTCTCCGCTTAGCCATGGCGTCCGGGCTTTCTCCGAATCCAGCCCGCCAGCAAGGCCGCCCAAAAGAGCTGGAGGCTGTCCCGGAACAACCTGACCTTGCTCCCACGGATGTCCCTCCAGTTCACCGGAATTTCCCGGATCGGACACCCCACCTTGAGAAGTTCGGCCAGCAGTTCAATGTCCCAGGCAAACCTCTGACCCCGGAGTCGCGGCTCGATTCTTCCGAACACCTGTGTGGGAATAAATTTCAAGCCGCATTGGCTGTCATAAATTTTTGGTTCCAGACACAGCCCCACCCAGGTGGCAAAAATCCGGCCCACGTAATGTCGGAATAATTTTCGGCGGACGGAGAAACCGAGCATCTTTACCCGGGAGGCGAACAGGGCGGGTCCGCGGCCTCCGGGGGACAGCTCCCGGCCGAGCCGGAGCACCTCCGCCGGCTCGAGGGCGCCATCCGCGTCCACAAATCCCAGGTAATCAAAACGGGACTGGCGGGATTTCCAGGCGGCCAGAATGGCACCCCCCTTGCCTTGGTTTTTGGGGAGGGGCAGGAACTCAAAATGGCCGCGGTACCGGGCCTGCATTTTCCGCAGCAAGGGCGCCAGGGCGCCAACTTCGTCAGAGCCGGAGCCGTCGTCGACCAGGACAACCCGGGAGCGGGGAAATTCCGCCGCCACCATCCGGAGCAGTCCTGGTAAAAAACGGCCTAGCCGGCGGCTTTCCCGATACGCCGGCACCGCCAGAAGAAAGTTTGGCTTTGATTTCAAGACCGTCGGGCACCCGTTAAGCCAAGCCCGAGGCCGGGATAGGCTGGGTTCCACACCACCCCGCGATTCAGAGGCGACATCCCGATCATTTCCGAATTTCCCGCTCCGCAAGCCCCTTGCGGGCAGGCATATGTTTAGCAATTGAAGGAAGCAAAAATTCCGCGACCCGGGCGGAACCGCGGGCGTTCCAGTGAAAATCCCCCGGAATGAAGTTCTCCCGGTAGGTTTGGTCCACCGCCTGGCCTTCCAAGACAAAAAGTGGGGAGAGGTCGATCACGGGAATATTGTTTTCCCGGCCAAAGCGGTTCCAAAAATCCACATACTCATTTTGCAGTTTGTTCTCCGCCATCATTTTGGGATAGGGGTAGACCACGAGGATAAGGTGAAAGCCCTGCTGAGCCGCCAGCCCCTGCATGCCTTGAACCGCCCGTGCCGACTGCGCCAGGCCCTCCCGGAACCACGGGGTTTTTTCGGGTTCTTCCAGCCATGCCACCTTCCAGTCATTGCCCCGCAGCGCCTGCCGCAAATCCAATTCCGGGCTTTCGCGGGGATTCAGCATTTCCGAAACCCTGCGATAAACCTGATAGCTTAGGCTGTACTCGTACCAGCGTAGACGAAAAAATTTGGGCAGATTTTTTCTCCGCACGCTTACCTGGCCTTCCAGGAAAGGCTTCAACGTTTTTTCGTCATAGGAATCTCCCGGGTCGACAAAAAGCAGCGCCAAATCCCAGCGCACACCCTCCCTCGCCAGCTTGTTCATCCAACGCTCCGTCAAAGACGGACAGTGGCTGGAAATCCCGAAGCCCAAAACATCCATCCCCTGCCCGGCCAGGCGCGTCCGGAGTTGTCCCGCCACGGTTTGGTCGAAAGGCAACCCCCAGCCCTCGGCGAAGGAATCCCCAAATATCGCGACCCTGGGTTTATCGGCCACCGGGGGAACCTCGCGGCAGGACTCATCCTTCGCCCCGAGGGAGTTGATGAAAATCTGGCCCTCCTCCGGACCGTACTGCTCGGCTTGATGGCTCATCGGCCGGAAAGCGTGATGCAGCTCCGGGTCCCCCACCCGGACCCACGCCTCGGTCCGGGTGATCTTCCAGGCCATGGGAATCCCGAAAAGCAGATCCACCACCATCCACAAACCCACCAAGAAACCGGCCCTCCAGCGCCAGCCGAATGAGATCCGAGTTTTCAGAAGATAAAATTAATACCCCGGTTTCGGAGCCAAAAGAAACAGCTTCTCCGCTCCTCGATCCGTGCGGAAAGGAATTTCGCCTGCTTGCCGCCAGTGGGAAATGGGAACCTGGGGGGGCCACCAACCGGCTGGGTTCCGGATGCCGGAGGAAGAGCGGATCCAAATCCAGCTGGATTTCAGGACTTGGACATCACACCGCGCCAGAATCTGCCGTAGGAATTCCCGCTGATCCCGCTGAAACCACGGCACCCCCGGCGCACTTCCGCCGGCCAGATAGACCCAGCCACACAGGCTATCGACCCCCACCACCGGGTCGCCGGAACGAAAGCCCTCCCGTTGAAGAATGGCGTGGATGGACTCCACCTGCCGGCGGGTTTCCCCATCCACTTTCAGACGGCCCGCCTCGGGTCCCACCCGTAACGCCTCATCCTGCCTGAGCACCGACCCCAGCCGGTAGATATCCGTAAGGGAGGAGGTCACTCGGCTGGCCTGGAGCAGGCACAGCCCGGTCAGGGCCACTCCCCCCACGGTGGCTACCGTCGATGCCGGCAGTCTGCCCAGCAGCAAAACTCCCGCGGCGGCAAAGAACACCGTCCCCTGGCCCGCATAGTCCGCAATCGAGGTGTTCGTCCCGATGCCACATAGGAAGGGTGTGAGCACTAGCCCCCACAACACCGGCCACCGACCACTGACCACCGCCTTCCGCCTTCCGCCTTCCGCCTTCCTCTTTCCGCCCTCGGTCCTCTGACCTCCGACCTCTGTCTTCCGGCGTCCGCCCCCCGCCCTCCGTCCAACCGCCCAGACCGTCCAGACCACCCCGAGCAACCAGCATCCGGCCAGGACGGACTCCTTGCCGAATTGATCGATCCCACCACGCCACCAACCCCGCACCGCCGCCAGCGATAGTCCTGCCGCAAACAGAATGGTCGCAATTTTTTTTGTGGACCATCGGTTGGGATTTTTTTTCGCCAGCCACCAAAACAGAAGGATGCCGGGCAGGAGCCAAACAAATGCTCGTCCCATCCGGTAAAGATAATAAAAAATCTCCCATCCGTATTTGGGCACGATGAACCAGCCATGGGACCCCATGGTTTGGGCGGCGATCATCCCGGCCTGCAGGGTGTTTTGGATGCCGTCGAGCCCCGCATACCAAAACAAGCCGACCATCCCAGCCGCACCCGCCAGGAGTGACTGGATCCAATCCCTCCGGCAGGGGCCCCATTCGGAGTTTTTTTCGACCAAAGATAGACCTGCCCACAGCACCATCAAAAACGGTACGGCCGTCCACTTGCCCACCACCGCCACCGCGAAACCCAGCCCCAACTCCACCCCGGCCCATCGGCTCAGGCCGCATCGGAGCCATCCGGACCAACCCAACAGGGTCCCCACCAGGATCATCGAATTGTAACAGGGGACGCGGATCCCCCCGCAATAAACGGTCATCGCTGCCACCATCAGAACCGGCGCACAAAAGGCCGCCAGCGCATCCCGCCCGGATCCCAGTCGCAAACGAACCGCCCCCGCCAACCTCCACGCCGCAGCCAGGACGAGGAGATACCCGGCCCAGCGGATTCCCGCGATGGTTTCCCCGCCCAGCAGGTAGAGCGGCCGGAGCAAAAATCCGTGAAAGCTACCGTGTCCCAAGGTTTCCCAGGGATTCAAGGCAATCAGCAGATAACTCGCCTCGTCCGTCATTTCCAGACCACGGTTCGCCGCCCAAAGATGGCTCGCCAAGGCTACGGACAGCGCCCCCCACGCCAGCCCCTTCGCCACTTTAACCATGACTTGTTCTCTCATGTTTGATTCTTCTTGAATTCTACTACCGACCCCTGACCACCGCCTACCGACCGCCGACCAAATCCCCCCATCTCCGGATCAACTCCTGGGCCACCCGAGCCGATAGTTGCGCCCCCATCACACGCACCTGAATTGTATCCGCCAAAGCCTCGGCCAAGAATTCGCCAAGAAAGTTTGGGCTTCGACGATTTTCCAAGGTAAATAACCCCGTGGACTCACCCTCGGGAATTTTTTTACTGCAAGCAGGCCATGTTGAGATGGACCTGTTCCCCGGCTCTTTGCCTGCCCCTTTCTGGAGCAGCCACACCCCGGGACAGCGGCTGTCTTGGACGAGGATGGGTGACACCCTGCGCAGACTGCGAAAGAGCCCACCCGGTCTGGCCATCGTCAACTACCGGGAGGAATCTTTTTTTCGCACGGGAACGGGCTGGGCGGGTGGCTTGGGTTCGGCCGCCCGAGCTGCGCTCTTTCGGCCTTCCCGCGTGGGGGAGCTGCTTTTTTTTGCCCAACTCGTTCGCCAACGGATACCGATCGCCTTGTTGAACCGGTCCGATATCGGTGAAATCGCGGCGGCCTCGGAATGGTACTACCGGCGTTGCCACGCCTGTTTTGTCCGGGAACTCTCTCCCCAACCCGAAATGACCCTGAAGTCCTTGTTTTCGACCTCGGGAGGTAACCCCCAAACCAACCGCCGAGCCCGGAGAATTCTTGGCCTGCTGGATCCGCTCTGCCCCATAGGCAGAGATACTTCCAAGCTTCGCCCCATGAGCTTGGGAATACCGGACGAATGGATCCACGAATTCCCTTTGATCAAGGAGAAGGAGTGGGATGTCTTTTTCGCCGGGGATCTTCACGAAAAGGGATTGCGGGGCAGGCTGGTGCAGGAAGTTAGCGCTTGGGCTGCCCGCACTGGGCGCAAGGTCTTGCTTCGTGATCGTCTTCCACGGGAAGAATATCTTCGTGGCCTGGCTGCCTCCCGCCTCGCCCTTTCCCCACCGGGCATGGGCTGGGACTGTTGGCGACATTATGAAGCCATGCTGGCAGGTTCCGTTCCCCTGCTGACTTTTCCTACCATTCTTCAATACCGGCCAACGGTCGATGGCGAACACTGTTTCTATTTCGCGCCGGAACCTGGCGGGCTCACCCGTTGCCTGGAAAAAGCGTTGGCCTCTCCGGAACACCTCCCGGCCATGGCCACGGCCGGACGCCAACTTGTCATGGATCACCATTTGTTCTCCAAGCTACGGGACTACGTCATCGCCGAAACCCTAGCCGCTTCTTCCCGCCCAAAATAACTACTGACCACCGACCACTGACTCCTGACTACCAACCTCCACCTTCTGTCTTTTGTTAGTTCGTGTGCTGTTAGCCATTGGCAGTTAGCGGTAAGCCCAAAACTTACTGCCTGCCGCCCACGGCTAACTTCCCACTGACCACCGACTACCGCCCTCTCACCCTCTCAACTACCCCCAAAAATCTCCCTACCAAAGCCTCCGGCCTCCAAATCTCTTCCGCAGCACTTCGGCATTCCGACCGCATCCGGCTTAATCGATCCCGTTTCGCCAACGCCAAAGCCAAAGCCTCTCCAAGTGTCGCCGCATCAGGCTTCCCCGCTAAAAACCCGTTCTTGCCCGGAATCACCATTTCCGGGATTCCCCCCACGGCAAAGGCAAGGACTGGCGTTCCGCAAGCCAGCGACTCCTGGATCGTGCAGGGGGCATTTTCCATTCGTGCCGGGTGCACATACAGATCCGCCGCCCGGTACGCCGCCACCATCTGCTCATCCGAGGCTAGATTGCCCAGGTATTTCTCACCGGACCGATTTTCGCCGTGCCGTCCTAACAGGGCCAAGGTCGCACCTTTCCCCCGGGCCGATCCCCAAGCTTCCCGCAAAAGATCGAACCCTTTTCTTGGATCGGCCAGCGAATCGGCCCCGGCCAGAACCACCAGCCCCTCTTCCGGCAGGCCAAACCGCCGACGGGCGGCGATCTGGTCTCCCGGCGAAAAGATTTTTAGGTCGATTGGGTTGGGGAGAAAAACGCACTCCTGGCCGGTGATTTTCTTTGTGAGATCTGCCAACCATCTCGACGGCGCCGTCAACGTCACCGGATATTTTCCGTTTTCCCCACACACCCTACTGACCCTTGATTCTTCCCCGCTTCCCACCTTCTCACCTTCGAACTTTTGCACCTTTGGACCACTCCGCTCTGCCCCCTGTCCCCTTCCACCTTCCACTGCTTTGTCTTCCTGCCAGTACGACTCACTGCCGTCAGCCAACCCCCACATATCATGCAGCGTCCAGAAAACTGGGCAGAATTTCCGCGCACAGGAAAGCAGTTCGATGCTCCATCCCCACTTTTCACCCCCCGCGATGTTATGGGCCCAGACCAGGTCCGGCTTTTCTCTTTCCAACAGCTCCTTCCAGGCCTGCATCACGGTTTTATTTCGACCTCCGCGCCCCAGGATAAGTTCAACTACCCGACCCAATCCCCGGGGCGGTTTGCCGGTCAGAAAAAAGCCGGAAACGGGTTTTTCATCCCCCGACACTTGGGCGAACATGTGGTTGCCTTTGTTCAGCAGTCCATTCCATCGGCCGGCCGCTCTTGCCGCACCGCCCACAAAAAGATGGTCTTGCAGAATAAAAATCCGGTTTTTCTTCTCTTTTTTCAAATCAATGTTCTAGCAGATGTATAGAAGGTTTTGTTTTCGGTAAATTATTCAAGAGCTGTTGGCCGTTTTAACTTCTTCGCAAAGCTGAAGCTCGCGTCTTTGACAAAAGCGCCCTACGTCCCCTCCATGGCTACTGGCTTGGCTAACGGCTCCATCTCGGAAATTGGCCTGCCAAACGCCATTTTAGGATATGCGTTAGCAGCGGTCGAAATGGTCACTTCTAGAAGAAAGGGAAGAAGAGGATCCTCCCACAGCGATTCAAGTCCCGCCTCAATTTGCTTTTCGTGCAAAACAGACCGAGCCGGAATCCCGTAGGCAGAGGCAACAGCTGTGAATGAAGGGGCGCTATACCCCCAGACGGTCGATTGGACTCTTCCATGAAAGTAGGATTCCTGAAATTGTCGGACCATGCCGTGGCAATGATTATTGATGACGATAATTTTGATGGGCAACCTTAAGCGGATTACGGTTTGTAGCTCTTGAATATTGACCTGAAAGCCACCGTCTCCAGCAAGAACCACCACCGGTTGATTTGAAGCAAGACAAGCACCGATGGCTGTGGGCAGGGCAAATCCCATTGCCCCCATGCCCCCGGAGGTGAGAAAACGCTGGGCCCTCTCCAACCTCAGGGACTGGGCGGCCCACATCTGGTGTTGTCCAACATCGACCACAAAAGCGGCGGCTAGGCTGGACCTTCCCGATAGCTTGTGCATGAAGGTGTTGGGATTGATGCCTTCGACGCTTGCCAACTCGCTGGAGTCGGGCCACTTCATTCGCAACTCGGATATCCTTGAGATCCAGTCGGAATCCCCAGACCAAGTGGAGAGTTCGGTCTCGGCTGCCCTGATAAAAGACAGAAGGTCGGACACTAAGCTGACGCAGCCCCGCACCCGGTTGTTAATTTCGGCAGCCTCACAGTCCACGTGAAAAATCTGTTTTTTTCCCTTAAAACCTTGGGTGTCGGCACCGGTCTGACGAATATCCAGGCGGCTTCCTAGGACCAACAGAACGTCACACTCGCTTAAGGCAAGGTTGGCCCAACGGTTGCCGTAACTGCCAATCAGACCAACGCGGAGCGGATGTCTGTACGGCAGAATATCCACACCCATCAGCGAATTCACCATGGGGATTCCCAATCTCGTAATAAATCCCCTAAATAAGTCACGCACAGGTCCGGAACTCACCCCGCCGCCAGCAAGGATCAGGGGGCGCCGGGCTTTAGCCAGGGCGGAATTCACTTGGGCAAAAAACTCACCCGGGTTGGCTTGGCTCTCAATGGATGGAGGATACGCAACCGTGGCTTTTGAAATCGGCAAGTCCGATCCCTGCACGTCCATGGGAATATCAAGCAATACAGGACCGGGGCGGCCTGCAATGGCGATGGAAAAGGCCTCTTGGAGAAGGCGGGGAAAGTCGGCCGCGTCGTAAACAAGCGTGGCGGCTTTGGTGATGGGTCGAGCCATGGAAACAATATCCGTTTCCTGAAAACCCAACTGACGGATGGGCCGGTTGCCTTTTAGCTCGTGGCGATTGACCTGTCCGGTGATAAACACCGCCGGTACCGAATCAAAATAACAACTGCCTATCGCTGTCAAAAGGTTGGTCGCACCCGGACCGCTAGTGGCCATAGCAACGCCAGGAATTCCCTTCATGCGTCCGTACCCCTCTGCCGCAAATCCTGCCGCCTGCTCATGATGCATACTTATAATTTCGATGCGCTTCCGTAGATACAGGGAGTCAAGAAGCATGGCGATCATACCCCCCACCAACTCAAATACGTGGGTTACCCCGCGCTTCTCCAGGTCTTGTGCGAGATAATCGGCGACTTTCATCAGGTTTTGGCTAACCATTGCATAAATTTGTGGATGGCCTCCGGCAGGCTGATATGTTCCCGAAGATTCAATTGGAGCCGGGCTTTTTCACAGCTGGGCACATAGCGGGAGGACCGGGAGATCCCCGCAATGTTTTCGGACATTTCGACGGGCAGGTGATTGCCCGCGGCATTGGCGATCAGGAACGCAAGATCGCGAACAGAAATCTCTTTTTCCGAACCCACATTATAAATCTCATGGGGGAAGCCTTGAAAAAGGATCGTCCAAAGCCAGATGACCAAATCCGAAGCATAAAGGTAGCTGCGAACTGACGCGCCGTCTCCGGTTACTTTGACGGAATTTCCGGCCACGACATCACGGATAAAATTTCCAGCCGCAAAATTCCGATCCAAGGGTAAGTGCGGACCGATAAAAGTGAAGCACCTTGCGATTTTTGTTTCATAACCGTGCTTCTGTCCCTGAGTGTTGCACAGGTGCTCGGCGGCTAGCTTGCTTTCACCATAGGCTGACACCGATGATAATGGGCTACCGAACCTGGCAAGTTTTTCTGTGGGTCGTGCCAGCACGGAAGCATGCTCTCCGTAGACCGCACCCGAGCTAATGAAAAGAAGTTTCTTAACGTTACACTGTTGAGCCAACTTTAGAACCCGCTCAGTCCCCCGAACGATCGTTTCCTGAACATTATCGGGCGCCCCAAGGCTGGAATTCGCGTGGGGAGGCCCGCCAGCATGGATGAAATAGTCGATGCACAACGGATTCATTTGAAAATCACAAAGATCCCCCGGAATCAGGTGAACATTTGTGCGGGAGGTAAGGTGAGGCGCTTTTTGCCTGAACCACTCCGGATTCCGGGTCAAAACGAAGACCTTTAGGTTAAGGCCTGCTGCATCGTTGATGAAAGCCAAACTCTCTAAGAGCCACATTCCGAAAAATCCGGTGCCACCGGTGATAAAAAAAGATCGATTTTCTGCCTCTCCCCAAAGCGATAAGGTGTGCATTATAACATGCTCTAAGTCTGGTTTGGGCAGGGGTTTAACTGCCAAGTTTGGGCATGCAGTTTTAATGGTCAATAGAGGTGACAAACTGACGAATGATCTCAACCTGGTTTTTCAACATTCTTTCCGAAAGGCCTGGGTAAACTCCGAGAAAAAGCGCTTGACGCATAATCTCGTCGGCACCGTTGAGTTCTCCAACAATACGGAAGGCCTCGGATCGGTCTTTTTTGAGCTGCACGAATACAGGTTGCCGCGTTAGGTTGCCGCCGAAGAGCATCCTGTTGCCAATCCCGGCTTCATCCAAATGGCGGGCCAGGCTGCGGGTATCCCCCGCCTTCCCGGCCTTCGGCCGGACCATAAATCCAAACCAGCTGGGGAGGGTGCAACAGCCGCTGGAATCCCAAGAAAGCGTTGAGGGGTTGAGGGGTTGAATAGTTGAAAGGTTCAAGGGTTGAGAGGTAGAGGGGGCTTCTTTCAACTTTTCAACCTTTCCACCCTTCAGCCATCCCGTCGCATGGGTCGGCAACATGAAGTCAAAGAATTCGGCCAGATCCTCCAGCCCGCCGCGGAGAATTTCCCAGTTCTTCCTCCTGGCATGGATGAACGATGGTAGTTTTTTCAACTGGACTCGGCCGATTGCCGCCTGCAGGTCCAAAGGCTTTAGGTTATAGCCGAAGTGGCTGTAGATGTACTTGTGGTCATACCCCTCCGGCAACTCCCCCAGCTTCCATGCAAACCGCTTGCCACAGGTGTTGTCTTTTCCGGAAGGGCACCAGCAGTCCCGGCCCCAGTCCCGAAAACTCTCCACCAGTTTTTTCAGGGGCGGATGGCGAATAATGTTCACCGCTCCCCCCTCCCCCATCGTGATGTGGTGGGGCGGGTAAAACGATTGGGTGCTGAGGTCCCCAAAGGTTCCCGTGTAGGCCACCAGTCGCCCGTCGATGATTGCGGGGAATTGGTGGGGGGTTGTTGGTTGTTGGTTGTTGGTTGGTTCCAACGAGGAACGATTTCCCTCCGCCAGCTTAAGCAGATGATCCAGCCCCAGGTCCTGAGCCATGGAAACGGGCATCGAGTAGGTGCTGCCCAAGGAGTCGCAGTTGTCCTGAATCAGCCACAATTCGTATTTCTTTCTAAATCGGAGCACCGCACCGAGATCAAATGGGTTCCCCAAGGTGTGCGCCATCATCACCGCCTTGGTTTTTCC
>Ga0172372_10010943_pt1 | contig 11576 bp, 8 predicted proteins | sample LakKiv5m_2_FD_114544 | JGI IMG/M metagenome (GOLD analysis project Ga0172372, IMG submission 114544) | Freshwater microbial communities from Kabuno Bay, South-Kivu, Congo - kab_092012_9.5m | ecosystem: Environmental > Aquatic > Freshwater > Lake | place: Democratic Republic of the Congo... | reverse complement strand
GGCGTGACATCCCAGGAGACCCGTGCATCGACGGTGAAGTACTCCGTCTGGAAGCCGTAGGCATCGCCGCGGACCAAGCCGAGCAGATCGGAGTTGGGCCTTGAGGCATAACGCCACCCGAGCGAGACCTTCACCGGGTCGACCACGCGATAGCGCAGGTTGCCGTTCGCGCGCCACTCGGGGATGCGCGGGAACTGCTTGCCCTCGGCCCGCACATCCGCCGCGTTGCGCACGGTCTTGGCGCTGGTCCATGCGACATTGGCGTCCAGATCGAGATCGCTCGACAGGAAGCCGTCGGCCTCGAAGATGAGTTCCAGTCCGTACTGACGGACCCGATCGACGTTCTTATAGCCGGAGACCACGGTGCCGAACTGGTTGAGCCCGCTGAAGCTGAAGATCGCGTCCTCGATGTCCTGCAGGAAGACGCTCGCCGTGGTCCGGGTGGTCGCACCGCGATGCCGCAGCATGAGATTGAGGTCGTCGGACCGCTCGGCGCGCAGATTTGGATCGAAGCTCTGCGGATCGATCGCCTGCGTGATGTCATCGAAGCGCCCTTGGAAGAGCTCGCCCACCGTCGGGAAGCGGGTGGCGCGCCCGAGGCTGACCTGCAGGTCGAACGCCTCACCCACCCGCCGTGTCGCGCTCAGCTTCGGACTGAAGGACCGGTCGCTGCGGCTCGGGTAGAGGTCATCGACGCGGACGCCCGAGTAGGCCTTCGCGATGCCACCCTCGAAAGCGCGCCAGCCGTCGATACGGGCGCCCGCGGACAAACGCCAGACGCCGAGATCGAACTCGTCCTCGGCCCAGATCCCCCAGTTCTCGGTCTTGCCGTAGGTCGCGGTCGAGAACACCGGCGACGCCGCAGTACGCCAGTTCGTGGTCGTCCGGGTGTCGCTCGAGGTCTCGTAGAGGCTGCCGCCCGCACCGAACGATAGCCGATGGGTCGCGAAGTCCCGGCTCAGCGCCAGTTCCGCGGCGTACCACCCCGGTGTGTCGCTGAGCGTCTGCGTCCCGGCCCCGTCCGCAAGTCCGGTGGTGAAGTCACGGGAGGTGCGCGCGTCCCAGTCGGCGATCCAGAACCGCGACAGGTTGACCGTCGTCTCCCAACCGCCGAGGGTACCGGCCGCCTTGACGCCGGCCAGATACTCCGTGCGCTCGCTGCGCGAGAGGTTGAGACCGGTCGCGTTCCACACGCGGCCCTCGAAGCCCACCCGCCCTTGGAGTACGGGAGCACCGGTGGTGGCGTGGCTCAACCAGCTACGGGTATCGAAGAGCTCCTGCTCGCTGAGCCAGACGAGCGCGAGCGCATCGATCCTCCAACCCGCATCGGTTTCGTACGAGACCCGAGCGCGCGCCTGGTCCTGCACGACATCCACGGGGGAAGCGGCACCGAACACCGGGGTGGCGAGCCGCGGATCGACATACGCACCGACGACCGGCGTCGCGCTGCCGGTCGCGGGGGTCAGCAGGTTGTAGGTCATCGACTGACCGGTGTTCTCGAAGTGTCGGACGCTGAAGCGGAACGACCATGGCGACGCGTCCGGCTTCCATGTGACACCGGCCTCACCGCTGAAGCCCGTCAAGGTCTCGTCGAAACCGTATTCGTTGAACGGCATCGCCATGCGCTGGCCGACCACATAGGCCGAAGAGACGGCTGGGTCGCGTGTCGTCACCGAGACGATGCCACCCATTGAATGACCGTTGTAGCGCGCGGAGTAAGGACCGTAGACGATGTCGAACTGCTGCACCTCGGCCGGACCGACCACGTTCCATTTCGGCGGGAAATCCCAGCGGTTGCCGAGGAAGTTCGAGACGAGGAAGCCGTCGACGAGGACGATGGTGCGCGCGCTCTGCACGGTGTTGGCACCGCGCAGCGCGACCACCGCGTTGTCATCCCCGGCGAAGCGTTTGCGGACGAAGAAGTTCGGCGCGTATTTCATCAGGTCTTCGACATTGAGCGCATTGATCGCTTCGAACTGCTCCGCACCCAGAGAGACCGACAACCCTCGGGGCACGACGGTCATGGGTGCTTCGCGTTGACCGATGACGAGGACGGTCTCCTCGGAGACGGATGGATCGGCAGGATCAGCAGGAGAGGGCGCGGCGGTCAGCGCCGCCGCGGCCAAAGGCAGTAACCAGGACATGGGATTCTCCCAGGCGAGATGAGGCGGACGCATCGCGGCACCCCTGCGGGCACCGCGGATGCGCAGGACGACAAGAGACCCGAGGTCGGGTCAGGCCTGGGAAGGAGGTCCGCGAGCGGGCGGTGGTGGCGCCGACAGCAGTGCGACACGGGCGGTCGCACCTGGGGAGAACGATGCGAAGAGGCGGGTCGCGGGCGTGGGCGCACGCGTGCCGGGTTCCGTGGGCGGCGATGCGTCCTCCGGCATCGACGCAGCGAAGACACAGGCATGCGATACGGGGAACGCCGTGCCGTCATCGTCTTCGCCGCCGGTCGGCAGTTCCACCGAGTAGCTGGTCGTTCCCGAACAGACCGTGATGGTCAAGCCGCCGTCCGAATGCGACGGCATGAAGCCCGAAGGGATCAGGCCGCGCAGCACGACACCGAGCAGCACCGCAAAGATTGCGGAGCGCCGACGGGTGCGCAGACGGCTGAGCATCGAAGTCATGATCATGGAGATGTTACCAAATCAGCAATGGAGCCGTTTGACGACGACCGACGCCATCGCCGACACTACTTGGACAGTTTCATCCCGGAATCATCGTACCGATCACGGATCGACCGACCCGGCCCTGACTCGCGAGGCCCCCCCACAATGACGACCACCACTCTGCGCCACATGTCCTTCGGCATCGCCCTCCTTGCGCTGACGGCTCTGTCCGTTCCGGACGTCGCCCACGCCGCCGGCCCGATCAGCATCGAGAGCCCCTGGACGCGCGCGACGGCCGCCGCGCAGACCGTCGGCGGCGGCTTCATGACGATCGTCAACACGGGCAAGGCGGAGGATCGCTTGGTGTCGGCCAGCAGCCCGGTCGCCGCCGAGGTCCAGATCCACGACATGAAGATGGAAGAGGGCGTGATGCGCATGCGTCAGCTGACGGGCGGTCTCGCCGTGCCGGCAGGCGCCCGCGTGGAGCTCAAACCGCGCAGCCTGCACCTGATGTTCATGCAACTGAAGGCCCCTCTGGTCGCGGGGCAGACGGTGCCGGTGACGCTGCAGTTCGAAAAGGCAGGTAGCGTCGCGGTGCAGTTCCGCGTCGAGGCGATGGGCGCATCAGCGCCCGCGACCACCGGACCGCAGCCCGCGGCGCCGAAGCAAGGCTCAGCGCCGCATCACCACCACTGACCGGACCGGCGCGACCTAGCGTCGCACGAGATCGATCACCTCGGTCGGCGTGAGCGTGGTCGAGCGCTCGCGGATCGCAGGCAGATACTGCTGTTCTTTGCTCTTGGCCGACGCCAGCAACTCCTGGAAGGTGCTGCGCAGCAGATCCGTCGACATCACCCGTCCGCCCGCGTAGTAGCGCTTGGCGAGCTGCCCGAGCGCGTAGGTGGTGGCGAAGGAGAACGCCGCACCGGTCGCCACCCGACCGATACCGCCGACCGCACGGCCCGCCACCTTGCCGAGCAGGCCGCCGATGAGTTTACGGCCGATCTGCTCGACATACTGCGAGGTGAGGCCGACGCCGACCGTCGCGATGAATTCTTTGATATGGCCCTGGTCGAGCTCCACGCCATGGGCCTGGCCGATCTTGTAGACCATGCGCACCTGCAGCGGGATGATCGCCATCGAGGCCCAGGACTGCGGCAACAGTTCGAGGGCACCGTTGAGGATGGAGTAGTTGAGGATGGACTTGTCGAGCTCGGCCTCGGGTACCCGGCTCGGCACGCGGACGCCGGCGCCAGCGGCCGGAGCGGCCTTGGCCGCCGTCGCCGCCGTTGCCACCGACGCGGCAGCCCCCGTGGCGACCGCAGCCGCCGTGGCCGCGCCGGCAGCATCCGGCCGCGGCACAGGGATGTAGGCCGCCTCGGCGATCGCGTCGGCTTGCGCGGCTGCCGCCGCAGCCGTGGCGTCCCCCTCCAGCCCCAGCGTGCGGCGCAGTTCGACGAGGAAGGCGCGCTCCGGCGCATCCTGGACGCCGTCGGCATCGCAGACGCATACGGCCATCTCATAGGCGAGCTGCCGATGTTCGATCGACTGCAGCGCCGCCGCGGCGTCCGCCAGCGTCACGCGCTTGAGCAACACGTCCTGATAGACGCCCGCCAAGGCCGACCCGCCCTCACCTGCGAGCGACTCGGCGGCATCCCGCACCGCCGTCCGTTCATCATCGGACTTGCGGCCGTCGGCCAGCGCGGCATGGACCATGATGTTGAGGACGGCACGCTGCTCGGCGGTGTTCATCGTCGGACTCCTGAAGGGTGGACAGGCGGCGGATGGGCCGGGGACGCCTCCATGGACGCCCCGTGGGCCGGGAAGTTCCTCAACGGACACCGGCCCGGCAGGCGGCACGCAGGTCGTCGTCGCGGATCAGGCTGCATTGACCCGAGCCGCCGCCGGTCGCCGCCCGGCAATAGGCCCGCAGGTCATCGCCCCGGATGAGGCTGCACTGACCGCTGCTGCCTTCCACGGTCGCCCGACAGAACGCCCGCTGATCATCGTCACGCACCAGACTGCACTGACCGCTGCCACCGCCGGTGCGCGCCCGACAGCTCGCGCGCAGGTCATCGGCGCGGATCAGGCTGCACTGGCCGCTGCCGCCGCCGTTCAGTGCGCGGCAGTAGGCGCGCTCGTCGTCATCGCGGATCAGGCTGCACTGGCCGCCACCGCCCCCGGTGCGGGCGCGGCACTCGGCACGGCGGTCGGCGTCCTGGATGAGGCTGCACTGGCCGTCCTGTGCCGGAGACGAGGCTCCCATCGCACCGACGGACACGGCGAGCCACAGCAGCCCGGTGCGGAACGCGGTCTGGAGCGAGGAGAGGTGCATGGCACCCGATAGTCGCCGATACTGCGACCCGTTGCCACCTGCCGCCCGTCCACCACCGCTTGAAGGGGCCGATCATGATCCTCGAAGTCGCCGACCTGCGCATCCAACCCGGTCGTCAGACGGAGTTCGACGCCGCTGTCCTGCACGGGCTGCAGACCGTGATCGCCGGGGCGCGGGGCTGCCGGGGCTGGAAGGTGAACCACGGCATCGAGGATCCCGAGCGCTACCTGCTGATGATCTTCTGGGACACGCTCGAAGACCATACGGTCCATTTCCGCGAAGGCCCGCTGTTCGCCGAGTGGCGTGCCATCGTCGGCCCGTTCTTCGCCGCGCCGCCCGTGGTGGAGCACTTCACACTCACGGGGAAGAGCTGACATGCGTACCCGCACCCTGATCCTGGGCATCCTCGGCGCGTTGGTCGCCGCGGGCGGTCTCTGGTTCGCCACCCTCGACAAGGAGACCCGTGGCCTGCTGGCGGCGCTCCCTACCGACCGCGATGTGCTGAGCTGGACGCAGAGCCAGCGCGACGCGGCCTTCCGCGCGATGGACCGGCTGCCCGTGCTCGCCAAGGCCTCGACGATCACACCCTCACCCACCCCGCGGCCGCTGCCCGCCGGCGAACCGCTGGAGGTCCCCGGCATCGACGACTATCTGCGCACGCAGAACACCGCCGGCCTCGTCATCCTGCAGGACGGCAAGGTCCGCTTCGAGCGCTACGGGCTCGGCTTCGACGCCGCGGGCCGCTGGACCAGCTTCTCGGTCGCGAAGTCCTTCACCTCGACACTGGTCGGTGCCGCCGTCCAGGACGGCCACATCAAGAGCCTCGAGGACAAAGTCAGCCAATACATCCCGGGACTGCGCGGCTCCGCCTACGACGAGGTGACCATCCGCCAACTGCTGACCATGAGCTCGGGCGTGCGATGGAACGAGGATTACGAGGATCCGCGGGCGGACGTCGCGCAGTTCAACAACGCCACGCCGGATGAAGGCTTGGACGCCACGGTGAGCTACCTCCGCAAGCTCCCGCGCGCCCATCCCCCCGGCGAGGTCTGGAACTACAACACCGGTGAGACCAACCTCATCGGCGTGCTGGTGTCTTCAGCGACCGGCAAGCCGCTCGCACAGTACCTGCAGGAGAGGATCTGGCATCCGGCGGGGATGGAATCCTCCGCCACCTGGCTGCTCGGCCGCACCGGCCACGAGATCGCCGGTTGCTGCATCCAAGCCGCGACGCGCGATTTCGCGCGCTTCGGTCTCTTCGTTCTGGCGAACGGCGTCGCGGACGGCAAGCCGGTCGTCCCGCCCGACTGGTTCACACAGGCCATCCGCAAGCAGCAGGACATCGGCAGACCGGGCCGTGGCTACGGCTTCCAATGGTGGACCTACGATGACGGCGCGGTCGCGGCGCAGGGTATCTTCGGCCAGGGCATCTACATCGATCCGCAGCGCCGGCTCGTCATCGCCAGCAACTCGAACTGGACCCGCGCGACGCTCGGACCAGAGCCCGAAGCACGCGAAGCCTTCTATGCGCAGGTGCGCGCACTGCTCGACGCGGAGCCTCCTTCACCGTAAGACGGCGGTCATGCGGTCGTCATCCGGCCGCAAGAAGCAACTCGGATGCTGCGTGCTCCCCACGCGCATCTTCCGGAGTCGCCCGCCATGACGCACCGCAACCTCCCCCGCACCCTCACCGGCGTCCGCCAGATCCTGCTCGGCGGTTGTCTACTAGGCAGCGGCGCTCTCCTGCCCGCTCCTGTCGCATCAGCGCAGCAGCCGACGGCGCCGACGGCCGCGGGGACTGTCGAGGAATTAGAGACCGTGACGGTGACGGGTTCCTACATCCGCCGCGCCGACCTCGAGAGCACCGTGCCGCTCACCGTGATCGACCAGGCCGCCATCGAGACGCGCAACGCGCTGCTGCCGTCGGATCTGCTGATGTCCCTGCCGTCGGTCGTCAACCTCCCGGAGAACGAGTCACGGCTCGGTTCCTCGGGCGCCCGCGGCGACAACGCCAACATCAACCTCCGCAACATGGGCGCCACGGCGACCCTGATCCTCGTCAACGGCCGTCGCATGGCGGTGAACCCGATGACCGCGGGGCTCAGCCAAGCGGTCAATGTGAACCAGTTGCCCACCCAGGGGATCGAGCGGATCGAGGTGCTGCGTGATGGCGCGTCGTCGATCTACGGCTCCGACGCGGTCGGCGGCGTGATCAACTATGTGCTCAAGCGCGAGTTCGACGGCATCGAAGCGGGGCTGCGCTACGGGCTGACCGAAGAGGGCGGCGGGCAGAACCTGCAGGGGACGCTCACCTTCGGTTCATCGTTCGCCGCGGGGCGCGGCCGTTTCTTCGGCACGCTGGAGGCCCTGCAGCGCGAGGAGATCCGGCTCACGCAGCGCGACTTCAGCGACTCTGCCTTCAACTCCGACCGTGCCCCGCCGCCGTTCGACCAGCCGGGTGGCCCGTACGACGCGCGCTCGGCGCGCGGCTATTGGCCGACCTTCCGCATCGGCACCAGCACCGCGACCAACTATTTCCGCCCGGTGAACGGCGTACCGACCCTAACCACCGCCGCCCCGAGCCGCGCGACGAATCCGGAGTTCTTCCTCGACCTCAACCAGTTCGGCTTCGCCTCGCCCGAGGTCAAGCGTAGCAACGCGTTCCTGTCGACGGAGTTCGACATCACGGACACGCTGATCGCGTTCGCTGACTTCAGCTACTACATGTCGGACTCCACGATGCGGCGCCAACCGCTCGCGCTCAACGCGCCGACTTCGGACAGGTTGATGGTCATGCCGGTGGACAGCCCCTACAACCCCTACGGATCGCGCTTCTTCAACACGACCGGCGCGCCGAACGCGGACGGCAGCCCCAGACTCGTCGGCACGCCCCGTACGGTCAGCTTCACCGCCATGACACTGCCGGGTCTCGCCGCCGAGACGGTATCGACGAACGCCGATGTCTCGCGCATCGCCGCCGGTCTGCGCGGCAAGCTGGGCGAGACCTGGGAGTGGGAGTCCTCGGTGTTCTACAACGAAGTGAACGGCGAGGACGACGCGTTCCCGGATGTCCGCGAGAGCAAGCTACAGACGGCGATCGGCCGCACCGACGCCAACGCCTACAATCCGTTCGGCTATACCTTCCGCGTCGCGGGCAACGCTGTGGTCGCCGATCAGCCCTACACCAACCCCGCGGCCGTCGTGGACTCGTTCAGCGACGTGTTCGCGCGGTCGGCGACCAGTTCGATCGCCAGCGTCGACGCGCGGGTCACCGGACAGCTGTTCGAGCTGTGGGGATCGGAGGTCATGGCGGCTTTCGGCGCAGAGCACCGCCAAGAGAAGTTGCGCGACATCCGTCCGCCGTTCAGCGGCGAGAATCCGGTTGATTCCGGACTCGACCCCACCAACAACGACTTCCTGCTGCACCCGCCCCGCCCGGATGTCATCGGCGAGCGGGATGTCACCAGCGTCTACGCGGAGGTGGTCGTCCCGCTCGTGGCGCCGGAGCGCGGGATCCCGCTCGTCCGCAACCTCGAGGTCACGGCCTCGGTGCGCTACGAGGATTACAGCGACTTCGGCACCACCACCAAGCCCAAGGCAGGGCTCAACTGGCGTCCTGTCTCGTGGCTGATGCTGCGCGGCTCCTACAACGAGGGCTTCATGGCGCCGAGCCTCGCTGCGCTCTACACGAGCCCGCGCTGGACGATCACCGCCGGTGCCGGCGACATCGACGCCTATCGCAACCCGTTCCTCAACGAAGGCCCGTATGTGAAACGCACGTACTTCGGCGGCAATCCGGACCTCAAGGCCCAGGAGTCGGAGGGCACGACCTACGGCTTCGTGCTCGATGTGCCCTTCGTCCGCGGTCTCTCGCTGACCGCCGACCTCTGGAAGATCACGCGCACCAACCTGCTCGGCTCGCGCAGCACCGCACAGATCGACGCCAGCGATCGCGCATTGCTCGACGCCTACACCAAAGCCCAGCTGGCGGCCGGTGTCCCGATCGCCCAGATCGACCTCGGCAGCGGTACGGCGAACTACCGCGGCGACCCCAACGTGGAGCGCTTTCCCTTGACACCGGAAGACCGCGCGGCGTTCGCGGCCTACAACGCCGCCAATCCGAACAACCCGGCGGCGGCGGCAGGACGCATCTTCGCTCGCTATCAGCCGTTCCTGAACCTCTCCTCCAGCGATCACCGCGGCATCGATGTCGGTCTGCGCTACTCGCTGCCGGACACGGGTCTCGGCAGCTTCCTCCTGAGCACTGAATGGGCCTACCTCGACCGTTCCTCCTCGGTGCTCGCCCCGGCCAACGTCGCGCCCACCGTCAACGACGGGCTCTACGCCGGCGGCGCCGCCAAGTGGCGCGGCACGACCAACATCAACTGGCAGAACGGCGGTTGGAACGCCGGGCTCGGCATCTACTATGTCGGCAAGACCCACGATTCGAACGCGACCACCACCCAGTCGGTGTACGACAGTCTCGGACAACCCTCCTACATCGCGCCCTTCTTCACCGGCGGTCGCACGATCTACCGCCGGGTGATCGATCCGATCGTGAGCTACAACCTGAGCGTGGGCTATCGCTTCGGCGAATCGGCACCGGGATGGATCCGAGACACGCGGGTCCGGCTCGGCATCGTGAACCTCACCAACGAGGAACCGCCGCTGTCGGCGGCCGGATCGGACAACTTCGGTTACGATCCGTCGGTGAGCCAATCGTTGTTGACGGGTCGCTCGTGGTCGCTCGAGCTCGTGAAGAAGTTCTGACCGTGCTCCGATCGCGGCGCGATATCCTGCTCGGCATCGGTGCACTCGGGTCTGCGCTCTGGCCTGAGCGCTCGCTTGCCGCCGACACCCCGCTGGATCCGGACGCCTATCGCAACTGGCTTCGGTCCCTCCCACAAGCCCCCGATCCGGTCCTGCGGCGGGAGACGACCGCTGCGACCGAGATCGGCCGGTGGCGTGTCATCGAAGCAAATCAGGCGGCAGCCGTCGATGGTCGATACTTCTACGGCATCGGCAACCATGTACTAGTCAAGCACCGCAAGGACAGCGGAGAACGCGTCGCCGAGTGGATCAGCCCTCGGGGCGGTCCTGTCGTACACTTCAATGCGGGATTCGTGGAAGACGACCGACTCGTCCTCGCTCACTCGAACTTCCCCCAGCTTCCTATGGCGAGCTCGCTCGAAGTGCATGACGCGGGCACCTTGGCGCCGATCTCCAGCCACAGCTTCGGCATCCGTTTGGGATCGCTGACATGGGCTGTCCGCCGCGGCGGCTCGTGGTGGGCCTGCTTCGCAAACTATAACGATGCCGGCACCACGCCGGGTTTCGACCAGCGTTGGACCTACTTCGGCCAGTTCGATGATCGCTGGCAACTGCTGCGATCCTGGCTCTTCCCCCCTCAAGTGATCGCCACGTGGGGCGTGAGTTCCTGTTCAGGCGGCGACTGGGGCGATGATGGACTGCTCTACACGACCGGTCACGATGCGCCCGAGCTGTATGTCCTGCAGCTGCCGCGCCAAGGTGTGACCTTGGAGCATGTGACGACGATCGATGTGCCCTTCGAGGGCCAAGGCTGGGCCTGGGACCGCAGCCGCCGGGGAGAGCGCGTCATCTACGGCATCAGCCGCCGCCGGAAGGAGATCATCGCTGCGCGAATCCCGACGATCCGCGCGGACTAAGGCCTCGCCGGCGAAGCCGAGGCACCCGATGGCTTGGTATGCCGGTCGTACCAACCGATCGTGCCGAGGATGGCGGCGAGCCACTGGCTCGGCCGGCCGAAGCCGTGGCTGGCCTCCGGCAGCCGCATCAGCGCGCTCTCCACACCCTGCAGCTGCAGCGCCTGGAAATACTGCTCGGAGTCGCTCATCGGCGTGCGCCAGTCCTGCTCGCCGGTGATGACGAGCGTGGGCGTACGGACCTTCCCCACCAGCGACAAGGGCGAGCGCGCCCAGTACTTCTCGGGCTCTTCCCAAGGCATGCGGTCGAACCAGGCGCTGCCCATGGTCGCGCCGATGTCCGTGGTGAGCGTGGTCGACGCCCAGTTGATCACGGGGCGCTTCACCGACGCCGCGGCGAAGCGATCGGTCTTGCCGATCGCCCAGGACGACAGCACACCGCCACCCGAGCCGCCGCCGATGTACAGGCGCGCCGGGTCGATGAAGCCGCGCGCCAGCACCGCGTCGACGGCGCTCATCAGGTCATCGTGGTCCTTGCCGGGATAGGCGCGGTTGATGAGGCTCGCGAACTCCTCGCCGTAGCCGATCGAACCGCGCGGGTTGGTGAACAGCACCACATAACCCGCCGCCGCATAGAGATGATGCGTGATGGAGAACATCGGACCGTAGTCGATGTGCGGGCCGCCGTGGATGTCGAGGGCGAGCGGGTACTTGCGCTTCGCGTCGAAACCGGGCGGATAGAGGATCCAGCCGTGCACGGCGCGCCGATCCGCGCTCGACTTCACCCAGATCTCCTCCATACGACCGATGTCACGGCTCACACGCCACGCGGTGTTGAGGTCCCAAAGGATCCGTTCGCCGCGCCCTTCATCCACCGCGAGCGCGGCGGGCCGGTCGGCCTCCACGCTGGGGTAGACGAACACGCCTCGAGCGACGGAATACGAG